>Ga0182030_10015953_pt1 | contig 14674 bp, 14 predicted proteins | sample 812S3MmetaG_FD_121299 | JGI IMG/M metagenome (GOLD analysis project Ga0182030, IMG submission 121299) | Permafrost microbial communities from Stordalen Mire, Sweden - 812S3M metaG (Illumina Assembly) | ecosystem: Environmental > Terrestrial > Soil > Wetlands > Permafrost | place: Sweden... | reverse complement strand
TCAGAGAGTTTTGCAGTGTCCCGTCGCCGTTGCCCAGCAACACTCCGATATCGTAGGTCGAACCAAACGAACCACTCACCAGCACATCGAGCTTGTGGTCGTTGTTAAAGTCGGCCAGCGCCAACCACTTGCCGCCGGCGAAGGAGTTGTTGTCGCTCGGTGGCTGGAACGTCCCATTTCCATTGCCCAGCAGCACGCTGATATACGGCGGATCGATGACCGCCAGGTCCGGAATCTCATCGTTGTTGAAGTCGCCTACCACCACGAAGTAGGAACCGTCTGTAGTATTCGAATCGATCGGCGCCTGAAACGTCCCGTCCCCATTGCCTAGGTAGACGCTCACGGTGCTGGGATCAAGATTCGCCACCACGAGGTCCAGATTCCCGTCGCCATTGAAGTCCGCAACCGCCAGGGAATAGGCGAGTTGTGTGGCGTAAGTAACCGGAGCCTGAAACGTCCCGTCCCCATTGCCTAGGGCCAGCGAAAACCCATTGCCGGTAATCATAACCACGTCGAGCTTGCCGTCCTTATTGAAGTCGCCGGTAGCGATGGAAAACGATCCCTGCGGGAAGGTCGTCGTCCCCCGCGTCTCAAACTGCGCCCATGCCGGCGCACCCGCCCCGGCAAGGCAAAACAAAGCGGCAAGAGCGCAGAACGCACGCCGAAACGAAAAACAAGAAATCCAGCTCATGGCCAGCCTTACCTCATGGTTATTTGCTGCAGACGGGGGACTCAACTAGCGGCATAGCCTACCACGACTCCCAAACCCCTCCAAGTGGCCTTTCTTCCCCGCGTGGCGCCCTGCACGCCCCGCGACACCCACCCCCGCTCGGTGGTATCTTTTTAGCCTTACTAGAAATCCGTAAGGTTGGAGGAATCAAAGTCATGGCTCAGGTAAAGATCACAGTCCGTCCTAATGGCCCTTTCCGCGTGGAAGCGCCCGAAGGTTCGGTTGAACTCGTCGACGCCAACGGAACCGCGTACGACCTCACCGGCAAACCAGCGTTCTCTCTCTGCCGCTGCGGCGGCTCGGTCAACAAACCTTTTTGCGACGGCACCCACAGCCGCATCGGATTCCAGGGAGCAGAACTGGCGGTCAAAAAGGCCGACGGCTAGCGGTACCTTCGAGGCCGTAACGTGGCTTGGGAGGCTCTTCCGGACTTCGCCGAAGTGCGTAAAAGACACATCCTCGGCCGCCAACCGGCTGATTCGATTTGCTTTGTGAGGAATATAGCTTGCAGTTAATACGTACAATGTTGTACGTACAAATGTTCCAGTTGGAACATTAGCGCGAATGTTCCGGTTGGAACACTAGGCGATTCGGAGGCTCGAATGAGCGACCCTGACCGTGACCTGAGTGACCGTGAACTGGGAATGCAACGCCACATCACGCGTCGTGACTTCCTCAACGGCGTCGCGGTGACGGCAGGGGCTGCCCTTCTGCCCCGGCATCTCCTCGCCACTGGCGTCGTCGATTCCGAGAGGTCATCCGACTACTACCCGCCTGCGCTGACTGGACTACGCGGCAGCCATCCCGGTTCCTTTGATGCGGCGCACGCCTTGCGCGACGGCACCTTCTGGAACACAGCCGGCACGCCGCAAGATACCGGTGAGACCTACGACCTCATCGTCGTAGGTGGTGGTATCAGCGGCCTCTCCGCCGCACACTTCTATCGCAAGCTTGCGGGCCCGAACGCACGCATTCTTATCCTCGACAACCACGATGACTTTGGCGGACACGCTAAGCGCAACGAGTTTCGCGTGGGCAATGCTTTCCGCCTTGGTTTTGGCGGAACGTATTCGATTGAGAGCCCCGCGCCTTACAGTAAAGAAGCGCGCGGACTGATCGAGGAGTTGGGCATCGACGTCGCTTCCTATCCCAGGTACCACGACGCCAAGCTGTACCGCTCGCTGGGCCTGCGTTCGAAGATCTTCTTCGATAAGGAAACCTTCGGCGTGGACCGGCTGGTGCTCGGTCCGCCATCGTTGAAGGGTGGAGAGAAGGACTACGTTGAGTCCACCGATCGAGAGACCTGGAAGCAGTTCCTCGCGGATGCTCCGCTGGCCGCGCAGGCCAAGAGCGATCTGGATCGACTGCGTCACGATGCCAGGGACTACCTGCCCGGCCTCAGTTCCACCGAGAAGAAAGCGAAGCTGGCACGCATGAGCTATGCCAGCTTTCTCAGGGACGTTGCCAAAGTTCATGAGGACGCGGTGAAGCTCTACCAGGCGGTCCTGCATCCCACGTTTGGCTTAGGGATTGATGCTGTTCCCGCGCAAGACGCCTGGGGAGAGGACCTGCCCGGATTCAGAGGCATGAAGCTCGATCCCGCGCCGGGCAGGGGAATGAACCGGGACGCGATTCCGAATGAAGAGGCCGAGAAATACTTCTTTCACTTTCCAGATGGCAACGCGACAATCGCGCGCCTGCTGGTGCGCAAGCTGATTCCGGATGCGATTGCGGGCAACTCTGTGAACGATGTGGTACTGGCGAAAGCAAATTATTCCAGGCTGGACTCGTCTGCTTCGCCTGTGAAGATCCGGTTGAACAGCACCGCGGTGCGAGTGAAGCATGTGGGCGAAGCGGCGATGGCTAGAGAGGTGGAAGTGGCCTATGCGCAGGGCGACAAGGTTTATACCGCGCGGGCAAAGAACTGCATCCTGGCATGCTGGCACGTGGTGATCCCTTACATCTGCGAAGAGCTGCCGCAAAAGCAGCGGGAAGCGCTGGCCTCGGCGCAGAAAGTTCCGTTGCTTTATACGAACGTTGCACTGCGCAACTGGACGTCGTTTCAGAAGTTGAACACGAATGCGGTCTACGCTCCAGGGTGCTACCACACGCGCATGGGTCTCGACCTGGCGGTGAGCATTGGCGGGTATGAATGTGCGCGTAAGCCGGAAGAGCCGATCGTGGTTCATATGATGAAGACTCCGTGCCAGCCGGGCCGACCGGCGCGGGAGCAGCATACTTTGGGGCGGCTTGAGTTGTACGAGACGACGTTCGAAACCATGGAGCGCGAGATCCGGGGACAGTTGGTGCGAACGCTGGGGGCGGGAGGGTTTGATCCCGCGCGCGACATCGCGGCGATTACGGTGAACCGCTGGCCGCACGGTTACGCTTACCAATACAACTCGCTCTTCGATTCGTTCTGGCTGGAGGGGGGCGAGACTCCGTGCGAAGTGGCGCGGAAGACGTTTGGGCGAATCGCGATCGCGAACGCGGATGCGGGGGCATACGCTTACACAGATGAAGCCATCAACCAGGCCTGGCGGGCGGTGGGGGAGTTGAGGAGCTAGTACCGAGTACCGAGTACCGAGTACCGAGTACCGAGTACCGAGTAAACCAGGCTTATATCGATGTAGGTCGATATGCTGATTCCAGCGTGTCGGGCTCCACACGGGCAAGAACGCGCAGGGATGCTTCGACTGCGTAGGATCGTCCTTTGGACGATCCTACTTCGCTCAGCATGACAGGGGCCAACTTGACATGTGTCCATATTTCTGCAAATATGGAAATATGAGACTAGGGCAGTCGAAGAAGTCCGCCGAGCAGGTCGCCCGATATGCCGACATGTTCTCCGCCATGGGGACGGAGCCGCGACTGCGGATCATGCAGTTGTTGCTGTCAGCCCACCCGGAGGGCCTTGTCGTCGGTGAGATGCAGGAAGAGCTGGAGATCCCAAACTCCACTTTGTCGCATCATCTCGACAAGCTGAAGGCCGAAGGCCTTGTCCAGGTTCAAAGAGAAAGCACCTTTCTCCGCTACACAGCAAACACTGACGCACTGCAGGAACTGCTGCAGTTTCTCTACGCCGAGTGCTGCACTCGCAACAAGGCAGTAAAGCCCGAACAAATTGTTCAAATCTGCAGGTAGGAGGGATGAGATGAGCAGTGTGGATATCAAGGAAGTCGTCAAGGAAAAGTATGGACAAGCGGCCTTGCGAGTGAGCAGCGGCGGGAGTTCGTGTTGTGGGGCGACGGCGAGCAGCGGGTGCGGCGATCCGATCACGTCCAATCTATATAACTCGTCGCAAGCACAGCAGATTCCTGAAGAGGCTCTGCTGGCCTCTCTGGGCTGCGGGAATCCCACGGCCCTGGCGAAGCTGAATCCGGGTGAAATTGTTTTGGACCTTGGTTCGGGCGGAGGTATCGATGTGCTGCTTTCGGCGAAGCGAGTGGGACCGACAGGCAAAGCGTACGGCCTTGATATGACGGACGAGATGCTGGCGCTGGCGAAGGAGAACAAGCGCAGAGCTGGAGTGGAAAACGTCGAGTTCTTGAAGGGTGAAATTGAAAACATACCGCTGCCCGACAACTCGGTGGATGTGGTCATTTCCAATTGCGTGATCAACCTTTCGGCGGACAAGGACCGGGTGCTGAGGGAGGCGCTTCGCGTGCTGAAGCCGGGTGGGCGCTTGGCTGTATCCGATGTGGTGACGCGTGGCGAGATGCTGCCGGAGATCCGCCAAAGTGTGCTGCTGTGGGTGGGCTGCGTTGCGGGCGCTCTCGAGGAGAACGAATACCGTAGCAAGCTCGCGGCTGCGGGATTCGAGAAGATTGAGATTGAGCCGACCAGAATTTATCGGTTAGAGGACGCCCGCGAGTTCCTTTCCGGCCAAAACATCGACGTGGATGCGATTGCGCCGCAGGTGGACGGCAAGTTCATGAGCGCCTTCGTGCGGGCCGTGAAGCCGCAGCGTAAGGAATCTTGCTGCGGACCAACCTGCTGCCAGTAGGAGACAACGAGTATGCCAGGACACTACAACGTAATGTTTCTGTGCACGGGCAATTCGGCGCGCTCCATCATGGCCGAGGCCATTCTGAATTCCAAAGGCCGGCCTACTTTCATGGCTTACAGCGCGGGGAGCCATCCTTCAGGAACAGTTCGGCCGGAAGCATTGAGACAGCTTGAAATGGCGCACCTGCCAACCCAGGGCCTGCGAAGCAAGGCTTGGGATGCATTCTCCCTGACCGGTTCCCCCAAGCTGGACTTCGTTATTACGGTTTGTGACAACGCTGCGAAAGAGGTCTGCCCCGTTTGGCCCGGACAACCGATGACTGCTCATTGGGGCGTTCCCGACCCAGCGGCGGTGCACGGCAGCGAAGCAGAGGTAGAACGCGCGTTTCGCGAGGTATTTTTTATCCTGGATCGCAGAATCAGTTTATTTCTCTCTCTTCCGCTGAAAACTCTTGACAGCCTCGCACTCAAGAGGGAGCTCAATAACATCGGCCAGACGATGGCACCCGTTATCCACGAATAGCAGCAAGGGCGACGTAAGGCATAAGGACTCAGCCAATGAAGGCAACCAGGCGTCTCAGTTTTCTGGACCGCTATCTGACCGGGTGGATTTTCGCGGCGATGATCGCCGGCGTTGTATTGGGTTGGCTTGTACCGGGAGTCGTACCGTTTCTCAATCGCTTCAACATCGGCACGACTTCCATTCCGATTGCGGCGGGATTGATTTTGATGATGTATCCACCTTTCACGAAGGTGCGATATGAGAACCTGCACGAGGTCTTTCGCAACAAGAAGGTGCTAGGCCTTTCGCTGGTGCAGAACTGGGTTGTAGGGCCGATTCTGATGTTCGTTCTTGCCATTATCTTCCTGCGGGGATATCCGGAATACATGGCTGGGCTGATTATGATCGGTCTGGCGCGCTGCATCGCGATGGTCATTGTCTGGAATGAACTGGCGCGAGGCGATACCGAATATGCGGCTGGTCTGGTGGCCTTCAATTCACTTTTCCAAGTTTTTTTCTACTCAGTTTACGCCTGGGTTTTCATTACCGTCCTTCCGGCCAAGCTCGGCCTGCGGAGCACGATCGTGAATGTGTCGATCGGGGAGATTGCGAAGAGTGTCTTCATCTATCTGGGAATTCCGTTTCTCGCCGGATTTCTGACCCGTACGGCATTGGTTCGGGCCAAAGGGCACGATTGGTACGACCGGAACTTTGTCCCACGCGTAAGCCCGCTGACGCTGATCGCCTTGCTGTTCACGATTGTGGTGATGTTCTCGCTGAAAGGTGGGTACATTGTTCGCCTGCCCCTGGACGTTCTGCGCATTGCCGTGCCGCTATTGATCTACTTCGTACTGATGTTCCTGGTGTCCTTTTACATGGGCAAGAAGTTGGGCGCGGACTATTCGAAGACGACCACATTGGCATTCACGGCGGCCTCCAACAATTTTGAACTCGCGATCGCAGTTGCAGTGTCAGTATTTGGCATCAACTCCGGAGCCGCATTCGCAGCTGTGATCGGGCCCCTGGTAGAAGTGCCGGTGATGGTTGCACTGGTCAACGTGGCGCTTTACTTTCAACGCTATTTTGTTTCCAACCCGCAGACGACCGCGGTCGAGCCGGTTTGCTCGTAATGGAATGATTGCGTTCGGGCAGCCGTGGACAATGTCAAAGTCAGGGATCAAGGTCAAAGGCAGCGGACGGGAGCGTGGTGGCTCAGTTTGATAGGGAAGCGAGCCAGACGCGCCCTTCGGTCGCTTGCGCTCTTTCAGGGCAGGCTCCATGGAGTCGCGCGGCTCGCCCAGATCCTTCGCTGCGCAAAAAGCGCTTGCTCAGGATGACAATCAAACGGGCCAATGCGCACAGGAGTTTCCGGTAGTGGTTCAGTTTGAATTTCCACAGGCTAGTAATCCGTTCGGGCCTGGTCGCGCTCGAGTCCTTCTACTTCCGGCAATGAAAAGGCCACCATTCCCTCGAGCACCATGTCTATGCTAATAAAGGGTTTTAGAGAGGAAACCCCAAGATATTTGGCATTAATAGACTTGGCTTACCCATTTTATTGCTTGGGGCTGCTACATAAGAAGTATGCTTGCCACCGTAGCATCTGACTTTTATGATTACATGGACCATTCCTTAACGCCGGAGAGGTTCATGGGAATCCTTCATTCATTTTTCGATGAGAGCGGTAAGTTCCACGATCAGGCGATGGTGGCATTCTGCGGTTTTGGTGCTTCAGAATCCCAATTGGCAGACTTCGGCAAGCAGTGGAACAACCAACTGCGACGATGCGGGATGAATGCCCTGCATTGGGTGAAGGCTCGAAGGTACGGCAAGGCGCTCGGAGAAAATATCGGGCCGCAGAGCCTCAGCGACAGGATTAACGATCTAAAACCCTTTGCCGATTGCGTGAATGATTACTTGGGGATTGGGATTGCGTGCGTATTTGAGGTTACGGGTTATACCTCGTTTGCACAGGAATCAAAAGAATTGCTAGGCGGTTCTGACAATCCCTTCTATGTTCAATTTCTTCGGAATGTGCTTCTCCTAGCTGAGTTCGCACGCTCGGGAGAAAGTATTACGATGATGTGCGATGAAGACGAAGAAACGGCGTAGAACTGCTACCGCCTCTACAGGCGAGTCAAGGAACTTGACCCCAAGGCTGAGAGACGGTTGGCGGCGATCTCATTCGCAGACGACACGAATTTCCCCGCACTTCAAGCGGCAGATATGTTGTCGTTCTTGTGCCGCGAACAGGCAAAACTACAGTGGTATGGAGAATCCTACGAGTATCGGGATTTCTTCCGCTACCTGACCGATTCACGCGGTACGAGCCTGCTTCAATGGAAAGTGGCTTTCAAGAACGAAGCCGACCTTAAGAAACTCGAAAATTCACTGACGAAAAAGGTGCCTAAATCTGCATGACGACTGCTAATCAGAAGAACCCAACTTTCTCCGAAGGGTTGCGAGCGCTGTCCGAACGTTTGTTAGGTCTCCGCGCGCTTTTAGGTTCTTCAGCTCCCGGTTGTAACGCTCAAGGTCGGCAGGATACATATAGTTCTCGTTTGCGACGACTCTCTGCGTCAAGTCCTCGCAAACGTCGGTAGTGGCTCAGTTTGGTTTTGCACAGGAGTTTCAGGGTGAAGTTTCACCTTCGTCCCTTCTACCATCGAAAATAATCTGGTACTCAAGGCTTTAGGCGAGTAGTAATATGTCCGCAGACAATGCAATCCGCTGGCAGGCGGGGTTCTTGTTCTTGCTTATGATGTATCTCGCGTAGAAGGCATCCGTATGATACTCATTTTGTTTGTCGCAGAGAGCCTGTTCTTGGGCTATGGCGGCTGGCTCTTGATCTTTAACACAAGCACAATTGTCGGGCGAGCGCACAACACATACGGTTACAACTTCTTTCTGAAGCCTTGGTATTCAATATTCATGCGCTGTATAGGAATCTTCATTTGGTTACTGGCAGCCGTAGCGGGTTACGCAATGCTAGCGCACATATAGCATCATCTGTGGAAATTCAAACTGAGCCACTACCGAGTTTCCGCTTTACACGGGCAAGAACCTATAGGGATGCTTCGACTGCGCAGGATCGTCCTTTGGACGATCCTACTTCGCTCAGCATGACAGCCCAGAGGTTGAGTTATTCGTTTTGCTTGAGTTGATCGGCCTTGCGCTTCGCTTCTTCGGATTGCTGGGTCAGGCCTTTAGCTTGGTAGGCGGCGGCGAGGGCGGTTTCGATGTCGGGATCGTCGCCGCTGAGTTGCTGCTCTTTCAGGAAGGCGGCGATGGCGTCGTCGTACATCTTTAGTTTCGCGTAGGAGACGCCGAGGTTGTAGCTGACGCCGGGGGATTGGGGATTGAGGCGGGTGGCCGTTTTGTATTCTTCGATGGCGGCTTGATGGTTCTGTTCGGCGGCGAGCGCGAGGCCGAGGCCGAAGTGGGCGTCGGGATTGTTGGCGTCTTGAGTTAGTAACTGGTTGAAGGTGTCTTTCGCGTCCTGCGGACGATTCTGGTTCAGGTAGACCATCCCTAATAGAGTGCGGGCGTCGACGTGTTGAGGTTGGAGCTGGAGGACGCGCTTGAGTTCGGTTTCCGCGGGAGCGAACTCAGCCTGGTTGAAATAGGCTTGCGCCAAGGCAAGATGGGCGGGGACAAAGTCGGGACGCTGCTGAACGATTTTCTGGAGATGGGCGATTGCCTGAGCGGGATCGTGTGCGGGGAGATTGTCCGCTTGTCCGAAGTTGGCTCGTCCGAGGCGGAGCGGGAAGCCGTGGTAGTGGGCCAGTTCCATCGCGCCGGCGGTGAGGGCGAGAGTCACGACGAGAAAGAGGACGACGCGGCGCGGGGCGTGGTCTTGCTGGGGAGCGATGAGAGCGATGAGCGCGCCGAGGATCAATCCGGTGATGAGGCCGCCGATGTGGGCGGCGTTGTCGGTGGCGCTGCCGGGCCTGGCTCCAAGGATGAGATTAAAGACGACAAACACCATGAGACTACGCAGCGTGCCGCTGAGTGCGGCGCGGGGCACGGAGAACTCGCCGAGCTTGAAAGCTGCGATGAGAGCACCGGCAAGGCCGAAGATGGCTCCGGAGGCGCCGACACTCGATCCGCCAGGCCGCCAGGCAATGCTGGCAAGGCTGGCTCCCAGGCCTGAAATGAGGTAGACGGCGGCGTAGGTCCACCGACCGTAGAGCGACTCCGATAGCTCACCGAGATTCCACAGGCACCACATGTTGAAAGCGATGTGTAGAAGGTAGCCGTGAACGAAGACACAAGTCAGCAGGCGCCACCATTCGCCTGACAGCGTGTAAGGGCCGAAGTTGGCGCCCCATAGAACGGTCTCTCGGGGCGAAAACTCCTGCATGGGATTGGCGAAGGCCGCGGGATTGCCGGAGAAGATCACCATGCCGAGAAAAACGGCGACGTTGATGCCGAGGATGATCTGGGTGAGGCCGACGCTGGTTTCGTGGCGGACCCAGGGGGCGGCCATGACGGGCTGAGGTGCGTCTTCGGCGAGTTCGCCGCGCTGGTAGGCTTCGTGGCGAACGCACCACTGACAGATCTTCTTGCCGAAGGTGAAGCCGGGAAGCTGACGGCCACATCGAATGCAGTTTGCCATGGGTTGTTAAAAGAGTATCAGCAGTTTGGGGCGTGAGAAAAATCTTTAACACGATCTTTAACACAGAGGACACAGAGGAGCACAGGTTTAGTGCAAGAAGTGACTAGGAAGTGGGCGATCAGTGAATTGTTTTTGTTTTTCTCGACATGTAATCCATCAGCAGGTATTGGCCGAGGGTGTAGGGGGTGGTGAAGTAGGCTTTGCCGCGGCACATTTCGGTGACTTTCTGGACGAACTGGACGAGGCCGTAGTCGGAGGCGAGCATGAAGGTATTGATGAGGACGCCGGCGCGCTTGCACTTTGAGACTTCTTCCAGGGTTTGGCTGACGACGAGGGGATCGAGGCCGAAGGCGTTTTTGTAGATGCGTCCGTCTTCGAGGGTGAGGGCGGAGGGTTTGCCGTCGGTGATCATGACGATCTGCTTCATGTCCTTGCGTTGGCGTTGGAGGATGCGCTGGGCGAGGCGCAGGCCTTCGCGGGTGTTGGTGTAGTAGGGGCCGACCTTGACGCGGGCGAGTTGCGAGAGTGGGACCTCTTCGGCGGAGTCGTGGAAGAGGACGAGCGAGAGGGAGTCGCCGGGATATTGCGTGCGGATAAGGTGGGACAGTGCCATGGCAACTTTTTTTGCGGGAGTGAAGCGGTCTTCGCCGTAGAGAATCATGGAGTGCGAGCAATCGAGCATGAGGACCGTGGCGCAGGAAGATTGGTACTCGCACTGGTGGACTTGCAGGTCGGAATATTCGATGTTGAGCGGCAGGGAGAGGCCTTCGCGCTGGATAGCGCTGGATAGCGTGGCGGTGATGTCGAGGTTGAGCGTGTCGCCGAATTCGTAGGTGCGGGAAGCGCCGCTGGCTTCGATGCCGGTCGAGAGGTCGCGGGTGTCGTGGCGTCCGAAGCTGGACTTGCCGAGCGAGCCGAGCAGGTTGCGCAGAGATTTGAAACCGAGGAAGTCGAGGCTCTTGTCGGTGATTTCAAATTTGGCCTGCTGCTGATTCTCTCCGACCTGGCCGCCGACGCCGGAGGGACGCGATGGGTCTGGCGGCTGGTCGATGGAGATGTAGTCTTCCTGCTGCATGCGCTCGATCAGTTTTTCGATGAGTTCGTCGAGTTGGCCGTCGGCCGCCATTTGCTGCAGGCGTTCGCGCATGTCTTCGTCGAATTGATCGCCTTCCATGAGAGCTTGCTCGATGGCGCGGCGAAGATCGTCGAGGGTTTGTTCGCCCTCTGGCATCTCGTACCACATGTCGCTCTGGAAACCGCTTTGCAGCAGGTAGTCGGAGAGCGCGCCGAGCAGGTCCTCCATGCTCATTTCGCCGGCGGGGTCGGGGACGTATTTGGAGTAGCGGATGCGTTTCATAAAACCGTCGTTGGTCGTTCGTCGTTGGTCGTTTGCCCTTGACTTGGCTAACGACCAATGACCAGCGACTAACGGCGGGTTAGTTAAACTGTCTTCGCTGCCGGTACGGTGGTTCTTCCTTCTCGAAACCCTTCTCGCGCTGAGGTTCGGGCTTTTTTTCTCCGGCTTTGAAGACTCGTTCTTCATTGCGGCCGATGCGCTTGTGGGCGTGCAGGCCCTCGAGGATGAATTCGGCGGCGGAGACTTGCTGCTCGGGGCTTTCTTTCTGGGAGACGCCGAGCGGGCCGAGCTTGTCGACGAGGCCTTGAATGTCTCGCAAGTTTTCGAGGGCCTCGAGAGCGGAAACGGAATCGGACAACTGAATTTCGCCGCCGAGATCGAACCACTGCACGATCTGCTGCACGTTGGCGCCGGTGAAGTATTCATCGTAAGTTTTGGCGATGGCGGAGCGGATGAGTTCCCGGGAGACGTGGTCGGCACCTTTCATCTCGCCTTCATATTCGAGTTCGAGTTTGCCGGTGATGGCGGGGAGGGCGGCGTAGACGTCGCTAATGCGGGGGACGACGAGCTTTTCGTCGTTGCGGAGGGCGCGGCGCTCAGCGTTGGAGATAACATTTTCCATGGCGGAAATGGGCAAGCGCTGGCTGACGCCGGAGCGCTTGTCGATTTTCTTATCTTCGCGGGCGGCGAAGGCGATGCGCTCGATGACTTCCGAAATGTAGGTGGGCAAGTGCAAAAGCTGGGCGTTGCGGGCGGTCCAGGCTTCCTGTGCGGTGATGGCGATGCCTTCATCGACGGTGGCGGGATAGTGGGTGCGAATCTCAGAGCCGATGCGGTCTTTGAGCGGAGTGATGATCTTGCCGCGAGCGGTGTAGTCTTCGGGATTGGCGCTGAAGACGATGGCGACGTCGAGCGGGAGGCGGATGGGATAGCCCTTAATCTGGACGTCGCCTTCCTGCATGATGTTGAAGAGACCGACCTGAATTTTTCCGGCGAGGTCGGGAAGTTCGTTGATGGCGAAGATGCCGCGATTGGCGCGGGGCAGCAGGCCGTAGTGAACGGTGAATTCGCTGGAGAGTTCGTGGCCGCCGCGGGCGGCTTTGATGGGATCGATATCGCCGATCAGGTCGGCAATGGTGACGTCGGGCGTGGCAAGTTTTTCGACGTAGCGGTCTTCGGGAGTGAGATAGGAAACGGGAGTGGCGTCACCGAGGCGCGCGACTTCTTCGCGGCAACGGCGGCAGATGGGGGCGTAGGGATTGTCGCGGATCTCGCAGCCGGCGAGGTACGGCATGTGAGGATCGAGCAGCGTCGTAAGGGCGCGCAGGATGCGGCTTTTGGCCTGGCCGCGCAGGCCGAGCAGAATAAAATTGTGCCGCGAGAGAATGGCGTTCACGATTTGCGGCACGACGGTGTCATCGTAACCGACGATGCCGGGGAAGGTGGTAGCGTCATCGTGCTGACGCAGGCGGGCGATGAGGTTTTCGCGGAGTTCATCTTTTACGCGGCGGATGCGAAGACGTTCTTCGGAAAAAACACTGCGGCGCAATTCGCCCAGCGTGCGTGGAAGACTCATGAGGAACCCCCAACTGCTTTTTTGGATTATACAAGAGCGGGCTTCGGCTGCCGGGACATTGAGCGGGCAGAAAAAACCTTCACCACAGAGGGCACAGAGGGCCACAGGGTAAACCTTGCATCTATCAGTGGACGTGGCCGTTGCCGCCGGCTTTTTCGCGGGCGTTGGCGGTGCGGCGGAGGTTGGGAATGATGGTTTCGAGATATGAAATGAACAAGGACAGACGTTCTGACTCAGAGCGCAGAGAGAGCAGTTTTTGTTTGAAGTCCAAATCGAGAGGCAGGGAGGCGGCAAGATAGAAAGAGAGCAACGAGGGATCGGCGGCGGAGAGATCTTGTTTGGCGCCGGCGATGGCCATGAGTTCGGAGTGCAATTGAACCGCACGGGAGGTGTCTGCCTGCGGCGGGGTTCCGGGCTCGTCGGTGATCATGAGAACTTCAGCCTGAAGGAAGGAACGTTCCTGGTTGACGCGCACGAGTTCGAAACGCTTGCGGCCTTCGGTGACGAGGTCGAGGCGACCGTCGGGGTACTCTTTGACGACGGTGACGATTTCAGCGGTGCATCCCACCTCCGCGAGACCCTGTTCCACAGCGCGCACGACGCCGAAGTGGCGATGCTGAGCGAGACATTCGCCAATCATTTCTTTATAGCGCGGCTCGAAGATGTGCAAGGGCAGGGGAGTGCCGGGAAACAGGACAACGTCGAGCGGGAATAGAGGGATGAGGACGTCCAAGGAATCTCCGCGAGTGGACGTCTTCGATTGTACCGCAGCGCTTGACTTCACAAGTTGCAGAGGACTAAAAGCGCCCTATGGAACTCGCAGGGAAAATTGTGGTGGTTACGGGCGCCTCGATGGGAATTGGGGAAGCGATTGCGAAGATTTTTGCCGATCAGGGTGCAAGCGTGGTGATGCTGTCGCGCGATGCGGGCAGGGTGGAAGCGGCGCGAGGGCGCGTGGGGCATGGCGAACGAACGGTGGCGATGGCCTGCGACGTGCGGCATCGGGAGGACGTGGAACGCTCGATCGGGCTGACGCTGCATCATTTCCAGAGGATTGATGTTTGGGTAAACAATGCGGGGCACGGGCTGCTGGATTCGGTGGCGCAGATGGACATGACGGCGTGCCGGGAAATGTTCGACACGAATTTGTTTGGAGCGGTGGCCGCGATGCAGGCGGTAATCCCGGCGATGCGGCAGCAGGGTGGGGGAACGATCATCAATATTTCGAGCGTGGCGGGACACATTCCGATGCCGTTTCACGCGGCTTATAGTGCGACCAAGTTTGCGCTGAATGCGATGGGCAAGGCGGCGGGCGTGGAGTTGAAGAAGGATGGCATTCATGTGCTGACGGTGTGTCCCGGATATGTGCAGACGCCGTTCAGCGAGAATGCAGTGCGGGGGAACGAGTTGAAGAGAGTTCGTCCGAAGTCGGTGAAGGGAATTACGGCCGAGCGTGTAGCACGGGCTACTTTACAGGGATACGTGAAGCGGAAGCGGGAAGTGATTGTGCCGTGGTGGATGTATGTGCCGCAAAAGGTTTATCAGTTGTTTCCGGCGGTGGTGGAGTGGGCGATGGGGAGGATGGCGGGATGAGAGACGGGCTACAAGAAATCTTTTAACACAGAGGGCGCAGGGGTTCACAGGGTAAACCTGATTTCGAGCAAGATCATTCCAGCTCAGCCAGCATGGCTTCCATCTCGCCCTGGGCGTGGAGATTTCCGGTGCGGCGGGCGCAGGCGATGCCATCGGTGAGCATGGTCTTAGCTTCGGGGATGCGGTCAGCACGGGATAGCGCCTGGGCGGCCATGAAATAGCCGGGGGTGTAATCGGGATTTGCCTTCAGAAGGAGGGAGAACTCAGCCAAGGCGCGATCGAAGTCACCCTGC
>Ga0182030_10015951_pt1 | contig 14676 bp, 9 predicted proteins | sample 812S3MmetaG_FD_121299 | JGI IMG/M metagenome (GOLD analysis project Ga0182030, IMG submission 121299) | Permafrost microbial communities from Stordalen Mire, Sweden - 812S3M metaG (Illumina Assembly) | ecosystem: Environmental > Terrestrial > Soil > Wetlands > Permafrost | place: Sweden... | reverse complement strand
GGTTCTGAAATTTCAAGCGGTTCTGGAACCACGGCCCGTAAAGCTTCCATTTCCGTGCGATACGTAATAATTAGAAATTCACGATTTCTAAAATGGTATGGCCCACGTGGAAATGCCGGATTAGTCAGCGGCATCGAGAATGCAGTAGCTTTAATATCAGATATGTTCATAATTATTCTTTACATGTTAATGATTCTTACTTCAGGCGCCGCAAAACAGAGACACAATTGGTTACGGCTGAGCCACCTACATTGAAGGAAACGCCCACAGATGGTGTTTTCCCGGAGAGCTTAGCTCCTATAGGCTCGCCAACAAGTTGCTTAAAAAGTAAAGCATGCATAGAGACACCAGTGGCTCCTACCGGATGTCCCTTTGCTTTTAATCCCCCTGAGAGGTTCACGGCACACCTATCATCCAAACGGGTGAAACGGCCTTCCAAATAGTCCTGGCCGGCGCGACCGTCTTTAGAGAGTCCAAGAGCTTCTGTGCACAGAATTTGGTTGATCGTAAAGCAGTCATGTACCTCAACGAGATCCACATCTCCAATGTTGATCTTCGCTTCTTTGAAGGCGCATCTTACTGCCTCCTTCCCTGCCATAAGATCATACATGTTCGGACGTACCGAAATCGCCAAACGTTCGTTTACATGCCCTATACCGGCAATTTCCACAACTCTCTTCCCGGCTTTCAATGCATCCTTGGTTCTCATAATAACGACCGCCGCGGAGCCATCGGTTACCAGTGAACAGTCATGGAGGTGTAATGGATCTGCTATCACAGGGTTCATCTTTGATGGTAAATTAAGAATTGCGTCAGCCGTGAATAAACCTTGCTTATCCGGAGGACTCCCTTTGCTAAATTGTGCCAGGGGATTGTCCACACCATTTTGATAAGCCAGCGCGGATATGGTTGCAAGCATGCGTTCAAGCTCTGTATTTGTCAGTTTATAGTGATCCCTGTAGCTCTTCGCGTATTCTGCAAAAAGCATTGGAAAACTCACAGATTTGGCACCTTCTTCAGGCCAGTAGGAACAAGTAGAAAGAGCATGAGTTACCCCTTTCGTGTCAAGAAGGTGCATTTTTTCCACACCTACAACTAAAGCAATATTTATGCGACCGGATTCTACAGCGTAAAGGGCATCATAGATAGCCACCGAACCTGAAGCGCAAGCAGCCTCACACCGGGTCATGGACTTGAATCGAAGCCCACTGGGATCAATCTCGGTGGCGAAAGCAGCCAGATGCTCCTGATTGGCAAACAGTCCCGGAGCAAAGCTTCCAAGCCAGACCCCATCAACTTCTTTACCGCTGATCCCCGCATCTGAAAGAGCTCCCTTTCCAGCCTCGATAATGAGTTCATAAATAGATTTTAAGTCTGTGAACTCTCCCGTTTCATGGTTACGTGTAACAAAAGAACCAAACTTCGAATTGTATGCGCCTATTATACTGGATATACTCATATTATTTCCTCCTTCACTTTTTCATTCATTGTTACGATATGACAATCATTCTTTAAAATGATGTCGGCATCAGTGTGGTCCTTAATCCAATCAGGAGTATATGGAGCAAAGCATTCCTTCATGTAAAACCGCCCCCCCATCACCTCAAAAACACCCAGATCAGTGACAATTATATTAACTTCGTGAACAGCCGTTAACGGTAGTGTACAGTGGCGCTTCAGACGTGAAGCTCCCGATGGCTGAAAGTGCAGGGTGGCCGCGATAACCACTCTTGCACCTGTGGTAAGATCCATAGCCCCTCCCATACCCGGTACCAATTTCCCAGGTACCTTGTAGTTGGCGAGATTACCATCCTGATCAACTTCCAAAACGCCCAGCACCGAATAATCCACATGACCGCCACGTATGATGCTGAAACTAAAAGCAGAATCGAAGTAGCTGCCTCCTAACCGGATACTCGCCGGTGAACCGCCGGCATCTGTTATATCTTTATCCTCACTGCCCTTAGCAGGTATGGGACCAAGACCCATGATGCCATTCTCGGACTGAAGAATGATGTTGACTTCTTGTGAAATGTATTTCTCCACCAGCGTGGGAAGTCCGATACCAAGATTTACCACCTCGCCAGTCTTAAAGATTTGGGCGATGCGTTTGGCAATAATTTCTTTGTTTGCAATGTATTCCATAGTTTTTCTTTAATATTCAAGTTTTTCTGATTTGACCAGAAAGTCCACGAAGATTGATGGAGTATGGACATCATTTGGATTGATCTCTCCGGTTTCAACGATTTCCTCCACCTCAGCGATGACAAGCGCGGCTGCTGTGGCCATCAGTGGATTGAAGTTTCTTGCTGTTCCATTGAAAACAAGATTGCCGGCTTTATCGGCCTTTTTGGCCTTGATAATTGCCACATCGGCTTTTATTGGAAGTTCTAACAAAAAGGAATTGTGCTCTACCAGAATGATCTGTTTTCCTTTTGCCACCTCAGTACCAATCCCAGTGGGCGTAAGAAAACCGCCCAAACCCGCTCCTCCTGCACGCACCTGTTCGACCAGCGTGCCTTGTGGCACAAGTTCGACCTCTGTCTCACCGGCGTTCATCTGCCGTTGAGTCTCCTGGTTCGCCCCTATGTGACTTGCAATAATCTTTTTGAACATCTTGTTTTGAACCAAATGCCCCAAGCCAGTTATTTTACCAGTCTTAAAATCGTGAATAGCAGTATCGTTACTGATTAGAATCAGGTTTTTAGTGCCTTTCTCATTCAAGGCAAAAAGGATCGTATGCGGCGAGCCACAGCCCATGAACCCACCCACCATAAGAGAGTTCCCTTCTTTAATCCTGCCCGCGGCATCTGCTGCAGATATAATTGGTTTTACAATCATCAGATTCTCCTCCGTCTTATTTTAAATTAAAAAATATCATTAAAAATTGTGAATGTATATAACAAACAACACAAAGATTAAAGGTTTTAAAGTAGTATTTATTACATTATTTCGGAAAAAGTTTATATAATTCCCATTTATTTCCAGCCATATTATTAACCGGATTTGATTATTCAATTTTACCGGAATTCTTCACAATCACTTTTATCGCGTGTTCCTTTGCTGCATTTCCGAAGGTTTTATAAGCCTTTATGATTTCTGATAATTCGAACCGATGGCTAACGAGTTTTTTTGCATGTAAGCTACCCGATTGAACCATTTTGAGTAACATGGGTGTGGTTCCTGCATCTACCAGACGTGTGGTAATTGTGATATTGGAAGCCCAAAGCTTTTCGAGATGGAGTTCAACCGGTTTGCCATGAACTCCGACATTGGCAATATGCCCACCGGGTGCAATTATTGCCTGGCAAATATCGAAGGTTGAGGAAATGCCGACAGCCTCAATAGCCACATCTACTCCCATGTTTTGCGTAAGTGTCATAATGCGCTTCACTGCTTTCCCATCTGTGCTGTTTATAACTTGAGTAGCTCCGAAAGAACGGGCAATTTTCAGCCGATGATCGTCAAGATCAATCATTATCAGCTGAGCTGGCGAATAGAGTTTTGCAGTGAGAAGCGCGGCAAGTCCCACCGGTCCTGAACCTACAATTGCTACTATATTTCCTGGCTTTACCTGTCCATTAAGTGCACCGCATTCAAGACCGGTAGGTAGAATACAACTGAGCATGACAAACGCTTCTTCATCGGCATTTTGAGATATCAGGAACAAGCCCGTATCGGCTAAAGGAATTCTGACATACTCTGCCTGGGTACCATCAATACTATTGCCAAGCAACCATCCGCCTTTACGACAATGCGAAAACATCGCCTTCTTGCAAAAGTCGCACCTTCCACAGGATGTAATCAGAGAGATAATTACTTTATCACCTTTTTTAAAGTTCATTACGTCCGTACCCACTTCCTCAACAATACCAACTCCTTCATGACCAAGAATACGTCCGCTGGTGACTGAAGGCACGTCGCCCTTTAAAATGTGCAGATCTGTTCCACAGATGGTCGTCGTAGTGATGTGCACGATAGCATCCGTTGCCAGTTTGATCTTCGGCTTTGGTTTGTCCTCAAATGACAGTTTATTAGGACCCTGGTAAACAAGAGCCTTCATCGTTGTGTTGTTTTTTATATTTTCTTTATTTTTTATCATCATTTTCTATTATCAGGTTTTGAGTTAAATAGCCTATCTTTTTATTTTAACTGATTAATCTTTGCCATCGTCCTGCCCGCGCTTCGGAGTGACTCGGGACAATCCATTTTCCCGGTGTGGATTTCAATAAATATAAGGTCATCTGTTGTTGCTGCTTTAACCAGGGCATCTTCAAGCTCTCCTTCTGTTCGGACATCAATACCAAGACCTCCACCAAACACGTCTAAGAGCTTATGATAGTGCCAGGGTTGAATATCGTTATAAGGTTGATCACAAATTACACGTTCGATCGTATAACCATCATTATTGAGAAGAAATATAATAGGCTTCAGATGATTGCGAATCATCGTGGAAAGGTCCTGACAAGTAACCTGAAATGACCCGTCACCTATAAATAAAATTGCACGCTGATCCTGCGCTGCAATAGAAACACCCAGAGTTGCACCTACTGTATAGCCAATTGATCCGTAAAAAGCCTGCCCGATGAAGGTCGCGCCATCCGGCATGAGCATCTCTATTGCACTAAAGAGGGATACACCCGTTTCCGCGATGACAACAGAATTCGTATTAATAAAATGACTCATTCGGTCAAAGAAGCGTTTTATTGTAATTAATTTTGTTGGTTCAGGATTATAAACTTCCGTGTGACGGTGAACACAGTTGTCAGTAGCACAATGAATATCAAAAGTTACTGCATTCCGCCGTATTAGATTTTCAGTAAGACCGAGAATAAAATCATGAAGATGTACATTCTCGTAATAATGGTGCTTTATTTTTACATAGCCAATGTTGGCACTGATCATTTTTGAGTCATCAAGATTTGTTGTAAAGCCGCCTGTATTAAAATCGGTCATCAGCCCTCCAAGTTGCAAGATGCAATCAGCAGACTCGACCCGCTCCCGGACATATTCGCGGCTTCGATCTCCCTCAAAGAGACCTATAAATTGCGGGTGGTGTTCAGAAATGACTGTCTTCCCCAACATCATTGTTACAAATGGAAGTCCTGTTTTACTGAGAAAATCAGCGAATTCCTTTTGCAGTTTATATCTTATTAATTCAACGTCACCAATAACAATCGGTTTCTTTGAGCTATCAAGCATTTTAACTGCCTCCTTTATTACTTCCTCAAGAGCATCCGGATCACTCTCAGGATGCAATGGAAAGAGGAAAGGTTCAGGCCGTTTGCATTTAAATATGACTACATCAGCGGGAATACTTATGTAAACAGGTTGTTGGTGTGTAAGACATGCCAATAATACCCGGTCAATCTCCGCTGGGGCTGTTCCATCGGAAGCAAGTTGAGTTGAGGCGATTGTGATTTTTTCATACATCTTTATTGGAATCTGATAATCGCCCAAAGTATGATGCAACAATGGTCTTGTACGGAAATTAATTGTAGCTGGAGAACCAGTGATTACTACAACCGGAACTCTTTCAGCAAACGATCCTGCCACACCATTGATGGCACTCAATTCTCCTACGCCATAAGTTGAAGAAAATGCACCGGTACCCCGAATTCGCGCATAGCCATCGGCAGCATAGGCAGCATTGAGTTCATTACAGGTGCCAATATATTTTATCAGCTTGTACTTCATTAACTGATTGAAAAAACCCATGACAAAATCTCCTGGTACACCAAAAATATGATCCACTCCAATTTCTTTTAGCCGGATAAGCAAGTATTCAGCAACTGATATTTCTGAATTATTCATTTTAGATATCTTCATGATACAGGCAAATTACATTTAACTTATTTCCTTATAATGACAAACTCAGATGCTAGTGCTCGTGTAAGGCCAATTAATCCATGACAGGATATCGAATATTTTCTTTTTCCGTAAATCAGTTATAGCATTTTGCCAATCATGTTCAGCAGTGCCAAGTAATCTTTTATTCATTCTTTTCAGATAAATTTTATATGCTTCACTTCTGATCTCTTCATGGGGAGTATTAGATTCTTTCTTATTAATTTCTACCTCTTTATATTGGGATACTGTGTTTTTATTAGCCATTTTTATTTCTTTAATAATATTACAATACAATGATAAGGACAAGAGTATTGAAAAATATTACATAACTTTTGAAATAAGTTACATCATTCACATATAAATAAGCAGTACCAATTTGATATTTAAAAAATAAAATGCTCACCACCACTATGAGTTATAAGGAAGGTGTTTTTTTGTTTTTAGTAATTTTTAAATTGAATGTATGAATCATGTAACAATTTTCTAAAATTATATAATAGTTTCTGTGATAAAGGGTTGTTATTTTATGAATTATTATTAATAATAATTATTATCTATATTTTATAATAAATGATAACACGACCCAATAACAATAAATATTTATTTACGTTGCTGGTTTTTGGACTTGTAAATATTACAATATCCAACATCTTAATTGGTTCTCCACTAATAGCTGAAGCGGGGCATAATACAATTATATGTTCCGGAGCAAAGGTGTCAATTACAGGAGATTCTGCCACAGGAGGAAAGAAGCCATATACTTACACGTGGACAAACGCGGATGGTTTTATGCCTGGATTGCAGAGCACTTTATTACATCCAACTACTAATGTTATTACAGCATCAACAATCTTTTATTTTACAGTAACGGATTCTGATTTAAATACGGCAACAGATTCTTTTCAGGTAATGGTATTGCCTCCCTCAAATTTTACCGGATTACCAGATACGATCTGCTCCTCAGCATCCATGTCAAAATTAACTGCCGCAGCTGGAGTAGAAATAACAGGAAGTGGAATCTTTTTTAACGGGACATTCTGGTATTATAATCCTCAGGTTTCCGGCCCCGGCACTCATATTATCACAAGTATCGGCTGCGACACGACAATAAAAACAACAGTCGTTTCACCATCTCCCTGTATTGAAAATATTGTCAGAGATACATCGGGTGGCTCAATAAATACACCACTGGGTATTTTTACAGATTGCAATGGTATCATTTATCTTGCAAACAATACAAACATTTTAAGTATTGACACTTTTGGTATCACGGCAAGGATCGCGGGAAAACCTAATGAGAATGGATACCAGGATGGCAAAGCAGATTCAGCGAAAATGAACATTCCTTGCGGGATTGTAAAAACACCAGATGGAATAGTCTATTTCGTAGATAATGGAAACCTCTCCATCCGGATGATTAGAAATGATTCCGTGATTACTATCGCGGGATCGCCTCCCCCCGGACCTTCGGCAAAAGCATATCTGGATGAAACTGGTACTAATGCTCGATTTGAAGCGCCTTATGGATTAACTTATGATGTTAACAGAAATTGCTTGTATATATCAGAATCCGATGTCATTCCTGCAAATAACAGAATAAGAAAAATTGATTTAAATACAGGTGTAAATCAATACAATGTAACTACTCTGCTGGGTGGTGGCACTGTATTGGTAACCGGAGTTCCTATAAATGGAATGGCTGCTAAATTGATGCAGCCAAAGCATATATCTACAGATGGAAAATCTCTTTATATTCCTGATCATTATCCAAGCGCTAGAGATGTTTACCAATATGATTTAACTGATTCAACAATTGTTTTATATGCCGGCGAACCAGGTGTTGCCGGTATTACTGACGGCCCAAGGTTAAAAGCGACTTTTATAGATCCCTCAGGTATTGCAACCAGTTGCCTTGGTGATGTCTATATAACATGTGAAGCAAGTTTTTTGAGAGTTATACAAAATGATACTGTAGCTACGTATTCTGATCCCAATCATTTAATCAATTCTCCTGAGGCAATTTCTACATTTGTTAAAGGATATCTGAATATAGCGAATACCGGAAATAATAACATTCTCCGGATTCCTATTACAAATTGGAATACCGGGCCATGGGTCGGATTGGATACAAGCTTTTCTTATTGTTTGGGAGATCCGGCTGATACTTTGAATCCAATTTACAAATGCGGTATTTATGAAGGTCCTGGAATTTCGATGGTCGGGAGTAAATATATATTTACTCCTCCTGCAGCAGTAGGTAATTATACTATTTCATTTAATTATACGGTTAGTTATTGTTCAGAAATGATATTTAAAACGATTAAAGTAAGTGCAAATCCAAAACTTTCTATGACTGATTCTGTTGCCATCTGCTCAGGCAATAATGCGTTGCTTGATGCTGGCACCGGGTATATAAAGTATAGCTGGAATACCGGGCAGACAACTCAAACTATCTCAGTCGGCATGATCGGCAGTTATAAGGTTACCGTAACAGATTTAAATGGCTGCAAAGGAATAGATTCTACTTATGTTATAGCAAGTCAAAAACCAATTGTTGAGGCCGGCAATAATAGAAACTTATGCGTGGGTTCTACAGCAATAATTGGAGGAACTCCCACTGCCACCGGTTCAGCACCATTTATATATTCATGGTCGCCCACTCTGGCAATAAATGACACATCAATCTCAAATCCAACAGTTAATCCGGATTCCACGATACAATATTCTGTCTGGGTCATTGATAAATTTGATTGTATGGCAAAAGATTCAATAACCATCCTGTCTGAACCTAATCCTGTTGCAAATGTCGGCTCGCTTACTTATTCTACCTGTGTTTTGAAGACGGTCAAAATCGGCACTGTTGCAGTGAATGGACTTACATACAGTTGGAGCCCTGCACTTTTGCTTAGCAATTCTGCAAGTGCAAGTCCTTATGCCACGTTACCAACTCCTGTTGCTACTTATTTTATTCTAACCGTTTTGGATACTGCCAGTACTTGTTCTGCAAAGGATTCAACACTTGTAAATGTATTTGCCAATCCTGTTATTGATTCAGTTACCAATGATTCTATATGCATTGGCACCAATGTTATTATGAAGGGCTTTGTTCATACCTCATCAGGATCTTATACTGTATTATGGTCGCCATCCACCGGATTGAGTAGTGATACCATAGTCAATCCGGTTGCTTCGCCTGCGACTACCCAGAATTACAAATTAGTTGTTTCCGATGGCAACGGTTGCAGCACAAGAGATTCGATGTGGCTTTATGTTTCGTCACTCACGGTGTATGCAGGAAATGATACCGGTTTATGTCCAGGGCAAAATACAATAATTGGAGGTTCTCCCACAGCAGTCGGCGGACTGGGAACAATATTTTATATCTGGTCGCCGGATGTCGGATTAAATAATATAACAATTGCCAACCCGACAGCGATTCCTGTTGTTCCTACAATTTACAAAGTTATTGTTTCCGATCAACTGGGATGTATAAAACAGGATTCTGTTTTAGTTACTGTTTTTGCTAAGACTATAGTTAACGCGGGTATACAGGATACTATATGTCAGGGAAATATGACAACTATCGGTGGTTCCCCTACAGCCAGCGGAGGCTATAATCCTTATAAATATTCATGGTCACCCGGAATTAATATGAATGATTCAACCATTTCCAATCCTGCAGTCAGCGTATTTGCATTAACAAAATATTTTGTTCATGTAACTGATTCTGCCGGTTGTTCAGATACTGCTTCGGTTGAGATTGGTGTATTTGCATTGCCGATAGCAGATGCCGGTCCAAATGATACCGTTTGTCAGGGATTAAGCAAGCTAATCGGTGGGTCACCAACAGCAATAGGTGTTGATGGACCTTTTACATATTTATGGACGACTGACAGCAGCAGTTTGAATAATAATAAAATTGCAAATCCCATCGCGAAACCAAATGTAACAACTTTATACCGTGTAATTATTGATGACACCAGAAATTGTATGTCTTATGACTCAATGATATTAATAGTTTTACAGGGGGCTGGGATTAAATTCAGCGATACAGTAGTGTGCAACCATGACTCGATTCAATTGATAGCTCAGGGTGGAACAAATTACCAATGGAGCCCGACGAAATGGCTGAATAATCCCAATATATATAATCCCATTGCCAGTCCGGATTCAACGATAACTTATATGGTGATTATCAACAGTAATTTATGCGGGTCCGATACAACGAATGTAAAAATAAATATACTTCCTTCCCCTGTCATTACAGCATGGCCAGATACAGTAATTTTCCGTGGAACTGAAATACAGTTGCATGCCAATGGAGGAGTCAGCTACCTGTGGACGCCAAAAGAGTGGATAGTGGATGCAGATACTTTGCAGAATCCGACAATACTTCCGTTGGACAGTGTTGTCTTTGTCGTTATGGGTAAAAATAGTTACGGATGCTCAGCGTATGATAGTGTTAAAATAAAAATAAACGGAAAGATTAATGTTTTTGTACCCAGTGCATTTACTCCCGGTTTGAAAGATGGAATAAATGATATTCTGAAGGTTGAAACAGTCGGGATAACAAATATTCATTTCTGGATTTATAACCGCTGGGGAGAACTTGTTTTTGAAATTACAGATAAAAGTATTGGATGGGATGGCACTTATCAGGGAGTCTTACAGTATCCGCAGACGTTTGGATATATACTTGCAACAGAAGATTTTGATGGAAATAAAAAAACGATTAAAGGCACAATTACACTGATTCAATAAGAAGATTATGAACCGGACCAATACAATAAAATATTATTTTAAACGAATGAACCGAGCATATACAATTTAAAGTTAATTTGATATACGCGAGCTCCATGAGACAATTAAAAATAAAAAATATCAATCGAATGAACCGAGCAATCCTTGTTATAATATTGGAAATATGTATTTTAGGTATTTTAAGTGCCCAGGATTACTATTTCTCTCAGTTTTATTCTTCCCCGTTAACATTGAATCCGGCAATGACGGGGCTGTTTAATGGAGATTACAGGGTTGTGACTAATTACCGGAACCAGAATGAAGCATTGACTCCCTTCAATACATATTCCGCTTCATTCGATACAAAAATTCTACAAAAAATATTAGAGCAGGATGTTTTTTCGGTTGGGCTTGTGTTAGTCCAGGATGAACTGCTTAATAAATCAGTTAGTAACACTGTTTTAATGTTTTCTACGGCTTATCATGACAGAATTGGAGAAAATGACTATTTGGCTGCCGGACTTCAAGGTGGATTGTATCAGACTTATGTCAATATGTATGCTTTCACGTATCCACAACAATGGGATCCGATAACAGGAGAGGCATCTCTTCCCATTACAGAACAGTTTCAGAATACAAACATTGATTTATTCGATATGAATATAGGATTAATATGGTATCATTATATGGGCAAAAGTTCTTCTATATTTCTGGGTGGAGCTATTTTTCATGTGGCTCAACCGGAAACTAAGTATTTGAATACAAATGGTTACCTGTCCAGAAGATATGTCTTTCATGGAGGGGCTCACGCTGCTTTAAATGATAAAATCAGTCTCGTACCGATTTTTGTAGTTGAGTATCAGAATAAAGCAAATCAGGTAATTATTGGGACCACTGTTGAATATCGTTCAAACAATAATGCTTTTAAATTTGGCGGCTGGTATAAATGCAGCGGTATGTATACTTTTTACTTAGGTATGGAGTTTAAAGGCGTCGAATTAGGAGCAAGCTATGATTTTGTTTCTTCTTCAGATTATTTAGGTAATAACATTGGAGGAGTGGAGATTTCATTAATTTTTACATCCTTTTATAAGAAGAGTGCGAAATTGAAATCAAATCCGGGTAACAGATTTTAAATATTGTAAAAAATGAATTTGAATTTTAAATTACTTATAAAATATACGATCTTGGTTTTTGTTGTATTATGCCTCGTTTCCCAGGGCATCGTTGGGCAGAATATACACAAAGACAATTCGAAAATCAAACCATTTACGATCGCGGAAGAATTATTCATCCAGGGAAAATATTACGAAGCCATCAGTTATTATGAACGGGCGTTACAGGAAACGAAATACAAAGATGATTACAAATTAAAATATCACCTGGCCGAGTGTTACAGGGTAAGCCGGCAGTATGTCAAAGCCGAGGACACGTATCATTTGGTGTACGGAAAAAGTCCACTCAAATATCCCTTATCAATATTCTGGATGGCAAAAATGCAAAAAGCCAATGAAAAGTATAAAGATGCTTCCGACAATTTTAAAATATTTTCAGAAAACAAAAAAGTTGATATTCTTTATATTGATGAAGCCAAACGTGAAATAACCCTTTGTGAATCTGCCGTACGGAATAAATTAGATATGCCTCCTACCCTTGTTGAATTATTTGATCCTGAGATAGGGAATGGGCTTGCAATTGACCGTGCTACGATGAAACACGACACCTTATGGTATGTATCCGCTGTCAAATCAGGAGAGAATGATAAAATAGCATTAGACGAAATGAGCGGGACGTATAAAGATTTTTTTGTATCAAGATTATTTTATTCTGTTGCCGGTAAAAACGAAAAGTGGAAAAAAGGGACACAGGTTGAGATTCCCGTTGAAAATAAAAGGACAGATGTCATTTCTCCTTTTTTTGATCCTATAACAGGGAACCTTTTTTTAACAAAATGCAATGATAACAATTGCGCGATATTCATGAGTAAATTTGTGAATGGTGAATTATCAATACCTGTAAAATTAGAAGCTCCCGTCAATATCGAAAACTCCTCATCGAAAGATCCGATGCCGGTAATCATTAAAAATATAGAATACCTGTTTTTTGTATCTGACAGGAATAAAGACTCCGGATTTGACATCTTTTACTGTACCATAGAAAAGAACGGTAAAATAAGCAACGTGCAGAATATTGGTAAAGATATAAATACCAAATATGACGAACATTCTCCTTTTTATGATCCAACACTAGGAACATTATATTTCAGTTCCCGCGGTCATAATTCGTTTGGTGAATATGATATTTTTTATGTAAAAGGTGATCCCGCGACAGGTTGGGGTAAGGTTATAAATATGGGTTTCCCTGTTAACTCCGGGGCTGATGATTATTATTATTACCATTATAGAACAGGTAATGTAAACCATGCCTTTTTCTCATCCAATAGACCTACCAAAGAAGATGAATTATATGGAACTGTATGCGATAATCTTTATCAATACAACTTCAGCATTGGAAATATAGTGGCAGAATCACCACCATTAATGACTTTAAAATGCCAAATTTTCGATGAGACGGATAAATCCCGTTTATTCGATGATGTTGAAAAATATCCTTTAACGGAAGATACAGTCAGATTATATCAGAGATTAACTGATAAGTTGATTGATAAAAAGTATAGTTTTAAAACAAACACCGTTACGTTTCATTTAAAAAGAGACAGCGCCTATTTAATTGAAGTTAATAAAAAAGATTATTATTCAACTATTGTAAAATTAAATGCAATTTCAACTGATACCATAATCATAAGAGAAATATTTATGAATAAAATAATAAAACCTGAAATTGCAATAACAAAAGAAGAGATTAAACCGAGGTCAGAACCCAGGAAAATAGATCGGGCACAATTAATTCAGCCAAAAGATTTTACATTTCCTGTTATTTATTTTGATTTTGGTAAATCAGATTTAAAAAAGAAAGAGACCGGAAAACTTAATGATCTTGCTGATGATCTGATGAAACGATCCGCACTGGTAATTTATGTTGAATCATATACGGATAACATAGATTCAAAGAATTTTAATATCGTTTTATCGCGGAAACGCTCCGCGAGCGTCATTGACTTTCTGATTAGCAGGGGTATAGAAAAAGACCGGTTAATAAGTCAGTGGTATGGCGAGGATAAACCCGCGGCTACTAATGAAAACGATGAGGGCAGGGCACTGAACCGGCGTACCGAATTCGCGATCATTAGCGACATGACTAATATCCGGAGGGGACAGATGACAACCGGTGATGAAGTTGAGACTGCAAATACAATTGTATCTAAAAAAGAATTAGGTACAGACATTGATGAAAAAGTATTTGAAGAATTGTTGCAAAAACAGGGTCATACAAGTAAAATCGGGTTGTACTACCGCGTTCAGATCGGCACATTCAGGTATTCGGATGCCAACAAGCTTGATAAGTTAAGCCAATTTGCATACCAGCAAAGCAAAATTAATATTAAATTATCGATTGAAACAGAAGGTGATTTTAAAAAATATGTCACCAGCCAGTTTGCAACCCTTAATGAGGCTAATGATTATAAAGTATTGATCAGGGAAACTGCCATAAAGGATGCATTTATAGTACCGTATTATCGTGGAAACAGAATTAAAATGTCTGAGTTGATATTTTTATTTTTGGAAAAATAATGCCTCTCGTATTTAGGTAAGGGTATATTTAAAATATTTCTTCCAGTTTAACTTTATACCTGAATGACTCAAAAGTGTGAATCATGTAACTTATTTCAAAAGTTATGTAACACATGCGATAATCAAAGTCCTGATCTTTGTCCTGATCTTTGTCCTACGCGTAATTTCCAATATAATTTATACTGTTCTTGTCAGAATTTAAAAAAGAAAAGCTGTTTAGAAACAGTTATACAGAGCAAATGAGTTTGACATTTTTTGCAGACTCACTTAGTGTATATATTAATTGAAAAGTATACCAGTATTTCAATTGAGAAAGTACTTTTTTACAAAGTTAACTAAATTAAAATATCATGGTAATCCAATCTCAGGAAAGGTACCTTTCCTGAGATTGGAT
>Ga0182030_10015950_pt1 | contig 14679 bp, 11 predicted proteins | sample 812S3MmetaG_FD_121299 | JGI IMG/M metagenome (GOLD analysis project Ga0182030, IMG submission 121299) | Permafrost microbial communities from Stordalen Mire, Sweden - 812S3M metaG (Illumina Assembly) | ecosystem: Environmental > Terrestrial > Soil > Wetlands > Permafrost | place: Sweden... | reverse complement strand
GGCTGGGGCGACTTCCAGGTGATCCCGGCGCGCGATCCGGCCGTCCTGATCGTTCGCTATGACTGGCGCAACAATTCGGTGCTGTTCGTGCATAATTTCGCTGAGAAGCCGCGGGAGATCTCGTTTGCCGTCGGCCTTCCCGGAAATGCCGGCAAGCTTCTCGTCAACCTGCTGAGCGAAGACCACAGCCAGGCCGACGAGCGCGGCAAGCACAGGCTCGTGCTCGAAGCCTATGGATACCGCTGGTATCGTGTCGGCGGGCTCGACTATTTGCTGAAGCGCAGCGATATCGATACCGACGTGGCGGGCAATGCCCGTCATCCGGCCTGACCATCCGATGGTCCAATGATCACGCCTTCATTGCCGCGCAAATCGAGGGCGTGCCGTATTCTTTCCCCCTGCCTGTCCAGCAGCGTCGTCAGCAGGATTTGGCCGTCAAGGCCGATGGCTTCCGAGGCGATCGACAGCGGATCAGGGCCAAGGTTCAGCGCCACCACGATGGCGCGGCCCTCGCTCTGCCGCCGATAGAGCAGAAGATCGCCTTGCGCGGCAATCGGCAGATAGCTGCCGGACTGCAGCGGCGGCCATTGTTTTCGCAAGCGGATCAGCGCCTTGTAGAGGCTGAGGATCGATCGGGAGTCGGCGTCGAGATTGACCACGTTTTGCTGTGGAAAATCCTCGGCCAGCGGCAGCCACGGCGTCGCGGTCGAAAATCCGGCTTGGGCCGTCGCATTCCACTGCATCGGGGTCCGGCAGCCGTCGCGGCCGACGCCGATCCCCGGAACGTTCTTCTCGAAGGGATCCCGGAGCTGAGCCGGTGCGATCGCCACCTGCTGCATGCCGATCTCGTCGCCGTAATACAGCGTCGGCGTGCCGCGCAGCGTCAGCAGCAGCATCGCGGCGACCCGCGCCTGGTGCGGCCCTGCCCGGCTCGCCACCCGCGGACGGTCATGATTGCCCAGCACCCAGTTCGGCCACGCTCCCGCCGGCAGCGCGGCCTCGTATTCGGCGATGATGCGCTCGATCGCGCGCGCGTTCCAGGGCGCCGACAACAGCGCAAAGTTGAACGGCATCTGCGCGCCCGCGAGATCCTTGCCGTAATAGGCCACAAGGCGTTCGATCGGAAGGTAGATTTCCCCGATCAGCACCCGGCCATCGAATTCGTCCGTGACTCGCCGCATCTCGGCGACCACGTCCTGGATTTCCGGCTGGTCGGCCGAGTACAGCGGCAGGATCCGCTCATGCGGCGGCCGGCCCGCGCGAAACGCCGGATTGGGCGGATTGTCGCGAAACTGCGCGTCCTTGATCAGGTGCCAGATCACGTCGACGCGAAAGCCGTCGACACCCCGGCGCAGCCAGAAGCGCATGACGTCGTGGATCGCCCGGCCCACTTCCGGATGGCGCCAATTCAGGTCCGGCTGCTGCGCCAGGAAGGCGTGATGATAATACTGACGGGTCGCGGTGTCGTACTGCCAGGCGCTGCCGCCGAATTCGGAGAGCCAGTTGTTCGGCGGCCCGCCACCGCTGCCCGGTTCGCGCCAGAGATACCAGTCGCGTTTCGGACTGTTTTTCGAGCTTCGACTTTCGATGAACCACGGATGCTGATCGGAGGTATGATTGGGAACCAGATCCAGGATGAGCTTGAGGCCGCCGGCGTGAGCCGCGCCGAGCAGCCGGTCGAAATCATCCATGGTGCCGAACAGCGGATCGATGCCGGTATAATCGGCGATGTCGTAGCCGAAGTCGGCCATCGGCGAGGCAAAGATCGGCGACAGCCAGATCGCGTCGACGCCGAGCGCCTGCACGTAGGGCAGCCGGTCGATGATGCCGCCGATGTCCCCGACCCCGTCGCCATTGGAGTCCTGAAACGAACGCGGATAGATCTGATAGAAGATGCCGTCTCGCCACCAGGATGGATCGCTCGGATTCATGTGAAAAATCATTCCATCCAATGAGGCTGCGCCCCGGGGCAACGCCGCAATCGGGGAACGGTTCAGCCAACGGGCCTTTGGCGACGCCGGTATGACAGGCCGCCGTCCTGGGCCGATTAGCGCGAATCTTTTACTTGGCGAACCGGCAAAAATCGGCATTGTTGGGATATGACACAGCAAAGCGATACCCAGACCGAGGCCGAACAGGCCCAGGCCAAAGCCGGCGCCGTCATCATTCCGGTGACATTGTTCGAGCAGAACTGCACCTTGATCTGGTGCGAAGCCAGCAAAAAGGCTGTGGTGATCGACCCCGGCGGCGACGTTGGAAAAATCCAGGCCGCGATCGGCAAGGCCAATGTCACGGTCGAGAAGATCTGGCTGACCCATGGCCATATCGACCATGTCGGCGGCGCCGCCGAGCTGCGCGACGCGCTGAAGGTGCCGATCGAAGGTCCGCATATCGCCGACAAGTTCCTGCTCGACAATGTCGTGACCAGCGGCGCCCGTTTCGGCATCAGCGGCGTGCGCGATTTCGCGCCGGACCGCTGGCTCGATGAAGGCGACCAGGTCCAGGTCGGCGCCTTGACCTTCGAGATCCTGCACTGCCCCGGCCATTCGCCGGGCAGCGTGGTGTTTTTCAGCAGGGAAATGCGCTTTGCCCATGTCGGCGACGTGCTGTTCAACGGCTCGGTCGGGCGCAGCGACATTCCCGGCGGCGACCACGCCACCCTGATCAGGTCGATTACCAACAAGCTGCTGCCGCTCGGCGACGATGTCGGCTTCATCTGCGGCCACGGCCCGGGCTCCAGCATCGGCCAGGAACGCCTGACCAATCCGTTCCTCACCGGCACGGCGTAGTTTCGGCAAAGCTGCCCGGTGGCTGCAGGGATACCGCGGATATAGCGGCTGATCCGGCGGATAGGAGCGCCTACCCACGAATCGGGCTTGATGGGTGCGGCTTGGTCGATGTCCGCTCCGCGCCGAACTCGACATCCCGCCAGAATGACGCGATGTGCCAATCACGTTGCACCGATCGCTTCAGGTTTGCACCCAAATCCGGACGAGTGGTTGCACCGGACGCCATGTGCCAACACAAGAAGTCTTCAACGGCTCGGGTCGTGTTCCGCCAGCTCAGTGGATGTCGGCGGCTCGATCCCGTCACCGCCGGGCCGCGTCATCCGCGCGTATCAAACATCTCGTCACCTGCCGGCCGCAGTAGTTCATGCACTTGTTATCATTCGTCCCACTCCCGGGGTTGGCACATCTGCCCACGCAGTTCGAGGCTTGATCCTCACATTGCCACGCGTTTGTCCCTGCTTCTGCCCGTGAGTTGAGGAGCACTCCGGTGCCTATGAGGGTGATCGCGAAGAAAAGGTGCCGTGCCATGTTCGAACCTCCTGAGAAAGGTGAGTGGGCCACTTTAGCGACGTTGTTGAAGCGGCGAAGTCCGTTCGATGTAATTCCCGATATAGCGAAGCGGAAGGCAAAAGCGGCATTCGTGGACCCTGTGCAAGCCGCACAAAATGTGCGGCCCGTGGCGCTGGACGCTCGACCGTGTTGGAATCGATCTCGACACGGCCATCGCGGAGAAACAGCCGTCAACCGGCCTGCAGATATTGCCGGCCGATTGACACCGTTTAGGCGTTGTGTCGGAGTCTCAGTCCGCGCCAGAAGTCGCCTGCGGCGGTGAAGAAGGCCGTTCGGGGCCCGATTTCGTTAGTCAGCGGTCTTTTCGCCGATGTGTTCGCGGATGCCTTCGGCTACCTGGCGGATTGCGGCCTTGGTGGTCGGCAGATCTGCCAGCCCGTTCAGCAGCCCAAAATCGTGAATGGTTCCGTTGTAGCGAATGAATACGGTTGGCACGCGCGCGTCCTGCAAGCGATGCGCAAAGGCTTCACCTTCGTCTCGCAACACATCGTTTTCCTCGGTGATGACCAGGGTCGGCGGAAGCCCTTGCAATTGAGCCAGGCTGGCCCGCAGCGGCGAGACATAGGGATTTTCCCGCTCTTTCTCACTCGGCGCGTAACGATCCCAGCCGTATTTCATGAACTCTCTGCTCAGGAAACGGCCGTTGGCGTATTGTTCGTAGGAGCACGTATCGACACCCGCATTGGTCGCCGGCCAGAGCAGCGCCTGATAGCTGAGCTTCGGTCCTCTCCGATCCTTGACCATCAAATTCAAGGCCGCGGTCATATTGCCACCAACCGAATTGCCGGCCACCGCAATCCGGCTGCCGTCCGCGCCGAACTCCGACGCATGTGCGGCTATCCATTCCAGTGTGGCGTAAGCCTGATTTAGGGGCACGGGATACTTTCCGTCCGGAAGGTTGGTAATTTCTGGAAACACGGCCGGTTGACCGGATTCAACGACAAGATCGCGCACCAGCCGCTTGTGGTTCTCGAAGTTGCCGGCAATCCAGACGGCGCCATGAATGAAGAGAATGACGCCAGGATGCGCCTCGGCGTGATCCGGCTTCATGACAAATAATTTTATTGTGCGTCCGTCGACGGTCAGCGATTGCTCCGAGATCGTCACGCCCGACATATCGACCGGAGTCTCGTTCTGCAGCGCGGTCACTACTTCCTGCGGTTTGGGTTGAGGCAATTCCCAGAACGGGCTGGGATCTTTGTTAAGTGGAATCAAAAACTTGCGGACTGCTGGATCAAGGTTTGGATCGTCGGCGACGTCGGCTGGGGCGACGCTGACATGCGCGGAGCACGCCTTCGGCACGTAGGGAGCGTCGATATTCTTCAGGTTCTGTGCATGAGCCGCCGAGAGGCCCAGGTCAGACGCCATCAGCATGGCACCTGCCAACAGATTCTTCATTTCACGCATGATCTATCTCCTGGTAATCGCGGTCGAACCACGTTGGAATTGGCAGATGTGCAGGACCTGATTTCCGGTGACCGACGCCGTTGCTGCCCGTATCGGTCTCGCCGTCGTGCGACAAATCGCGCCGTCGGTTTATCGGCATCGCAGCAACGGGGTCTTTCGAGATCAATCTCTGGTGTCGCATTCGCACGGCGATTCGGCTGGTGATGCGTCGAAGCCTGATGTGCTTGCTGCCGCCGACGATGACAGATCCGAAGCGCTGGAAAATCGCGACGAGGTCTGCGCCGGAGAGGACCTTGCGCCCGCCCCGCATGCATCAATGCCCAAATTTCCAAGCTAAGCCTTGAAGTGCAACAGAGCCACCGTCTGGCGACCCGGCTGCCGCGCGTCCAGACCGGCGCGCTGCGCTCGGTTTTCGACGAAGGTTCCTTGGAATCGTGCAGCAAGATCAGATTCGCGACTCCAGCCCAACAAGCCGCGCCGCCGCCCGACTCAATCGACGATCAAGCTCGCGCGCCAGCACTGCCCGGCATCGAGAAGCACGGCTCCGCTGAGGTTGGTTGATCGTACCCGGAAACGACCCAGTGAATGCCGGGGACGCGCGACATGGTTCGGATATCGGCGCGCATCTGCCGTGCGATGAGGCGGCTCAAAGGGCTCGATTGCGGGTGGTCGGAAAATCCAAAGGACGCCGAATAGCTACAATTCGTCCGGCTTGCCGCGTGACAGAGATGGGAAATACAGATTCGCCGCGCTCAGGAGAAATAAATCAATGTCTATATCCAGGAAGCTCGAAGGAAAGATTGCACTGGTTACGGGCGGTTCGCGGGGCATCGGTGCTGCGATCGCCAAACGCCTAGCCGCCGACGGGGCCAAGGTGGTTATCACCTACACGAAGGGCGCCGACGCCGCGGCGTCGGTCGTTAAAACCATCGAAGCCGCCGGCGGCAGGGCGATGGCGATCCAGGCGGATGCAACCAACGCCGCCGCCGTCAACGCCGCGGTCGAAAAGACCGTCGCCGCCTTCAGTGGGTTCGACGTGCTTGTGAACAATGCCGGCACCGCAATTCCAAAGAAATTCGAGGAGGCAACGCTGGAAGAGCTGGACCATGTGATCAACATCAACGTCCGCGGCACCTTCATCGCGACGCAGGCGGCGCTGAAGCATATGAACAAGGGCGGCCGCATCATCTCGATCGGCTCCTGCGTCGGCGAGCGCATGATGACCCCCGGCCTTGCCGCCTACGCGGCAACCAAGGGCGCCATCAAGATGTTCACGCAAGGATTGTCGAGAGAGGTGGGGGACCGGGGCATCACCGTGAACAACATCCAGCCGGGCCCGATCGATACCGAGCTCAATCCCGCCGCGGGCGAATGGGCGGTTCCCCAGAAGGCCAATACGGCGCTCAACCGCTACGGAAGCGTCGACGATATCGCGGCAATGGTAGCCTTCGTCGCGGGTCCGGAGGCGTCGTACATCACCGGTGCGAGTCTGACCGTCGACGGTGGCACCAACGCCTGATCAGGTCGCGCGGTCAGGTTTGATGAGGTAATGGGAGTCACCGCCGCCTTGAGGACGACGGTCAATTCTGCAGGACGGTCGTGAAGGCTGCGCGAATAAGCGTCTCGTTGGCGATCCCGTCTGGCTGAACGACTTCTGCAACTCGAATTGCAGATCAAACAAAGGACTTGATCATGAACACGCCTGTTGTTTTGATTACCGGTGGGCTCACCGGCATTGGGCGCGCAGCCGCGGTCGCTTTCGCCAGGAGGGGCGCAAAAGTCGTCGTTGCCGGTCGGCGTGATGCGGCCGGCAAGGAACTCGTCGAGGAGCTGCGCTCTCTCGGTACCGAGGCCGAATTCGTCAACGCTGACGTCCGCAAGGAAGATGACGTCCGCAATATGGTCGACAAGACAGTGGCGCGATTTGGCCGTCTCGATGTCGCCGTGAACAACGCGGCCACCGAAGGTGCGGTTGGCCCGATCACGGACCAGACCGCGGAAAGCTTCGCCGCGACGTTCGAGACCAATGTCATGGGCGTGGTCCTGAGCATGAGGTGCCCGCGCTCCCCTCGATTCTAAGCCCGGCAGTGTCTGAGCGTGAATAAATCAGTGAAAATTTTGGCGGCACTGGAGCGCACAGCCGAGCAAAGATTTTGTGTAGGTTTTCTGTAATCGTTTCAATCGGTTGGCTAATAATGATCTGTTTTTCGCTCACAATGGGTGGTAAATTGGCGTAAAGGAGCATCGAGTGCCACAAAGGCTTCGCGCGAATCCTGAGAGAATGCTGGCCTTCGGCCCCTTTCGATTCTTTCCAGATCGTGGCTTGCTGCTGGAGGGCGATGCGCCGGTTCGCGTCGGGAGTCGCGCGCTCGACATTCTGACTGCTCTGGTGGAACGCGCCGGCGAAGTCGTCAGCAAGGAAGAGCTGGTTGAATATGCCTGGCCGAACACGATTGTGGTCGAGGCCAATCTTCGGGTCCACGTCGCGGGGCTTCGTAAGCTGCTTGGCGACGGCCAGACGAGCGCCCGTTACATCGCAAGCGTGATCGGACGAGGATATCGTTTCGTCGCTCCGGTCGCCATCTCGGAAGCGCCGAGGCCCGTCTCGCTGCCGTCGGCCACAGGGCAAAGCACTGGTCTACCGGCACAACTCAGGCGAATGGTTGGCCGGTCCGACGTCGTGGCCGGGCTCTCGACTCGATTACCGCGACAGCGGTTCGTCACGATTGTCGGACCGGGTGGAATCGGCAAAACCACGGTCGCTGTGGCTGTCGCCGAAGGGCTGGCAACATCTTACCGCGACGGAGCTCGATTCGTGGATCTGGCGCCCGTTGCAAATCCCGCGCTCGTGCCGAGCGCGCTCGCGTCCGCCCTCGGGCTCGCCATTCTATCAGCAGATTCGATTCCAAATCTGGTCGCCTTTCTCCGGGACAAACACATATTGATCGTGCTCGATAACTGCGAGCACGTCATCGAGGCAGCGGCATCCTTGGCGGAAGGGATAGTTAGGGCCGCGCCTTGTGTCAGCATCCTGGCCACCAGTCGCGAGCCGATGGCTGCTGAAGGTGAGGCGGTGCAGCGTCTGGCGCCGCTCGAGATTCCGCCTCGCTCACGCAAGCTGACAACCGCCGACGCACTGACTTTCCCAGCCGTCCAGCTCTTTGTCGAGCGCGCCACTTCCATTTTGGATGGCTTCAAGGCTCCGCGACGCGGAAGCGCCGATTGTCGCAGATATATGCGGCAGGCTGGACGGGTTGCCACTTGCAATCGAACTCGCGGCCAGCCGCGTCGACGCCTTCGGGATCGCCGGGCTGGCGACGTTACTAAACGATCGCTTCAGATTGCTGATGCGCGGCCGTCGCACTGCTCTGCAAAGACACCAGACGCTTGCTGCGACGCTGGATTGGACCTACGACGCGCTGACCGAGTCGGAGAGAGCCGTGCTGCGTCGATTGGCGATCTTCGCATCCAGCTTCACGTTCGATTCGGCAAGCGCTGTTACGCCGGGTCCTGAGGTTGCCGCGTCGGAGGTTGTTGACCAGCTTGCCAACCTCGTCACGAAGTCGCTCGTCGTAGCGGATCTAGAGGGCGCCAACGCACGGTACCGGCTGCTCGGTACAACGCGCGCCTATGCTTTGCAAAAGCTCACCGAAAGCGGCGAATCGGAGCAGATCTCGCGCCGGCACGCCGAGTATTACCGCGATTTGGCTGAGCGCGCCGAGGCCGAACGGGAGCACCGGTCCGCGCAAGAGTGGCTGCTCGCCTACGGTGACCAGATTGACGACGTGCGCTCCGCCCTGGAGTGGGCCTTCTCGCCGGCCGGCGACGCGGCGCTCGGTGTGGCACTCACGATTGCTTCTGTCCCTCTATGGTCGCATTTGTCATTGAACGAGGAATGTCGCGTCTGTGTCGAAGCAGCATTATCGAGGCTGGATCCGGCCGAGAGCCAACAGAGGCAAGACAAACTGCGGCTTTTTGCGGCGTTGGGCGGCGCGTTGATGTACACGCGGGGTTCCGTGCCGGAAATGACTGCAGCGTGGGAGAACGCGCGAGCGATTGCGGAAAGCACGGGGAATATCGATTATCAGTTACGGTCTCTATGGGGGCTGTGGGTCGATACAATGTATCGGGGCAAATATCGGGCCGCCTTGGCGCTCGCCGAAAGATTTGCCCGCGTCGCGGCAGCTTCCGCAGATGACTTGGACCCACTCGTTGCCGATCGGATGATAGGCTACTCGCTCTACATTCTTGGAGAGCATTCCACAGCTCGAGTCCATGTCGAACGGATGCTGAGTCGCTACGTGACCCCGGCAAGCCGGCTGGACGTCGTTCGGTTCCAGTATGACCAACGCGTCATGGCGCGGATACCGCTCGCGGGTATTCTTTGGCTCCAGGGATTTCCCGACCAGGCCATGCGCGTCGTCGAGTCAAATATCGACGAGGCGAAAGATATCGATCATGCGATTTCGCTGACCTACGCGCTGGCCCAATCAGCGTGTCCCATCGCTCTCTATGTCGGAGATCTGGCAGCGGCGGAACGATTCCTGGCGATGCTGCCCGACCGCCCGTCGCGACATGCGCTGGAACCGTGGGATCGGTGGGGTGCTCAGCGCCGCGCTCGCCGAATTTCCCGAGAACGCCTTCCACATGCGTTACATAGCTTTTCTCGGCGAACTGGCGGATGGCCTGGGTCGCGCTGGCGAACTGGCGTCCGGCCTGATGACGATCGAGCGAGCGCTCGATGCCGCCCTGCGTTGCGAAGAGAACTGGTGCGTTGCCGAACTGCTACGGATCAAGGGTGAGATTCTCTTGAAACAGGGTGGGGAGGAGGCTTCTACCTCGGCCGAGGGGTGTTTCCGCGGCGCGCTCGACTCGGCGCGCCGGCAGAACGCCTTGTCCTGGGAGCTACGAGCGGCGACCAGCTACGCTCGACTGTGGCACGACCAGGGACGGAACGGTGACGCTCGAGACCTGTTGAGTTCGACCTATGGCCGGTTCACTGAAGGATTTTCGACGAGCGATCTGACAGCGGCGAAAGCTCTCCTCGACAGGCTAAACTAAGCTCTCAACACCGCTTCACTTCCTCTGTTCGGTCGAGAACATGTCGCGGACCCTAGGGCGTGAACTCATTAGCGCGTAGCCAAATTCGGATTGATGCGAGCTTGACGAACGCCAGATAGTTGGCTGCGAGTTTGTCGTATCGGGTCGCAACACGCCGACATTGCTGCTGGCGAGCAAGCTCCCTGATCCAGTCGGCGTCATAGCCGCGATCCGCCAGCAGCACCGTTTGGGGCAGCAAGGCGCTGAGGAGAGCCAAACATAGCCGGTTATCATGCGCTTCGCCGGGCGTAAGAGCGAGATGGATGGGCAGGCCGCGGGCGTCCACAACCGCGTGAATAGCGAACGACCCCAACCGGACATGGGTGGCCGAACCCTAAAAATGTGTTAGGATGAGGAGGTACGATCGCTTGTCCTCGGGCCACGGAAGTGCGAAGACGCGAATTCATTGGAACGATTGCGGGATCAGTGGCCGCGTGGCCATTCGTGGCCCGCGCGCAGCTGAAGCGGATACCCGTCGTCGGCGTGCTCTGGCACGCGGCCAACGCCGAGCAAGAAGACGTTTATCTAAGTGTGCTGCACAAGGCATTCAACGATCTCGGCTATATCGAAGGCAAGAACATCGTCCTGGAACATCGCTTCCCGGCCGAGCAGCCGCAGCGGTTCCGGAGCATGGCCCAGGAACTTGTCGATCTGAAACCTGACGTCATCATTTCGGTGCAGGTGCTCGGCGCAGTCGAACTCAAGAAGCTTACCCACACGATCCCGATCGTGTTCGTCCTGGTTTCCGATCCGGTCGGCTTCGGACTTGTGGAAACATTGGGTCGCCCGGGCGGCAACGCTACCGGCCTCTCGCTTATGACCAACGATCTTAGCGGAAAGCGGCTGGAATTGCTGAAGCAAGCGGTGCCAAACCTCTCGCGTGTTGCATTACTGGTTGACCCGACGGACGCTTACAAGGAACGTACGATCAAGTCCCACCAAGCGGCCGCTGAAGCGCTCGGAGTTTCGCTGTGGTCGGTCGAGATATTGACGCCCGACGAGATCGAGCCGGCATTCGCCAGGATCGCCGCCGATCGCGCCGACGGATTCGTGCGGGGACCTGGAGGGATGCTGTTCGTCGAACGAGCCCGTTTGGGTGCAGCCGCGCTGCGATACCGCCTTCCGGGAATGTCTACTGTCGCGGAAGAGGTCCCAGACGGGAGGCTGATGTCATATGGACAGGACTTTCCCGATTATTTCCGCCGCGCTGCGTCTTACGCCGATAAACTACTGAGAGGCGCGAAACCCGCCGACCTCCCGGTCGAACAACCGACCACGTTCAAGCTGGTTGTTAATCTCAAGGTCGCAAACGCACTCGGCCTCGTTTTGCCTCAGTCGCTGTTGCTCAGCGCAGACGAGGTCATCGAATAGAACCTATTTTTGCTGCACCGGTATGTCGCAGTTTGGCCCATAGCGTCGTTGCGCTGCTATGCAATACGTCGGCTATCGAGGCGTAGCGGACTTTGGCGCGGCTTCAGCCCGGCAGGTTTTATGGGTTCACGGCCTAGGCCAGACAGGCCCCCTCCGGACCTGTCGGGACAACGGCCGTCGCCCGACGCCGCAGGACTTGCCGCCGCGGTCAGGTCGCGAGAAATCAACGGATGGTCGCGTCTTGAATTCGCGGACCGGCCGCCGTCGTCCGGCGCCTGATCTGCTCCATCTGACGCGCGGCCGCCTCAAACTTCCCGCGGTTTCCTCCCTTGGAGGTTTGCGTACGCCGGCCCCGTGTGCGCCGCGCTGCCGTCATGGGGCCGGCATCCGCAAACCTTCACATGAACAGACTCACGCACCGCAGCAAAAGCGGAGATGCGAGAAATTGGGTCGCCGTATCTTTCCGATTGAGTTTGCCGCAATTGGTCCAAATCCACGGCTGCAATTTCGGATTGTACTGCCACGGAGTCGATGCGACATTCGGCTTTCGAACGGAGGAATGCGATGTGAACACGATGGGGCTCACAGCCATCGATCTCGGGCTTCGCGGCGCTGCGAGCGGCGTGTTCCTGATGATCGCTCTCGTGGCGCTACACTCCCGTGCGATAAGTCAGCATGCTTTGCTGGGCATAGCCATGGCCGCCGGAGGTGCGTTCTATGCGATCGTGACCGCGCCGTTCTTTCCCAAGTCGTCGTTATGGTGGACCTTGCCGATCTTTTCCGCGCAACCCACCGTGTTCTGGCTGTGGGCGCGCGACACGTTCGACGACGACTTCGTGCTCAGACGATTGCATGGCGCCCTGTGGCTGATCATCGTGGCCATCGGGTTCGCGGTGTCGCTTAGCTGGCCGAACTGGCCAACATTGGCCGAGGCCGGCGGCAGGCTCCTGTCGTCCGTAGCCCTACTGCTGGCGCTCGCGGCCGCAGTCCAGACGGTCAAGACCTGGCGCGTTGATCTGGTCGCGCGGCGGCGCCGGCTGCGGCTGGTGATGCTCGCGATCAATGTCGCTTTCATCGGGCTCGTTGCCGGGGCGGGTTTCGCCTCGGTCCCTGTCGCGGTCCCCGGAGGGGCCGGCAGTCTTCCGAGCGCACTGTGTCTGTTCGTGGTGGCGATGTTGGCCGGCCTTGGTGTTTTAGCCACAAAGGCGACCGTAGCCGTCAACGACGTCACAGCAGCGATCGCATCGGGTGAGAACAGATCGGCGCGGGCAACCGATCGTGCCACAGGACGCGATGGGGTCGACCCGGCCCTAGTGCGGCGCCTCGACCACCTGATGACCGTCGAGCGCATTTACCGGCAGGAAGGTCTCACCATCGGGACACTCGCGGCACGGCTCCATATTCCAGAGTACCGGCTGCGCCAAGCTATCAACGAAGGCTTGGGCTACCGTAACTTTAACGCGTTTCTCAACCGCTATCGTATCGAGGATGCCAAGGGCGCGCTGTCCGACCCCGCGCAGCGGGAGGTCCCGGTGCTGACCATCGCAATGGATGGCGGCTTCCAGTCGATCGGACCCTTCAACCGCGCCTTCAAGGCCGAAACCGGCGTGACCCCGAGCGAATTCCGGCGCAACGCCCTGAGCCCGCAGCAAATGGCGCCGGATATACAATCCGATTTCAAAATCGGCCATTCGCAGCGACAAATCGGCTAGCCGAATTTTGCATTGGGCCAGCGGGCCCTGACGCAATCGGGCACACTGCCGGGCGGTTCTCCGTTTGATCACGAGCCCGTCGATGCCCAGTCTTCTCTCCGTCCCCCCTTCATCGGAACGGCTGCACGCCCTCGATGCGGTCAGGGCTTTCGCCCTGCTGCTCGGCATTGTCCTGCATGCAACATTGTCGTTTGTCCCGGCCCCGACCAGGTTCTGGCTAATCCAGGACACTCATCAAAGCGTGATCCTAGCCCTGCTGTTCTTCGCTATCCACGTCTTCCGGATGACAACATTCTTCCTGATGGCCGGTTTCTTCGCCCACATGAGCTTTCATCGCCGGGGGGCTTTCGGGTTCGTCAAGGACAGGCTGCAGAGAATAGGGCTGCCGCTCGTAATGGGCTGGCCAATCGTGTTTGCGCCGATGTTTCTGGTGGTGATCTGGGCCTCGGGCTTTCCGAATGGTGGACCGATTCCCGGCGAGGCCCACTGGCCGCCGGCACTGCCCAATTTCCCTCTGACCCATCTTTGGTTTCTCTATGTGTTGCTGGAGCTTTATGCCTTCATGCTTCTTCTGCGCTGGGCCGTTGTCTGGCTTGATGCGTCCGGTGCACTGCGCACTGCCCTCGATCGGCTTACCGCATGGATCATGCGAAACCCGCTGGCGCCCGCGGTCTTGGCGATCCCGATTGGCGTCGCGTTCAGCTTCGACCGAACATGGATCAATGTAATGGGGGTGATGACACCGGATCAATCGCTTGTCACCAATCCACAGGCGTTTATCGCCTTCGGCTTCGCATTCGGCTTCGGCTGGCTCTTGCATCGGCAAGTTGATCTACTGCGGACACTGGAGCGACGTTGGCTGTGGAATCTTCTTCCGGCAATCGGTCTGATCCTGATCGGTTTCGTGATTGCCGGTGCGATGCTGTCCATGCCGGGAGCGCCCCCGCTGCCGGTCAGTCGCGAAACGCTCAGGCTGGTCTCCGCCTTCCTATATGCGCTGGCAATATGGACTACGACGTTCGCGGTCATCGGAGTTTCTCTCCGGTTCATGTCCGGCTTCAGCCCGACGCGACGCTACATCGCCGATGCGTCCTACTGGCTCTATCTCATCCACATGCCAATCGTGGCGGCGTTACAGGTCGCAGTGTCGCAATTCGACTGGCCTTGGCCAATTAAGTTCGCAGCTATTCTGGTCGTGGCGCTTCCCCTGATGCTGGCGAGCTATCACCTGCTGGTGCGCTTCACCATCATCGGCTTGGTGCTGAATGGGCACCGTGCAACCCGTGGAACGGCGCGCCCCGCGGTTACCGCTGATTCAGTTGCGCCTTCATGAAACGCCTGCTTATGAGTCGATGTCTCGCAGGCTTGTGGGCACAGCGCTCGCGCGCCTTTGCTCAAACGACGAGGGCTTGAGGAAAGAGTGATGATGCCATTTGCGGAACTTCCCGTTCGGGTCAAGCGCTGCACCGCGCTCGCCGGCGGACCGGACCGGGAGTCCGCGTTCGTCCGAAAGCGGACAGAGAAATTCAGCGCATCAGCGGCTCCGCTGATCCGCCCGGTCCTGCGGACTCCGGCCCGACACCATGGCGCGAACGCGCCGTGACAGATTGCCGAGATCGAACGGCTTGGTGATCATTTCCATGCCCGGCTGCAGAAAGCCGTCCGCCATCGCGACGCTCTCGGCGTAGCCGGTGATGAAAAGAATCTTCAGGTCGGGCCGGGTCTCGCGC
>Ga0182030_10015948_pt1 | contig 14679 bp, 18 predicted proteins | sample 812S3MmetaG_FD_121299 | JGI IMG/M metagenome (GOLD analysis project Ga0182030, IMG submission 121299) | Permafrost microbial communities from Stordalen Mire, Sweden - 812S3M metaG (Illumina Assembly) | ecosystem: Environmental > Terrestrial > Soil > Wetlands > Permafrost | place: Sweden... | reverse complement strand
AGTTGAAGAGGACCTGTAATCCGGGACCTAGTTCATAGAAAGACATCCGGAAAGCACCCTCCATATAGCCTAGAGGCCTCGATTTGAAGACCTCCACATTACCCAGAGTCTGCATCCATTCCATCCATTTTGCCGCGTTCCATTGAAATGCGATTCCCAAAGCAGCCGCTATAGCACCGCCGCTTGCTCCAAAGGTTACTTTCGGTTTATACCCTCGTTGGGATAGCCATAGCAAAATTCCGATCTGTTCAACCATACCATGGCCAGAAACTGGTAGAACTAAAGTTGAGGGGAGAACCTTACGTAGGGAATTGAACTTTGTTTCACTCTTACACTTTAATTGAGGCGTTTCGAGACATTGTAAGGTTGCCATTTCTTTTATGTAGCTTAAAAACTTTTTTGTATTTCTACGTAAAAGCTATGGAGTCAACTTTGTTAGTAGTTGGTTTAATAATTTTTGTAATTATTTTTGCAATTATCTTTATAGGCTTTTTTGTTGCCGGAGTTGGCCTCTTGGGAAGATATCAACCAACAATTCAACCTGGTCTAACAACTTATAACTAATTTTTTTCTTTTCTTTATGAAGAGATAGGAAAAATGTTTTCAGTCCAAAACCCATATCCAGTTGGAGATTGTAACAATATTCCTAAAGATAGGCGGGAACTTTATCGTTGTCCGACTTTTAAGGTTCAGGCTCCGAAAGGATATAAGACTTTCGACTACAGTAAACCGCACGGACTTAGTTCACAAACCGAGGAATATAACTATCGTCGATTTCCCCGCCATCCCATCGGTGTTGTATTAGATTTGGACGAAACATTGGTTCACACACGTTCAAATCCCAATGAGCCAGAAATAACCTTTGATGAGAAGAATTCTGACCACTATCAAGTGAGTTTGGGTAGGAATGAGATTGCAACTGGTGTTAAACGTCCACATTTAGATGACTTTTTAGATTTTTTGTTTAAAAATACATACCCAGTGATCGTTTGGACGGCTGGGCATTCAGGCTACTGTGCTGATATCTGTAAGACGATCTTTAAGAACGATTGGCCGACTAGAATCTACACTTACGATGACTGCGAGATAGACGACGAGGACCTAGTTAAAAAACCGCTGAGAAAGGTGTATGAAGATTTCCCTCACGTAGTGCAGAAGGACCGTCTCGTTGTCGTGGATGACCGTCTTTCTGCATATTATCCTAGAGATACCAAGAACCTCATCGAGATTAAGAAATGGAAGGCAATTGGAGAAGACACATGTCTTCTCCAAGCCAAAGATTACATAGCTGATCTTAAGAAAAAATCCGGAGATCTTCGTTCCATCGTTAAGAGTGAAGATTGGATTGAATTCTGGAACTAAAAGAATGATATTGTTTCAAATTTGAAACATTAACAGTATCGATAGTCTGTCTCGTATTTTTGAATTCCTAAAGACATGGCTTTTTAGAAGTTAAAATGACGCAGATTCGCGAAGCCAGATTCTCTGACAAATGGGGCTTCTTTCCGGACCTCGATCCGGAAGCACATTACTACTACAGAGTTCAAAATAAGCTGGATTGGAAGGCAACAGAGATTAATTTCTCTAAGGACTATACCAATCTAATGTCTATGACAGAGAAATATAGAAATCCGGCAATAAAATCTGTGACGGCATTCCAGACTTTGGACGGAGCAGTGATTGACCGAGGAGTTCTCAAAAGAATTAACAACGCGCCGAACCTTATGGAACAGTTGCCCTACATTAAACAGCTAAATGCTGAGGCAACGCATTCCGAAAGTTACAGGATGCAGCTGGACGCTCTGGTCCCCGATCCCAATGAGAGAGAAAAACTTCTTCGCTCCATAGATTCTGAACCTTGGCTCCAGAGATATGGAGATTTTATGAAGAAATACGACAACGAAGAAGATTCCCAGGATTCCAAGAATCCTGAGTTGAAATCCCAGGATTCCAAGAATCCTGAAATTATTGAACTCATTGCACAAGCTCTGATTGAAGGTGGAGCTTTTGCGGGGCTCTTCAAGGTAATCTTTTTCTACAAATACTCGCCAACTGCAAAAGATCTCCCTGGAGTTACACAATCGAACGATCTGATCATTCGCGAGGAGTCGGTTCACCGTGACTATGCTATCTGTAGGTTTAAACGTCTTCTTAAAAAGGAACTCGATCCGGGAGACATTCAACAGAGAACTATCGAAATGACCGATGAACTGATGGACATTATAGTTCAAGCCGTTCCATTCATCGTCGAAGAAGATTTGCCCGGCCTTACGCAGAAAGACGTTATTAACTTTTCAAAATTCGTTGCTGATCATTTGCTAGTGGGAATGGGATATCCCAAGCACTATGGGGTTGGTGAAGCCGGTTACATGAGTATGATTGGCGGCGCTGAGCAAAGCAATTACTACGAAGTGGATACAACCGCCTATCAGAAAGGTGATTTGTATAAGAAAGTCGTCAAAAATTACGAGGATGTAGATTTCTAGACTGGCTCAAGAATTGAACTAAAGTTTTTCTAGAATTCTAGAAAAATGGAGGTCTCCAAGAAACTCTCTGCCGATAATTTTTATCCGGAGTTCAAGCCGGAAAGAGAGATTGAACTGAAAATCGGTTTGTATGAAGATACTTATTTTCCGGCAGTGCCACATCGAATCTTCGTTTCTTCCAAAATCAAATGGGCAAAGGATCTAGTTGGTCGTAGATTGATCATTTGTGGAGACATTGTCTTCTTCCAAGTTTTTCGAGGAGATCCCTTTGAGTTCAAAGTCACTTTGGGAAAGGACAGAACTCTGGAAAACTACGAGGCAGAATCAATCATGCCAGAAGATGGTTTAGAAGTAATTTTGCAAGATCTGGTTCTTGTATAATAATTTTGACAACTCTAAAGAATGTCTTTGATCAAAGCTCTTGATAAAATTGACCGGAATGATTTCATTCCGGCTTATTCTGGGAAAAGATCTCTTGATTCCAAAAAGCTTCTGGAGTCACCGATCAATGATAAACTGAAAGAAGAGCTCAAAAAGATCTTTGCACAAACAAAATACTTTTCATGGGATGACACAATCAAAAAATTAGGAAAATCAATCGATCAAGCCCTCAAAGCCACCAAAGATAACTTTTATTTACCTTTCAAGTCCAAGAAGTTCAATTCAGAGCTTTTATTCATAGCATATTTCTGGAAGAAGTTGAAAAATCGAGTAGTCGACATCCTTCCCCTGGAAGATGTTCCCAAAAACTCACATGTTCTGTTTATCGATGATTTCGTTCTCACGGGAGGTTCGATTGGCGGGGGAGTAGACGAATTTGAGGATGACACCAAACGAAAAGATCTTAAATACAGTTGTGCGGTTGTCGCTTGTTCCGAGGCTGGCTATAGCGAGTTAAAAAATTTCAGAATAGAAGTATTTAGTCAAGATTCATTCCCAGAGGGAGTAATGGCCGGTGCCGAGCTCGGCTTTCTATGTAATGTCGGAGGTGAAAACGAACAACAACTATCGGATTACGAATATCAACTATATCCTTTCTTCTCAGACCATAAGATCTCTAATGTAATGGTTAATCTTCCGAAATTGTTCCACTATGGAAGAATCGGTGATTTGGAGATCGGGTGTTTGATAGGTTACCCTCCAGATGAATTTATTAAGAAAATTATCTGGGAAAAATACTTTAAAGATCTGGTCGGAGCCCCGAAGATCTTTGCATACGATATTTAGGAAATCCTCCCGAAAGATAATCTTGGTAGAGTGACAAGTTTTGAATTACTTGAACTTCCCTTGTATGAAAAAATGATTCGCAGTCAGACTAATCTTTTCAAGTTAGAGAGGGGAACCAAAACAAAGATCATCGAGGTTCTGCCACCCCCGATTATTACTTTTCACGAAGAATTAAAAACAGAAACCGCGTTTATAAGAAAGGAGGTTGAAGAACTTGCAAAGAATTATCAGAAGGCCAAGCTATCAGTCTTCGAAGAGATCGAAATTGAAACAATTCCTGTTAGTTCGAGGATCAATCAGCTATTTCTAAAGTGGAAGAATCCTCCACCCTGTAGGAGAGACGAACTTCCAGTTCTGCAAAACATTTTGGCTCTGAACCGCGCGTATATCACTCAATTATCCCTTGATTTGCAGAAAATATCAATCGCAGTCTCGGATCTGAGAGCTCGGCGCCAACAATTGGAAGATGACTCAGGCTTTTGATGAAGATTATCAAAGATTACTCGATGAGAGAGAAGAGGGGATTAATAATATAGTGCAAGGAATTCAACAGATCGCAGAAATTAACAGTGATTTGAATACAATAGTCAACGAACAAGGAGCAACTATCCGGCTCATCGAGGAAAACGTTGAATCAACAGTGAAAAATCTAAAGGAATCAAATAGCGAATTAGGGGGTGCAGAAAACTATCAAAAGAAACACAATCGAAAGTGTTTTATTTTCATGGTGGTGGTACTTCTAATTTTGCTTCTGATTTTGGTGTTGATCATAATCATTCGTCAGACATAGTTTTTGGCATCTTGTCTCACTTTTACAATTAAAGTAATTTTAAATTTTAAAAATAAAATGTACTTGGCAATTACCAAGTATAAACCCGAACACACCTTGACAATTGTCAGGGAGAAAGAGGATGTGATTGAAAAAATTGTCTCTGACACAGTTGAGAGAAAAAACACTGAATTGTTGGAACAAATTGACAGGATTAACGGTCTTTTTAGAGACGTTGTTCGGGAAAAGGGGTTTGAACTTGCAAAAGAAGTTCTCACCGATGAACAAATCAGTGAAGCAACGGATCCAGAGACTTACGTTCCCTTCAAGAGTGATCTGTATTCCTCTGAACTATTACTGCTAATCCCTTTGCCCCAAACAGTTTCTGAAGATGTTTCTCAAATGGAGTTTTACATTGAGGATGTGGAACCCGAGTCAAAACCTTTGGAAAATCCAGCTTTCAGTAGGGCTGATTCAATCGCCATAATGATCATGCCTATTATTTGTTTACTTCAAGGGAGTAAATCAAAAGTATTATCATTTGATTTGGGAACTAATAGAGCATATGTTAACATTTCCGATGTTAGAATTGACTTCTCGATTATTCAACAAATGTATAATAGATGTGGATTCTTCGTTATGGGAAGCAAAATCGAGAAACAGACGGAACCTTTGATTCCCCCCTTCCCAAAAGAATGGATTGATGCCGTCCCTCAAAAGATGACAGATCTCCTCCCTATTTCCTAGTCAGTTCTGCAGAAATCTTGATAATTATCAAGAGTTTTGAACTCGTTCCCATAATCGGGACTCCCAGTCAATTTTAATGTTTTTCTCTTGCGACAGTTGCGAGACGACGGACAAGAGGTCAGGGTTCTTCATCTGGAGAGACTTCTTCCTGTAGCACTTCGAATCAAGACAACGATGTAAAGCCTCTCGGTTCAGGCTGGAAACGTGTTAGACTTGCCACTGACATAGTCAATAAACACCCTCAAAGAAATTTGCCTACCTGGGACATTATCAAACACGGTCCAAACAAAGTGGACCTGCACCCTGCCAATTCTTCATGTTTGCGGTTACAGGCATTTAATCACCAGCGCTTCGTGGAAACGTGGTTTTCGGCAGTCCCGGAAGGAACTAAACATAGACTTAGTAATTTCGTCATATGTTTACAGAAACGCGTCCATGGCCGAGACCCTAAATAATTTGACCAAGGCGACCAAGGCGACCAAGTCGCTCAAAGTCGCTCAAAGTCGCTCAAAGTCGTCGAAACTCGCTCAAAACTCGCTCAAAAAGGAAGGTGAATAAATTCGACAACTGGCGAGCCTCTCACCAATGGCAGCACCATGCTAGACGTTGCTTGGATGCCTTCAACAACCGTCAAAGGCTCCCAGTCAAGGAGAGGACACTGAGATCGAAGGTCTTGCAACTCGACTGGGAAATGATACACCATAGATCCAGCCATCCTGAAAGATGACATGGATGATGCCAACACAAATTCTTGCCTTTCCTGTATTCAACAAGGTTCAGCTTGGAGGCATTTATTCAACGAAACAAAAGGGCATAGCTCGGAACTCGCAGGCACGATGGACAACAATCTCCCACCGAAGCTTTCGTCAACCGTCAGTGTGTTGATGTGGCGGAAGATACGTTGCGAGATAAAGTCGCTCAGCTCGGTCGAGATCTCGTTGCCCACAAGGACAACCATCAATCGCTTCTCAAAAAAAAAACAAACACCCCCGAAGAAAGCCAATCTTTTTTCATTTTGTTTGCCGATTCGTCAAGTTCCTTCGCCACTTTTGGTTCAACAACAATCCAGCTTCGCCGCAGTCCGTTTATGACGATGTTGATGGAGCCCTTACGTTCCTGCGCGGCATTTTGCTTCTGACATTCAGTCTCTATTTCCCGGATTCGACACCTGCCCAACGAGGGCGGACATAAACTCGATGACCATAAAGGGACGAATGTTGTCATGGAACACAACATCCGGGATATGGAGGGATTCGAAATGATTGGCGCGCCAATGGAAGAGCGAGACGTCAACTTCATTCGCAACACTGCCGATCGAGTGAACGCAGCCAAAAACCTTGTGGAACGGAGTCTTCCAGTGGATCACGACCAAGACTTTTGGCGTGATCTCGTCTTCAAAAACAATGAGGTTTCGGTGGAAGACACCATCACCAAACTGGAGACTTAATTTAATGACATTTGTTTAATCAATGGATTGGAAATTCCAACATCCTGGGTAAATGGGGCGCATTTACACAGAATCAGCATTGGTGAGAAATAATTATTTCTTGGAGGGTATGATACCCAAAATACCAAAGAAATTTTTTATCCCAAATTTGGGATAAAAACGAAAAATTTTAGTTAGAAGGTAGGTTTTGGAGGATGTAAGTGACCGCTTCCGGATTTAGGAAGATATCTTCGACAAGTTGTGATCTCCCTTTAACAATCCCGTTCTCTTTGAAAGGGATTTTGAAAAGAGTTGCAAAATCCCGCAAGCGGTTCAGTTCAACCCCCGTGCCATTTACCGGCCTTTGGAGAAGAAATTGACGAAATGACTCAAAAACATCTATTTCGTCCTCCATTTTCTTGCTTTTCTGTCCTCGGGTTTGAAAATACATATTTCTAGGCACTCTTCTCAGAAATCTCTGAGAATCAAAAAACCCATGAATTAGTCATCCGGGAAAATATAAAGTTTTGGTTCAGGAATCGGAATTCCTTCCTTACTCCAACATTCCTTCAATTTGTCATAAACCTTATCAATTTCACAGCGCATCGTCTCCCAATCAGAGTTTTCGTCCAACTTCGGAATCGTCACCATCTTTCCAAAGAATATTTTATTGGTATAGTTGAAAGAGTTCGGAATCCAAATCTCTCCTCGAAACTTTGGTTCAGTTTCGGGTGATAGTTCGATCAAAAAATCAATAAGACTCCCGCCAACACACATTGTGTAGATTTTCATCTCACTGTGCAAGAACTTATACAGTTCCTCTGCGGAGTCGAACACCTTCCCAAAATATACACTCAGGGGAGGGGCCATTTTTCTCTTAGAGAGGAGAGATTCTCACATCGCGGGATTTCTCAAGATAAGATGCCTAGAATTCTAGGACGTGTTTAGAGTAAAATATCCCGTATACCTCCAAAAATTTTTGGAAGAAGATACTTTTAACTATACTTTCTCATTTTGGGATACAGGAATGTACTACTTCAACGTTGGTGTTATGATGTTGGTGCGTATTCGGTAATGTCATCGAAGTCGACCGTGACCGTGACTGTTAACAAGCAACAGTCGTTACACACAAAGAAATCTTCGAAAGATTCCAGTCCAAGTTATTACGAGGGCGAACCAGTTCCGCTTGCTTAAACATCTGGAGATTTCCCATTGTGAAAGTGGGAAATCTCCAGATTTAAACTGAAATGGTCCTACAGGCAGTGTTTCTTCAAAATAAAGTTTTTCTATTTGAGGAATAAAACACTCTCAAGATAAGAAATCAAAATGTTCAGGACAAAGGATCAGTTGATTCAGATGTTAACAGGGGTCGGCTTTGATGAGAAGAGACTCCGATCCGAAGAGCTAAGTGAAAGTTACTCGACAAAAGACACTGCTATCAGTCTTATCACAGAAAGATATCATCACTTACCGACAGAGCTTCAATCAACTGAAGAAATCTTGAACTATTTGGGTTTTGTTGATAAGATAATGCCCGAGGAGTTCTTTTTGGATTTTGCTGAAAGGAAGTTTGCTGACCTTCCAGAGGATGACTGTCCCCATGATGTTTTTCTAAGAACTGCTCCAGCCAATAACCAATTCGTTCGTGTTCCCGGAGTTCGAGTTCCAGTCATGATGGCCTCTATCAATACCGATCCTCGGGAACTGGAAAGATTAATTCACCGAAGATTTGGAAGAACATGTCATGGTCCTGCCGGTCAACCTCCATTATAAATTTGTAAACAAGATATTTCGAAGCTTATGTTTCGAAATACAAGAAAATGATTTATATTTCGCATATTCCGGCTTCCAAACCATGACGTCTATTCCTGTTGTGTCTACTGAAGCCCGCCGAAAGGTGGCTGAAGCCCTTTCTCAACAAGGTGAATACCTCAGTGATGCAGCTGAGGATGCTCTTGTCGGCAACTTGAAGATTACTTTTCAACAATGTGTCGGTTATGTCAGCACGGCACTGTTTCGATTGAAGCAGTGTGAAGTTCGACTTCTCCCTGTAGAAGGAGAGTTGAGTCAGGAGCAGGAAGAAATAAAGATTCTTGTTCAGTGTCTCTTCATAATCAGGGGATGTAATTTATTCCTTTTCACGGTAACAGCATGGGGAAACGAGTTGGAACAGGAAAAGTTGAAGAAAAGCAACTGCAATAACAGCTATCGAAAAACCTTGAATGAAATCCGGAGTGAAGTCGCCGACAGGAACAAGTGGTTGGATAAAGAGTGTGACCAAACCACCGAGGATCAATCCGATGGATAGGGCAGAACTTGTCCTGTATCCTCGGAGTAAGAAATCATAACTCCGAAGTGCTGGAAGATTCATTTTCACCTTTTGAAGATTATAAAAATTTCTTAATGATAGGATCTGGTATACTTCCCTCTGCCGATATAAAGTTGTTAGTTATTAAACAGTAGGCCCAGTAAAATATATCTTCTCTCTTCGTTGTTTCTAGCTCTCCGTCTTTTACCTTAATCTCAAAGACTCCATATTTCGGAATTTGGACAATATAAACACCAAGTAGGTCTTCACCATAAAAAGATCCAAGAATTCTTCTCTCCAAATCCTCATATTCCTCGTCCACGAGTAAACCAATGGGTAGAAGATTTTCTTCGGAATCAGTAATCGCTTTACGTTTTCCGTTGAAAGAGAATGTAAAAACGTCATTTTTCCTGACAACTGCCACAAAATGGTTATTTATTGCCTCTTCAAGACCATTTAGTCTCGGAGTTGGAGGAAAATCAAGTATTTCTAGTGATATTTTGTCATAGCCCAAAAAATTGCAGTAATAATAATTGTTCTGAGCATATGTAAATACGGCTTTCACCTTAAAATTCTCCCCGGGATATGTTAAAAACTCTTTCTCTTGGGGGAAGCGACTAAAAGGCGCAATGAATAGATGTTGACTCTCACCCACATAGTTTAGAATGAAAAAACTATTCTTACTGAATTGCTGAGCGATGACCGGGTCAGAACTTTTTGACATAAATCCCTTATCTGAAAACCTATCTCCGACTTTTAGTGGATTTTTGAGTTCAGAGCCCCGAAACAAGACGATATCTGTAAAGACATCAGCGTTTTCAATTTCCTTCTCAATTTGTCTAACCATTTCCTCAATGGGTTTTGCAATTTTCTCTTTTCTTAGGCTATCGTTAATGGTTTTATCGTAGAAAAAACTATAATTTTTTAAAACTCTAGAGTCAAAAACACCTGGAATTGTGGGGATTGGGTAGTTTCTCTGCAAAACATCTATCATCTTTAGTCTAATGGATTCCTCTCCGGAAAAATTATTTTCTGTTGTGATGTATTCATAATTAACTACCCCCTCATCCTCAAGACGAATCAATTCATCCTCTGGAATGTATTTTCGCTTGAGAGCTTTTATAACTCCATTAAGAGATATTTCGGATATACCATACTGCATTAAGAGTAGTGAATTCATTCTAAGCTTAGTGGTTTATCTATGTTAAAAATAGATTTCCCAATGACAGATTTTCCTTGCTTGATAGTGTTTTACCGCTTAATTATTTTGTCGCCACGGTATTTTAGGCACGGTAAACGGTCGCAAATCTACTTCCAAAAACCCATTCCTAATAAAGAGTCCAATAACCATATTTGATCACGTTTTTCAATTGTGAAGGATTCTCCACATCATTTTCTAGGAAAAACTCAGAGTCTTTCAAGACGACGAATTTCACGAAGATCAACAGTCGCTCCCGCATGTCTTAACCATCTTTTTATGACATTCATTGTTTGGGGAGTCAAATTTCCTTCAGTAATGAACATATGCAAATCTTCTGGATCATCATTGAAATAAGAAGTTCTGCGAGCTCGTGGAATTGGAACTTGAGGCATCATTCTCACAACAAATTCATTTGGATCGATGTGAAGTTCGTCAAGTCTTCCCAAAACATATTGATAAACCTGCCAATAGTATGGTAAATTTAGCCAGATCTCCTCAAGTTGGGGAAGGGAAGCTTGATTGACTATCAGAGCCATAATTTCTCCAGCTCCATCAACTGCTCCCATCAATCTCATAATTTGTCTGATAAAACCTGTATCATTTGGGATGTGATTGTTTTCAAGCCAATCGATGGTTCCTTCAAAATCATCTCCACGGATTAGGTTCATTAACTCTGCCATTTTCAAAACTTTTAATGTATCTTCTTTTATATGTTCTAGAATTCTAGAACTTATTTTTTTATTTACTATTGGGGTAATCCTCCTTCGAGTGTAATGTCAATTTCTTCCTCATCATCCCCTTCAATGAAAGACATACAGGAGAAAATTTCCGCCAAAAGTTCCTCGTCCTCTCCTTCTGGGTATCTTTGGATCCTTTGAATCTCACCGATTTTGTAATTTGTCTTTCTGGGAGTTTCTCGCCGCCGATAAACCCAACAAGATTCACCCATCAATGCTTTCTGGATGGGAATTTCTTCCTGTAAATCCCAATTCACAAACAAATTAAGGAAAAATTGAGGAAAGATTGTTGCACCGTAGGAGCCTCCGTAAACCGGAGTTCCAACATAGACAATTTGCGAACCCCGAAAGTTCTTAATCGCTCTTAGAATGCACTTGATAACAAAAGCTGCTGGCCAGATCATCAGAAGAGTTTCGGATGGATGTTTCTGAACCGCATCGCCGGCGCACGAGTTCTCAATCTTAACAAATGGAATCTTATCAGGGTTTCTGAGGTTCTCATCATCGGTGCAAATCCATGGAACTTTGACCATATGAGAGAAAAGTTTACACCATAGACCCGATCTTGTTGTTACTTCAATAATAGGACCTTTTGAAAGAATACCGATAAGACGTGAAAGAACGTCTTTTTCAGGCCTGACACCCAGACCAAACTCTCCGGTGTATATCGGAATCTTTTCTTCGTCTGAAAGGCTCTGATCAAGTTTATCAGGATCAGATTTTTCAAAAAGATCCTCAAATTCACTGTGGGCCACCATTTCCATGAAGATCTTGGCAATGTATTAATACAGTGGGAGAAAAACGAGATGCAAGAGTAGAATACCCAGTCTCAAAATTTTGAGACATTTTATGTTGTTTACTTGACATATCCGAGATTTGAGATCTGTTCTTTCCATTTTTTGAATAAAAGACCATCTTTTTGGGGGTCCATTGACCTCTGGATCCATAAATCTCTCCATCTTCTTCCATATTTTTTCTGAAGGTAGGATATTTTCATGATTTGAGACACCGCGGCTAAGAAAATGGGACGTTTTCCCGGAAACACTCTGGCATAATATTTTTCGGTCGTTCTTATGACTCTAGTGAAATTTTTGGAGTAATTAGTCAGAATCTTAACGAGATCCTGGACTTCCCATGGATTCTTCTCCTCGAGGACCTTTTCAACCAAAACATCGATATCGTCATTGTGTTCTCCGGTTTTTAAGAAATGGAGTGCCCTTTCTGACCATGGGGATTTTGCATAAGATGCTGCATATGTTCCGGAGCCATCTCTTTCATGACCTCTTAATTTTTTCCTTGGATAAAGAAGCAAGAGTTGAGACGAAATACTCTCCATAAACTGATCATTTCCTTCAAAAGCATCCAGAATCATCGAGAAGAAAGAGACCTCGAACTCACGGGACATATAAAAGTCATGAAGAGCTGTTAAAAAATCTTTCGAAGAAACAATTAAAAGAATTTCTTCTCGTTTTTCAGGAGATAGGTTGTCAACGTAGTCAAAAATTCTGAAACAAAGAAACAGATCCCACATAATTGGTTTGAATTGTTGGGCTAATTGTTTGCTGGGGCAATCATCTTGACAATCGCCGACTGGATAGCCATAAACCCCATGAGGGCAGGTGCATCGATTGTTAATTCGAGCCTCAAAGGCCCTCTCGAAAGTCGCTGGTTGCGAAAAATCCATCACGGGGAGTTAAAACAAGTCTTCTCAAGTCTTATCTCCCAGACTTTGCTTATAATTTCGTATAAAGAAAGAAACTTAGGCAAACTGCCTAAAATACCCCCAAATTTCCAAAAATTTTTGGAATTATATTATTTGAACTATACTTTCTCAATAATCTTTTCTTCTTGGATTAATTGTTGATATTCTGGAGCAGAGCCCCAGGTGACGGGATCTTCTGGAGCCAAAGGTCCCAGGAATTTCATTTCTGGAGGGTGAATTGGTCTTTCACGGTAACAACAAGGAAAAATGAGTTGAAAGAGGAATAATTGAATTAAGGCTATGCCGATTGCAGCAACCGAGAATCCTTGAATGAAATCAGGAGTCATATCATCCGGTGGAAAGATTGCCGGGATAAACATAGTTACCAATCCCCCGATTAAGAGTGCCAAGGAGAAAACCGCATTTGTCCGATAACTGCGTGTAAGAAAATCATAACTATGAATGAGTGGAAGCTTCATCTTTTCTTTTTCTTTTTAAGAAAGAATTCTTTCTTTAATTATATTATAATTAATTTATTCATCGTCATCGTCGTAATCCTCCTTCGAAATGCGAGAGCTGCTTGCCGAAGTTGAGCGGGATTCATCGTTCTTACCCCCGCGTGCAACTCTAACAAACTCAGCAGATTTTTGGAATCCTACACCGATGTAGTTGGTTCCTTCGTGGGCTAGGCCCTTGGTTTTCATTTCTTCAATAAATGCTGCACGTGTTGGTGTATTTTTTCCGTAAAAACTGTTATACCAAATACGGAAATCCCCATACAATTGGGCAACGCTGATTTTCTTGTCCGGATCCGGTTTATCCCCATCGTCTTTCTTGAAGAATTGTACTCTTTCGTTGACGAAGTTCGCATAAAAGTCAATTCGATTCTGCCATTGGGCAACTGCATCGCTGATTTTCTGACAATGAGGCAGACGCGGCTTCGCAGTGTAGTAATCTTTCCACATACTAATCAACATTGACATAAAGGTCTCATACCATTCGGGAAGTCGACTCTCAAAATCTTCATCCATCGGGAATATCTTCTTTTCCCACTGTTCCTTAACATCTGTTGGCGCTGCATCGGACCAGGTTCCTTCATAATTTACGACTTTAAGTCTGCGTTTCCACAAAGCTGCGACGGACCCCCCCTCAGAAATGGGAGGCAACTTATTCAACATCGCAGAATGTTTTGCCATTTGCTTCGTCTCAATCATGTCATCAGCTCCGACAAAGTTGTCTCTCGCTCCACCGGAACTGTCACCGCCCGACACATCTCGCATTAGCCCCCCGTTCCACGGATCTTTTCCATCCAATTCTTGATAAACAACCCAACGTCTTCCACGTTTGCGAACTTTCTCCGGTTCGGGACCACTCGCCGATTTTTTGACATTGGCGAGTAGTTCTTCTTTTTTACCCTTGATTGCATAGTCGCCAAAAGCTCCGAACAAAAGTTTGATAACTCCCGACTTAGAGTTGTCTCCTCCACCCAAATGGACAACAAAATTCTTGTCCGGTTGACCCCCGCGTAGGCCACTGACCCAATATCTCCACATCCATGCGCAGAGAGTTCTATCTGGATACACTTGACGGAAGTAAATTCGGATCTCCCGTTTCTTGTATCTATTGATTTTTCCTAAATATCTAATCTTACATGAATAAGTGCAAAAGTCTTCGGGTAAGCCCATTCTCACGACATGGTTCTCTTCGAGAAATTCAACCACACAGTTATTAAAAACCAACAATGACGGATTTTCATCACGAATGTCTTCAAAATTCGATCCTTGCCAATCAAATTTACTCTTTAATTCATCTCTAACTTTATTCTTGAAAGTTGGGTCACCCCGTAACTTACTACAAAGTCCATCGATCTTGTCAATGATGGTTTTCTGTTTTAGACGCTCGACTTGATCGATAGAAGATTCAAACGGGTGTTTTGCAGAATCATTCATCTCGGTGAGCCTATTTTTCTGTTCTTCGAGTCTTTTAACATATAATCCTCCGAGGTACTTTTGAACCATAACTCCTGCTTTGTCCCTTCGCCAGCGGTGATCATCAAAATACCACCAATTCTTACCT
>Ga0182030_10015947_pt1 | contig 14681 bp, 9 predicted proteins | sample 812S3MmetaG_FD_121299 | JGI IMG/M metagenome (GOLD analysis project Ga0182030, IMG submission 121299) | Permafrost microbial communities from Stordalen Mire, Sweden - 812S3M metaG (Illumina Assembly) | ecosystem: Environmental > Terrestrial > Soil > Wetlands > Permafrost | place: Sweden... | reverse complement strand
GTCTCAAATAAAAAACAAAGACAAAGCCATGGGTGTTTTAAGGTCCAGGTTATTATCTCTAAAAATTGAAGAAGAACAAAAACGGCAAAGCGATAAACGTAAAGGGCTTATTGGTTCTGGCGACAGATCGGAAAAAATTAGAACTTATAACTTCCCCCAGGATCGTATTACTGACCACCGCATTGGCTATAGTCGTAGTAATATCCCGGCGGCCCTTAGCGGTGATATTGACGATTTAATCGAACAGCTCCTTGCCGCAGAGTTTGAATTACTACGTGATGGAAATTGATAGTTGGATAGTTTCTGCTACTAATAGCCTTGCTGAATCTGGTATAAAAACAGCAAGGCTAGATAGCTTAATACTACTAGAGTTTGTTCTAGGTAAAGACCGCAGTTGGCTACTAGCACATGGGAAAGATGGCTTGAACCCAGCTAAGCTGATTACCTTAAACCGATTTGTCGAACAAAGACGTACTAATTATCCTGTTGCCTACATAACCCACAGGGCTTATTTTTACAATAATCAGTTTTTTGTCAATAACCACGTATTAGTGCCTAGACCCGAATCGGAAACAATTATTGATATCTTAAAGACTTTGTCGCCAACCGGTAAAGATACAATTGTTGACGTTGGTACGGGTTCTGGTGTCTTGGCGGTCACTGCTAAGCTTTTATTCCCAGAAACAGCTGTCATCGCTGTTGATATTGACACAAAATGCCTAGGAGTCGCTAAGAAAAACACCGTATCGTTAAAAGCTGATGTTAAATTATTTAAAAGTGATCTTTTAAAATCGTTGCCAACTAATCTACTTAAGAATTCCATACTTTTAGCTAATCTGCCCTACGTACCTGATAGTTTTGCCATTAATGAATCTGCAGCCCTAGAACCCAGATTAGCGATTTTTGGTGGTGAAACCGGATTAGAGCTATACACCCGTCTATTTGACCAAATAATAGCCCTAAAATCTAAGCCAAGTCGTATAATCACCGAGTCACTTCCGAAGCAACATGTAAGTCTTCAGTCTATTGCGACTTTAGCCGGCTATAAGCTTCTTGCGACAGATGACTTTATTCAAGTCTTTAGTCACCTTGATTAGTTGAGGTACTTGTTGGCACGTTGCCTAAAGTAACTTTAATACTAATTGTCTTATTAGCTCGTTGAACGCTCAGGGAAACAACTTGCCCGACCTGGTCTTTGTCGATTATCGAAGTCAGGCTAGTATTCTGGTTCAATTGTTGACCGTCAATAGCTGTTATTATGTCCCCGGCTTGAAGCCCGGCGTTGGCAGCTGGCCCACCGGCAACAACCGATGCTTGACCCGTAACAGCTGTTGGAGGAACCCATGCACCTTGGTTTACGCTAAGGTTATATTCGCTGGCAATGTCACTAGTTATTGGAATATAGAGAACGCCTAAGTATGGCTGTTCAAGTTTACCAATCTTCTCCACGCTCTGTATTAGACCAGTTACGTCATTAATCGGTATTGCAAACCCAATATTTTGCGAGTTACTAGCTATAGCCGTGTTTATCCCAACGACCTGACCGCTTAGATTTACTAATGGACCACCCGAGTTGCCTTCGTTAATTGCTGCATCGGTTTGGAAAAGATCTGTGAGATTTTCTTCAGTTGAACCGCTACTACTTGATGCCTGGATAGTACGTCCATACCCTGAGATAATCCCACTTGTTACAGTGTTCTGGAATTGACCAAGCGCATTCCCGATCGCTACAACTGAACTACCGATTGTCATTTGAGACGAATCACCAATAACTGCCGGAATTAATTTACGGCCGTCAAGATTATTTATCTTCAAGAAGCCGATGTCTAAGCTGCTTGAGTCAGATGTGGTGCCAATAATCTGAACATTATTATATATGGTACCATCTGACAATGTCACAGATACACTAGTGGTACCGTCCGGTATAACGTGATGGTTAGTCACAATTAGACCGTTAGCTGATAGAATTATGCCGGTTCCAGAATCTTCGCTTGTGCCTCCACCGGTACTGAAGCCGAATAAAGTAGTTGTTGGAGTAGTCGCCTGAGTTGCCGTGATCGAGACAACGCTAGGACTAACTTCTTTAGCGACAGCCGCTATTGCTTGACTTTGATTACTAATAACTGTTTGTTTAGAATTATAAACAGACTGGTTGTTCTGTGAATTTTGTTGGTTAGAAGAGCCTAGCCATCCTCCAAGAAAACCAAGACCAAGAGACAGGACTAATATAACTGCTACAAATAAATACTTCGGTGTAACGAGCTTTTCGAAGTTAAACCGATATTTATCCGTCAATTTGTTTTTTGATGTCAATTCTGGCGGTAGACTAAGTTTTTGTTTGGGCATACTTAACCGCTCGACAGACGAATCTGACTTGATTTCCTCTTTATCTTTCTCTGATGAACTTACAGTTTTATCAACTTTAGAATCTGATTGATTACTTTTTCCATCTGCCATTACTACTCACCCCCTCCTTAGTGTTGAGCTTTTAATATTTAAACTACTTTGCTTCCCCAGTTAGAGAATATCAGTACTATAACTATGATAGCTGCCATTATGCTTAAGAATTGCCAACGAAGTAGCGTTGTTAATCGATCGTAGTGATCCAAATAATAAAGGGCTGCAAATCCAAAACTAATAACTGTTAGAAAAAGCGTTGGTTGGGCTATTACTCCGTAAAAAAGTAGCCAATGGCCCAAAACCCAGGTCAAGGCAGCCGCAAAGTAAGCCCAAACGTATGCTAGCAACTTGGTGTAAGGCTCGTCGAAACTATCAAAGAAATGCCGCCCAGAGATATAACAAATTAAGCCCGTCCCGACGACCAATCCATAAAGAGGCGCTGTGGGCCACTCTAAGAAAAGAGCCATTAATCCGTAAAGCTGCCCCACCACGGCCTGAGAAGTCATCCCAAGAACATTCGCACTTGGTTTAAGAGCTATTAACCAGGCTGCGTATAGAGCAGCCCATAGTAACTGCAGTAATATGCTGCTGGAATGTACCATAAACACTAGAGTCGAAACTCCGACAATAATATCAACTGCGTTGGCTTCAATATTGGCTAGCCAATACCTCGGTCTAACCGCCAGCATTCTCCATTTGCTTAGTAGAATTAGGACTAATGCTACCTGGATAAAGCCATTATTAAGTCTTACAAAAATGAAAACAATAATTGGCAACAAAGCTACTAACCCTAGGTGTAGTAAGTACGAATAGCCTTGATTCGGTTTAATTTTATCTGATATTCCCGACATTTTCACTTGGAATTATAACAAAAAAATCGCTGCTTTTTTAATTGTATTTTAGCTATTAGCATAATGATTTTTTTGTGATTATACAAAAACCCAGTTATACTTTAGCGTAATCGTGCGAAAATCATCTGGATCAAAAAATACCGTATTAAGTTTTGTCGCCGTATTCGTCGTGGCTGGTATAATTGCGCTTTTATTAACCATGGATGTCTTCCAGCAATACCAGGTAGATGGGTCTAGTATGCGTACAACTTTACAAAATGGTAATCGATTGATTGTGGATAAAGTACCTCGGACTTGGGCGAGGATAACTGGCCACCCATACATCCCAAAACGTGGTGATATTATTGTTTTTGTCGAAAATGGACTCTATGGATTAAATGACTCGGGCTCAGATCAATTAATTAAGAGAGTAATTGGCCTACCTGGAGACCGGGTAGTTATCAAGAACGGCTACGTAACTATTTATGACAAAGCTCACCCTAAGGGCTTTAGGCCAGATGCAACCCTAGCTTACGGAAAAGTTATTCCCTACACTAGCGGTAATATCGACTTAGTAGTCCCTACCAATGAGGTTTTTGTTATGGGTGATAACAGGGGCGATTCTCTTGATTCCCGGATCTTTGGTCCCGTTCCAGTTAGTAATATAATCGGCCAATTAGTTGTTAGAATCTACCCCGTCAGCGAAATATCTAGATTCTAAACTATTCTATTTTAGAGTAAGTAGTAGCTTTATGACTCTTTGAAGATCTCTTTCGGTCAAAAAACCAATTTCAACTTTCCCGCCGTGAGCTGTCCTTCGTATACTAACTTTAGATTTTATCTGCTTACCGATCTGTTTTGTTTCAACCGTTTCACTCTTAATGCGCTCTTGCACAGTAGCTGCATCGATGTTCTTGGGTGCCGCCTTAAGAGCTGTAACGAATCTCTCGGCCTGTCGAACCGACCAGTTATTCTTTATTATTAGCTCTAGAAGCTGTCTTTGCTTGTCGATGGTGTTTTTGATCGAGAGAAGCTGTCTTGCGTGCCCTTCAGTGATCTTCTGCTCTTGGAGAGCTGCTTGTGCTTCTGGAGGCAACTGTAATAGCCTAGCTATGTTATTGATCGTCGAATTTGCTTTACCTAGTCGATTAGCTATCATGTCGTAGGTCATATTAAAGTGTAGGCGTAATTTTTCAATCGAAGCTGCCTGTTCCAACGGAGACAAATCAACTCGCTGAACATTTTCAACTAGGGCAATTTCTAGCTGTTCCAACTCTTTAAGGGACCGGACTATGGCCGGGATGGTGTCAAGTTTAGCCATTGCCGCCGCACGCCAACGCCTCTCACCTGCAATAATTACGTATTTATCACCATCGGTTACAAGTATAATTGGCTGAAGAACCCCGAATTGCTTAATAGAATCGGCCAATTGCTGGAGTGATTCTTCTTCAAAATGCCTTCTGGGCTGGTCAGCTTTAGGACTAATTAAACTGATCTTTATTTTCTGAACCCGATCGGATGGATCTAGCAAAATGGAGGTATCAAAATCGCGAGGCAATAAGGCATCAAAGCCTTTACCTAGACCTTTATGAGTGCTTTTGCTATCACTTGGCATGATCTATTATCTCCTTGGCCAGTTGTTTATAGGCCCTAGCCCCTTTTGACCACTTATCGTGTTCTATTATTGTTCTGCCAAAACTAGGAGCCTCAGCCAGCCGCACATTTCGCGGAATAACTGTCTCTAGTAGTTTATCACCTAAGTGTTTATGGAGTTCACTTTCAACCTGTTCAGCGAGCGAATTTCGACTATCGTACATGGTTAGAAGAACTCCTAGTAGTTCCAGGCTGGGGTTAATCGTTTCTCTTACCCTTTGAACTATGCTCAGCAGCTGTCCTAAGCCCTCCATAGCGTAATATTCAGCTTGTACTGGAATAACGACACTAGTGGCCGCTACAAGAGCGTTAATGGTCAATAATCCAAGTGCAGGTGGGCAATCGATAATTACATAATCGTATTCAGCATTGGATAGTGCTTTTTTTAGCTTGGTTTCACGCTCTGGCAGGTTAACTAGATCAACTTCTGCGGCCGATAAGGCATGTTTTGCAGGTAATAAAGATAGGTTCTTGGTTGATGTTGAGACAATAGCAGTCCCGAGTAGCCCCGGGTTAAGCAGTACCTCATAAACTGATGTCGCTAAGCTGTTAATATCTACCCCCAGACCGCTAGTTGCGTTAGATTGAGGATCAATATCAATCAGCAGTACTTGCTTTGAGCTTTTTGCTAGATAAGCGGCTAGGTTAATAGCGGTAGTTGTTTTCCCTACCCCGCCCTTTTGATTGAAAATAGTAATTATATTACGAGTCATGTTTGTGGTTGTCCCAATTGTCCTTCATTATAACGCATAAGTTTCAAAGCTCTCTATAACATACAGGTAGCTGTATAATACTAGCTATGTTTAATTACTGTTAAGCTGGCACTAATTAACAGTGTGAGCTCGGATGTTTTTACAAATTTATATTATTGCTTTAGCATAAGGTGTATGAATCGAGATGAGTCGTTAAGGCCACGTCGTAAAATATCAAAATGGCCTTATGTTATGCTTGGGCTCGGTATGACCATAATACTGATCGGGCTTGTTGTCTGGTTCATTAATAGACAGCCGACTGGTACCCTTCCCTACCCGATATCTAAATCAGAAGCTAAACAACTTGGCTTTGATATCTACTATCCCTCTCAGAAGCTCTTACCGGCAGGATACACATTGAATAAAGGCTCATTTGAGATCACTGATCAGGTACTAATTTACTCTGTTTCGTATGGTGTTAATAATAAAATTATATTTAGCGATCAAGCCAAGCCAACAAATACTCAAATACAGGCATTCTACGCTAAGTACCTACCCCTTAGTACTACTTTATTAACTCCAACAGGTCTAGCAACAATTGGTGCCATTAAGCTCGAAACTGTGGTAAGTATCCCAACGAACACCAATTCTTGGATTATAGCCACAGCACCGGCGAATATTAACCAGAGTGATTTAGATAAAGTAATGAGGTCTGTCAAGATTGCGAGATAAATTATGGACCCCCAGTCCAAACTACCCAGAGGACTACTTGTAGTAATAATAACTGTTGCGGAGTACTTATTCGAAGAGTATTGTTGGCTTAGATCGTTTAAAAAGGAGAGAAGGGTATTATGGGTATATTAAAAAAGCTGATTGGCTTACCGTTCAAAATATTGGGAATGTTATTACTAACCTTAGCGTTATCTCTTTTTATTAAATCAATCATAGGCTATGCAGTTGCTCCTCCTGGCGCTAATGGAGTATTAATGTTAAATTCAGAACCCGCACCAAGTGGTGTCGAAGTTACTCTTATCCCACAGGGTGGCGGTACTAACATTAGTGGCTATACAGATAGTCGTGGACGATTTTCAATAGGTAATGTTGTTGAGTCTCAAAACTATTCTGTTGAAGTTAGTGCTAGCTTAATCTCTGAATACACGGGTTTTCCAGAAACGTTTGATATAGTTTCAGCTAACCCCTATGTAGCTATAGTCGGCAACTCTGGCTATACCTTTTCCAATCTATCCTTTACTAGCGGCGGTAACAGTATAAATGCAACCGTTCTAGATAGTGATAATGTGCCTGTAGAATCGTCACTTGTTACCGCAACGACCAGTGGCGACAGCCAAATTGACACAGATGATGGCTCAGAGGCATTTAATGTTCAGCCTGGTTCCATAATCGATCAAGAGACAACTGATAGCAACGGCAATGCAGTTTTAAACGTATTCCCTGGTGACACATATACTATCTGCGCCACAGCAGTAGCCGGTGGAGAGTATTGTAATCAAAACGTTTCCTCTGATATGGATACAACTATTAGCTTCCCCGCTCTTTATACAGCTTCTGGTACAGTTACTTTCAACAATCTACCTGCACCATCGAATACGGAGATTGTTCTTACCTCTTCAGATGGGCTTTATAGCGCCAACACATATGTCAACAATTCGGGAGATTTTACGATAGGCGGTTTAGCTATCGATAACTACTATATACAAATAATTAATAATTCCAGTAATACTGTAAGTCTCCCTCAGTCATTCAACATGACGTCTACTAGTCCATATATAAATATTGATAATTCGAACGTATCGGTACCAATTGTGGATTTTACTTCGTCGGCTCTTAACATAAGTGTAATTAATCTTAATGGTGAGCCTATCGTAGATACTTCGGTCACAGCATCGGATACCACACAGGGGATGGTCCCAACATCTGATGGCACTCAAACTTTCATAACTCAACCAGGGAGCACGTCTAGCCAAGGTTTAACTGATAATAGCGGTGCGGTGACTTTAAGCGTATTACAGGGTGAAACCTACTCGGCGTGTGCAACTAATAATGACATCTCTCAAACATTCTGTACCCCCGATGTCAACTCTGGGTCTTCTGGAATAATTAACTATAGTTCGGACTATAGCGTTTCAGGATCACTCAGTTTAGGGTCTCAACCATCGGGAATATCACTAGAACTATATCAAGTGGGCGCAGCGTATCCCCAAGGTCAGGGAGGAGTTACTGATAACACAGGAAGTTACTCTATAGACGATGTTACTAATGGTAGTTATTTGTTGGGCATAAATTATTCCCCATATTGGCCTTATGGCCAACCTACCTTTAACTACGGTCCCAGTTTGGTCTCAAACACTCCGTACATAAGCGTTGATGGCTCAAACACAACGTTGAACACTTCTATTAACACCGAGACCCTTACCGTAAATTTTGTAGATGGATACGGCAATCCAGTATATACCGGCGTAAATCTTGATATTACGCAAACGTCGAATAATCCTATATATACATCGGATGGACTTGAGTCATTCTCGGGTAGCGAACAGGGCTACGAGTATTCTAACCCTGGTAGTGATAGCTTGACATTGGATGTTTTCCCTAATCAGACATATACTATCTGTCAGCTTGGGCGTACTCACCCGTACTCTTGTCTTAGTGGTGTCAGTTCCGATTCGGGTGAAGTGGAATATGATGTTGATGGAGAGCCGACCATAACTTACTCTTTAAGCTCGTCTCCCAATCCTAGTGGCTTATATAATACTCCCATAACGGTAACTTTTAATTGTTACGCGTCAGTCATTGAATCGTGTACAGCGCCCGTCACCCTGACAACAGCTGGCGATAATCAGGTGGTTACCGGGACTGTGACAGATTACAATGGTCAATCGGCGTCAACATCTGTAAGTTTGAATGTTGAACAGGACCCTCTAACTCTTGGGACACCAACATGGACAACAAACCCTGTTATTGTTGGTAACTCTACATCTCTGTCCATTGCCGCTACTGATAGCTTATCAAGCGTGCTAGATGGAAATTACTACATAGATTACTATGAACCAGGTATAACTCGGGGGACGGAAATGGAATGGAACGGTAGCGAGTTTACTGCGAATATGTCTTTTCTGGAGCCTGGAACATATCAGATTTATATTATAGCGGAGGATGCGGCAGGAAATTGGAGTGCTGTTACGACAACATCTATAGTGGTGGACCCTCCTCTTGTAGCACCAACAATAACGAGCCCTATGATTGACCATATTGACGCTCGTGTACCTATAAACTTCACGGTTACAACAACCGGCACACCGATTCCTAGTTTGTCTGAAACCGGTACGCTACCTCCAGGCATAACCTTCGTAGATAATGGTGATGGAACAGCCACAATCTCTGGGCAGGCATCAACTACTAATACCGGTTGGTACTTCGTGACAATAACTGCAACTTCTTCAGCAGGTACAGCTACACAGAACTTTGTAATGACTGTTGATAATCTAGTTATGGCTCCAACTATAATTAGCGGTAATTCGTATACAGCAACCTACGGAACTCCGTTTAGCTTTACTGTTGATACAACCGGTGATCCAATTCCAAATATAACTAAACTAGTGGGTTCTGGCAGTTTCCCTGGCGGCGTAAGCTTAACAGACAATAATGACGGTACGGCCACAATATCTGGCACACCTAGCGGATCAGCCAACGGAGTCTATACTTTTACTCTCAAAGCTAAGAACAATCAAGGTACTGCTACCCAGGTATTTACCCTAACTGTTAACCGGGCACCGACATTAGCTAATATATCGACACAAACTGCTACAGTTGGTACTGCCTTTTCTCAAACCGTTACAGCTAACTATGGCTACCCAATACCTTCATTTACTGTCAGCGGTCTACCAAGTGGCTTAAGTCTCACTGATAACGGTAATGGTACAGCCACGATATCTGGTACACCAGCAGTAGGTGACGGTGGTACGTATACCGTTACAATCAATGCTACTAATTCATTTGGTACAGCTACTGAAACCTATATATTAAAGGTCAACGAAGCTCCAACTATTACTAGTGTCAACAACGCTACTGCGACGGTTGGTTCAGCCTTTAGTTTCCAAGTAACTAGTACTGGCTATCCAGCCCCTAACTATAGCTATACAGGAACTTTACCTAGTGGTGTAACATTCCACAATGGGACTGGTATCTTGAGTGGTACACCAAGGACCGGCACAGCAGGTACGTACACAATAACCGTAACTGCTAGTAATAATGTTGGCAGCTCTAGCCAAAGTTTAACTCTTGTCGTTAACTAAAGCCCCCTAATATGTGCTAATTACCTGTAATGGAGATCGTGTCGGCAGTAATAGTATCACCCGCAGCTGAGGTTGCAAATTGAGGGAATACATAGACGTTTTCTGCAGAGGTGGTGGTAATAACTGTGCTTGTGCTCGTAGTCATCCATTGGGGCGTAGTAGCGTTAGTACTTGCTGCAAAATTAGCTATCCCTTCACCAATAGCATGAGTAGCATCAAAACAGTTTATCTGATAGTTCAGTGACCACGGCAAATTAGTTGAGGTAGTCGCCGAAGTAAAGGTGCTCGGTGTACCGACACCTATTTGAGTATCAGACGCTTTGGCAGCATTTGTCCCCCAATATACACCAAGATTTATAGCTATTGCTGTGGTCGTACTATATACCCCACTCATAGTTATGGTTATTACCCTTCCCGGGGTACAGTAGTTAGCTGCCAAAGCAGCGTTAGGACTAAACGCTGAACAAGCTGTGGTGCAAGTGTTAACTGTTGATACAGTGGAATCAGAGGCTAGAAGCCCGCCACAGTTCTCCCAAGTACCAACTACAGCGCATCTTAAGTTACCTGTATTTGTGTTATAGTACATCGCTCCGTTAACAGCACCTGGGTCACCAGATGTATTCTTATCGTCAAGTACAAGAAAGTCTGGCGTACTTGTACCAGTTCCATTGCCAATTTGAACATTAGCGGCACTAGCACCCCCAGCGTTTAGGATTATATTTCCACTACCTGATGTAATAGTAATAGCACCGGCCGACGTCGACCATGTACTGGCCGCATTCCCGGTAATCGTTAGTGCAGTGGAAGCAGCTGAGGATAGGGTTACTGCCCCTGCACCAGTATAACTTTGACCAGAAGCGATAGTTATAGTACCTGTACTTGCAAACGTATCTACGGCCGCTGCACTGCTGTTTTGAAGAACCAATGGATTATTAGTGCTGTTAGCCTCTATTGTAGCCGTTGTTTGCCCAGCAACTCCTTGAATATAGAAGTTCGCACTGGTTTGGACAGGGGTGTAGGCGTTATTGATACCGCTACAGGTAGCGAACGCGAGTAAGTTAGCAGTACTAGCCCCAGCCTCTAGACACTGACTGGCGGTCGGTGCGACTGTTGGGAGAGTTAGTGTATAACCAGCGGTAGCAGAACCAACTGTGATGCCGACTTGATTGCTATTAGCCCCGTCATCGAAAAGTAGAGTGCCTACATTGGAGCCTGATGTATCTCCAAGTATAACTGAGCCGTTCGTAGTGTTAATTGTTAGAACCGTATTTGAAGAAGCATCTTGAACCTCTAAAGCAGTGGACGAATTTTCGGCAGTAGTAGCGGTTGGTGCAGCTGCTCCACCGCTAGCACCATAATCTTCCGCAGCTAGATTACCTACAATGCTACAACCGGCTCCAGATCCTATTGCTACACCGCTAGGATCATAGACGACTATATGCGCAGAGGTTACAGAGGTTACAACAAACGTCCCCTTATCATTCACATTACTACACCCTGTTACAGTTACCGTCTGATACTGAACCTCTAATGGTGTTGTTCCTGTGACGTACGTTAGCAAAGGGGATGCGAATGTCGTAGAGGCGGCAGTATCAGCAGTCTTGCTAGAGGTAGCGATGTTAGCAACAAGAGTGTAGTTGGTTGTGACGCCACAATTCGGTGGGCTACTGCTCGGTGGTGTGCCGGTACCACTCAGAGACGTCTCTTTACACCCATATACCCCATAGGTCGTAATACTGTTGTTGGGTCCTTGATCCGGGTCGATAGTAATGCTGTTATTATTTGTTGTGTCACTCAAAGCAGTGTTGTTTGATACATAATCTACTGGTGGCACTCCACTAGTTACCACCGGACCACCTGATTGCGACATCAGGGTTGAACCACCATTAGAATCTGTCGCAGAAACACCATAGAAATAAAATGTTGTACATGCGGAAGCGCAAGTCGCCGTTACCGTAGGGCTACTCGGTATGGGTATACCGACGGACGCGCCCACAATAACGTTGCCTGCCACCTGAGCCCCTCCATATGCGTTTAGAGACCCATTAATATCGGTTGAGCCACCCACTGTGAAACCCGCACCTACGCTAAGAGTACCGCCAATTAGAGCATTAGAAGATACCCCTATAGTACCGGTATTTATACCCCCAGCTTGAATAGAGGATGAGTAAATTCCGCCTAAATCAAATACCGAAAGCGTGAAGCCCGTTTCATCGTCAACGTAGGCGTATCTTCCTTGAATCCATAGTGTTTGCGGATAAGCGCCAACCACAACTGTTCCGGTTATAACTGGACTATAGGGGTTAGTAACGTCTATTTGCTCCATTGTTCCCGGGACCGCCGTAGCCGGAGGTATGTAATTATCACAAGCAACGTATAGATAGTTACCTTCAAGATAACTTGCGGAAGTATCGGTACAGTCTTCGCCTCCAGTATTTGTAGCAAGAATATCAGCGCTAGATAGATCGTAAGGATTAGTCACATTTACTATTTGTATATCACTACCTATGCTCAGATAGGCATAACTACCCGAAACATAAACTTGAGAAGCGTCTCCTGTAAGAGTAAAGGTGCTATCAACTATTGGTTGAGTAGGGCTGGAAACATCAATGACATACATAGTGGTGCTATTGGCATCCACAGCATAAGCATAACGCCCTTGAACGAAAACATTCCAGGGCTCATTGCCTGAAGTGCCAGTTGGGATTATGCTTGCTACGGTAGGCACATAAGGGTTAGCTACATTAACAATCTCTAAGCCGGCCGTTGATGACCCAGCGTTCGAGATATAGGCGTAGTCACCAGACACAAAGACAGCAGAAGGATCACTCATGTCGGTCGTTAGAGTACTAATTAATTCGGGACTGGCGGGGTTAGATACATCATAAATTTGCAGAGCATTGCCAGATCTATCCGCCACATAAACATAGTGACCGGCGACCGCGAGATACCAGGGTGCTGCCAAAGTATTCGCTTGGCCAACTAGTACAGGGTTAGCTGGATTAGTAACATCGTAAATGGCTAATTTATCAGTGACATCAAAACTTATATAGGCATAGTTGCCCTGAACGGCTAAGCCAAAAGGCTCGCCATTCCCACCAATGGTAGCTGTTCCTAGAACACCAGACGGTAACGTTCCACTTACATATACCTGACCGGTCGGACTACCATTACCACCAACCGTAAGCTGTAGATTGGTGTTTATGCCAGTGTTCAGCGAAACTCCCGCTGTGGTACTGTTTACTACCGTACTGTTGCCGTAGGCTGTTGTTGAAGATGGTGGATATATGGTACCACTAGGGGTATATGCCCCTACGTCCGTAAACGTAAGCTGCGTTGCGTCATACAGGAAAGTCTCGCTACCGATAGCACCAGCAGCAGCAGTTCTATAAACCCTATAGCTTACCGCGCCAGCGACTGCCCCCCAAGTAAAGGTTACGTTTTGTCCGAGAGTTGGAGTTATACATTTTTCATTTGATGGGGTTGTTTCATTACCTGTTCCATCAATTGCTGTTACTTCGTAACAATATTGTGAAGCAACTAATGCCGATCCTGATCCTGAAGCCGTTGGAGTCGCTAATACTGGTGAAGCCAATATAGTAAGAGTACCGTCTACGTTAACTCTGTTGTTAAGCGTATCAGCATTCAAGACAGCCGCACCACTACCTGATGCACCAATAACCTGTAAGTCGGTTTGAGCATCAGACCCCGTAAATATAGCGCCTCCGTTGTCTGTTAGGTTAGAACCAGTTGATGCTGACAGAACCATGCCAACATCGGTATAAGTACCAGAGGTTTGGGTAATTGTACTCGGCGGAACGACAACACCCGGACCAAATGTAGTGTCATAAGTTATTGTTTTAGAATCCCCAGTGAGCTGATAAAAATAAGGAGCTTGCAGGGTTGGTTCTGTTGCTGCGTGCTGAGTAACATCGTAAGACCAGTATAGTTCCCCGTATTGAGTGGCCGACATTGTTGGGACGGGTACAGCAGTCGTGGCAGTACCAGTGATATTATTACTCGTAGAAGTTACTGACCAAACCGCTGTTGCACCGCTTGGAACACTAGCCGAAAATTCCTGACCGGCTACTTCACAGTTGGCTGACCAGGCTCCATTTAGATTATAGGTTATATTTATCTGGGTGGCTGCGGCGGTCGTTGTTATAGTCCCTTCCCAAATCTCCGTGTCATAACCATTAGCACTCTGTGTTGTTACGTTATACCAGTTACTTACGTTACCACCGGTAATTTCTGCCACAGAAGCTGAGGTGCTAGCGCATTCTACGCCCAAAGTAACCACATCACCCTTCGTCTGACTGTTTGCCCAGTCTCCAGCTGGTAGGTTTGAGGTCGCTGAAACGCTTGACGTGCCAGTCGCAGTTGCATTAGCCCAGGCACTTTGTATTAGTGAAATCGTTGCTGAGTCACCAATAGTAGTTAGACCGGTGTTTGAAACGGTAAACTCTTTTGTACCACCACCATTGTATAGATCTAAGATGTCAGCCGTACCAGCGGCGTTAGCCTGAAGCACACCGGCTACCGAACCTGAAGTTGCTGCCTGAACATCAAAGTTAGCCTCCTGAACAGAGGTGGCATTATTTATCGCAGTCGAGCTAATAAAGGCTTCAAACAGTACTCCTACAGTATTTGCGTCTAGTGCCGTCGGTGACACTGTCCAGGCCGATTGATAAGCATTGCTTAAGATTGTTTGATCATTATAGTCAATAACGTTGTTCTGTCCTGTAGCCATACAGTTATAAGCGGGAGTACCGGAGCACGTTGAGTACCCCTCG
>Ga0182030_10015945_pt1 | contig 14682 bp, 16 predicted proteins | sample 812S3MmetaG_FD_121299 | JGI IMG/M metagenome (GOLD analysis project Ga0182030, IMG submission 121299) | Permafrost microbial communities from Stordalen Mire, Sweden - 812S3M metaG (Illumina Assembly) | ecosystem: Environmental > Terrestrial > Soil > Wetlands > Permafrost | place: Sweden... | reverse complement strand
TTCGTTCTCCTGTCCATCGGCCTCCCTGTCGGCTCCGCCGACAGAGTAGCCAATTAGTTGGTGAAGGTGGGCCAAATCAGACGCGCACAAGTGGGCCAGATCAGAGTAGCGAAATCACAGCCGCTCGGCGGTTCGCAACCTTGATTCCTCTGCTCCACAGCCCGACTTCAGAATTTTGTGAAACGTCTCGATCTTCCAGCGCTGCGCGTACCATTCGAGTTTCTCGATCGCCTGTAGGACCGAACGAACCGGAAGATCGGTGAGCAGTTTCCAGTCAATACGCTCGCGCCCTTGCGGTTGGCCACGTTCCTGGGCATAGATCACGGTGAGGACCAACGGCGGATAATTCTTCTGCTTGCCAATCGGCGGAAGGACAACCAGGCGGCGATAGCGAATCTCCAGCACCGCATCTGACACTTTCCCGTGTTTGTTCCTGACTTCGATGCGATGGAGACCTTGCAGGGGCACGTGTTTCATCTCCTCCGAAATCGTTCCGCTTCCGTCTCCCGCAAGGCGATCCACACAGGTGCGCACCAGAAAATGTGTGCCCAGTTCCTGCGCAGCGCAGAACAGTTCGTAGATGTCGCCCTCGCGGTCACCGATATGGATGCAGCGTTCGGGATGTCGGAAAAGTGCGGTCGACTGCCGTAGGTTTTCCAACCAGCGATAGCTCTCCTTGCGCTCGATGGGCATTCGCGTAGGATTGATTTTCTTCTTCAGGGCATTGCAGCCTTTGAACTGCTCGCGGGTCCAGAACTTGATCGCTGCCAACCCCAACGGCAGCCCTGCGCTTGTCACCGCCAGGCTGGAGTGCATCAGAATGCCGCAGACGGTATAGTGCAGCGGGCGACCCTTCTTGTTCTTACGTGTGTACGACTTGTGGAGGATGCCCACCGGGGCTGTGTCCTTGCGGTGAAAGGTGAATTCGGTGGTGTCGTGCAGCATCAGGATCACGGCTGCGCCGCCGGCGGCGGTGATCCGCGCGCGGGTGGCTTGAAAATGGCCGCCCAGAATCTCCTCTTCGCTGATTCTCGGGTTTGAGAAAAACCGGTACGCCGCCTTGGTGTTCGCCCAATCTTGACTCGCCCAAGGGATGCTTCCCCCGATGTTCTCCGAGAGCTGTGCCAGCAGCTTCCGCAATCTCTTGCCGTGGCGTGCGTCGTTGAACTTGCAACTCGCCAGTTCGCTTTCGATCCAACAGCTGGACTGCACCTCTGCCAATTCCTGCTGTTTCTTCATGACTGTAGTTCGCCATGCTGCGCTACCTCTTCAGAAGTGCTTACCCTGAGGCCGAACCTCTTTCCTCATCTCGCTTTGCTGTGAAATCCGTGGTATTTGTGGGTAATTGAAAGACTAACCGGACGCTTACTTTGAAACGGCAAAAGGCCTGCCAGAAGATTCGAGTTCCGTACCTCGATCCGCTTGTGTTCTGCTCACATGAGGGCCTCGACTGTCGCCTCTAGGGCGTTGACCGGTATCGAATTTGTCTACGCGACCGGGAGCGGCCCATGAACGTCCCGCCGTACCGGGGATAATCGTTGCATTGAAATCCCGTAACGTTGAAGGTTTATCCGACAATTTCGAAGTCCCAATCGACCGCCCGGTAGCCAGCGCTATCTCGCGCGCAATGGAGCAGGCCGGAATCCGTCCATCCCAAAAATCGCGGCGAGTTCGCGACTACGGGCTCGGCAATCTCTTGTTTGGGTAATAATATACTTGGCACATCCTAGCGGTACCCTTCGTCAGCACTACGGCAATTCCGCCGCCGTTGCGCCGACCGCAGTGTACTCGAAGGCGCTAGCGTAGAGTGTTGAAGGGTCGAACTTCCGCCTGTGTACTTCCATGCCCGGTTGTCTGGCTAACCACTCTATGAATACCTGCATAAACTTCCCATGTGCCTTAGACAGAAGAGAGTTGGCAAAACGCATATAGGCAGGGAGAAAGTCCACGGTATCTTCGTTCTTGAAACGACGGCACGGCAGATTTTCGCGGTCGCAGTAATCTCGGAAGTCACTCTTGAAGCAGCCATAGAGTACTTTCTCCCAGATCACCTTGTTGTCGTAAATCGGGAACAGCGTGGGATTATAGAAATGAAGGAACTTGGAAGCTATCATGAGCGGATAGTCTTTCTTCTGCTTGATCTCCTTCATCTTTGCGAGGCAGGACTCCAGTCGGAGCTCGGTTCCGCTCGTCGGAAAATTCAGTAAGTTGACAGGCCTGCGCCATGAACATTCCGCAAACTCATCACGGTTGATCGTGTCGAAAGCTTGCCGTGCCGACAAGCAGTCCGCGCGCAGCCCTTTTTGTTACTGCGGAATGCTCCCCCCAGGATCGTGAACTGGGTGTGTCATAAATCTTCTGAAAATTTCGGAATGCCTCAACTGCGCTCGATGATGGTCGAAAGCGCACCACGATGCTTCATAGAGTTCCAGATCATCTGCAGGGTCGAACCAATCGCCCAATGCTCCCAGCGCAAGGCGCTGCGCGGTTTCGTCTGCGAAATAACTACGAAGGGGCTGCATGAGGTATTTCAGGACTCCTTGGCTCGTCTCTTACGTTCCCGCGTTTTCGGCAAGGGGATGTGCTTCGGGAGATTGCACGGTTCGATCCAGCGCTTGAGGCGCATCCGCAACCGATACCTGTTGAGCCCACCTAACGGCGACGGGTCCAAGACCGCTCCTCATTACGACAAATTGTCCCTAGAGTCGGCAAGGCGTAAAGCGTTCTTCGAATGGACACCAGAACATCTTGAGGAAATCGCGTCAAATGCTGACGCTTTGGGCCTGGCGCTCTGGAAGTGAATTATCAGCATTCCCGCGAGCGCAACTATCCCATTCTGGCGCCCGAAGCTTTGGCGTAGCGTCTGCGCAACCTCGACGAGCTCCTTCGTAGAACCGGCTACGAGTTCGCTGTCCCTAAAGTTGCCAGTCCCAAGAGGACGGCTCTGGAAACTAGAAGTTATAAACTAGAACTTATCTAGTTATCTCTGGTTGGCAGTTTCAGCCGCCAGCTTGAGCTGCTGGTTTGCCTGGTCGAGCAACTCCTTCGCCTTTTGTGCGTGACCGCCCATATCGTACTCGTTCGCCTGCTGGGCGGCGACCATCTTCTGGTAGGCCTGCTCCGTCAGCCGCTGTGCCGCGGCTAGGTTCGGGTGGCGATGAGAATTAACGTTCTGGGCTGGCCTCTGCGCGATCATCATACCGCCGCAAAACAGAGAGGCCCCTAATAGCAATTTCAGAAGGTTCTTGGTCATGGCGCGTCGCTCCTAGACTTGCAGACAGAGAAATTGTCTGAGTCGCAAAGTCTAAACATGTGATTCATCAGAAGTCAATGAATTGTTTGCAAAGGCGCAGGCACCCATGACCAGGTTGCGATCAGGCTAAGTCATCGCGTACGGCGAGCCGCTGCTTGTCGCTGTCTCTGGAGACGTCGATAGTTAGGACGTGTGCCAGCGCGACTGTACGCTACTGGCTTCGAATGAACGCCTGCGAAAGATCAACGAACTGTTCTGGCCGAATCCCGGCTACGCGTTCGCTGTCTATCAAAGTCGCCAGCCCCGGTAGGAGCTGGCTCTGGCCAATGGCAACTTACTTCTGGTTAGCAGTTTCAGCTGCCAGCTTGAGCTCCTGACTGGCCTGCTGGAGCAGTTGCTCGGCCTTTTGTGCGTGGCCGTTCATATCATACTCGTTCGCCTGTTGGGCGGCGACTATCTTCTGGTAAGCCTCCATGGCCAGTCGCTGTGCCGCCGCTAAATTCGGGTGGCGATGAGAATTGATGTTTTGGGCTGGCGCCTGCGCGATCAAGATGCCGCCGCAAGCAAGCACAGTCACTAACAGCAGTTTCAAAAGATTTCTCTTCATCGTGTCCTCCTAAACGCGTAGACAAAAAGATTGTCTGAGCGCGAAAGTCTAACATGAGATTGATAAAAGTCAATACTCTTTTGTGGAATTCGAATGAGTGAGATCACCGGAGATCTGGGTTGATGAAGGCGTAAGACTCAACTCCAATCTACGGGGGGCGAAGCGCCGATCACGTGGTCGATTGCTGCAGGCAAGCTGCCGCCAGGAGTCGTCTTGATTCAGTTCTTTTTCGAGGGCTGAGATGTACGCTCAGACTAGCTCGATTTTTTCGCTTTCGTGGTGGGGTTGGCACGAAGAAACTCCGATTCGGGCATTTAATGTACAAACTCGACGCCGATATGGGGGAAGCCAAGACTCTTTACTTGGGTGACCGGAGGCAGGATGGGCTTGACGCATTTGTCGCGATTCATACTAAACAGGTTTAATGCTTTTCGCCGGTTACGACCTTCTCCCAAGTGGTCTGAGGATTGTACTGGGGCATGCCATCTTTGCAATCGCTACCACCCCCGTCCGGGTCGTACTTGTCGAGAAAGGCCACGTAGGCATATTGCATTTCATAGCAACGGAGATGGCCGTCGGCATCTCTATAGGTTGCCTGCACCGCTAGTACCAACCTCGAACTACCGCCTTTGACGGCACTCAAGTATTGCGGCGGAAAGATTGCTCCGAAGTTGTAAGGAGATGCCGGAGATAGCACTCCCAGTGACAACGCCACCTTCTGCAAACCTAAGGCATCGGTAACGGTGTGCCCATCGATTCGGGTGGAGACGCCGATCGCAGTCTGCTCGGCTGGCAGGTTTCCAAAATTGCGCAACTCAATCCAGGAGGTTGGCCGAGAGGTATCGGTGGCATCTAGTTTGATGGAAGCCACGCCGAGGTAGGGCCGATTGGAGGTTGAATCGAAGTCGGCTGTCAGCTGGGTCACGCGCCACGAAGTCCAGGCACTGACAATCGATGTGATGGCCATCAGGACGGTCGCCGTAACCATTAGCATGTTGGTGAGATCAAGCGAGCGAAGAGCTTCGCGCTGCGCGTGCAGCAGAGCGTCTTCGGTCTTCTCCAGGCTATTGGTTTTTTTCTCTGCGTCGTAATTGGGCACAGGCTCTCCCATGGGCCCTCACCCTTGTTTTAGTGAGCTTCTCCGGTAAACTTGAAAATCTCTCGTTGTTCCGTAGCAACTCCCTCAACTCGCTGGCCTGCTGTTCAAATTTGGCCAATTGCGGATCGTTCTCATCGAAAGCGCGGAACATCCTACTGCGCTCCATGCAGTCATTCAATTGCATGACGTTGAGCCGGGCTAACCATTCCTCGGCAGTAACCGGTTCGATGGCAAGATAAAGGAACTGAACAGGAATCTCCTTTTTGACCGCGAAAACGGCTAACGTTCTACTTAAATGACCCGAGCGTTGGATAGGGGTTGATCACACATGAAAACACCCATGCTCGATTGAGCACCTGCAGCTGAGGAAGCCGAGGCCGTCGACTGACACCAGCTCGCCATCGTCTCCGTGCTTTAGTTTGAGGATCTGCCACCTCCAGCCGGGAACGTCGCACCAACGCATAAGGACCCAATAGAGTGCTTCGTTATAAATACACGCAGTTGCTTTGTGGAAACCCGGTTTGCGAGAACATGAGATGTTTGATTGCAATACTCGCACACTTGACGAACTTCACATCCATCGTATAACACCTTCAATACTTGCTCGCGAACCAGAACTTCCATCATCGCTCTTCAGGCTTCTTACCGACCGATATAGGCGGGCAAGTCTCAGATTTAAAATAGAGTTTGCACTCAGCTGGGGTGAGGGCGCGAGTCACGCGACTGCCGGCCAGACCGAGCAATTCGCGAATGTCTAAGACGTAAACCTGAACGGTTCTGTCCGCTCCGGCGGCGGCCAAGAGCTTGCCATTCGGGCTGAAAGCCAGGGGAGAAAAAAATCCCGCGCGACTACGCAACATCAGCAACTCCTGCCCGCTGAGCTCGTCCCACAGGTTGGATATGCTCTCCGAACGGGTAGCGCCGAGCAAACCTAGGCCAACTCCGAGCGAAGCCCGGGGCGGCACCCCTACCGATGGGCGCTGGTCGGACGCAGCATGGGCACTTTCGATAGTACGCTCGCCATGGGACTGAAAGCTCACCAACGGCGCTTCCCAGGCGAAGGCGTCCCAGAGCTTGACCGTGTGGTCCGCAGTGGCAGTGGCCAGGTGCTTGCCGTCAGGGCTGAAGGCCACAGCGAAAACGGCGCCTGTGCGGGGACGAAAGGTCAGCAACTCCTGGCCACTGATTGCGTCCCAGACTTGGGCCGTCTGCCCCCAACTGGCGGTGGCCAAGCGCCTGCCATTGGGGCTGAAGGCCACACCGGAAACGACCCCCGTGTGGCAGCGCAAGGTCAGTAACACCTGCCCGGTTGCGGCGTCCCACACCTTGGCCGTGCCGTCCAGACTCGAGGTGGCCAGACGCTTTCCCTCCGGGCTGAAGGCCACACCGGAAATAGCAGCCGTATGGCCACTTAGGGTCAGCAACAGCTGCCCGCTGACGGCGTCCCACACCTTGGCCGTACCGTCCAAACTCGAGGTGGCCAGACGCTTTCCATCCGGGCTGAAGGCCACACCGGAAACAGCAGCCGTATGGCCACCTAGGGTCAGCAACAGCTGCCCGCTGACGGCGTTCCACACCTCAGCTGTACCGTCCAAACTCGAGGTGGACAGGCGCTTTCCGTCGGGACTAAAAGCGACATCGGAAAGAGCGCGTGCGTGGCCGCGCAACGTGAGCAACACGTTCCCGCTGGCTGTGTCCCACACATTAGCTGTACCGTCCAAACTGGAGCTGGCCAGGCGCGTGCTATCAGGGCTGAAGGCTAGGCCAGAAACAGAGTCTGCGTGGCCACGCAAGGTGAACAACTCCTGTCCGCCGATCGCGTCCCACACCTTCGCCGTTTTGTCCGCACTGGAGGTGGCCAAACGCGTGCCATCGGGGCTGAAGGCCACGGCGGATAGGGCGTCCGTGTGGCCAAGGAAGTTCAGCAATGCCTGCCCACTGGCCGCATACCATACCTTGGCCATGCCGTCGAAACTGGAGGTGGCCAGAAGCGTACCATCGGGGCTGAACGCCACCCCCGATACACCATCTACGTGGCCGCGCAAGGTAAGCAACAGCTGACCGGTGGCCGCATTCCACAGCTTGGCTGTGGTGTCCAAACTGGCGGTGGCTAGGCGCTTGCCATCCGTGCTGAAGCCCACAGCGGATACAGCGTCGGTGTGGCCACGCAATGTCAACAACTCCCGCCCGCTGACCGCGGCCCACACTTTCGCTGTGCCGTCCAAACTGGAGGTGGCCAGGCGCTTACCATCGGGGCTGAAGGCCACAGCGGAAACAGAGTTGGTGTGGCCATGCAAGGTCTGCAACAGCTGTCCGGTGGCCGCGTCCCACACTTTCGCTGTGCCGTCCAAACTGGCGGTGGCCAGACGTTTGCCGTCAGAGCTGAAGGCTACGCCGGAGACAGCGGCGGTGTGGCCGTTCAAGGTGAGTAATACCTGTCCGCTGACCGCGTCCCACACCTTGGCCGTATGGTCGTCACTGGAGGTGGCCAGGCGCTTGCTATCAGGGCTGAAGGCTACGCTGGAGACCGCGGCGGTGTGGCCGCGTAATATGAGCAACGCCTGCCCGCTGACCGCGTCCCATAGCCTGACCGTTTTGTCTGCACTGGCCGTGGCCAAGCGCTTGCCATCCGGACTAAAGGCTACGCTGGAGACCGCGGCGGTGTGGGCGCGTAATGTCATACGGACTTGCGACCACAAGATCGCGTTATGCAGCGCGGCTTCCGCGGCGGGCGCAGGCGGTTGCCCGAAGCCAACAACAGCTTCTTCAGCCAGAAGTATGCTGCGCTCCGGATCCCCGCCTAGGCTCTCATTTGCAACCGCGGCCAGCTCTCCGACCTTCGACTGCCGGGCGTTTTGTTGCGCAACATTCTTCTGCAGAAAGGCATATATAGCCAGACCCAAGGCTATGACTAAGGCAACCGCCACAGCTCCGCTGATGATCCGATGCGTTTTGGTCGCGGATTGGCGGCTGGCCAGGATGTACCGTGACTGGAGCGTGGTCGGCTTGGGATCCTTTTCGACGCTCTTGGCTACCCACTCCTCGGCTTCGCGCAAGTCTTTGCCACGAAGAAGGAAACTGCCGTCTTTGTTCTCCCGCTCCCACTCTTTGGCGCGGGTCAGCAGACGTGTGTGGGCCTCGACCCAGCCAAGGTCGGTTTCAAGAATGTTGATCAGCTCCGCAAGACTTGTCTCGAAATGATCGTTCTCGCCAAAAGCTAGCTCTTTAATTTTGAACCATTCAATTTTGCGAATGGGTTCCGGAATCGCCTCGTCGGGCACGGCTCGAAAGAAGATCGGAACCATCCGTTTCTTGTTATCCACGGCATGGTCGATCTCTCTCCTGCAGTTTTGCGAAGCCACCGATTCAGGGCTGATGACGAAGATGAAATTTTCCGCTCTCTCGATGTTGGCGCGGATTTCCTCGTTCCACGGCGAAGCCGCCGGAATATCATTGCAGTCGACCCAGGCATCGTGCTGGTGCGTTTTGAGTGCTTGGCTGAGTTGGAGTACAAAGACCTTGTCTGCGCGGGAATACGAAATGAAGACCTGTGCCACGAGCCGCCTTCAGAATCGGAACAGGTGGACGAGCCACTTGGTCCTGCACTACGAGCTAACCACACGGTTGCGAATAGCGGAAAGCCCGTTGGTTGTGACTAATGATGTTTGCTACACCACCACACACACAGTGGGAACGTGCGTCGTTACCGCGTGGGCATGATATCCCAAAGTTGCGTGGATGAAATAGCAATCGATTTTCTGGGTAGTGGTGCCGTTTGACGCGAAATGGCACCACTGCCATTTTCTGCCGCAATATCTCCGTCGCATGATTTTAATTTGACAAGATTCAAAAGAAGGCATATAAGCGAGGCTCTTTTCAAAGTTGGCCCGAATAAAGAACGCAAAGAGTCATGTGACATGCCGCGCGTGTTAAGTGCGTGCAAGAAATAACGACGAGCTGGTGGGAGGCTACGCATGGATGACGCGGTAGGGAGGCACGCTGTGCTCACGGGCGCAAAGATCGGCGTGCTGGTGGAACACAAATTCATACCTGAAGAAATCAGCGCGTACCAGACAGGATTTGCCATCCTCGGCTACGAAGTCGAATTCTTATCACGCATCTGGTACGGCGATTACAAACCGGCATCGGCGACATTCTATAGCGATGTGGACCCGTTGGATAGCCAGCCCTGGGAATCCCCGCAAAGTATCAAGGTTTCGCGCGATATTTCCACTGTCAGGCCGGAAGATTACGCCGCCGTGATCATGTCCGCGAACTACACCAGCGTGCGGCTGCGTTACTCGGATCAAGCGGTGACCACAGATCTACGCGGCTTCGTGCAATCGGCTCCGGCTGTGGCCTGGTACGCCGAAGCAATGAAGAACCGCCGAGTGATCAAAGGCGCTCTTTGCCATGGTCTGTGGATTCTCACTCCGAATCCGGGGTTGCTCAAGGGGCGCAAGGTAGTCTGCAATCCAGTGGTGCTTGCAGATATTTTGAACTGCGGAGCGGAGGTCACGCTCAGCGACAAAGTTGTGGTGGACGGCGACCTGGTGACAGGTTACAGCAAACACGAAGTGATTCCATTCATGCGCGCTATCGCAGGGCAAATTGCGGCGCTTCCACCTGTGTGAGGAGATCAGATGCCAGAAACACAACTAAAGAAGAGAATCCTATTCGTTCTTTCGGAATGGGGCTTTTGGGGGGAGGAACTGATCGGCCCGTTCGAAGTACTGGGAGACGCCGGCTACGCCATCGAGTTCGCCACGCCAAATGGGAGGCGACCTGTTGCCCTGCCTCCCAGCATGGACCCTCAATATGAGGACCCACCCCTGGGAAAGTCCGTCACTTCGAAAACGATGGCCGAAAAGGTGAAAAAGATCAATGATCCAGCCAATACTACCCTGTCGAATCCGCGCAGCCTCGCGGCATGGTTTCCGGAACGCCCATACTGGAGCGACAAAGAGGAATTGACCTATCCGGACCCTGAGGGAACGCGGCAAAAGATTACGTCGCCGTTGCGCAAATGGGAGGCCTATTACAGACTGCGCGATCAGGCCCAGGCCGACGCCACGGCACATTATGACGCGATCGTTCTGGTCGGCGGCAGCGGCCCTATGATTGACATGGTCAATAACTACAGAGTCCACGACCTCATTCTCGGCTTTAACGAGCGAAACATGCCGGTGGCCGCTGAGTGTTATGGCGTCGCGTGCCTCGCGCAGGCGCGAAATCTCGACGACGCGAAGAGCATTATTTGGGGCAAGCATGTGACCGGGCACCTCAAGGAATACGATTACAAGGATCAGACTGGCGTACTGGACCCCGAAACCGGGCAGGTCTTGACTCGCAAGTCAGGCAATTGGGTCAACCTGGGTCCTCCGTTTTACACGCTCGAATACATGCTTCGCGATGCCACGGGGCCGGATGGCGGCTTTCACGGCAACCTCGGACGCGCAACCTCAGTCATCGTGGATTATCCGTTCATTACAGGGCGATCGACGCCAGACTCCTATCTGACCGGCGAGATGCTGCGCAACGTGCTCGAACAGGGTCTAACCCGGTACGGCTGGTAACTATGCGAGACGGTCGCCAAGCAGTCATCGAGCAGTTGATCGCGGACGGAGTTCGCTACATGTTCGGTAATCCCGGTACCGTGGAGCAAGGCTTCCTCGACACCATGCGGGATTATTCCCCCAAGATCGACTATGTTTTCGCCTTACAGGAGTCGATCGCCGTTGCCGCAGCTGACGGATATGCACGCGCCTCGTGCAATCTTGGGGTGATTCAGTTGCACAGCGGCGTCGGCTTGGGGAACGGAATCGGAAATCTCTATCAGGCGTTCAGGGGCCATTCGCCATTGCTGGTGATCGCGGGCGATGCCGGCGTCAGGTACGACGCCATGGATGCGCAGATGGCGTCGGATCTTGTCGCCGTCGCGCGGCCGGTAACGAAGTATGCGGTGCGCGCAACCCACCACGAATCGGTTCTGCGCATTTTGCGGCGCGCAATCAAGATGGCGCTGACGCCCCCGCTCGGTCCCGTGTTCGTCAACCTCCCTATGGACGTGCTCGACGAAGCCAACGACGAAGAGATACGTCCTTCGTGTCATCCGATAACCCGCTCCAGTCCGCCAGAGGATGTCGTCCGTCAAATCGCGGAAGCGCTGCGGGGCGCCTCGCGGCCGGTGATCGTCATGGGGGACGGCATCGCTTGCTCAGGAGCGCAGGGTGAATTGGAGCGCGTCGCGAATCTCTTGGGCGCGGAAGTCTGGGGAGCCAACTCGTCAGAAGTGAACATCAACGCAGCGTCGCCGCTCTATGGCGGCTCATTGGGGCATATGTTCGGCTTCGACAGCGCCAAGCATATTCGAAACGCGGATGCAGTGCTAATCGTGGGGACCTATGTATTTCCTGAAGTCTTTCCCAATCTCAAGGACTCCGATGCGTTCGAGCCTACCACCCGCATCATTCATGTTGATCTCGATGCGTACGAAATCGCTAAGAATTACCGTGTCGATATAGGGGTCGTGGCCGATCCAAAGGAGAGTCTGGGCCGGATCGCCGATATGATCGAAAGAATGATCTCGCCCGAAGAGCGGAAGGCCGTGGCGGAGCGCATCGCCACCATCGCGGCACGCAAGCATGAGGAGAATCAGGCGGCGATGGCCATGGATATCGAAAAGCAAGATTCTTCGCCACCACCGATGGGCGCGTTCGCGCGCGAACTGGCGAAGAAACTTCCCGCAGACGCTATGGTTTTCGACGAAGCGCTGACCTGTTCGCCGGACCTGACTCGCTACATCGTTTCCGAAGGGCCTGGCACATACTTCCAAACGCGCGGCGGATCTTTAGGATTGGGTATTCCCGGCGCCATCGGCCTGAAACTCGCGCACCCGGAACGTACGGTCTTCGGGTTCACAGGTGACGGGGGCAGCTTATATACCATTCAATCGCTGTGGACGGCGGCGCATCACAAGGTAGGGGCGAAGTTCGTCGTCTGCAATAACAATAGTTACCGGCTCCTGAAATCGAATCTCGACGAGTACCGAAAGGAACGACATGATCCACGCACGGGCTATCCGGACTCGTTTGATATTCACGATCCGAATATCGGATTCGTAGACCTGGCTAAGGGTTTCGGAGTAGAAGCGGAACGCGTGGAGGCAGCGGACCAGATTTCCGGCGCTATTGAACGAGCGTTGGCCGACGATGGGCCATATCTGATCGATCTGGCGGTGGCACGCTGATGGCAGTCGAATCTCCCCCTGTCTCCAAGACTACTGCCAGCGCGTGAACGCCTATCAGTACTTTCCGACCCGCGGCGGTTCCCTCGAGGGAGGGCAGTAGGCGCGGTCAATGAAGGAGTTCAATTTAGTTTATAAGCAAAGGCGCCGCTCAGATGAATGAGGATCAGATTAAACAATTCGCCGCCGCTTGGTACCGGGCACTTGACATTCATGCCCCGGTAGAGGAGTGCTATCGTTTTTTGGCAGACGAAGGTTTGAACATGCAGTTTCCTGACGGGGACATCAGCGATTTTTCGAGCTTTAAGACCTGGTATGACCGCGTCACCCATCTATTTTTCGACGAAAGCCACAACGTCCAGAGCATCAAGGCCGCGATCTCCGGCGAGGAGGCCGTCGTGGACATTGTCGTCGGATGGCAGGCGAGTTGGTTTGAGGCGCCGGCGGCCAGAAGCAAACGGACATCGATGGATGCCATACAGAAGTGGACGGTGAGGCGTTCGTCTAAGAACTCATATGGGCTCGAAATCATTGCTTACAACGCTTTCGTCGAACCATTCAAGTACGCACCGGGTTTCGCAACATTGTAGAGAACGTCCGAACGATTGAGGTTTCTCATGGGACACGCACCCGACACAACGCTGCAGTCTCACAGTCAACTACGGTCAATGCACGGAGATTCAGAGCCATTACGAGGCTATCATTGGGACTCCTCGGCCAGCGTCCTCAACTTAGCCGCAGACAATGGCCGTCAAACTACGACTGTCTAATCGAATGGATCGCTGAGGCATTGGCGAAGGAGGAGCAGACATGTCTAAGGTTGCAATCATGGGTACCGTTGACGTCGTACCCGGGCGGAGAGACCAGCTCATACCCTTGCTGATTGCGCACAGAGCCCGTTGTCTAAAGGACCAACCCGGAACACTCAGGTTCGAAGTACTGGTGCCTCGTGAAGACGATGCGAGGGTACTCCTGTTCGAACTCTATCAAGATGACGCTGCGTTCCAAGAGTATCTGAATTCAACGTCACTCACTCGCCTCAAAGAAGAGGCCGGCGGAATGATGGCGAAGGTCACCGCGACGAACTGCGTCCTTATCGAGTAGGGTCCGAAGGACCTGCAAATACTACCGTTGGGCAAATGACGGCAATTGGGAGGGATGGTTGACATTGTTCAGCGATGACGTCGTTGGTGACGAGCAACTCGCTGGCCACTTCGCCGGCATTGATTTCTTGAAGGGGGTGGTGAAGGGGATCTCCGAAAGTTACAAGCCATTCCGCATGGTTCCTCAAAGAGTTGTCATTAGCGGAGAAGCGGCTTGTGTCATTTGGAGGTTTGAGGCAACCAATCGAAACGGAGTGCCAATCGGTTATCGTGACAAGAACGGGAGTCTGACATCAAGGCAGGTCATAGGCGCTAATTACTTTCAGGTTCAGAATGGTCGAATCGTGTATATCAGAACCATTCATGATTGCCAACCTTTCCGGCCGTTCACGAATCCCGAAGAGTTTTGATGTTAGGATGCGCCAGCATGTACTCGCAGGACTGCAACCCCTGAGGCGGCCCGAACGATACTACGGCCTAGGCTGAGCTGCAAAAGGAGGCTTCCGTCGGCTCGCGTGGTGAAAGCTGGCCGCCGTTGACAACAACCAAATCGGTGATGCGAAGAATTTACGGCGCTCGGTACTTCGACCAGGACGCGGTCGTTGACGGGTTCTCATCGCGGAGCGCGGGTGGTTCTTGCGATCCATCGGCGCGCGATCATCGACACACCGCTTGCGCAGGCAACCTCAAGGAAGAGGCGATCCATGATCCCACTGCAGTTCGCACACGTCGCCATCTCATGCCAAGACCCCGTGGCCGTGGAACGCTTCTACACCCAACACTTTGGGTTCAAACGCGCGCGCGTTGTCAGGCTGGGAGAAGACCAAGTCGTCTACATCAGATCCGGCAACCTTTGTTTGGAAGTGTTCCGCGCCGAAGGTGATCGTCCTGCTCCACCCGCGGACAAGGATGGCCCTCATTATCCTGGCCTGCGACACGTGGCCTTTCAGGTCGATGACATCGAGGTCAAACTGGCCGAGATGGGAAGCGCGGCGAGAATTACTCTCGGGCCTTTGAATTTCGACGATTTCATTCCGGGTTGGCGGACGGTCTGGCTGGCGGATCCGGAAGACAACGTGATCGAGGTCAGCCAAGGATACGTGGATGAGGATAATCCGCCACCGCTCAAGTAGCTTCTTTGCGTCGACGGGAAGGGAGAGGCTTTGGCGAACAGGCCCTCGAGAAGATTAACGCCCATGCTTGGTGAAAGCCGCTGTCATGGCTACGGAGAGTGTGTGCGGTTCCTTATCCAGGCCGGCGCACGTCTCGACTTGAAGGGTCACGACGGGAAGACAGTCTTGCATCTTGCCTGCGAAGTCCTGGGCGAGAAAAGTGCCGTGGCGGAATTGATTCGGTCCAGGCTGGCTGGGTGAG
>Ga0182030_10015943_pt1 | contig 14684 bp, 12 predicted proteins | sample 812S3MmetaG_FD_121299 | JGI IMG/M metagenome (GOLD analysis project Ga0182030, IMG submission 121299) | Permafrost microbial communities from Stordalen Mire, Sweden - 812S3M metaG (Illumina Assembly) | ecosystem: Environmental > Terrestrial > Soil > Wetlands > Permafrost | place: Sweden... | reverse complement strand
TGCGAGACTGGACGCCGTGGGCTGTACCGAGCGTCGAACGCTGCCAATTCCTTTCGGCCATCACGTTTACGTGGTGAGCGACCTCTCACTCTCACCCACCACCGACGTGAACTGTCGTCCCGTTCAAGAACTCATCGTCCTTTTGGGCGACATCGACGACGCGGCCGTGGTGGTCATCGCGGGCAACCTCTTTTATCCCGAGCCCACCTCGGACCTCGTCAGGTTCATCGACGCGACGTTGGCGGCGCTGCCCACGCTGCGCGACCAAATCATCGCCTTCACCACCAATGTTCGACACCGTTTCATCGTCTTGCCGGGAAGCGAAGACCACGAACTAAATCAGAACCACGATGCGCGCGAACGGCTGGAGCAACTCGGCGTCACTTTCGCGAGCGATCTGATCCTTAACGTCGCGACGGCCAATGGCGTACGCGACCTCGCGGTCGCGGCCGGCACGTGCACCATCGACACGGTGCGCGCCGACGTCGACGACCGTGCCGACGCACATCGACTCGAAGACCCGCACGCGCTGCCTCGATTCGTCGCGTCGCGTGTGCTGTACCGCCGACTCGGCGGCTGGGTCTGGTTCCCGGTGATCGCTTTGTTCATGTTTGACGTGCTCACGTCGCTGAACGCGATCTTCTATCACTTCACGCGTCACCACATTCATGTCCGCACGCCCCATTCCGGTAGCTTCTGGGGCAACCTCGTTCTCAATCTCTTGATTCTGGCGATCGTTGAGGCGGTCGTGGTCACTATCGCCGGACTGATCGTTCGGCGACGATTCGACCGCGACGCGCGGCGGGCCGCTCCGACTGATCTGAGCGAGCCCCTCGCCCTCACGTTGGTGGACGACGTCGACGCACTGGAGTTCGCGCGCCGAAACGCTGAACGCGGTGGTGCCGGGGCGGTCGTGGGCGGTGCCCCGCGACCGGCGCTCGCGTTCCTCGACCGCGGGGTATGCGCCGCGCCAGGGCCCTCGCGCACGGTGGTCGTCGAACGTCGAGGTCGCTTCGGACTTCCGCCGGTCTTCACTTCGGTGGACCGTCTCGGCATTGTGGAGATTGAGGCAGCCAGCACGGTGCAAGTTCGACTGTACGCGGGCGAGACGAGCCGTCGGCGCGGGCGACTCCTCGAACAGATCGTCGCCCACACCTACGTGCAACCGGCGCCCTCGGGCGCCACGTCGACCGTCGGATCGTGGCCGACCGGCAATCCGTTCCCCGTGACGCTCGAACGTCTCAAGGAGCAACGGCGTCAGCGAACAGTGCGTCGCACGGCGAGCGGACTTCTCTTCCTCGACGGGCTCGTCAACGTCATCGTCACCGCCTCGCCACCGTTGCGCAGTCGTCTCCACGAGGTCCAAACGATCTTCCCCCTCGGGGTGGCGCAGTCGGCGGCGGCCTTCACCGCGGTTGCCGGCATTGCGATGATCATGATGGCCCGGGGCATTCGACGCGGACAGCGCCGCGCGTGGTTCGTGGCGTGCGTCGTGCTGGCGATTACCGTCTTCGCCCACGTACTGCGAGGTGGCACCATCGTCGCGTCGCTCATTGCCGGTTCAATCCTGTCGCTGTTGGTCCTGCAACGTCGTTATTTCCAGGCGTCGACCGACCGTTCCAGTGCGCGTGCGTCGATGCCGCGGCTCGGACTCATCGCACTGGTCTCAGTCGTCGCGGCCACGATCGGCATCGAGGTCTCCTCCGGACGACACCACCTCCCCGCCTTCGGGGTCGTCTTCATGGCGTGCATCGAACGCTTTGTCGGAGTGAACAACATTTCGCTGCCCGACGCGGCGTCGGACTTCGTCGATCCCTCACTCCTCGCGGTCGGCGTCACGCTCTTCGTATCGGCGCTGTATCTCTTGACGCGGCCGGTCGTGGACCGACGTCTGTCGATGACCGGCCGCGGCGCCGAGCGACGTCTGGCCGAACTGCGCGCGCGAGAGATCGTGCGCCGTCACGGTCGCGGAACCCTCGATTACTTCTCCCTTCGCGACGACAAGCAGTTCTTCTTCTTTCGCGACTCGCTCGTCGCCTACGCCGTCTACGGTGGCGTCGCGCTGGTGTCGCCCGATCCCATCGGTCCCGAAGCGGAGCGCTCCGAAGCGTTCAGTGCCTTTCGCGCGTACGCCGAGGGCCGCGGCTGGACGATCGGCGTCATCGGCGCCAGCGGGGAATGGCTCCCGATCTACGGCGCGGCCGGTCTCCACCACCTCTACATCGGTGACGAAGCGATCGTGGACTGTCCCACGTTCAGCCTGGCCGGGGGCAAGATGAAGGGCCTTCGACAAGCGACGACGCGACTCGTCCGTCATGGCTACACGGTCGAGTTCCTCGACCCCGCGAACATCGACCCGAGTCGCGTCACCGACATCCTCGAATTGATCTCGATGTTGCGACGTGGCGAAGCCGAACGCGGCTTCTCGATGATGTTGGGTCGGCTTTTCAATCCCAAGGACAAGGGGTTGCTGCTCACCATCGTGCACGGCCCCGACGGAAAACCGGTTGCGGTATGCCAATTCGTGCCGTCGCCCGCGATCAACGGCTACTCCCTCGATCTCATGCGTCGTGATCCCGGAGAGCACCCCAACGGGTTGATCGACTTCGCGCTGTGTTCAACGATCGAGCACTTACGCGACACCGGAGCGCGCGGACTCAGTTTGAACTTTGCGGCGTTCCGGTCGGTCCTGGACGGCGAGCGCGGCGAGGGGACGATGACGCGCGTCGAGCGCTGGGCCCTCAAACGGCTTTCGGGCATCTTCCCGATCGAATCGCTGTGGACGTTCAACGCCAAGTACGACCCCTCGTGGCTTCCCCGATACCTCGTGTATCCCGCCGCAGAGAGCTTCGTGCCCGTCGCCGCGGCGGTACTGCGTGCGGAGTCGCTGACGGAACTTCCAGTCCTGGGGCGTTTCCTGGTGAGCGACCCGTCGAATCGACCCGGGACGGTGGTTCCGGAAGAGATTTTGGCGGCGGCGAAGAAGGTCGACGACCGAGTACTGCACTAGCTCGGCGAACTCGCGTCGAGAGACGTCGACCATGAATTGCGCTTCCGCCTCGGCCCGGCACGTCGGTCCTTCGATAGATAGAGTAAGGCTCCAACTGCAATCGAAGGGACGTCGATGCCCGAATTTCCGACCATCGCCCACGTCGCGCTGACGGTGAGCGATTTGGATCTCAGCGTGCCGTGGTACCAACAACTGTTCGACGCCGCGCCATTGGTCGATGAAGACACGGGTCCTTTTCGACACGTCGTCTGGCTGGTCGGCGGTCAGACCTTGGTAGGGCTTCACCAATTTCCAGACCTCGCCGACGACTCGTCGTTCAACGAACGGCGTATCGGACTCGATCATCTGGCGTTCCAGTGCGCGAATCGCGACGAACTGTCTCAGTGGGTGGACCGACTCAATGAGCTCGGCATCGCCCACGGCGGTATCGTCGACGCGGGCTACGGTTCCGGTCTCTCCTTTCGCGACCCGGACAACATCGCGCTCGAGTTCTTCGCACCGCCTTCGTAGACGTTCGCGGCGACGATCATTGATTGACGAAGTCACGACGCGTCACGTAGGGTCATCGGATGACCGAGTTCAAGAACGCCGACCTTCGGGGTGCCCGTTTCGAAGAGGTCGAAATGAAGGGCGCAGTGCTTCACGCCGTTGACCTTTCTGACGCCCAATTCCGAAGCGTCGACTTGAGTCGAGTGGTGATGCGCGGTGTCGATCTGATTGACGTCGACATCCACGGTGACATCGAGAACCTCGTGATCAATGGCGTGGACGTCGCGCCGTTGATCGAGGCCGAACTGGATCGTCGCAATCCCCTTCGGCCAAAAATGCGCCCAGTAGACCCCAACGGGTTCCGAGAGGCGTGGGCAATCTTGGACCGGCTTTGGGAAGGTACGGTTGATCGAGCCCGTCGCTTCACGCCTGATCAGCTGCATGAATCGGTCAACCGTGAATGGTCGTTCATCGAGACAATTCGTCACCTCGCCTTCGCCACCGACAGCTGGGTCAGACGAGCGATTCTCGGGGACCGCTCCCCGTGGGATCCACTCGGCCTTCCGTTCGCCGAGTGGCCAGACGGCCCGGAATTCTCGCGCGCCGTGAACGCGCGACCGTCCCTGGATGAGATTCTCGCGCTACGACGGGATCGAACCGCGACGGTACGCGACTACATCGCCTCGCTCACGACCGAATCACTCGAATCAGATACGACTCCCGTCGACGCCCCCGGCTGGCCGCCGCCGAAGAGTTATTCGGTGCGTAGGTGCCTTCTTGTTGTCCTCAACGAAGAGTGGCAACACCGGCTCTACGCGGAACGAGATCTCGACGTATTGGAAGCCAGGTAATTGAATCGGTGACCTTTCTCGCGAAGCAAAACTTGATTCGCCGCTTCGAAGTCTCAGTCGTGGGCGTCCGGATGAAAATCGACGTCGGCCGTGGGTACCACGGCGCCACGGCGTCCCGGCGCCTCTTGGTACGCCCAGTAGAGATTCGTGTGCGCGATGACCTTGTCGGCCGTGGGTGCGCCGTACTCGCTGAGGTCATCCGTGGTGTGCGCGTCGGCGACCAACGTGACGTCGTAGCCACGGGTGAAACCACCGTGCATCGTCGAGCGAATACACGCGTCGGTCTGGGCACCTGAGATCACGAGTCGCCCGACCCCGCGCTCGGCGAGCAGGTCTTCGAGGTCCGTGTCCTCGAAGGAGTCGCCGTACAACTTGGGAACGAGCGGTTCAGACTCGAATCGCGCCAACTCCGGCACGTACTGCCAGGGCTCGCTGTCGATCGGCAGTTCCTCACTGGAGTGTTGCACCCAGATGACCGGCACGTCCTCGTTGCGCGCTTTGTCGACCAAGGTATTGATATTCGTGATCACGCCGTCACGGTCGTGGGCGTCTGACACCACGCCGTTCTGGACGTCGATGACGAGCAACGCGGTATTCGGTCGGTCATTCAGCGTGGTCACGGTGATCTCCTCGGGTCTCGGGCGTTGAGTCGAAACCCAGAGTAGGTCGCCCCCTGTGACATCACAAGGGTTCGATCAGCTCGAAAGACCGCGATACCTTGACGACGCCGCGACGACTCGGCACGATGCCTTCGCACGTTCGACTCCTGAGGTGAGCGACGAACATCGTCTAGATTCACCCAGTGGACACCGCAACCGCGCAGGAGTTCGCATCCGATTGGCTCGTCGCCTGGAACGCCCACGACCTCGGCGCCATCTTGGGTCACTTCAGCGACGACGTCGTCTTCACGTCCCCGTTGGCACGCCGTATCGTCGAAGGATCCGACGGCGTCATTCGCGGCAAGGCGGAGCTCTCGGCGTACTGGAGTGAAGGGCTGCGTCAAAGTCCCGAACTCCACTTCGAAATCGAAGACCTCTATATCGGTGTCAATTCGGTCGTCATCCACTACCGGAATCATTCGGGCGGTTTGGTCAACGAGGTCCTCGTCTTCGACGGTCCCCTCGTCATCGAGGGACACGCCACGTACCTAATTGCCTGAAGATCCCGTCGGTGCGCCACACTTGGCCTGATAGGCGGTACTCGTCGGCTGGAGCGCCTCGCCGGAATTCGCACTGATCATCAAACACGATTCGTCGACGGCCACGAACTGATTGGCCGGGATCGCCTTGAGTTGGTCGACTTCGGTGTAGGTCCAGCGGGTGTCGGCCGCCCCCTGGAAGTACCAGTTGCTGCCGTTGTCGGCCAGGATCAATCCGTAGGTCTTCATCGTCGTCAGTACCGTTTGGCAGAAGGCCGAACATTGCGACGCCGGCAAGGTGAAGGACGCGTTCAATCGGAACCGCGCGCCCATCGGGGGACACGAGGCGTTGCTCTGACCGGCTTCGTGGCGCGCGGGCCAGAGATAGGACTCCTGCGTGCAGTCCGCCGTGAAGCGGATCGCGTGATCCATCGCGTGCGAGGCCACCTCGCTGTAGTTGACGAGACCGGGCAGGATCGGCAGACCCGCGGCGTCAGCAGAAGTGAAGCCGGCCGGGCGTAGCGAGTTCGATCGTAGGTTCCACGTCGCGCCGGAACCGGCCGTCGAACGACCGGACGCGTGGTAGTAGGTGTCGTAGGTCTCGAAGAGCGTGCACGGCGCCGAGGTCGCCGATCGGTACGGATCGACCATCAGCGCGTGGCGGTCCGATCCCCCTTCGATGGGCGTGGATGCCGTCAATGGGTACGGGCGTCGGTTGCTTTCCGAGGCGTACTGAAAGGTCACGCGAGTGAACGTGGTGCTCTTTCGAACCACGGTCCACGGGATGCCGTAGGGCGCGCGCGGGTTACCGGAAGGTCCGTAGTCCGGATGTAAGAAGGTGCTCGCCGAGGACATCGACGCGAGCCACGTCGCGCTGTGGGCATCGATTGGCAACGTCGTGATGGGCGTGTTCCATACGTTGTCCGACGGAAACGCCGGACAGTTGGTGCCAGGGAAAGTAGGTGCGGCGAGCCTCGCTGACGGATCACTCACCGCGGCTCCCGAGCGCGCGGTCGCGTCGGACGTGACGGGGGCGACGACCCACGCGAGGCTCACGATCGCCAACGCGACGCAAACGAATGCCACTCGGCCCGGCATTCGTTTGCGTCCACGTTGAACCATGAAAACGGTCTACTGCGTGATCGCGCGCACTCGTACGTGTTTGTCCAAGAGTTGTGCGTTCACGCGGTTCTCAGACGCCTCGTACCAGACATTGGGCGCAATGGTCCTTCGTAGACTCAATGGATGTCGCGGTTCGATCTCGTCATCTTCGACTGTGACGGGGTCCTCATCGACAGCGAACGACTGGCGGTTCGTACGGAGTCCCAGATCCTGGCCGAACTGGGATGGCCCCTCACCGAGGCCGAGGTCATCGAACGTTTCGTGGGACGCTCCGCTCGCTACATGCAATCCGTCATCGAGGAGAAGATCGGTCGTCGCGTCAATTGGCAGGTCGAGTTCGAACTACGGGTACGTGAGGTGTGCGAGCGTGAACTCGTCCCCGTCGAAGGAGTACTGGCGGTCCTCGACGAAATCACCGTGCCCAGCTGCGTCGCCTCGAGCAGCAGCCACGCGATGCTGAACTTCAAACTCGGCCTCACGGGGCTCGCCGAGCGATTCACCGGACGCATCTTCAGCGCAGACGACGTCACTCACGGCAAACCTGATCCGGCGGTGTTTCTCTTCGCGGCCGGCGCGATGGGCATCGCGCCCGATCGCTGCGCGGTGATCGAAGACAGTGTCTCGGGCGTCGAAGCCGGCGTCGCGGCGGGCATGAGCGTCTTCGCTTTTAGCGGCGGCGTCACGAGCGCCGCCAAACTCGAGCGCGACGACGTCGTGGTCTTCAACTCGATGCACCTCCTCACTGACCTGTTGGCGAGCGGGTAGGGAAATGGCATTGCGCGACTAGTGAAGACGCGATGAGATCGCTTCGGCCATTCGGCGAGGTGCGGCGCTGTCGTAGGCGAGGAAGAGTGACGGTTCGACCAGTTCGAGTTCCATGACGGCCCAACCGTCGGCCATCTTCACGAGGTCGACGCGGCCGTACAAGATACCGCGGAATGGTTCTTCACTCAAGAGCGCATCGGCGAACGCGACGGCGTCGGGCTCTGGCGTCGCCACCGACATCTGTTCGCGGCGAAAGAGCGCGTCTCGTTCGTCGGCCACCGTGTTGAGCATCGCGCCCTTGGTCATGGCGTGGGAGAAACGTCCGTCGATGAACACCAGAGCCCGCTCGCCATCGTCGTCGATCGACGCGACGTACGGCTGGATCATCGCGTCGCGACCATTGGCGTGCAGTCGCTCGACGTGCGCCCGAGCGCGCCCGAGGTCGCCTCGGGTGAACCTGTCGGCGTCCATCGATCCGGCGCCGACGGTCGGTTTCACGACGAATGCCCCGTCCGGGAACTCCGGCTCCTCGCCCACGTCACAGAACGTCGAGGGCACGACGCGGTGAGAACGCCGCTCCAGATCGCGCAGGTAGTGCTTGTCGGTCGAGTACTCGATGATCGGATAAGGGTTGAGAAGCCGTTCGATTCCGCGCGCCCACTCGAGGAAACCCGCGCGGTCACGCGTGTAGTCCCAGGTCGAGCGGATGACCGTGAGTTCGAAATCGTTCCAGGCAATGGACCGGTCGTCCCACACGCACATCGTTCCTTCGATACCGACGACCCGGAGAGCGTCCAACAAGAGTTCGGCGTCCGGATCGAGGTTGACGTCGTCGCCGAGGCTCGTCGCGATCGCGATACGCCTCACGGCGTGAAGAGGACCGTCGCGTGCTGGGCCAGCGTCACGAGCGGTCCGGGCCAGATACCAAAGACCAGCGTGAGCACCACACCGAAAGCAATGACGACGGCCGTGGCGCGCGGCACTTCGACGCGGGTCCCTTCGGGTCCGTCATCGGAGTACAACGCCATCGCCCAGCGAAGGTAGAAGAAGGCGGCGATCGCGGCACTGATCAATGCGATCAGCGCCAACGCTCCCCCGCCGGCGTCGACGACTGACGCGAGTACCGCGAACTTCGCGTAGAAGCCGGTCGTGAGCGGCGCGCCGAGTTGGCTGAGCAAGAGCACCGCCAGCGCCGCGCCGAGCCACGGTTGTCGTCGCGCCAAGCCCTGGTAGCGCTCGATCGAGTGATGTTCGTCACCGACGCCGCCGATCAGCGTCACGATCGCGAACGTCGCGACGACGATGGGCGCGTAGGTGATGACGTAGAAGAGCGTCGCCGCGGTGCCCCGGATCGTGCCGGCCCACACGCCGAGCAAGATGAACCCGGCGTGGTTGATCGAGGAGTACGCGAGCATCCGCTTCACGTTTCGCTGCACCAGCGCGAGCGACGCACCCACGAGGGTCGTGAGCACGATGAGCATCCACAGGATCGGACGCCACGTGTCGAGTTGGGTACCGAGGGCCGAGATGAGGACGCGGATCAACGCGGCGAACGCGCCGACCTTGACGATCGAGGCCATGAGCCCCGTGACCGGCGTGGGCGCACCCTCATAGACGTCCGGGGACCAGAGGTGGAAGGGCACCGCGGCGATCTTGAAGGCGAAGCCGACGAGCAATAACGCGCCTCCGGCGTACAGGAGGCCCGGGTGCAGCAGCACGTTCGAACCCAAGAAGTACGAGATCGTCGACAGGTTCGTCGAACCGGTCGCGCCGTAGACCAGGGCCGCGCCGTAGATGAAGATGGCCGAGGCGAATCCGCCGAGCAGGAAATACTTCAGCGCGGCCTCCGAGGACGTCGAGCGGTGACGGTCGAACGCGACCAGTACGTACAGCCCGATCGACAAGATCTCCAGTCCCAGAAAGACGACGATGAGGTCGTTGGCCTGCGTCATCAAGAGCGCGCCCGAGCTCGCCGCGAGCGCGAGGATGTGGAACTCGACCCCCGAGACCCGTTCGCGAATCGCCCAGTCGTGCGCGACCAACGCGGTCATGATCACGCTGAGGGCGATCACGCCCGAGGCGACGACCGAAAAGTCGTCGAGCACGATCGCGTGAGCGATGGTCACCGAGGCGCCGGCCCGGGCGACGCAGCGCCACTGGAAGTAATTGACGACGATGCTCGCGGTGGCGGCGGCGATCACCGTCGAGGTCGCGACGACCAACGGCACCTTGCCGCGCGCCAGCGCCGAGGCGAGCACGAGCGCCAGCGCGGCACCGAAGAAGATCAGGACCGGCAGGATCGCCAGGTAGTGAATCGAGGGGATCACGAGCTTCACTTGTTCACCCCGTTTGGTGCGACGTGGTGGATAAGTTGCTGGACCGACGGCGTGATCCGATCGAGGACCGGCTTGGGGAAGACACCGAGCACGACGATCAGGACGACCACGGGCACGAGCACCCACTGCTCGTGCGTCGTCGCGTCGGCGATGTCGGCGTTGGCTCCCTCGGCCTTACCGTGGAAGACCCGCTGGTAGGCCCAGAGCAGGTACACCGCGGCCGCGACCACACCGAGGGTGGCGACGACGGCCCACCACGAATGTGTGGCGAAGGTGCCGATGAGGATCAGGTACTCGCTCACGAATCCCGACAGTCCGGGAAGGCCGATCGAGGCCAGCATGACCACGGTGAACAGCGCGGCCATGATCGGCGCCGGACCCTGGAGTCCTTTGAAGTCCTTGATCAGGATCGAACCGCGGCGCTTCTCGATGAAGCCGATGATCAAGAAGAAGCCGATCGTGATGACGCCGTGATTGAACATCAACAACACGGCGCCGACGGTGGCGATGGTCGATCCCGACATGACGCCCAGCGTGATGAAACCCATCTGGGCCAGCGACGAATAGGCGACGAATCGTTTTAGGTCCGGCGTCGTGCAGGCCAGCATCGAGCCGTAGAGGATCCCGATCACGGCGAGGGTCATCACCACCGGACGCATGCTCACCAACGCCAGCGGGAAGAGTCCCACCGCGAAGCGCAGCAGTCCGTACGTGCCGAGTTTGGCGAGCAGCGCCGACATCTCGATCGACCCCGCCGTCGGGGCCTCGGCGTAGGTGATCGGCGACCACGTGTGGAAGGGCCAAATCGGCGCCTTCACCGCGAAGGCGATGGCGAAGGCGATGAAGAGCCACACGGCGGTGCCGTGGGACATCGCCGTCGCTGAGAGCGCGCTGTAGGAGAACGTGAGCGCCGAACCGGGAAACTGGTGCTGGTGCGCGAAGGCCAGATACAAGATGCCGATCAACAAGAACGCCGAACCGGTAAAGGTGTAGATGAAGAATTTGAGCGCGGCCTTGGACCGTTCTTTGCCGCCCCATTGGCTGATGATGAAGTAGCACGGGATGAGCGTCAATTCGAAGAAGATGAAGAACTCGAGGAGGTCGTGGGCGAGGAAGCTGCCCATCGTGAAGCACGTGAGTAGCAACATCCACGAGACGAAGGCGGGCTCTTGACGGCGGTCACGGGCGCCGAGCAACGCCAACAACACGGTGAGTGCCGTGAAGACGACCATCAGCAACGAGATGCCGTCGATCGACACGTCGTAGGCGAGACCGAATGGTGCGGCCAGCACGTGACGAGTCGCGAAGTCGAAGGTCTGGGCCTTGGCGACGTGATCGTTGTAGAGGAACGCGACGACGAGTGCCAGGACGAGTTCGACGGCCGAGGCGCCGATCGCGATGACGTAGGCCCGGCCCTCGCGCTTCCTCGTGAACGCCGCCCCGATCGCCCCGACGAGCGGGACCACGAGCAAGAGGGTGAGCCACCACGAAGAGTGCATGCCTAGCCGACCCTCGCCACGAGGTAGACAATGACGACCGCGAGGCCGAGCACGGTCGCGAGGGCGTAGTGGCGCACGAATCCGGACTGCACCTTTCGCAGCCCCTCCGCGCTTCGGCGCACGCCCACGGCGAGACCGGTGATCGCGCCATCGATGACCTCGGGTTCGATGACGTCGTCGCCGAACTGGGCGGCGTCGGTCAACGGTCGACCGATGGTCGCGTCATAGAAGTCGTCCCAGTGCCAGACGTGCTCGAGGAACGGCGACTCCCAGCGCCTCGACTCCGAGATGTTGCGCCAGATCGAGTACGCCGCCAGCAGACCGAAGATCGCCGCGGCGACGTCGACCAGCGCGAGCCCGTATTGGGCCACGGTGTCGGCGTGGCCGCCGGCCGCGACGTACCCGAACGTCGGCGCCAGGAAACCGGCCAGCGAGTCGTGGTGAACCCAGGGCAGGTCGAGGACTCCGCCGATGACCGTCAGCGCGGCGAGCACGACGAGCGGTGTGGTCATCACCCACGGCGATTCGTGCGGGTCGTGTCCCTCGGTGTCCTGGCGGAATCGCTCGGTGCCGCGGAACGTGAGGATGAACAGGCGGGTCATGTAGTACGCGGTCAGGATCGCGGTCACGACGCCGAGGACCCACAGCGCCTTGTTGTGCTCGAAGACGTTCGTCAGGACGTCGCCCTTGGACCAGAAACCGGCGAAGGGCGGGATCCCCGATATCGCCAGCCAGCCGACCAAGAACGTCGGGAAGGTGAGCGGCAAATACTTCTGGAGACCGCCCATCTTGCGCATGTCCTGTTCGCCATTGAGCGAGTGGATGACCGAACCCGAACCGAGGAAGAGCAGCGCCTTGAAGAAGGCGTGACTGATCATGAGGAAGATCGCGGCGCCGTAGGCCCCGACACCCACGGCGAGGACCATGTAACCGATCTGGGAGATCGTGGAGAAGGCCAGCACCTTCTTGATGTCCTTCTGGGACGTGGCGATAGTGGCGGCCACGAACGCCGTCACTCCCCCGATCACGGCGATCGTCATGCGACCCGAGTGCGACAGGGCGAGGACCGGAGACATTCGCACGAGGAGGTAGACACCGGCGGTCACCATGGTCGCGGCGTGAATCAGCGCCGAGACCGGCGTCGGGCCCTCCATGGCGTCGGGCAGCCAGTTGAAGAGGGGAATCTGTGCGCTCTTACCGGTCGCGGCGAGTAGGAGCGTCAGGACGACCAACGTCGCGACGGTCGGGGTCAGCGTGCCGGTGCGCTCAAAGATCGTGAGGTAGGTCAGTGTGTGGAGTCGCGAGAACAGCAAGAACATCGCGACCAGCATGCCGACGTCACCGACTCGGTTGTAGATGAATGCCTTCTTGCCGGCCGAGGCCGCCGCGGGTCGATCGAAGTAGTAACTCACGAGCCAGTAGGAGCACAGTCCGACTCCCTCCCAACCGACGAAGGTGAGTACCAGGTTGTTCGCGAGGACCAGCAACAACATCGAAAACACGAAGAGGTTCAGATAGAGGAAGAACTTGCGGTAGTCGCGCTCGCCGTGCATGTAGCCGGTCGAGTACAGGTGAATCAACGCCGAGATACCCGTGACGAAGAGACACATCGTGATCGAGAGCGGGTCGACCAGCAGCGCCGCGGGTACGTGCAAGGTACCCACCGAGATCCACGAGAAGAGATTGACCGTCACCTCGCGCGACGAGTGATGCAACAACAGCACGAAGCAGATGACCGATAGCACGAAGCTCGCGGCGACGACGCCGGTTCCGATGACACCCACTTGCTTCTCGCTCAGGGAACGACCGAGGATCAGCACCGAGAGAAAGCCGCACAGTGGCAGGAGAAGGATCAGCGTCGCGACGGCCGCCATCTCAGCCCTTCATCTCCGAGAGCTCGTCAACCGACGTCGACGAGCGCCGGCGAAAAATCGATACCACGATGCCGAGTCCGACGGTCACTTCGGCCGCCGCCACGACCATCACGAAGAAGACGATCGCCTGACCACTGATGTCGTTGAGCGTCCTCGAAAAGGTGACGAACGTGAGGTTGACGGCGTTCAGCATGAGTTCAATGCACATGAACATGATGAGCGCCGAGCGCCGGGTCAAGAGTCCGAAGGCGCCGATGCCGAAGAGTCCGGCGGCCAAGATGAGGTACCACGCGGCGGGGACGTTCACGCGCTCTCCTCACTTTGGGCCGGGCGCTCGCGACGAGCGAGCAAGACGGCGCCGACGACGGCGATGATCAGCAGCGCCGCGGTCGCTTCGAAGGCGAAGAGGTACGTCGTGAAAACAGCCGTGCCCAGCTCCTTCACGTTCCCCCCGCCGACCTTGGAGAGTTTCGTCGTCACCGACGACGCGCCGCTCACCCAATGCGACTTCGCCATCAAAGTGATCAGCCCGCCGACGGTGATCGCGACGCCCACGCCGGCGAAGGCACGTTGTCCGACGAGCGGTTCAAAGTGGATGTGTTCACGTCGATCGACGCCGAGGAACATGATCACGAACAAGAACAGCACCACGATGGCCCCGGCGTACACGATGATTTGCACCGCGGCCAAGAAGTCGGCCGACTGCGCGACGAACGCCACGGCGACGCCGATGAGCGTCATGATCAAGCACAGCGCGGCGTGTACCGGGTTCTTCACCGAGATCACACCGATGGCGCCGACGAGGATGAGCAGCGCCGAAGTGGCGAACACCAACACGTTGGCGTTCGAATAGACGAAGACGCTGGCGATCACGGCTTCGCCTTTGGCCGACGCTTGGGCATCTTCTCTCGGGCCTCGTTCAGCTTGCCTTGCAGACCGCGGAACTGCAACGGCACGTCCTCGGGTTCGAAGTGTTTGGGAAAGATGTTGCGGATCTGCTTGGAGCCGGTCGCCTCGTCATCACGCACCCCCGACTGTCCGGCTTCGGCGGCGCGCACGCCCGCTCCGAGATCGGCCGTCCACTGCACCACGCCTTCGTAGGCGGCGTCACCGTTCGGTGAGGTCGCGCGCATCCAACCGCCGGTCATCGCCGCCTCGCCTTCGCGCCAGTCCTCCCAGGGCAGGCGCTGGGGGAAACCCTGATCGTCGACCAACAACTCGGCCTTGGTGTAGATGGCGTCGGAGCGGTTGGTGAAGGAAAACTCGAACATCTTTGATTCGGTGATCGCCTGGGTCGGGCAGGCCTCGACACAGAGGTCGCAGTGGATGCACCGCAGGTAGTTGATCTCGTAGACGTAGCCGTAGCGCTCGCCGGGACTGACCGGGTGGTCCGGCGGATTGTCGAGTCCTCGGACGTAGATGCAGTTGACGGGACAGACGCCCGCGCACAGCTCACAGCCGATGCACTTCTCCATGCCGTCTTCGTAGCGGTTCAGGACGTGGCGTCCGTGCTGACGAGGTTGCTTCGGACGCTTGGCCTTCGGGTAGCTGGTCGTCACCGTTGGTCGCGTGAGGTGCTGGAAGGTCAACTTGAAGCCGC
>Ga0182030_10015942_pt1 | contig 14684 bp, 13 predicted proteins | sample 812S3MmetaG_FD_121299 | JGI IMG/M metagenome (GOLD analysis project Ga0182030, IMG submission 121299) | Permafrost microbial communities from Stordalen Mire, Sweden - 812S3M metaG (Illumina Assembly) | ecosystem: Environmental > Terrestrial > Soil > Wetlands > Permafrost | place: Sweden... | reverse complement strand
TAGTAATTTGGTTGGGCGGCATACGCAGTAACTGTTGTACGCCACTAGTCATCTGCAATTGTTCCCTGATGGCCATTTGTCCGCGATAGCCAAACGGATCATCGGCAGAAACACCCGGTTTATAGAGCGTTATATTGTCTACACTAGGACGGATCACGTTTGGTGGCAATGACGCAATAATCGTCTTGAGTTGATTCTTCAGACCTTCATTCGGCTGATAGGGTATTTTTGTTTTATCATCCAGCCGGCGGATTAAACGCTGGGCCATGACAAGGTGTATGGCACTGGCAAAAAGCGGGTTAATGCCAATGAAGTCGAGTAACCGCATTAAAGCTGCTGACGCCGACGAGGCATGGAAAGTACTGAGCACTAAATGTCCCGTCAAAGCCGATTGGAGTGCCGTCCGGGCGGTATCTTGGTCACGAATCTCACCGATCATAACTATGTCCGGGTCAAGCCGCAGAACGGCCCTTAAGCGCTCCGCGAAGCCAGATGCATTTTGATCACCCTCTACCGGCGTCTGGACAACACCGGAGATAAAGTATTCAATCGGGTCTTCCAGGGTAATGATCTTCCTTTCGTCTGAATTAAGAGTGCTAATCAAAGAATACAATGTTGTCGTCTTGCCGGACCCGGTCGGGCCGACAACCAATACCATACCGCTCGGGTGATTAATAATGTCATCCACAACCTTGCGCTGCATCTCCGTTAAACCAAGATTATCTAATTTCAATAGTTCAAGCTGAAGCGTAAATAAACGCATCACGATATCCTGGCCGTAAGCTGTCGGTACGGTTTCCACTCTCAAGTTAACAGCCACTTCTTCACCGGTAGCTAAAGTGTATTTTTTATTTATGTGCCCGGTCTGAGCTGTATCGCTGCTGGTAGAAACGTTGGCTGCAATCGCGACTGTTGATAACAGCGCATGATACTTATCATTACTTAATTTGGCGATTGAGTGCAGGACGCCATCCACCCTAAATCTGACCCGGATATAATCTTTCTGGTTTTCCAGGTGGATATCCGATGCCTTTAATTGATAGGCCTGTTTGACAAGATAAGCCAGAATATCGTCCGGACGGACCTGGTCTAGAATTTCCGATATCGAGCTGAGAGCTTCGTTGCTAATATTCTCAGCAATTTTTATATCTTTATAGACAACTTCTTTGGGCGGATCATACAAACGCATGTAATCCCGGTAACCAGCATCGGAAATAATCGCAAAAGCCACCCGCTGGTCAGTAAATTGCCTTGCCAGAGTATCCATTGTTTGCTGAGAAGTAGTCGTGGTAATGCCAAATAATATGTTGCTTTTATCACAACTTATTGGAACGATGCGGTGCTGATATAGCTGGGCTAACGGTAATACGCCTTTATAAATTTGTTTGACTTCTATGCCGGAGGTATCAAAGTAATTTAGATTCAGCAAATTGGCGCGCCGCAGAGTTGCAGCCTCCTCGTTGGTCCGGGCAGGATCTGGTTTCATGCTTTAATTATACATGAGCGTTTTACGGCTCAATTATTTTTAGTTATAGTTCTTAAAAGTTATGCCACGTTGCAATCTAATCATCCACAATATCCGCAGTTGCTACAATGTCGGATCTTTGCTCAGAACAGCTGAGGGATTGGGCGTGGAAAAATTGTACTTAACCGGCTATACGCCCTATCCGCTGCTGCCGGATGATTACCGCCTGCCTTTCCTGGCCCAAAAAACCGACCGCCAAATTCATAAAACCGCTCTCGGCGCCGAGCTGATTGTAGACTGGGAACATGTTGAGGATATATTTGGCCTAATTGTGAAATTAAAGACCCAGAAATATCAAATTGTCGGTCTGGAGCAAGCACATGGTTCTGTACCACTGAATTCATACCAGCCAGACAATAAATTAGCACTTATATTAGGCCAGGAAATCGGCGGCATTGATCCGGCCATACTGGCCCTGACGGACATGGTTATAGAGATCCCGATGTTCGGCAAAAAAGATTCATTTAACGTAGCCCAGGCGGCAGCAATCGCGCTCTACCACATTAAGACATTCAACGTCGGATAATTAAGCGTTGGCAGCAATATATTTTTCAACTAGCTCGCGGGCTTGCCGGTCCTCGATTTGAACTGGTGGATGTTTCTTGAAATAAGCTGCCGGTTCGATAATAGCGCCGCTCAAATGTTTATCCAAAGCAAGTTTGAGGCAGCGTATGGAGTCAATTGCCACACCGGCCGAGTTGGGTGAGTCCTCAACCGACAAACGCAACTCCACATTCATCGGCACGTCGCCGAAATGTTTGCTTTCAATCCTTAGAAAACAGATTTTATTGTCTTTCTGCCAGGCTACATAATCGGACGGTCCAATATGAATATCGCTTGGGTCAATGGTTTGGCCGCGGGCTTCAACTTGTGACGTCACCGCCTCAGTTTTAGATATCTTCTTGGAGACTAGGCGTTCCCTCTCCAACATGTTCAGGAAATCGGTGTTACCGCCGGTATTAAGCTGGTAAGTATGATCAATTACCATGCCACGGTCTAGAAATAGGTTTACCAGCGTGCGGTGTAAAATAGTGGCCCCAACCTGGGCTTTGATATCATCGCCGATGACCGGCAAGCCGGCATCTTTAAATTTCTTGGCCCACTTTTTGTCCGAGGCAATGAAAACCGGTATACAGTTTACAAAACCGCATTTAGCCTTAATTGCGGCGTTGACGTAAAACTCGGTTGCTTGCTGTGAACCAACCGGTAAGTAATTAATGACAATCTCGGCGCCGCTGTCACGTAAAACCTTGACCACGTCGACGGGTTTCCGGTCTTTCTTTATCGGGATAAGCGGAGCGGTATATTTGTTAACGCCGTCCAACAGCGGGCCGCGCGATACTTTAACACCTGTTTTTGGCACTTTAGCAAACACGGTCGTATTGTTGGGCGCCGCATAAATCGCTTCAGCTACGTCTTTGCCGATTTTATTCTCGTTTACATCAAAAGCCGCGACAATTTTTATATCCCGGAGATGGTAGCCGCCTAACCGGACATGCATAACACCTGGCACAAACTCATTGTCTTTAACATCCCGGTAATAGTAAATGCCTTGGATTAGCGAAGAAGCGCAATTCCCTAAACCGACCACTGCTAATTTAATGGGTTTCTTTTCAGCCATAAATGTCTCCTTAATACTTGTGATTATGTTTACATGCTACGGTGATATTAAATATAATTCCAATATATATTTCTAATTGTGTTATAAATATTACTTATGGAAGATCGATTGCATAAATTTGCGGTTTTGGTTGACAACGGCAGTTTTACTAAGGCCGCCCAGGAGCTGCATACTTCCCAACCGGCTCTGTCTATTGCCATCGCCAAATTAGAACAGGAGTTACGCGCCAAACTTATTGTCCGCGGGGTCCGGCCGTTTAAGCTGACTGAAGCCGGGAAAGTCGTTTACGACACAGCCAAGAAACTTTTTATTACAACCGATAACCTGAAAATTAAATTAGCGGAATTATCAAACCAGCAATTATCGATTTCCATCGGTATGATTGACAGCATTGCCAGTATGCTGTTCTTGTCTAATACAAACATTTATGATCTTGAGCAAGAAGCCAAGATATCTGTAGTGGTTAACAATTCCCGGTCGCTATTAAATGCCATTGAGCATGATGAGCTGGATATCGCCTATGTAACCGAGCAGATTAACCCAGTCGGCAGGCATATTCAAGCGCAATTTATTGCCATCGAGCCGCTGGTATTGGTCGTGCATCATAGTCAGGCGGCAGCTACCCAAAGCGCCCTGGAAAAGGGACGGCTAGAAAATTTCATAAGTTATGACCAATCCTCAAATAGCTACCAAATAATTAAAAGATCGCTCGATCAAATCGGCATTAAAGTATCGCCAAAATTCTTTTCCACCAGTGCCGAAGTAATGTTAAGGCTGGTTCAATTACAGAAAGGGGTTGCCGCACTCCCCTATATGTTAGTTAAAGACTTCCTGGCCGACGACAAACTAATATTAGTGGGTAGTGGCCGCCCAATAATTATCGACCGGCGGATATATAGCCTCATGCGGCGTGACAAATTAAGCAACCACTTGATCACGAAAATTACTAAACGCGTAAAACAGCAGCTGAATTACTACTACCGGGAAATTAACCGTTAATTATTGCAGCGTGGCGTAGACAACTATCCGCTCGTTAAACTCACTGGTGCCCGGTATAACATCTCCGGTACAAGTAATCAGATTCAGACCAGGCTGGCCGGGCGTAACCGGAGACATTGCCGAAGTCATATCGACATTACCGGACTGGTATACCTGGCTCCGTACCACATTGTAGACAAAAACCGTACCATCGCCGCGTTGAATCTTAATGATATCGCCGGGTATAAGGTTTTTAATGCCATAAAAAATACCATGCGCTGTCCAACTGGAGACATGACCATCAATTAACATGGCCCCTTGCTGACCAGGTTGGGCAGACTCATCATACCAGGCCGTGTCATAAACATTACTAGGTGTTTCTAGCGCGCCCTTAGAATTAACGCTAACTGACAAGACCCGGGCATCAACACTTAGTTTCGGAATAATTATGTAGCGTGGATAATTGGGTTCAACGGTGTAGTCAGCCAAGGTACCGGCACTCGGTTTAACAGTACTAAGAGCCGGCGTGCTGCTGGCCGAGTTTTTATTGGTGCCGGATTCAGACTGGCTGACCGTTACTTGACTAAGGGCGGCTTGGTTGGCTTGTCGGGTTAATTGAGCTACTTGCAAGGTTAACAAGTGATTATTACGAATACCCTGGTAGCTATTATAGCCTCCGGCAATTATCATACAAGCGGCTAACATATATAGGGCTAAATGTAACTTACTTTTTTTAGATTTTTTGCTGGCCTGACGAGTTGAGACCTTTTGGGTCTGAGTCTTGGAAATGGTCCCTGGAATTGTCGTGAGGACTTTCAAACTATCTTTCTTTAGCATAAAGTCTGATGATTGGTCAGGTAATTTTGTTAAAGGATTATTCCTTGATTCGAACGTAATCGGCCGTTGGACTGGCACAGCAGCGCTACGATCGGGTTTTTGGCTTTGCCTGCTTATCACATCGCTTAAAAGCGTAGCCTGTGATCGCTGAACCGGACGCTTCAAATAGCCAGGTTTGATAAACTCGCGCCGTAAGCGGGAATGCAGTACGGGATCATTTAGTGTAACGCGAGCTTTAGCTTCCATGATTTAATTTACTATCCCTAACGCCGTTTGGTATCCATCGGGTTCTTGACTTTGCGGGAGATAAAGTATATTCCGCCAGCCAGCAGTATGCTCCCTGCTAGTGGCAGTACGACATTGTCACTCACTAAAGCCGATCCGGTATTGGGTGTTTTTGGGGCATTAGTCCCCGAGGTACTACCAGTAGAACCGCTAGATGACGAGCCACAAGAAGAAGCGCCATTTAAAGTGCCAAGTGAGCCTGACGTAAGAGTAAGTGTGTACGTGCTACAAGTTAACACACCTGTAAAAACGACTGTGTTTCCGGGTGTACCAACTGTCGTATCGGCAGTCAGTGTAACTGGCCCGCTAAATGTATCAGTACCAGTATCGGTACAAGTGCCGCTGTTACCGGGGGCTGGACAACCATCATTAACAACTAATGCACCCGCAGTCCCATTAAAACCGCTACCGCCAATAACAAGTGTGTTGCTAAAGGTTGGAGACGAAGTATCGAAATTAGTATTTAATGTCGCTCCATTGCTAACCGTTACTGTACCAGTGCCGAAAGATGTAGGAAGAGTAACGTAAATTTGACCGTTATCCAGCGATATATTACCGCTATATCCGTTTGCTGCAGCCTCAAAGCTATAAACACCATCATTAGTACCATTCATAACTAGATTTCCCGTCCCCTCAAGTTGGCTATCAAGTGTAATACTTCCACCGCCACCAGAAAGTTGAAAATTACTGTCCAATGTAAGCGTGTTGCTGCCTAAGTTCAGGGCATTTGTATATGAAGAATCACCAATTACTAAGCCGAAGGAACCTGTGGTATTGGTGAAACTTTGGTCGGCAGTAAGTGTTAGATCAATTGACACTTGGTTGTCAAGAGCCGAGCTAGTATCTGTAATACCGCCGTCAAGACTCATGGCGTCTCCAGTAAGGGTAAATCCATAGGCACTACTGTTTGTCCCCTGAAATGTGATACTGGCAATGTCTAGCCCGCTAATGTCATTATTAATTGTTGCTGAACTCGCCAGACTAGTGTTATCAAAAATCAGGCTATCGCCAGTTACGGGAGCCGCACTGCTACAATTACTCCAGTTAGTCGTCGTACTAAAGTTGTTATCTGTAGCCCCAGTCCAGGTGCAAGTATCACCTGCGGCATGGGCGACGCCCGTTAAACCAAACGCTAAAAGTGTCGTGATACTAAGCGCTGATAAAGTACCCCAGCCACCGAGTCTTTTAAATCTCATTTTATTTTTTCTTTTTTTGAGTTTTCAATTTTTAGTTAATCACTAGTATTATAGATAACGAATTATATACTTGTCAAATAAATACATCTCGGGTTTAACTTCTTAATCGAAATGATTTTAGCCCTTGTTTATCGTGACTATCCCTTAATATCATGTCAACAGGACGGTACTAAACTTTCAGGCATGGTAGAGGCTGATGAAAGCTATACTGATAGCAAGGCTAAATTTAATGGAAAGTACGGACGGCTAGTTAAATTGACAGGGGTTTATTGACTGATTGCTTTAGCCTGTTGTTGAGTTATTGAGTGCAGTGAACTAAATATCTGAATTATTAAGCTATCCTGGGTATGAATATCTGACGTCTGATCAAAACTTCCACTAACAGTAAATGGACTATTGCCGGCGCTGGTGTCGGTGGAAAATACCACTATAGTATTATGTTCTCTGGTAAAAACGTATAAGTAGCCAATATTTAAATATTCATAGACCGCATTAGAGGTTGATGTATAGCCGATAAGATTGCACGGGATGGTTTTATTCTTACCTAACGTAATAATGTTGAAGGTGTTGCCGCAATTGGTAGGAGGGTTATAATCGGCGGTGGCTTTGTACTCGGTAATAGTCGACGTACCGTATAGAACTGTATAATATGCCGGGTTATTTAAAACGGTATCGCTTGGGACAAAATAGCCTCCGCCAAGCTGTAATTCTTCACCGGGCGCTACGAATGACGGTTGGTAAACCGTAAATGGTAGGCCGGCATATTCATTATTTATTTCCATCGTATTCATAAGTGAATTTAAGCCGTTGGAGGCCGCACTTACGCCAAAATAAATTGCCGGGGCAAGTATCAGGCAAACTATTACGCTTAGATGCCAACTTTTCTTATAAGTAAACCTGAAGATCAACAAGCCGACTTCCAACGGTATCAATATATATATGAAATTATATAAAAAGCTCCACAAATAACTTAACAGTAAACTGGAGTAGATAAAATTAGGTAGCGCATAATCAATTGGCGAGGTTCTTGATTCCACTGCGAAAGTTAGAGCAAGGATCATGGCCAGTACGGCGATAAGCAGATTATTAGTAACGAAACGCCTAAGCAAAATTATTCCCAAAACAACAGTGACTGCCACAAGCCCAAAGTAACCAAGATAAATCGTAGCGGTTGACAAGCTTGAGACGCAGCCATTCCCGACGTTACAATAACTATTAACTAATTTCGAAAATAACCATACACCGAGCAAATAGAAAATTGTCAGACCGGCCGAGATAAATATGGCTTTTAACTGCCAGCGATGTTTAAGCAAAGAATTAGATTGTTTGGGTTGATTTTTATTAGGCGGGTGGGATTTTTTTACTGGCATGGTTTATTTTATATAACTGATTTAATACTAGCCCTCCTTCAAGTTAAATACAATCATTCGCCAAATCAACAGCATGTTGATTATTAGATCCAGAGAAACCAGCAAGAACTAATTAAATATATAAATTTGGACTGGACATTTATTGGTATTTAATTCCACTTGTGTTATTATTACGTTGAATATGTCATTAACAAAAACCCAAAAACGCGGACGTCCTTCAAGTAGATACTTAAAACGGAACGGTCTGCACCGGAAGCAAACATCTAGTTTCATGAAAACGTATTGGCCTTATTTGCCTTTATTTGTGACGATCGGCATTGGCATAGTCGTATTTGGAGCTATCGTGGTCGGCCCAGTCGGCGCCGTTTTTGGTAGTATTACTGTTTTTATTGCCGGCTTTACGCTGGCTATATAAGACTTGTATACATTTTATTTATTTGACTTTAACGTTATCTTTTCCTACTAAGGCGATCAAGTCGGACAAGGCTTTCGGCTGTTTATCAATTCGTGCCGGCAATTTAATAACCTGTGGCGTTTCCTCGGCTGATCCAATCACCAACACGACTTCAGTATCGCCTTTATACTTGTCCAGCGTTGTTTTAATCGATAAAAGAATTTTCTGGTCGTCGCTGTTTTGCAACCGGATATATACCCTTTCCGGTTTAGTTGTTGGAGCAATAGCCGAGGGCGGATTTTTAGCCACGCCCTGAATAGCTGTCCGTTTGTAATTACTGATCGATTTTGGTAAATTATTGGCTTTAAGATAATCCGTGGTTAGTTCTTCAACTTCTTCAGCGATAATTTTAAGACCGCCGTTTGGCGAGTTGCCTTTATCTCGATGCGAAACGTTACCGGCGATAATTAACACCCGGTCCCGGTCCCAAAGTTTAGCGTCTTTTTTATAAATCCTGGGGAAGATAACGACTTCAATGTCACCAGTCTTGTCTTCTATGCTCATAAAGGCCATTTTCTGATTATTTTTGGTTGTTATCTCGCGTATGGCGACTACGCTACCGCCGATAATTACCTGGTCGTTATTGCCCGCTTCGGTTAATAGCCTGATTGGCGTGGCGTGCTGTTGTAAATAATTCTCGTACTCATGAATCGGGTTTTGGCTTAAAAACAACCCTAGTAATTCTCTTTCCCACTGCAGTTGCTCGCGTTCGCTATACCGCTCAGACGGCTCTTCCATGTCGAGTTTAGAGACCGGTATATTATCATCCGCGACCAGGCTGCCAAATATATCGGTTTGTCCGCTTTGCTTATTCCGGTGGGACCGGCTGGTATAAGCAATCATGGCATCTATATTGTGCAGTAGGGTCGAGCGGTCATTAAAATCATCAAAGGCGCCGGCCTTAATCAGACTTTCCAAGACTTTCCGATTGACGATCCGGGTATTGATTCTATCCAAGAAGTCCTCGATTGATTTAAATTTGCCGTTGGCGGTCCGCTCCCGGACAATCTCTTCAACCGCTCCGACACCGACATTTTTAATTGCTGACATGCCGAAACGGATCTGGGCTTTTTTATCCGGCATCACTCCGAAATTAACGAATGATTCGTTGACGTCCGGCGGCAAGACTTCTATGCCCATGTGCTGGCATTCGGTAATTTCAATCGCTAGTTTATCGATATTATCAGAGTTACTGGTCATCAGCGCCGCCATCAGGGCTGCCGGATAATGGGCCTTTAAATAAGCGGTCTGATAAGCAATCATGGCATAGCAGGCAGCGTGCGACTTATTGAAGCAATAAGCCGCGAAATCCTCTAACTGATGCCAGAATTGCTCCATCTGTTTTTTATCGGCTCCGGAATGTTCGTGGGCACCATCGATAAACTCAACTTTCATCTTAGCCAATACGGAAGGGATTTTTTTGGCGATACCCTTGCGCAAGGTATCGGCCTGGCCGCCGCTAAAGCCGCACAGGTCCTTACTGATTTGCATGACCTGTTCCTGATAGATTAGAACACCGTAGGTATTTTTCAGCGCCACTTCCATTTTGGGGTGGAAGTACTCGATTTCGTGCGTAGCGTTTTTACGGGCAATGAATTCGTCGATAAACTGCATCGGACCGGGCCGATAGAGCGCCACCATGGCTATAATATCCTCAAAAACACTTGGGTTGAGTTGTTTTAAGTAACGCTTCATGCCGGAAGATTCAAACTGGAATACTCCGGTTGTGTCACCGTTGGCCAGCAGCGAAAAAGTTTTTTTATCATCTAGCGGAATCTGCGTAATATTTATTTCTTTACCGTAAACTTTTCGGATAATACTAAGTGCATCCTTAATAATTGTCAGGTTTGAAAGTCCCAGAAAGTCAATTTTAAGAAGCCCTAGATGTTCGATCGGGTTCATTGAGTACTGGGTGGCAATGACGCCCTTCTGGGCCATTTCCAACGGTGCGAAGTTAATTATATGGTCCGGGGCAATTACCACGCCGGCGGCATGGACCCCGTGAGAACGGATAGTCCCCTCCAGTTGGATTGCCAGATCGAGGACTTTTCTGGTTGATTTGCTGCTCTCGTATTCGGCTTTCAGGTTAGCGTCTTCTTGTAGTGTTTTAGACAGCGGAACATGCCGCCCTTGGGTGTGTATCGGCATCATCTTCGCCAAACGGTCGGCATCGGCATACGGCATCTGCAGCACCCTGGCCACGTCGCGGATGGCGTTCCGGGCCGCTAAACGGCCGAAAGTAACAATATTGGCAACCCGGTCGGCACCATATTTTTCAATGCAGTATTCTATGACTTCTTCCCGCCGGGAGTCCTGGATATCGACATCAATATCAGGCATTGAGATACGGTCCGGATTTAGGAAACGCTCAAACAGCAAATCATAAACCAACGGGTCAAGTTCGGTAATCTTCAGGGCATAGGAGATGATTGAGCCGGCTGCCGAACCACGGCCGGGTCCGAAGACAATATCCTGATCTTTTCCCCAGCGGATAAAATCGGCGATGATTAAAAAATAACCGTTGAAATTCATCTGATCGATGACTTCAAGTTCATATTTAGCCCGTTTTTTTATTTCCGGCGATAACATTTTTTGGGCCTGGGTAATCGTCAGTTTCTGGCTATTACTTTCTTCGCAGCCGCCATACCGCCAGGCCAGACCCTGATACACCATCCGGTTCAGGAAAGTTTTTTCGGTTTCACCCTTGGGTACGTCGAATTTCGGAATTAATATCTTATCAAGTTCGATTTTTACGTCACAACGGTCGGCAATCCGCCGGCTGTTTTTAATTACTTCCGGATAATCTTTTCCCCACCGGTCAATAATCGATTGCGGATCGGTCACGTGCAGTTCGATATTCTTCATGCTGAAACGTTTCTCGTCGCTCAAGAAAGCACCGGTTTGGATACATAACAGAACTTCGTGGGCTGTTTGATCGTCGGGCATCAAGTAATGGGCGTCGCAGGTCACCACGCACGGAATATCCAGCTCCTTGCCCAGTTTGATTAACTGTTCGTTAACTTTTGTTTGATCCAACCATGATGTGGGGTGTTTGGGATGGCCGTGGTCCTGAACTTCAAGGTAATATCGGTCACCAAATATTTTTTTATACCAGAGTGCGATTTCCCGGGCTTTATCAACTTGCCCGAGATTCAGGTTGTCGGCAACCTCGCCACCGATACAACCGCTTAAAACAATCAGACCTTCATTGTGTTTCTCGATTAAAACATGATCTACCCGAGGCCGGTAATAAAACCCTTCCAGATTGGCGGCACTGGACAGTGCCATCAGATTTCTATAGCCGGTGTTATTCATAGCCAGAATGGTCAAGTGATAGCTGGCTTTGTCTTTGGCCGGGTCGCGGTCATTTATCGTCCGGCTGGCAACATAGGCCTCCAGCCCGATGATCGGTTTGATCCCCCGGCTGATAGCCTCATCATAAAACTCGATTGTGCCTGACAATGTGCCGTGGTCGGTCATAGCAATTGCCTTCATGCCGTTAGACACTACAAAATCCAGCAGCGCGGGCACTTTAGTCAGTCCGTCCAGCAAGCTGTACTGCGTATGGTTATGCAAGTGCACAAAATCACTTACCTGTAGCTTATGTTCCGCCATACCTACTACCGCCCTCTTATATATCACTAATTATAGCGATAACATCAGCTATCGCTGCATATCAGATTTACAACAGTACTAATATTCTAATTTGGCTTTTTTAAATAAGTCTTAAGATGGTTGACGGCCTTTGATGCTTCGTCGATAGCTTTTTTCAAATCACGGTCTTCGGCATCGCCTTCATGCACGGCGCTTAATAATACTCTGACCTTTTCCTTGGTCTTTTTAGCCCCGGCCAGAGCAGCTTCGAATTGTTCTTTAGTCTTACCGCCAACCACTTCGAATTTACTATGCGCTTCGGTAAGCAGTTCGTTGAGCTGGGTATGCAATTTCTTTAGTTCCTTTTCGGCTTCGGCAACACTGGTCTCAGCGGCATTTTTAATATCTTGCCTAGTTTCCTTACCGCTCTTTGGTGCTGTCAGAATACCGGCTACAAAGCCGCCGACTGCTGCAAAGATAGTCCCTAAAGCCCATTTTTTAGTATTGCTTTTGCTCATATATGCTCCTATTTATTATGCTTTCTAACTGCGTCAAATATGTTGGTGATAAACTTTCCCAGGGCAATCGGACTGGCAGTCCGTCTAAAAAAAGTGCCAAGAGCATCGGCGGAGTCGGCAATCTTTTCGGCTTTTTGGGCAATTTTTTTCAATGATTTCGTTATCTGGATAAGTTTTACTATTAATAAGATTGCGACAATTAAAAATAGACTCAAAGCCGCCGAAACGATAATGATCAATATTTTAAGAGTCGTATCCATATTTCTTACCCTATTATACAATAACCAAAACTATCGTTTTATATATACTTAATCAAATACCCAGTTGCTGGCGGATAATTTTTTGGGCCAATTCGGGATTAGCCCGTCCTTTTGTGGCTATCATGACCTGCCCGACCAGAAAGCCGATCGCCTGCAATTCACCTTTTCTAACATCGTTAGCAGCTTGCTCGTTAGCCGTTAGCGTAGCTTTCACTACGACTCCAAGTTCCGCCTCATCGGATACCTGGACAAATCCTTTGGTTTTGGCCAACTCCTCGATATTCTCCGGAACATTTTCTGAGGTCAACAATATTGTCAGTAATTCTTTGGCCCGGCTGGAGTTTAGTGATCCGTTCTTGATCAATTTATAGACTTCATCAAAAATACGCTGTTTGGTTTTAGGATCAGTGGCTGTTACTTTGTCGCCGTTTTTACGGATCGGAATTTCAATATTAACCTGCCAGCTGGCAAAAAAGCTGGCTTTGTCAGCATCATTAATGGCGGTTTCAATCAGTGCCATATAACCTGCTTCGCTGATATCGGCTTCGGCATCCAGCAGTGTTTCAATGTGTGCTTTATCAATACCTAGTTTTCTAAGCCGAGCCCGCCATTCCTGCGGCATAACCGGCAATTCCTGGCGGATTTTCTCAATATAATCGTCTTCTATCACAATCGGCGGCAAATCAGGTTCTGGAAAGTAGCGGTAATCATTGGCTTCTTCTTTACTGCGCTGAGGAATTGTTTTTTGTTTGGCTTCATCCCAGCCACGGGTTTCCTGAACGATTTTTTTGTCCTTTTCCAGCAACTCGATCTGGCGGTTAATCTCGTACTCGATAGCCTTTTCAACCGCCTTGAATGAGTTTACGTTTTTCGTCTCAGTCCGCGTGCCCAGTTCCTGGGTTTTACTGACACTGACGTTAACATCAAAACGCATATTGCCATAAAACAAATTCGCATCCGATACTCCGGCGAACTTCATACCTAGATATAATTCCCTAACATAAGCCCTGGCCTCGGCCGAGGAGTGGATATCCGGCTCAGATACAATTTCCAGCAGCGGCATGCCGGCCCGGTTAAGATCAACCAGACTATAGTCGGAACCGGCAGGATGAGTGTTCTTGCCGGCATCTTCTTCGAGATGGGCCCTTGTCACACCGATTTGCTTTTCAGTTTCACCCTCGATCTCAATAAGGACAGAACCCTTACCGATGACCGGTTGGGCAAATTGAGTGATCTGGTAGCCTTTGGGTAAATCCGGGTAAAAATAATGTTTGCGGTCAAAAGTACTGTAGTGCTGCGGCACTGTTCCGAGCACGAATGCCGCCCGGGTTGCTAAATGAATCGCTTCTTTGTTGAGAACTGGCAGCGAACCAGGCAAGCCGAAACAAATGTGGCTGACTAGCGTATTGGGTGGAGCTTCGCGGGCATCATTATTTACGCCCGAGAACAATTTCGTGACAGTTTTTAACTGGACATGACACTCAATACCAATAGTTGGGGCGTATTTTCGTTTCACATCAGCGGCAATCATATCTATAAAGCCCTCAAGTCCTTTAGTGCTTGCCGGAAACCCACCAGGGCGCTACGGATATCTTTTTGCCGGAGTTTGGTATCGGCTTCATGGACCAGTTTGTTGCGTAATTTATGGCCAAACCAGACGCTGTCGTTATTTGTAAAGGTATGCTGAGCCGAGACTAACCGCTCGCCCATTGTTTTGCCCTTAAAATGCGCCTTCTTCAAGGCCTCATCAAGCAGTTTATCGGCATTGATAACGGCCAATGCCCAGGTCTCTTTATTAGCACAAAGTTTTTGCAATTCCTCCCAACGCTTTTTAAAGTAATCGACATTAAGCGTCCGGGGCCGGTGTTCCAGGGCAACAAAAATTATTCCAATGACAACCACCAAAATAACCACTGCCAAAATTTCACGAGTTGTATTCATGCCATTACTCTTTCCGCGGCTTTGGCTAGGGCCAGTAGCTGGCGGTCTTTCCTTTGGGGAGCCATTAACTGGATTCCTACCGGCAGACCTTGACTCATCCCCGCC
>Ga0182030_10015940_pt1 | contig 14685 bp, 14 predicted proteins | sample 812S3MmetaG_FD_121299 | JGI IMG/M metagenome (GOLD analysis project Ga0182030, IMG submission 121299) | Permafrost microbial communities from Stordalen Mire, Sweden - 812S3M metaG (Illumina Assembly) | ecosystem: Environmental > Terrestrial > Soil > Wetlands > Permafrost | place: Sweden... | reverse complement strand
CAAGTCATTCCTTCTCTGATCCCCCTTCTCACTCCAGCACTCCCTTTGGCGCTTCCCCACACGCTTACCTCTTACCTCTTAACCTCCCCTTCCCTTCCCATTCTCCTTCTCCACCTATCTCCAATACCGGCACACCCACCCCATTCCATTCGATTCCCGTATCCTGCCCGCCCCCGACATACTTCCCCTTCCTCGAACTCACCCCCTTCGAATCACCATCCACGTGAGATTAGACTGGGAAATGCTGCTGTGTGGACTCACCCGTGCGACAAGTCTCTCTCTCCAATAGGGAAATAGGGATGCCTGGCCCTTCGCACCAAAATCTGGTGATCAACGTTGACGAACTCTGCCATCGACCTCTTCTGCGACGACCCATCGACCCGTGCTGATCGGACAAACCCTTCGCAATGGCCTCAGCTACCAGTGCCGCCTGGAAAGGCTGGAAGAAGCCAGATAATGTTGCTGGCTCGTCGGCGCCGGCGATTATGATTGGGTTATTTGTGAGTTTATACCTGGCGGGATGCACATGAATTTGCGACAAAGTTACTTGGATCAAGGCTTTCTGTTGAACAGGAGTCTGCCTTCCGACTCTTAAACGATGTCTTTATAGACACAATAATGTCTAAAACATACTGACTCGATGATTTTCAGGTCTCAACAGGAGGATTACTGTTTGGCTATGATACTGGGTGGGTTGACTTCCAACGATGCATGATGGAGACTAATGATGAGAAGGACGATCTCGGGAATCTTGGTTATGGGTGCTTTTCGCAGACAGTTTTCAAATGGATATATCGATACTACGGATGGGAAACCAGGCCTATCGACAGCCCAATCTGCACAGATTGTTGCGGTACTGAGCGCGGGGACGTTCTTTGGAGCACTTTTTGCAGCACCGCTTGGTGATCGACTCGGCCGTCGTCTGTCCTTGATCATTGCTGTAGGAATCTTTTCTTTTGGGGTTCTTCTGCAGACATGCGCGATGCACATCCCATTACTCATCGCTGGAAGGTACGATCAGCCCTACAGCCAAGTGTCAAATGAAAGAAACTAAAGTTAATCCTCGCAGGTTCTTTGCTGGCCTAGGTGTAGGTGTCACATCAGTCCTCGTCCCCCTATACCAGTCTGAAATGGCACCAAAATGGATTCGGGGTACGCTTGTTTGTGCATATCAATTGGCAATCACTACCGGCCTCTTCCTCGCCGCCGTCGTCAACATATTAACTCAATCACTCGACCACACGAATGCATTCCGAATCCCTCTTGGATTACAATTTCTCTGGGCCGGTATACTTCTGCTTGGACTCATCCTCTTACCCGAGACTCCACGCTATCTAATCAAACGCGACCTCCATACTGCCGCCGCTTCATCCCTTAGTCGTCTCCGCCGTCTTGATATCACTCACCCAGCATTGATCGAAGAGCTAGCGGAAATCGAGGCGAATCATGAGTATGAATTAAGCCTTGGCCCCTCCACCTACCGTGATGCCTTCGTTGGCTCTCCGCATCTAGGTCGTCGGCTCTTTACAGGATGTGGTCTACAAGTGCTTCAGCAATTATCTGGATGCAATTTCATTTTCTACTACGGCACAACCTTCTTCACGAACAGTGGTATTGAATCACCGTTTGTCATTCAACTAGTCATGAACGTAGTGAACGTGGTATCTACAATTCCTGGCATGATACTGGTCGAATCTCTAGGACGTCGCCGTCTGCTCATGCTTGGCTCTGCCGGAATGGCTGTCTGTCAACTCATCATAGCATCGGTCGGGACTGCAGTCCCCGAGTCCAAGCACATCTCAAATTTAATCCTCATCATCTTCGCCTGTTGCTATATATTCTGCTTCGCCTCGTCATGGGGTCCAGTACCATGGGTAGTAACATCAGAGATATACCCTCTCAAAGTCCGCGCCAAGTCAATGTCTATCTCCACTGCCTGTAACTGGCTATTGAACTTCTCCATCGCATACGGAACGCCTTACCTAGTAAATCCCGGCAAAGGCTCCGCTGACCTAGCATCCAAAGTCTTTTTCGTTTGGGGCGCCTTCTGCGTCCTCTCTTTCATCTTCGTCTGGTTCATGGTCTACGAAACCAGCAAAATCAGTCTCGAACAAATCGACGAAATGTACGAGCGCGTCGATCACGCCTGGAACAGTAAATCCTTCCAACCATCCTGGAGTTTCCAAGAGATGCGCGACGAAGGTACCTCAGCAAGCGGCATCCAACTCACGGAGCATGAAGAAGCTCGCAGACGCACCGGCACCAGCACGAGTGCCACAACGAGCGAAAATACCATGTCAGATGAAGATAAGATCATTGCCCAACTAGGCGACGTCGATCTGAGTTATTAATGTCTGTCCAGGACACAACGTTTGTTTTACAAACCCTTGCTTTTACCGTATTTCAGCGTGGAGTTTCCGTAATGGAGTTATAATGAGGGCACAGGACAGGGTCACAAATATGGGATATGATTTTGGGACATTTATTGGGTTCAGGGGTATATCGGGTTCACCATGTTTTTTTCCTCTCGACGATCTAATCTAGACCCTTCCTATCATGAAATATCGGTGTCTGGGTATGTCGGGGAGATCTATACCAAAAAAATGGTTATTGGCTATATAACCAGATGTTGAGCGCGATGTGCTGTGGACCGCAAAAGGTGCAGTATGGCATACTTATGAAAATTTTATTGTCATGTAGTTAAGTAGCATGCATGGATGTACTGCTTGATACCCTTGATATGATTATCTGGCCTTGCTCTTGGTGAAGTTATTTTGTGCTTGGATGTCTGAAAAGTGCTAAGACATTGAGGAGCTTATAGTTGAATGTCTCGATGCGTCGATGCTCAAAATCGTCAGTGTTTAACATCTTGAGGGGGCCATCAGATTCCAAAGGCAAGGTGATATCCAGCCGATAACGTCTAGGGCATTATCTGTTTAATTCTTGATGGAAGGTTTGGCTTAAGAGTTATGGTTTTGAACCACCCAGCCAAACAAGTTCAGTTTCGAGTCTTGTCGGCCTATCGAAGATCTGCAGGCACATTGAGATATTTCTAACCTTCCTTCCATGAAGCTGTCATTCGTAGTGAAGATTCATGAACCTAGTAGAGAAAGGAGGTTGTTATTGGCGGTTCGAGAGATCATAGTCATAATATGAAATAGTGTGACATAGTCTTCGAATATTAAGAAGAAACGGCGAGCCCTCTTCATCCTCCTGCTTATCTCCCTCAATTATCTTACAGTGACAATCCTTACAAATATGATGCTTATTGGCCTCTACATACCCATCCCATTCTCTCCTACCAATTCGGCGTCTTGTCAAGACGCCTTCTTCGTCTTCTTCACTTGGCCAACACGCGGCTATAATGAAGTTCTAGGTGTGGCTTAGAACAGAACTTTGAGCAGATTTGATGGAATTCCTACCTGCAAAATCCCTGAGAAGTCTTTATATCGTGGTCAGCACCCTCACCAAGGAGCAAAGCGCAAAGTTCAGCATCGCCTCTACTCGCCGCAATCTGTACATGTTTATATAAGCGATCATTGGCATGATTTGAGAGGGTCATACATGTAAAGCGGTCTCTCCCATGGTATTGATGTCGCGAACAGAACCATTCCCATCAGACAATAAGCGCTTAACAGCATCGATATTGCCATCGTGACAGGATCGAAAAGGTAAGGAGTCGTCTGGTACCAACTAGAAAGTATCAGGTCATTGATCTAGCGGCACTTGAAACATGTTTTCGATTGAGGAGATGGCGAAATGATCAATCATAAGCCATATAAGTCGGAATATCTGTGGGGAAACATACGTTGAAAAGCCGTAGACCTTTTTGCCAACCTTTACTATACAACTTGGGGAGGTCGATATCCACTATGTTGGCAAACCCGCATTTGACTGGCAACCACCATGAAGATATAAATCGAAAGTAAGGTTTACCAACAGCATAGTCATCACATCCAGAAGTAGCTCGATAAACTATGGCAGAGCAGTGTATCTGCTCGAGAAGGGTTTGTAATCAAGTGTATTATGTCTCTTTGGTAATCCGTCTCAAAGTCGTTGGGTGCGCTCAATTGGACGCGGTGCGCATGGGACGGCTTCGCAGGTCCTGAGACTCATCTCAATCGCTTCTTCGGAGGCCATGGCTGACTGATAAAGTTCGGGTAAAGCATCCGGCAATCTCTGCATCATCTCCTTGGTTTCCTGAGAATCTCTAGGTATCGATCTGTTTTGTGCCAGAAACAAATCCCGATTTGCTTCCCTCAGCTTTGACTTGAGCTGATTGATTCTCGTTGATTTGAAAACTGCCTTGAAAGATGTGCAAGTTCTCTCAAGGAATTTTAGAGGAGCGCAGTCGGCATTATCAGCTACTATACCGTTTTTTTTTTTTCAATTCGGAAGCCTTCTTTGTTGTCAGCTGAAATCGGGCCCAGCTTGAAACCTCGGGCCAGGGGTTGCAGGAGTGTGAATAGGCTGGTTAAGCATTCAGTACATCCATCGAGAGCTTCCGTTTTTAAATCATTGGGTCTAAATCTTGCTTTATCGCGCGCTATTCCATACAAGGTGAGCTGCTAGAAAGCTTCAGCATCAGCACAGCTCCAGGAAATGTATACATTGCTTCTCTCGCTCGGAAATGTCAAGACATTGTTACTTCCTGAAATTTCTTGGAAGCTTGCAGATGCCATCTTCAAGTTGTATTATGAGGGACAATACGGAAATCATCCCCGACGTGGCTGACAATTCATCCATGATCTATTTGCAAACCAACAATGAAGATGTCTGCAATAACAAACGCAGCTTGAAACTTAGATGAGAGAATGGACTTCCAACTTCCGTCGAGGATACCTCTCCATATAGTATGATAGACCTCACATCTCTCAATACTCGTGATGGTACTGCCTTGGCCTGCACTGCCTGACGGGACTGCAGGTAGCGGCCTGTTCGCAGTAACTGGACCAAATTTCTCGTGCAATGCCACCATACTTCGCCACGAGTCGGGCGAACGCAGGTAGTGCCAGATCTCAACAGCCTTGCATTTCAATGGTTTTGCAAGCCGATTACTCAAATCACTAGACTGATTCATCTCAAGCAAGGCGGGATTGGATTTTTATATTCATGTGCCATGGTGACTGCAGATTTGCGGGGTGATGAAACATGCAGAGTGAGACCGAAAAGACATGTTCCACCCATGAGGAGAAGGTGAGTTCAAGTAAACAAATCGGCCATCTATGGTGATAAATAGAAGTGGAGAGTTGAAGACAAAGCAGGTGCCACTAGCACACGTGCTTGGCAGGCACGCCTCATCTCATCCCGCCGCAACGACATCGTCGCAACTGCAGAGAGCAAACGCCAGAACCCAAGACCTAGATCGGCACTGCAAGAACGATGCGGCAGTTGGTCTTTCTAGGATACCAAGTGATTCCTTGATTACAGTCGTAGCGGGAGGGCTGGTGAATCCCCGTTTAGCCTTTTCGTTTTGCAATTAATCTAGATATAATATCAATGTGTTTCATCATCGCGACACAATCTAGTAAAGGCGGCGGACGGCCCGCCATATTTCTCAGAGATCAAGTGATATCTGAAGCTCGCATCGGCATACCAATTCTCATCGAGATGAAGAGAATGGGGTAAAAGATGTTCTTGTTTAAACTTCAGGGGGATGGATACGCTGCGCTGGCCAATGGCCCTGATTTTCAAGGAAATATAGCGTGACACAACGAGCTTCTTGCCTTCATTTATTCCTCGGCGCTTCTCCCATTGAAGCCTTCTTCCCAAGCAGATTAATATTGTCGAATTCCATGATTTTCAAATAGCGCTGCCCTACCCCCCCAATCTTCTTCCCGCTCATATATCACTGCTGGCCCCGCCTATACACACTCGCAACCTCTCTCTATATTGCTCTAATTCTCTCAACCATGAAGCCTTCCACTATCCTATCTCTAGCCCTCATCGGCGCTCACACTATCCTCGGACACGCCATATTCCAACGCCTGAAAATCAACGACGTGGATCAAGGTCAATTAGTAGCTGTCAGAGCACCAGCAGTAAACAATCCCGTTCTGAGTGTGACAGGTACCTCTATAGCTTGCAACACAGGACTTAACACACCCATCTCAAGCGCCGTCGTGACCATCCCTGCAGGTGGGAAAGTGAGTGCTTGGTGGGAACACATCCTAGGAGGTCCTCAGGGTGCAAATGATGCCGATAATCCTATTGCTGCTAGTCATAAAGGACCACTGCTTGTTTACCTTGCAAAAGTAGCTAGCCCATCTTCTATAGCTATACTAACATAATAACAAGAATCTAGGTCGATGATGCTGCTACAGCTGACTGGACCGGATTAGACTGGTTCAAAATCGCTGAAGAAGGGCTCAACACCACAACCGGAAAGTGGGCCGTAGATACCATGATCGCTGGTGCTGGATGGTGGAGTTTCGATTTGCCAGCTTGTGTTGCTGCTGGTCAATATCTTTTGCGAGTAGAGCTTATAGCACTTCATTCCGCTTATGCTCAGGGCGCTGCTCAATTTTACATGTCGTGAGTAATCAAGCTCTTAGAAAAGCAGGAGAGTTTCTGACTGCCGTCAGATGTGCGAATATTGAAGTGACGGGCTCGGGGACAGCAACTGGAAAGAACACGGTCACATTTCCGGGGGCATATACAGCGACAGATCCGTAAGCCTATCATTGCTAAATTTTGTTTGATTCAACTAATATTGATAACTTTCAGTGGCATCTTGATCAATATCTATAATGGAAGCATACCCAACAACGACCTCAAACCTTACACGATTCCCGGACCTGCTGTCTTGACATGTTGAAGGACGCCTTGAGTGACCTTGGTAGAGAGGGTGACCTAAAACTACTTGATTGTCCCAAGACTCTATGAGACAATGACTTATATTGAAGAGCACATCTATAAAGAGGGAAGTATCTGTCAAAGTCATTCTGGTATTGAAAGTTATCGATATATGAACACAATCTAGCGCTAAACATATGCAACCAATTGTCTCATCATCCTGTCCGATTTGCCTCTATGCAGATTCAAAACCCCGCGCAATGCCATATATTTCCTAAAATCACCTGAATATCCCCAAGAACGCCATGGTGATGTCCTTCATCGTCTCGGAGATAGATTTAAAAGCTAACGACCGGTTACCGTCCTCTCGCTATCCTGCCACCTCCTCTCCACCCTCGGCCTCTCACTACTTCTCCTTAACTGGTCCCGCTCCTCCGCTGCAGAGCCCTCAACGCCCATACTATCAGCCGTCGAAATAATCTTCGACCCAGCCCTAACACCCAACCCCTCCTTCGCCTCCCTCTCCAACTTCCCCACATTCTCCACTGTCAACCTCTGCCCCGAATTTCGACGATCGTCCGACAGGGGGGATAATCCTTCACCCGCACCGCCAGCCGCTTCTACTAATTTCTCATCTCTTAACGCTAGGGCCTTTTCTTCAGCCACCTCTCTCCGTTCTGCTCGATCACCTTCTGATTCCGTCCCTGGCAGTGTCAAATGATGCGAATTCTGACGGTCACTCATCGTAGGTCTCGGAGCCGAGAGCTCAGATTCAATGTCTCTCCCCAACCACTGTGCTCTGTCCTCACCTTTCTGACAATTATGCTCTCCTGGCTCAGAACACTCGCTTGACGTATAAGGACTCTCTTCTGGTGTGCGCGGGACTCGTCTGCTGACAGCCCATTTGATGATCATCTTCTCGAGCGTTTTCCCTTTGACTGGTTTGGCGAGGTAGTCGTCCATTCCCGCTTTCTTGCATTTTTCTCGGTCGCCTTGGATTGCTGAGGCGGTCATTGCGACGATAGGAATGTCTCGGGAGGTTAGCTTATAAGGGGCGTGGTGTCGAATCAGATGGGTTGCTCTGTAGCCATCTATGATAGGCATTTGAACATCCATGAGAATCATGTCTGGCTTTGGGTGGGGTGGGTTTGGTGAGTCTGCTGCTAAGAGATAATCTAGAGCTTCCTTTCCATTCCACACTGCGGACACAACGAAACCAAGCTTTCGAATGGTCTTCAGAGCTATTTGCTGATTGATAGCACTAATATAACTTGTCAGAACTCATTTCTTTCAACACACATAGGATGAAAATACTTGTCCTCTACCAGGAGAATTTTGACTTTGGCTCTCTCAGCTGGTGGTAACTCTAATTCAGGAGGTATTGGTGGGGTCATGCTGATTGATCTCGGTTTATTGGGACCTTTGGGACCTCTATAGACCTCGAGAGGACTTGATACCGGAGGTGTGCCTATGGCCTGGTCAAATTCAGAACTGTTGCATGAGACACTCATCTCAGATTGTAACCGATCAGGCAGACTTCCAATATCAATCAATGTAGCAGCACCATCATGATACTGTGGTTTGTTGAAAGGAATCCAGAAGGTTGCTCGAGTGCCTTGGCCCAGGGATGACTCCAGTATAATCCGACCGTGCATCAGATCTACAAGATTCTTGCTGATGGTAAGGCCAAGACCTGTTCCACCGAATCGCCGTGCTGTGGAAGAGTCGGCTTGGCTGAAGGGCTTGAAGAGACGTTTTCGAACTTCCTCTTCAATGCCTATCCCTGTATCTTCGACAACAAATTTGACTTCGAAAATATCTGCCGTTTCCCTCTCTTTTAGTACGGAGAATTTCACTCTCCCTTCACTTGTGAACTTGATACTGTTTGTAAGTAGGTTTGTAATGATTTGTCGAACGCGTCCAGGATCTCCCATGACAATCAAATCATGGTCAACACCTACTGCGATTTCGGACTCGAAGATAAGGCTCTTTCGCTCTGCTGCGAAGCCCAACATCTTGCTGACATCACGGATGACGACACTTAGAGAAAATTGAACTTCTTCGATGTCCAACCGGCCAGATTCAACTTTGGAGAAATCCAGGATATCGTTGATGACAGTCAAGAGACCATTAGCGGACCGTTGAATGTTCTCAGCACATTCCCGCTGTTCTTCGTCTAGATCCGTGTCTGAGAGGAGCTCGGCCATACCAATAACTCCAGCAATAGGAGTTCTAATCTCATGAGACATGTTAGCAAGAAATTGGCTTTTGAGTCGACTGGCTTCCTTGGCAGCGGCGGCATTTGCAAGTAGCTTGGTATTCTCTTTTTCTTGCACCTGCAAGGTCTCTTCTTTATCCTTAAGCTCTGTAACGTCCATGGACACACCAATCACACCATCAATGAAAGCCTCGTTGACTCTGCCGGCACCGTCCTTTTTACCAAGAACCGGGACAAACTTTGTTCTGTACCATCGGTTGTCAATGCAGTGCTCATGCACATCCTCCATAGACTTCCCAGTCAGAATATCCTCGATGGGTCGCAAGAAAGGTGGTATCTCATGAGGTCGAAACACTGTATCTTTGGAACGGAAAACATCATATATGTTCTTGCCGATATACTCCTCACCCTTGAATTTTCCACTCCCACTCTCATCGCCAGAACCGCCTTCACTCTCTAGGTCCCAAATAAAAGAGCCCTCTAGAAGGTTTAAGTTTCGATTTCGGTCGACAGAGAACAGGGTCACTTGGGCGTGAGCTATTACAGACAGAAGTTGTTGGCGCTGAGAAAGGAGATAAGTAAAGGTGTAAGCTGGGAAATTGGGGGTCTGACCGTCCTCCTTGCTGCAAATCTTGACTCTACTGCCTCATGAATATCAGTACATGTCCCGAACCACTTTTCAATGGCACCAGTATGCTTATTCCTCAAAGGAAGGGCACGTCCTAACATCCATCGCCACTCTCCATCTTTACTTTGGCAGCGGTATTCCGTACTATATGGATCACCAGTCTGTAAAGAATGTGTCCAGCGTTTCACAGAGACGGGAGTGTCATCTGGGTGGAAGGGCAACTTCCAGCCCAGCCCAAGAGACTGCTCTTCTGTTAGGCCTGTGTATTCGTACCTGCTTTAAATTAGCTCACTATTACAGACACAGGCCAAGGGCAATTTACCATCTCTGGGAGAAATAATCATGCATGCCATCGGGGGTTGTAGTCCATATCATTTGCGGCATACTCTCACAGATGACTTGGAACCGTTGCTCGTCCTTCTCTTTTAGCTCATTGATCTGTATAGTCATGTTGGTGACATCTCTGCAAGTGACAATTCCAGCCAAGAATTCTCCGGTACTTGGGTCAGTGATTGCTTCGCCAAGACAATCCAAGTAAATCTTTCTCTTAGTATCTGGATCATATATACCAATCTTGCGCGAAGAAAAGGGTTCTTGGGTTCCTATAAGTGTTTGAAGTCAGTGATGGACCTGACATGCTGTCTACTCATACATACTTATCAAGACTGAGATGGGATACTCTGAAGGGTCTAAACGCATGGTAAATGTTTCATCCCATACGTGCCACTTAGATACTAGGTCATAACCGTCCTTAACATTGTTGAGATCGGCGGTTGGATGAAATAGTCGACGAGCAGCTTTGTTTGGGATTGTCAAGCTTTCATCCTTCCACATCGCTAAAATGGGCACCTCGGTATTATCGAGAAGTGCATCTTTCATCATGATCACTTTTTGCAGACTTGAGGGTCCGCTTGACAGGCCAGATTTAGACGGTGGACCAAGTGGAGGAAATGGGCTTGCCGACATATTGACAGTTGTGGGACTTGTTATGGCAGAAGAGTTACTACTTCCGCCGTGGTTTGAGCTGCGCGTTGAAGCTGTAGATGATGGGCCTAGAGGAATCAGCATTTAGCAAGGCTTGATAGAAATCATGCTTTCAAAGCCATGGAGACGAATTGATTGGGGAGAAGTACTATCGAAGAACTTACTCGAATGCGATCGGGAGCCCGAGCTAGAGCTAGAATCCGTCGACCTAAGAACTTTCTGTTTTGTTGATCGAGCTACTTCTCTCGACTCGCCACGAAAAGTGGGAAGTGATTTTTGTGTTGAATCCGTATTCGTAAAGGTCAGCGTAAAGTATCTTTCGTCCTCAACTTCCCAGACTGTGATAATCATTTTGGCAAAGGTGTGCCTGACATTTGCTGAGCTACTGCTTCCAGTGGCGAAGTGTGAGGCTGAAATAGCCATGGGAGTTATGACAACTTCGACTACGGCATCATGGACGACGGATCGATTCTTGTTCGCACCCTGAGCGTTGCTCAGTGGCTCATTTCTCTCGGCTGTCGGGGTGACATCTCCCTCTCCAAACTCGGACAGTGACTGTGGTTGGCCACCGTTGAAAGTCGATCCAACATCATCTGCAAGTGAGTCTAGAAAGGACTCCCAGGTAACCCACACGGGTCTGCCTTCTTGAAGCATATCTATACCCATCTGGCTCAATGTTTGTCCCCGCAATTTATCTGTTGTCGTCGTTCCATCCTGAATCCCCAGTAGCCTTGCCATCGCCTCGTTTGCCATTACTAGAGTTTTCAGATTGCTGAGTACTACCAGTGGATATGGGAGGTACTGCAAAGCGGACATTGCTAGTTCTGCAGGAGAAGGCATCTCTGGAATATTAAGATGGAAGAGACTGCTATGTCCAGAGCCGCGCCTGCGAGGTGATTGTCCCCGTGCCCTTGCTAAGTTGTCCGCTTTCAGGGACTCGAGACCGTCAATGTTGCCTGGTAGCATCTGGAGAGGTGACATTGGCCTTTCACAACCCCCCTCATGCTGCTCGGTGTCAACATTATGGAAAATCTTCTCGGAATGAAGGTCAATATAGGTGGGAGGATTATTGGAGCCATTTGGCAAAATGTTGCTGTCAGACATAGCCCAATCGCATCGGTACGGGGGTCTGTCTCGTGAAAGGTTGGTTGTGTGCTTGCTCTTCAAAATTCGCTTGTCCACTCAACGTACTGCACAAGGAGGAGCAAAGTTCGTTCCTCTTGGATGATCTGCGAGTATTTTGGGTGCTCATTCGTCAAGCCAGCGCAATATTTCAACCGTGTATGCCAACCACCACCCTACGTCATCTCCGGCGCATTCGATTGATGGTGAATGGGATATATTATCGACTCTGCTGTCGCCAACTCCGTCGTTGCTCTCCGGTCTCACCAATATCTAACATCCGGACAACGTAGCTCGTACTGAAAGAAAGGTTTCTGGTAGCAAATTGAGGTTCGAAGTTCTCAACCGCTTCAAGGGCCAAAAGTAGCTTCCACTAGGACCGTGTTAGAGCTTGATCTAGAGATTCTAGGCCTTCGAAGAGTCCCAAGCTAACGATCTGACCGGTGCAAAACTTGAACGGGAAGAAATCCAGATGATTTGTGTTCTGAATAAAGTCCAAAGGATTGTAGAACCAGAATACTGAGGTTGCAGTTGACTTCCGCAGGTCAAAGCTCCACCAAGCCCCCACAAGGTCATTTCATAATGATAGGAAAGCTTTGATAGGAAGTGAAGGGTTCGATTGGATGGGACGAACAAACCCTGAAGGACCCTGAATAATTCTGGAGAAACGAAACAGGGATGGAGACTGGACGAGACTTGGAAGGGAAATACACAAGAATTCGAGTGGTGAGGGTCCAGTAGCTCTCAGTAGCTCTCAAGAGTACCAGAATCAAACCATTGGAAGGTCAAATCTATCTTGAACATTTCATGCTGGTGGGACAATAGCAGTCAGCAAGAATTAGCCCTATTCGCAAAGCCCTGATCGCATGTCTCCCCAGGGGGCCGTCGCTGACGTAGATTTGCAGTGCGTTTGATGCCTCTTCTGTGACACCAGTAGGAGAGGCCTTTGGGGACCAATCATCCTCCCTCTCCAGATATGAAATGGCCATGGCCTTCGAAGGAATGATTAGCCGATGTTCAACAGCGACGACTCTACTCTCTCCAATGTAATGTAATGTAATGTAATGTTTAAAGATTAATCAAAGAGCTTCTGGATTCTTCTCCCCACTGTTGATCGTCCTGGGGTTGCAGTCGATGGCCGTTGATGTGCAGTACCCTGAAGAATCTCTCCACTCAGAAGCCCTGAAATCCAGGGCGCGGCGGGGTTGTGATGGTGGTGGCGAGAATGCGGTGATCCCTGAAGAATGCGGGAAAAGACAAAATATCCCCGAACGTGTAGTGTGATGTCGCCGATGCCCTTCGAAGGGAGCGTTTCGAGAGTTGAGCATTTTGGTGAAATGGAGTTTGAATCTAAAATGATGATGTCCTGGAATCAGAGAAGATAATTAATTCAAATTCTGGATCTGTCTTCAAGCTCTAACTTAGCTACATTTTCGTTATAGAAGGTGACCACAAGTCAAGGAAGCTAGAAGCCACGGTGAAGGCCTGCAGGACCCCAGCATCATCACTGCCCATCAACCTACCCGCCCTTACATCTTCACATCTTCACAGCCAAACACCTCAATCTCACATACCCAATCCAGTCTCCTCCACTCGGACTCCTACAAACCTCCTCCAAAACCCCGCAGACCTCCCTAACACACTCGTCCCTCTCCCCAACCCCAAGCACATCAAAAAACTGCTTCCCCATCAACCTTACCCACCCCTCAATACCCCCCTTATCCACCCTCGTCGGCCTAAACTCCCTTTCCACTCTCTCTACCCTAAACCCTCCTATCTTCTCCTCTAACATCTCCTTCATCCATTCTTCGTCAGGGAAGAACCATGGGTCAGTCGCGACGGCTTTCTCGAGACCCACGCGTCGTCCGATGGTACTGAGGAGTACAGCGCGGATTTCGGCGACGTTGCCCATTCCTCCCATCTCGAAACCGAAGGTTCCGCCTGGTCTGAGAGCGCCGTGCACGCCACGGAAGAACGGTTCGCGTCCTGACTCGGGCTTGAGAATCCAGTGCATGGCTGCGTTTGAAAAGACTTTGTCAAATCTGGATTGTTGAAGAGCGGGTTTGTGGATGAGCTTTGTTGCATCGAGAACTGCTCATAATATCAGGGACCGTGAAAGAAAGGCACGAGGTAGTGAAAACCTTCGAAAGTGCAGATTGGTGAGATGGCTGGATCAGCGGAAGCAGCTTTCTGGGAATTGGTGATCATGTCCACTGAGCTATCTATGCCATGGATTTTGCCATTTCCTTTTGATAAGGTCTGGGCTATTTGAAGTGGGATTACTCCATCTGTGTTCCTGTTAGTATACGGGCTTTCGTCTTGTATACTTAAGGCGGGGATTCCGACCACCACACCCAATATCTAAAATGTGATCATCTGGTTTCGCATCGAGCCAGCTCAGAACTTTGGTTGCAAGTTTTGGAACAAATGATGCTGAGTTTTGATATGCCTGGTCTTCTGATTGGTATGATACTATGATGAATGGGGGGGTCATCTACCTACCTCTGAAGACCAATGGTCTTCTTGATTTGAAACCATGGTGGACTTAATTCATGAAATACAATAAAGAGGCACTTCGATTTCTACAACGGGAGGCTTTGTAGTTATACTTGTTGTTGAAGTAAGAGCTGCGTATAGCTTATGCCGGTTTCGGAGCCTTGTCAGCCCTGCAGTCGCCCTCGAGAAAGGGGAGGCATCAAAACATGAGTTCAAGGGGAAATAAAGGCTATGATAATAAAGTATGACACATAGATATATCAAATGGCATTTGCTCTCGTAATATGTAGGATATCTCGTATGTGCAATCACAACGTCTAAATCATTTACCCTCCACTATCTAATCGATCTCTATCAACTGATACTTATCTTCCCCCAATGCATCCTCAATTCTCTTCATGATTGCGAGAACCTTCTCTTCCTCCAATCGTTGCCCCACAAT
>Ga0182030_10015939_pt1 | contig 14685 bp, 14 predicted proteins | sample 812S3MmetaG_FD_121299 | JGI IMG/M metagenome (GOLD analysis project Ga0182030, IMG submission 121299) | Permafrost microbial communities from Stordalen Mire, Sweden - 812S3M metaG (Illumina Assembly) | ecosystem: Environmental > Terrestrial > Soil > Wetlands > Permafrost | place: Sweden... | reverse complement strand
TCGACTAGTCGATCGGAAGCGTCCCGCCAAATTCCGGGGACGCGAGTGAAGAGGCCGCGCTGCGGCGCTGATGATTGCCAGACAAGCCCCGAAACTGCCAACAGCAGTCTGCCGTGGCCACCTCGGCACATCAGATTCAAGTCATTTGTCGCACCGTCCACCAGGCTGCATTCCGGAGGGGTTCCCCCATCAAAGCAAATCGGCGCTGTCTGCGGATCCAGCTTCAGAACCCGTGATCCAATGCGCAGCACCACTCCCGCGCCGTCTAATACGCTGAACCAGCGTTCGACTCCCGGAAATGGCGAGAACGCGCCACTGCGATCAATACGCGCCACGCTAATACGCACCTGCCAAGCGTCCGGCCCGGCAGGCCACAGCAACAGCTCGCGCGTCTGCCCGCCACCATTGCGCCACGGCTGGGGCGGTTGATCCGGAGCGTAGACAAGGCGGGGTTCTGGGTCGCGGGACATGGATAAAGCAACTTTACCCTATCGCAGCAGTCCTGGCGTTACTGGCATCGCAGCGGATGCAAATCGGTAGTGACTCTGTCAGCAGGTTGCACAGTCTTTCGATTGCGGCGATTGCGCCAAGACCTTGTAGAAATAAGTTGTACTGCATAAACCGCCGCGCGGCCACAAGGCGTAGCAGGGAATGACGCCGACGCGTTGCCAGTCAAGGCGTGTGTAGAGCCGCTCAGCATCGCCACCGGTGACGGAATCCAGCACCAACAGGGTTCGACCAGCAGCGCGTGCTGCTTCTTCCGCAGCCCGGACGAGTGCTGCGCCAACACCGCGGCGGCGCGCGCGTCGATGCACGAGCATCTTGGCAAGGTCACCACGATGGGGCTGGTTCTCGGGCAGATTGAGTACAACCTGAACGGTGCCCTGAATCTGACCCGCGGTGTCTTCAGCGAGCAGCAGAATTCGTTCGCCGCGTGCCGCGCTGTCCATAACCCCTTTCCAGAACGCCACGGCATTGGGGTAGGGGAGCGGCCACATGAAGCTCACCGAGGCGCCCCCTTCAACACAGTCGATAAGAACTGCGGCCAATTCGGGAATTAGCCCCGGCTCGTAGCCTACTGAGCGTATTTTCAGCGTGCTGGCCTTCATCGGCCTGGTCCAAGTCCGATTGCCATGGTTGCAATGACGACCGCGTAGCGCGCGGGCTTTTCGCCAGGATTTGCAAATACGATCAACTGATCGAGTTGCATGGCCAGACAATCTCCGCGTCCAAGCCGATGGGTCTGATCGCCCAGCGTGACCTGGATGCTACCGGCGAGTACCCAGACTTGCTGATGGAGCGGTGGTTCGTGCACCGTAGTTTCGAATGCCACGTGACCGCCGGCTGGGAATTCGACTTCGACAATACGAAATGAGCCTCCGCTTTGTGCCGGCGACACATTGCGCCGCACGTACCCGGAGGCAGGATCACGCCAGGTTGCTTGCTCACTTCGACGTGCGATCGGAGACGTTGAGGGGGCGTTGTCGGTCGGAGGATCGAACAGCTGGGCAAGCGGAACGCCCAGGCCCGTGGCGAGTCGGTCCAGTACCACTGCAGTTGAACTGGCCTCGCCGCGCTCTATGAGCGAAATCATGGAGCGGCTTACGCCGCTGCATTTGGCCAGAGCCTCAAGCGAGAGTCCGCGATGCGAGCGCAGTGAGCGCACCTGGCCTGCGACACGCTGATTAACGGAATTGTCCATCTTATCCATTAAAATAGATAAATATCCAATATAATGGATAATGTCAAGAAAGCAGAAAGAATGCTAAGCCTCGCAGTTTTGGCCTAATACCAGAGACGAACGCCTGCAATAAAGCGCCACTGATCTTGGCTGCTCGCCGCAACTGCCGTGCGCGAGTAGGTGGCGCCCAAGTAGGGTGCAAGTTTTCTTTGGATCTCGTAGCGCAGCCGCAATCCAGTATCGAGCTGCGACCAGCCGGCTCGGATCTGCATGGGCTCATCGGGCCTTGTGTAGCCGTTTAATTCGACCTGTGGTTCAAGTATTAACCGCTGGGTTAGCAGCAGTTCGTAGGCAGCGGTGAACTTGAGCGCATAGTGGCCAGCACTGCTGGCGTATGCAGTTGCCGAAACCTCCAGGTCAAAGGGAGCGAGGCCCTGGAGACCGATTGCTCCCCAGCCGCGACCGGAATAGGAGTCAAGGTCGTAGCGGATGCCTGTCTGCAGCTCAAAGTACGAGCTGATGGGCCGATCGTAGAGTGCTTCGTCTTGGCCGTCGCGTGTCAGTCCCGCTGATACAAAGCCTTCACTCTTGAGCCATACCCGGTTTTCATCGCTGCCGATCCACAGAGCTCCATCCCAGCGCAGAGCGTTGGCCCCGGCATCCAGACGTTCTTCAAATTGGTCGAGTTCAGCATGAAAGAAGATACTCTGGTCCTCAATCGGCGCGCCGAAAGGTGCCGCCGCGCTAGCCTCATTCACCGCCATCTGCGCATCGGCGAGAGCGCACAGCCCCGCCAATGAGGCGACGCTGGCAAGCCATCGGGCAGCGGCGCGGCTGCGGCGACTCATGCCACGATGACCGTGCGGAACATGCCCGTTTCCATATGCAGCATCAGATGGCAGTGGAATGCCCAGTGCCCGGGCGTGTCCGCCGTGAACAGAAAGCTCAAGCGCTCGTTTGGCTTAACATTGACAGTGTGCTTAATAGGCAGCTTGTCTTGCTGTCCATTCTCAAGTGCGAACAAAAAGCCGTGCAGATGTATGGGATGTTCCATCATCGTGTCATTGACCAGCACAAATCGCACGCGCTCGCCCAGCCGCAGGTGTACCGGTCCCGCCTGTGAAAACTTCTTTCCATCAAAGCCCCAGATCCAGCGGTGCATGTTGCCAGTCAGACGAAATTCGAGCTCACGCTCGACAGCCTGAGTCTCTGGATTGGGTTGCAATGATCTAAGGTCCGTGTAGAGCAACACTCGGCGGCCGTTGCCATCGAGACCGGTACCGGCTTCTCCCAGCCGGCTAATTGGCTGGTTTGCTACGTGATCAACGCTGGGCAGCCCACGCATCCGCGCCGGATCCACTCCGTCTGCATTAGGCGCCCCGACGGCGGCAGGCATCGGCGCCATAGCGGCCATGTCCGACGCGCTCATATGCGACATATCCATGCTGGAGATGTTCATCGCCGGCATGGCTTCCCCCATCTGCATGCCCATATCTGCCATCGAGCGCAGCGGCCGCGGCTCGAGCGCGGGCACAGCCGCAACCGCGCCGGCGTGGGTAGCGAGCGTTGCACGGGCATAACCGGAGCGATCAAATGCCTGAGCAAAGATCGTATAAGCCGCAGCGCCTGCGGGTCTTACGATGACATCATAGGTTTCAGCGACGCCCATGCGGAACTCCTCAACTTCGATGGGTTCAATATCACCTCCATCGGCGGCGACGACGGTCATGGTAAGGCCCGGAATTCGCACGTCGAATGTCGTCATTGCTGCCGCATTGATGAACCTGAGGCGAAGGCTTTCTCCGTCATTAAACAGGGCAGTCCAGTTCGCGTCTGGCGATTGCCCATTGACCAGGAATGTGTAAGTTGAGCCGGTGACATCCATTAAGTCGGTCGGACTCATGCGCATTCGGCCCCACGCACGTCGGTCGGCGGCAGCTGCGGCGAACCCGAGCCGGCTGGCGTCGCCCAGAAAGGTGCCGAGAGTACGCCGCTGGTAATCGTAGTAGTCGCTCTGCTGCTTGAGATTTGACAGGATTGCCATCGGATCCTCTTCAGTCCAGTCGGACAGCATCACTGTGTAGTCCCGATCGTAGCGGTAAGGCTCAGGATTGAGTGGCACCAGGATAAGCGGCCCATAAAGTCCGGTTTGTTCCTGCATGCCACTGTGGCTATGGTACCAATAGGTTCCGCTCTGTCTGATTGGAAACTGGTAGGTAAAGGTTGCGCCCGGCGCGATACCTTCAAAGCTCAGGCCCGGAACGCCATCCTGATCGGCGGGCAGGCGAAGGCCGTGCCAGTGAATGGACGTCGCTTCAGCCAGGCGATTTGTCACTTGCGCCGTCAGCACAGTGCCCTGTCGCAACCGCAGGCAGGGTCCCGGAATTGAGTTATTCACGGCCGTTGCAATCCGCGATCGCCCCGTCGCGTTAATGGACAGCGGCGCGATGATCAGGGATACCGGGTCGTTACCGGGCTCAAGTTGCCCTGCTGGAGGCCGCGCCGTGGCTGCACGGACCAGCCCTGCAGTGCCGCAAGTTACCGAAGCCAGGCCTTGTACAAAGCGGCGACGGTTTAGGCGGCTACCGGGCTTGGTCTTGCTATCGCTCATCTCGCGTCCTCTCAGAACGTATGGCTAGGCTGTCCATAGGCTAGAATATCTTGGCGACGACTGCCGACCGAGTCGACTAAGCAACGGTGCGGTGAGTACAGAACCAGAACACTTGTGCTGGCGGGCTGGCAATAACTCGGCTTCAGGGAGTCAGATATGGGCATTTCAGTTTACCGGATGGCAGGCGCGGTGCTGCTTCTGCTGCTCGGCATTTCGGCGGCCCAGGCCCATGCGAGACTCCTGAATGCAGAGCCTGCGGCGCAATCAACGGGTGAGGCGCCGGCAAAGATTCAGCTGCACTTCAGTGAGGAACTGGCCAAGAAATTCTCCAGCTTCAAACTAGCCAATGCTTCGGGTGTCATTGTGCCGCTCACGCCCGCTGACAGCGCTGATCCCAAGTCACTGGCAGCATCGCCTGCAACCGCACTCATGCCAGGTCAGTACACGGTCACTTGGACCGCGGTGGCGAGTGATGACGGGCACAAGACCAGCGGGACATATGTCTTCTCAGTGAAATAGCGTCCGCGTGCTCGGCTGGGCCGTAATCGCTGTACGCTTGCTCGTGTTGGCGGCGACGCTGGTTCTTTTTGGCGCTACCGCCTTTTTCAGTTACGGGCTGGCACCGCGGGGCTTACCTTTCGCAAACCGCCAGATTAGATGGCCCCGTGTCCTGGCGCTGATCGCGGCGGGAAGCGCGCTCTTCGCGTCGCTGCTGTGGCTGGTACTGGAAGCGGCGACGCTTGGCGGATCATCCGCTGATGCCATGAATACGGGTGAACTCTGGTTACTGATTACACAGACCCACTTCGGTCAGATTGGCGCGTTTCGCTGCGTATTGTTGGTGTTTATTCTGGCCATGCTTGCGGCACTCGGATTTCATCGCCGCCGGCTATGGGCCATGCATTCACTGCTGGCAGCGGTCGTGTTGGGCAGCCTCGCCTGGACTGGCCACGGGCACATGAATTCGGGTATTCCAGGATGGGTGCATCTGGGGGGCGACCTGATGCATCTGCTGACGGCTGGATTGTGGATTGGTGCATTGGTGCCGCTTTGTGTGCTGGTCATGAGCTCGCAGCGGCGCGATGGCGCCTGGTCGGAGCGGGAGATTGCTTACGCACTGACTCGCTTCTCGGCTATCGCTGTCCCGGTAGTAGCGGTCCTGCTGCTGTCCGGAATAATCAATAGCTGGTTTCTCATCGGCCCGGCTGTTTGGCGATCGCCGCTAACGACGTTGTATGGTCGGCTGTTGTTCGTCAAGCTGGCTCTGTTTGTGCTTATGTTGGCACTGGCCGCTATTAACCGTGTGCGACTGACCCCCGGGCTCCAGCGGGCCGCCGCCCTACAGAGCAACGCTGGTGTACTGCCCGTATTACGCGCAACCATTCTAGCCGAGACAACCTTAGCAATGCTCGTGCTGGGATTAGTGGCAATGATCGGCACTCTTGAGCCGCCGATCGGCGCTAACTAGCGGCGTTGCACGTGCAGCGTGGCGCGCCTGGGTGTCTATCCAATTGTTCAGTACGACAGCGGTACGGACGACCGACCACTTTTGCCCAAGCATCTACTCGAAGTGCTCAAAATTTAAATCGCAAGCCGACCCCATATAGGGCATTGCTTGAATATGCGAGCGTCGGCGCCTTGTGATCAAGGCCGGGTCCGCTGTAGCTCATCAGCAGAGTTCCGGCGTAGGTGTCGAAGCTCTTGGCAAAGCTGTAGTCGGCGAGTGCCGAGTAGGCAATAGCCAAGTACTGCTTACCGACTTCTGGTGCGTTGTCGGTATTGATGTCGTACCAGCCAAGCCCGAGATCGAATGCCTTGGTGAATTTATAGTCGCCGCCTAACCACACGACGCCAAAGTGCTGCTGGCCGCTCGCATTGGCCGCAGGGTTCGGGAGCATCAGGCCGAAGTAATCCTGTATTCCAGTAAGATTCGGATCGGAAGGTGCCGTAATGCTTACATACTCATAGCCCGCCTTAACCGTCGCATCGTTATCGATCTTGTAGAGTGCAGTCAGCATGTACCCCCTTGTGTTCTCAATCTGAAGATTGGGATCTGGAGTGACCACGTTGGAATATTGAATTGCCCATGCAACGCTGTTGGTTTCTTCGGAGAACGTACCCTTGACGCTCAGAGGGCCCACGCTATAGCTGAGCATGGCCACGTAGCCGTAGCCCGCAGCTTGATCACTTTGCGAGCCCTTAAACTTGTACTGAAGTCCCACGCCAACCGGACCAATCTGGTTCTCATACTTGGCGCTGTTATCAAGACGACTGTTTTCAGTTGCGCCCAGGCCGCCACCAATACCGCCGGAAAAGCCTAAAGGGGAGTAGAGCAGCGCAGCCTGGACAGGATCGTACTCGGCCACTTGGTCCAGGGAGAGATTTGTGGTTCGACCCAAGGCGATGGAGCCGAACGCTCTATTCGAAAAGCCAACATACGCTGCTCTGGAGAATAGCTGGCCGTTGATCGCGCTGGCACCATTGGCGGATTTCAATGCGCTTATGTCGTCATAGATCGACTTGCCGTTGTTAGCCAAAACTCCCGATATCACGTTGAGAGCGGACTCTACTTTAAAGAACGCCTTCATGTCGGAACTCAAGTCCGCCTCCGCCTTAATGCCCACTCGCGACATCGAGACGCCACCGGAGTAGAGCCCGGTGAAACTGTTAGAGGAGCTGTTGAGATTGTATGGATTCACCGTGGATGCAAAGCTACTGCTACCGCTGTAGGAATGTTCCAGAGTGCCGATGCCCGCATCCAAAATACCGTAGAGCTGCACATCCACACGGTTGTTGTCGATGCCGATGTCCGCTTCGGCGAGGCCGGAAAGCAACGCAAGAGCGCTCAGTGAAAACGCCGCAATCTTCATTCTGGGGAAACTCCAAATTCTGGCGGATGTCTTCAATAACAACCGTGGCCAAGCAAGGCATTGTATAACAATGCTGCCTCGTTATATAGTAAGCAATATAACGACAGTTTTTCATCGGAAGGCCATGTACCTTTGCCAAATGTATCGGCGCACCTAAGCAAGAGGCTCGGCGACCGACTTCATGGGCGCCTACGGCCGGGACTTCAAGGGCGGACTGCCTGACCCGGGCGATCGAGGGCCGGAGTCGGTTAAGGCCAGCTGCTGCGAATAGGGCTACTTACTAGATCCCGGTCGAGCGCGTCTGTGAATAGCAGTCGCGTGCGCGACTGGTTCTCAAGCGGAGGCGGGGAGGGGAGTGCCATTCTGGCGGCCGCCACCTGGGTCGAGATGATCAGCGTTCGCTACGGTGATTAGTCAGGGCTTATGACGCTTGAGCGCGACTCATCGGGATTAGAAGCCTTTTTGTCAGGCTTTCCAGATATTGATATCCGAATCGATGGCATGTTGATCTATCTCTGCCAGTTCCTCGGGACTGAATGCGAGATTCTTCAGGGCCCTCAAGCACTGTGCAACTTGTGACCAGTTGCTCGCGCCAATCAAAGCGCTGGTTATCACTGGCTTTCTAAGAACCCATGCGATTGCCATCTCGGCCAGACTTTGGTCGCGCCGCTTTGCAATCTCATTCAAAGCCCTTATTCGCCCAATTGCACACTCTGTGAGCATGCTCGTTTGCAACGACCCACCCCGGCTTGCCCTTGAATGTGGGGGCACGCCATTCAAATAGCGATCGCTCAGGAGGCCCTGCGCCAGGGGGGAGAAGACGATGCAGCCGATGCCCTCTTGCTCGAGCACCGCGAGCAGACCATTTTCCACCCACCGGTTGAGCAACGAATAGGAGGGCTGGTGGAGAACGAACGGCGTCTTGAGTTCGCGCAGTATGGCGCTGGCCCGCCGCGTGTGTGCAGGCTCATACGAGGAGATCCCGGCGTATAGGGCCCGGCCGCTGCGGACCGCGCTATCCAGCGCCAGCATTGTTTCCTCAAGCGGCGTATCGGGATCAAAACGATGGGAATAGAAGACATCGACGTAGTCGAGCCCCATTCGCTTCAGGCTTTGATCGAGGCTCGATAGCAGATACTTGCGCGATCCCCACTCGCCATAGGGACCAGGCCACATGCGGTAGCCCGCCTTGGTCGAAATGACCAGCTCATCGCGGTGAGTGCGCAGATCAGATGCCAGAACGCGGCCAAAATTCTCTTCCGCCGAACCTGGGGGCGGCCCATAGTTATTGGCTAAATCAAAGTGAGTTATTCCCGCATCGAAGGACTTTAGAAGCATTTCGCGCGCATGGTCCTGCGATGCTTCGTGTCCGAAGTTTTGCCATAAACCCAGTGAGATTCTCGGCAACTGAAGGCCGCTGCGCCCGCAGCGCGCATAGTTCATGCTCAGGTAGCGGTCAGCTGGGGCTTGATACATCTGTAGCTCGATGTGTCCGTTGAGTTAATCACGCCGAGGTGCAAAGCATAGCTCGAATGCTCACCTGTCCGCCGCTCGATCGTTGGGCGGGACTGTTACAGCGCTCCGGTGAGTCTGAGTACCCGCATTCGGGACTCTCTCCCCAAGGACTATGAGCGCCGATTTAAAGGACCCTGCTATGGTTGGTTCATATGTCTCCGGTCCGATGCGCGGGCAACTCCTTCACCCATACGCCTACTGCCAACTCTGCGCCCTTAGGCCCAAAATACGAACCGGTTACGGGCGACACGGCATCCGCAACCCTGGCCACGGCGACGGCTATGTTCTTGCTTCCGGCGACCTCGCCGATTGTCGGGTCGAAGCCCTTCCAGCCCGCTCCGGGTATATACACCTCTGTCCACGCGTGCGTGGATCCGCTGCTGCCGTCTGCGGGAGGTGAGTTCAAGTACCCGCTCACAAAACGAGCGGCCAAGCCAAGAAAGCGGGCCGCCTCCATAAGCAAAGTCGCGAAGTCGCGACAGGAACCAACGCCTCGCTGCACGGTTTCAGCCGCACTCTGTACGCCAGGCTGCTCGCGCACCTGATAGCTTAAGGTCCTGTTGATTCCAGTACACAAGCGATCGAGAAGAGCGTAGGTCTGGATGGCCTCGCCACGCTGCCACCACTTTGCAAGCCACGCCGCAAGCGCGGCTTCGTCCCTCGAGCTTGGGCGGGCGAGGTAGGGGTAGAGCATCAATGCGGTGTCCGCATCATAGGCAAACGGGTAGTTGACGGCTGACTCTGCCACGAGAAAATCAAGCGGTGCGACGTTGTACTGCTGCACGACGACTTTGCTGCTGATTTCAAGTTGGGTCACACTAGAGTCAAAGGTTGCAATTGCAACGGCATTATCGTACTCATCGCGCAGCCAGCGAAGCGTGGCTTTTGGCGTCGTGTCGAGCTGCGAGAATTCAATACGAAGATCGGCGCCTTCGCGTGGGCGCAGCAGCAGCCGATGTGGCCCGAGCCGCACCGGAGCCGCAAATTTGTAGGTGGTCTGATGCAATATTTCGAGCTGTCGCATGATTCTCTGGCGAGATGATGCAAAAGCTGAGCTTAGCGTCCGGCGCCCGGTTAGTCTGTAGCCATGGCTAAATAGTTTTTACTAGCCGCGATCAGCGTCCTGCCGAAGGGGGCTGCCCGCTGGCTCCGGGGGGGGCTTGATACGAGTCTACGGAAGCTTAAGCGACCCCGATCGCGCCGCCACTCTCATCCGATTCGGTCGTATGCGCCACAGCCGCCCTGCGCCTCATGGCAGCGACGGGCAAGTTGCTGGTCTCGGCAGCGATTCGGAAGACCCCGACGATCTTATTGAGGTGATTAGCTTGGCTCGCAACGCTTTCCGCCACTGCGGTAATCTGATCGACCATCGAGGCGTTCTTTTGAGTCATGGAGTCCACATGCCTGACTGCGCCGTTCACTTGATCGAGACCCCGTGCCTGCTCCTGGCTTGCGCCGGCGATGTCGCCAATGATGGTCGCAACTTTCTTTACTGAGTCGACGATCCCATGCAGCCGACGGCCGGTTTCATCGACGAGCGCCGAGCCCTCCTTAACCTGCGTGACACTGGCTTTAATAAGCGACTTGATTTCATGCGCCGCTGTCGCGCTTCGCTGGGCAAGGCTTCGTACTTCGGAAGCAACCACGGCAAAGCCCCGGCCCTCATTGCCAGCTCGTGCGGCCTCAACGGCTGCGTTGAGGGCCAGGAGGTTGGTCTGAAAGGCGATGCCGTCAATTACGCCGATGATGTCAGCAATCTGGGCGCTCGTGGCGCTGATACCGCTCATCGCGGCAATGGCGCGGTTAACGGCAGCCCCACCGTCTTCGGCTAACTGACGCGCGTCCGTGGCGACTTGGGTCGCCTGTCGGGCGCTGTCAGCATTCTGCCGCACTGTATCGGTCATCTCTTTCATGCTGCTCGCAGTCTCTTCGAGGCTTGCGGCTTGGCTGGCCGTCCGCTCACTCAGCTGTGTTACGGCGCCGCCCATATCGTGGGTGGCTTCCGCAACGGAGCCGGAGGACTGGCGGACATCGCGTATCAGGGTTCCAAGCTTACGCTGCAAGGTGGCAATATCGTGCAGGAGGCTATCGGTGTCGTCGGAGCGCAGCGAGATCTGCTGCGTAAAGTCGCCGACAGCGATTTGGCGGACCACCTGCACAGCGTGCTCTGGCTCCCGCCAAGAGCGCGGAACACACTGCCGATGAGTATCCATGAGCCAAGCGCGAGGCAAAGCAATGTAATTGCCGCAGCTGCGATTGATATCTTAAGAGTCCTTCGAACTCCAGTTGCGCCCGCACCCAAGCGACGTCCCCCCTCATTTGAGTAGCAGGAAGGTTTAGGGAAACTCTGTCAGGAACAGCTGGAAATTAGATTCGTGCAATCAGCCGGTTTGGGACAGAGTGAGTACGAATTAGGCGGCGGATTCCGGCTCGCGACGGACACTCACAAAGCAACGACAAATCGTCCAGCGTCACCACGTCACGATTCCGGTCACGGTCCTAGTCGCCTGAAGAGTTGCCCGGTCCCAACTCAGTCAGGGCGCAGGAGGGCAACGCGGCTTAAGTGGAGTCAATTTGACGTCTTTATCGTCTAGCGTTGTAGGACTGAGACGACTAGACACCTTCGCGGCGCAGCCTATCCTAGAGGCTGTAACTAATAATAGGTAATATGCCAAAATGCTAGAAACAATAGCCATTGTGCTGCTGATTCTCTGGGCGCTCGGCTTGGTGACGTCCTATACGCTTGGTGGCTTCATCCACATATTGCTCGTACTCGCCATTGTTATAATCTTGATTCGAGTTATTCGTGGCCGCTCGCTTTGATATTCGCGCGCTTGCCTTCGGGAGATTAGGCCTAGCATTGACGGTGCATCCTGCGTAAGAGAAGCGGCTTCACACGACCAGTTCACCTGATGCGATCAGCTAACCTCACTCAGGATGGTCCAGTTGCCGCTCTGGGGTCGCATTTAGCTATCACCCATCCGATGCGCTGTGCTGACCAAAGCCACAGCCGGCACTAAGCAATTCGTGCGTGGCCAGCGAACCAGTCTCGGCGGTTTACTTGTCGCATTAATCGGCGTATTGCAGGGGTGCGCGCTGCAGCCACCGGGCTCGCAATTTCCGAAGAAGACATCAGTGGCGTTGGCCGCTCCGGAAAGTACCGCCATGGGAGCCGAATTTAATTCGGCCGCCGCGCTGCACGAGGGCAATTCTGGATACCGAATGCTATCGGCAGGTATCGACGGTCTCGTGGCGCGAATCGAGCTTGCCAACGCAGCCGAAAGCACCCTAGATCTGCAGTACTTCATTTACCGGGGGGATGAGACTGGACGATTGGTCACGGACGCTTTATTGCGTGCGGCAGACCGTGGTGTACGCATTCGGCTGCTAATTGATGATGGTGCCACGATAAGGGGCGACGAACAGGTGATTGCACTTGATGCGCACCCGAACATTGAAATAAGAATATTCAATCCGTTTTCCTATCGGGGGCACAACGTTCTCCTAAGATCGCTTGAATTCTTATTTAATAAGAAGCGCCTTGATTATCGAATGCATAACAAACTGATGGTCGCCGACAACGCGGTCGCCCTGATCGGTGGGCGTAATGTCGGCAATCAGTATTTTCAGATCGATCCGGACTCACAATATGCAGATGATGACCTGCTGGCTGTGGGTCCGATTGCTGGTAAGCTCTCCGCCACTTTTGATGAGTTCTGGAACAGCTCACTGGCCATTCCAGCCGCCGCGCTTTATCGCCGTCAGCGGTCAGCAACCGCTTTGGAGGCGCGGCGCGCGCAGGCTGCACAATATGCGGAGCGGCATTTACAGACGCTTAAGTCCGATGGCATGGATTACGCATCTCGCATCGCTGCCGGGGGGCCGTACGCGGACCTGCGCAGCGGCAAGGCGCCGCTGGTATGGGCATCCGCGACGGTTGTCAGCGACAGCCCTGATAAGAAGAACGTCGAGAGCGGTGCTCGCGGTGGCCGCTTGATGGCGCGTTCTGTGATGAAAGCGGCCTTGGCAGCGCAATCAGAAGTCCTGATGATTAACCCCTACGTGATCCCGGCTAAAGATGAGATGGAAGATCTTGCCCGACTTCGGGCACGAAGCGTTGCAATACAAATCTTGACCAACTCATTGGTTTCCACGACTGACCTTGCGGCCGAAGCGGGATATGACCGATACCGCATCCCGCTGCTTAAGGAAGGCGTAAAGATATATGAGTTGCGCGCGCTCTTGGGAAACACCCGGGGCAGCGGGCAGTCGGCAGTGGTATCGCGCTACGGCAACTATTCGCTGCATGCAAAGCTGATCGTATTTGATCGTCAAGAGCTGTTTATAGGCTCCATGAACTTTGATGAACGCTCGAAGCGGCTCAATACGGAAATCGGGCTGCTTTTGGACAGTCAGGAACTCGCACAGCAAGCCATGACGCGTTTCGAGCGCATGATTCAGCCCGAGAATGCCTACGCTCTACAATGGCGGGATCCTGTTAGTGGTGGCAAACGGCAGAAAGGGCACATTGAGTGGATAACCGTAGAGAACGGCGCGGCAGTCACCTACACGCATGAACCCCGCCGGAGCCGTTGGCAACGCATGGAGTTCTTATTCCTTTCGTGCCTTCCCATCACGGGTGAGCTCTAGCGGAATCAGCCGCCCCCGCCGTGGTCAGACGGGTGGACGTTAGCGTCGGTTCCGCTTGCTCTCCACTGTCCTGACTTCTGAACGCCGGAAGCAGTCTGAGGAATGATCGTTGACGATGCCGATGGCTTGCATCCAAGCATAAACGATTGTCGGTCCAACGAATTTAAAGCCGCGGTGCTTCATTTCCTTGGATATGCGCTCGGAAAGGGACGTAGAGGTGACCCGACGTTGCCCACTGGTTACGACAATACGACCGTCGGTGAATGACCAACAAAAGTGCTCGAATGTCTCGTCGCGGTGGGCCATGTCGCAGTAGATCTGAGCGCCACGGATGGTTGCCTGAATTTTGGCTCGACCCCGGATGATGCCGGCGTCATTCATTAGACGCGTAACTTCGGGCTTGCCGAAGCGGGCGACTTTGACAGGGTCGAAGCCGGCGAAGGCTTTGCGAAATGCCTCCCGTTTTCTAAGGACCGTGATCCAAGACAGTCCAGCTTGGAATCCTTCGAGCATCAGCATTTCCCAGAGCATGCGCGAGTCGTGCTGTGGCACGCCCCATTCGTCATCATGGTATGCGCGCATCAGCGGGTCCGTCTTGGCCCAGCTGCAACGGGTTTTCTCCCTGCTCATTTGCTCTGTTCCCTTTTGGAGATTGTTGCTAAGCGCCAATGACGCTCGATTCTAGGTGAACGCTGGTAGCTTGAGTGTCGCGAGGCGGCGCACTACCAGGTGAAAGTTCTCCCGCGAGTACTCGAGCATAACGGCCAGCAGATGAACGGCATCCAGGGCCGTCAGATGTTCGGCCTCATCAAGAAACAATGTGAATCCGCTCCGCACATTCAGGCAGCGGTTAATCGAATCAAAAAGGTCCGCCGTGACTCCGCCGACGTCCGGTAGCAGGGCGCGGCGCAGGTTGACGCTAAAGCGGGCCGCGTCATTGTCTTCGGGGTCGATTGTGATCCAGCCCGTTGCGTGGCCAGTCGTCACCAGGTGCTGGTGCCATTGCACCATGAGGGTAGTCTTGCCGAAGCCGGCTGGTGCGTGGATTTGGACGAGCTTGGCGCCTGCATTCTGCTGCAGCAGCGACAGCAGCTGGTGGCGTGCAAGTTCGTCGGGCCTGGACGGTCTCGGAGTGAATTTGGAGGGGCGCGGTTGGGGCTAGTCGGGCATGTTATTTGCGAGACTGGGGCGATTGCCTATAGCTGTGGCAGACCAATGAACCACCTCGTCCCGGCACGCAGTAGGGCCAGTCAGTGACTCTAACCCTCTCGGTAGCCTCGCACAGCGCCCGCCTTTATTTATGTAGAGTGATGCAGGGTCGGCCAAGTATAAACACCCGCGTCGCCTAGGCTTCCCTG
>Ga0182030_10015938_pt1 | contig 14685 bp, 15 predicted proteins | sample 812S3MmetaG_FD_121299 | JGI IMG/M metagenome (GOLD analysis project Ga0182030, IMG submission 121299) | Permafrost microbial communities from Stordalen Mire, Sweden - 812S3M metaG (Illumina Assembly) | ecosystem: Environmental > Terrestrial > Soil > Wetlands > Permafrost | place: Sweden... | reverse complement strand
TCTTTGGCGAACTTGACCGCTTCGACGTGGACTTTGGTGACCAGAGGACAGGTGGCGTCGATGACGCGTAGTCCGCGGCGGGCGCTGTGTTCGCGCACTTCGGGCGAAACCCCGTGAGCGCTGTAGATGACGCGCTCACCGTTAGGAACTTCGTCCTCGCTATCGACGAAGATGGCGCCCTTGCCGCGCAGTTCGTCGACGACAAAGCTGTTGTGGACGATTTCCTTGCGGACATAGATGGGCGGACCGAAGGCCTCGAGGGCGATGCGGACAACGTCAATGGCGCGCACCACGCCGGCGCAGAAGCCCCGCGGCTTGAGCAAAAGCAAAGTCTTTCCCTGGCTATTTGGCACTATTCAACTCCTGCTCCTCTGACGTTCGCCAAGCCATGATGATTCGATGCAGAATCTGGGCCTGGAACCGTACGGTCAGGGTACATGAACCCCATTTGAGACAATAGTAATAAGCTACCGGAAAGTACCTCTCTGGTCAACGTAAGCCACAGAAACGGCGGGGATTAGCAGTGGGTGGGGAGTGGGTGCAGTGAACGGTTGCTACCACAGTCGCTTGATCTGATACAGATCAAGAAGGCGGTCAGCGCTGAGAATGGGCACATTCAGCGATTGCGCCTGAGCAACCAGCAGTCGATCAAACGGATCCCGATGGTGGCGCGGAAGCAAGCCTGAACGGACAGCGGTATCCAGCGTAATCGGAACTTCCGAGAATGATTCGCGCTCGAGAGCACGCTCCAGCCCATCGAGGATCGATGGCGGCTTCATCTTTTCCGTGCTCACTTTGATAGCTAGTTCCCAGCCCACTGCGGCCGAGATCAGAATGTGATTCTCTGGATTTGCGATTATCTTTGTGGCCTGCTTGGAGAGTCGCCCAGCGTCTTCCATCCACCAAACGAGTGCGTGCGTATCGAGAAGAACCTTCACGTTCCTCGCAGTAGACAATGAGGTTAGCGACTAGAAATGGCAGTTCATTCGAAACCTAAGTCTTTCAGTTCCTGATCGGTCAGCGGGTCGAATGCATCGGGAGTATACGAGATCTTGCCCTTCCAGGCGCCGGGTTTGCGATCTCCGCGCTTGTCTGCGATCGCAACCAGCTTCACTACCGGCTGCTTGCCGCGGGCAATGACGATTTCCTCGCCCCGGCAGACCCTTTCGATGAGCCGGGAAAGTTGCGTCTTTGCCTTGTGGATGGTGATGGTTTCCATGTCGTGTGGGTTACTTAGCTAACCAATGTTAGCTAATCCAAGTGGGAGCGTCAAGCCGTCTTTTCTCGCCATGGCGATCGGCGAAAGGTCGCCGCAATTGCCGGCGGGACGCCGGCGCTACCCGTTGGCTTTGATCATCTGCTCGGCGTGTTTGCGCGAGGTGTCGGTCAGTTTGGCGCCGCTGAGCATGCGCGCGACTTCCTCGGTGCGCTCCTCGCCGGCAACCGGGCGGATCGAGGTGCGGGTGCGGCCGTTGCGCTCCTTCTTCTCGATGACATAGTGATGGTCGGCAAAGGTGGCGATCTGCGGGAGGTGGGTGACGCAGAGCACCTGGTTCGATCGTGCCAGCGATTTGAGTTTCTTGCCAACGGCTTCAGCGGCGCGGCCGCCGATGCCGGTATCGATTTCGTCGAAGACCATGGTGCGTGGCGATTTGCGGCCAACAGCCGGGTTCGTGGAGCTGGCTTTCGCGGGCGAAGACGCCCGCGCCACATGGGCTGTGCTCGCACCATGGTTCGGTTCCACGCTTACTTTCAGGGCGAGCATTACGCGCGAGAGTTCTCCGCCCGAGGCAATGTGCTCGAGTTGCCGCATGGGCTCGCCGGGATTGGTGGCAATGAGGTAGACGACTTGATCGATTCCGGATGGAGTCCAGTTCCCTTCTTCTTCCGAAGTCGCGGTCTCGATTTGGAAGGCTGACTTCATGGCGAGGTCGTTGATTTCCGACTCCACCAGCTTTTCGAGTTTGCGCGCTGCATCCTGGCGCTTTTTCGATAGTGCCTGGGCGGCCCGTAAGAACTCCTCGCCAGCTTTAGCGAGCTCAGCCCGCAGTTCGCGCAGGATTTCGTCTTTGTTCTCGATTTCCGAAAGCTTGCGGGTCACGTCGGCTCCGAATGCAATCACATCTTCGAGGGCTGGACCGTATTTACGCTTTAGGCGGTCGAGCAATGCCAGCCGGTCTTCGACCTCGGCCAGATGTTCCGGTGAGGCGTGGATGCCGCCAGCGTAATCCCGGACTGTGGCGCCGACATCTTCGACGCTGATGCGGGCGGTTTCGAGCGCGGCCAGAGCTTCCTGAAACTTGGGCTCGTAGCGCGCCAATTCCTGAATCTGTTTTTGCGCAGCGCGCATAGAGGCAGAGGTGGAACCATCTCCTTCGTAGAGCAGATCGAAGGCCTGCATGGCTGCGTTGTAAATCTTCTCGGCGTTGGCGAGCACGCGCTTTTCGGTTTCCAGTTGCTCGTCTTCGCCGGATTGCAGCTTGGCTTCTTCGATTTCGCGCTTCTGAAAGATCCACAGATCCACCAGGCGCAAGCGGTCCTGCTCGCCGCGTTCGAGATCTTCAATGCGGCCGCGAATTCCCTTCCACGCTTCGTACGCCGCGGCTACCGGCTCGACCTGGCTTCCGGCAAACTGATCTAGCAGTTCCAGGCGAGCGGGAGCGTCGAAGGAGAGAATCGATTCGTTTTGAGCATGGATCGTCGCCAGATGGGGCGCGAGTTGCCGCAGCACGGCAACGGTTGCCGCCTGATTGTTGACGAATGCTCGTCCCTTGCCCCCGGTGGCAATCTCACGACGAATGATGAGTGAGCCATCTTCCGATTCATCGAGCCCGTTGTGCTCCAGGATTCTCTCGATCGCTTGCTCGGCGCTGCCCTGGCATTCGAAGACCGCCGAGACCACAGCCCGCTCAGCACCGATGCGGATCACCTCACTCGAGGCTTTATCGCCCAGCAACAGGGCCAGAGCATCGATCAGAATGGATTTTCCCGCGCCCGTTTCGCCGGTCAGCAGGTTCAGTCCCGAGGCGAACTCCACCGCAGCGTTGTCAATGACCGCGTAGTTCTCGAGGCGTAATTCAATCAGCACAGGCCATCCCAGGACGATGTCAGAGTTTTGCGCAGCATAGCATGAAAGGCAGTTGCCAGTTGCCAGTACCCAGTTGCCAGTCTACGCGAGCAAATTGCGAGAGCTGTGCCCGGTTAAACTAGCAACTGACAACGGGGCGCTGGCAACTGTATTCTGTGAGGGTAGAGGCTTTAAGGAGGGCGAGTGCGCTGTGGACGTTGCGGGAACGAAAACTCCGAGGCTAACCGTTTTTGCGGCATGTGCGGAGCGGCACTGGTGGGAAAGACGGAGGCGGCGGGGCCTGCGGTGCGGGCGACGGTTACGCCTGGGGAAAAGAAGGCCGAGTCGGGATCGGGCGGTGGGCCTGCGGAGCCACGTCTGCCGGCACGTTCCGCGACGGAGGCAACGCCGGTAACTTCTCCACGGGCGAGCAGTTCGTCGACAGGCAGCTCTTCGACAAGCAGTTCTTCCGCAAGCAGTATCCCGCCAATCACGGGGCCGTCATTCTTAGGATTGAACACGCCTGCAGGTAGACCGAGCGTGGATCAGTCGCGACAGCATTCTGATCCGCCGCACGGCCACGATGCGTTGCGCTCTTCCGGAAATCTGGACTACCTTCTCAAAGATGAGGAAGAAGGCGGGAGGTGGAGCCGGGGCAAGTTCGCGTTGATTGTGGTGGCTTTGATGTTGGTGGGCGGTTTCGGATATTTGCGCTGGAAACAGGGAGGCTTCGACTGGCTGACCAAGGGCGACGGGAAACCTGCGGCGACCACGCAATCGGCGGAACCTGCGCCGAGCAACGCGGATTCTGGAAGTACAACGAGCGCCGCGCCAACTCCGGTGGGGACGAACTCGGATGCCGCCAGCAGCGGGGCGGCGACGCCACCTGCGGCGGAATCGGCGGCGCCCCAAGCGACTCCTTCAGAGACCACTGCACCACAGAACAGTTCGCCGCAGACTGCGCCTGCGCAGGCCGATCCCAGCGATTCAAAGCCCGCGGATTCCGTGGCGCCACACGCGAGTGCTGATTCCAATACGTCTGCTCCGCAGACCGAAGCGCCTGCCGTGGTGAAACCACGGGAGCGCAAGCCGACGCCAGTCAAGCCAGTTGATCCGGTGAGCGAAGCGGAACGCTACATTTACGGACGCGGGGTGGGCCAGGACTGCGATCGCGGCATGCGGTTATTGAAGCCAGCCGCCGAACAGTCCAATCCGAAAGCAATGATGTCGCTGGGCGCGGTTTACTCCACCGGCACCTGCACGCCGCGCGATTTACCGACGGCCTATCGCTGGTTTGCGCTCGCTCTGCATAAGCAGCCCGACAACGAGGCACTGCAGGATGACCTGCAGAAACTCTGGAGCCGGATGACGCCGCCCGAGCGTCAACTCGCGATCAAGCTCAGCCAGTAGTGAGCGGAGCTGCGCTCCGCAGACAGCCGAGGGCGGCTGTCCCCACATAGAGTCACGAATGAGTTGAGCTAAAGCTAAAGTGCAATCCGACAAGGCGGGATTTTTCGTATATCTACTAAGGAAGAGACTAGGGTTTGTCGAGTCTGCAACGGCAAGGCATTTCGGCGGATCTGGCCATGGTTGCCGGCCTGAAGGCCGGCGACCAGGGGGCGATGGCGGAGCTCTACGACCGCTACTCTTCGGTAGTGCATGCAGTAGCCTTACGGGTGCTCGGAGACACGGGAGCGGCGGAAGACGTGCTGCAGGAAATCTTCTTACAATTGTGGCGCAATCCCAGCTTGTTCGATGCGTCGCGCGGCAGTTTAGGAAGCTGGCTGGCCGTCATCACGCGCAACCGAGCCATTGACTCCCTCAGAAAACGTCGTCCCGAGACAGATATTGAGGATGTAGTGTTATCCGTAGCTCCTGACTTGGCCGGAGAGGCAGAGCGAGCGCGGGTTGCCGAAAAAGTGCGCGGAGTGATGGGAACTATGACTCCGGTTCAGCGCAGCGCCCTGGAAATGGCTTATTGGGAAGGCATGAGCCATTCCGAGATCGCGGACAAGACGGGAGAACCGCTGGGCACGGTGAAGACACGGATTCGCGCGGGATTGATTGTGTTGCGGAAGGCGTTTCAAACATGAGTGAGTAGCGGAGCTGCGCTCGGCGGACAGCCGAGGGCGGCTGTCCCCACATTGAGCGCGAAGGAATTTGGCAAGCTGATTAGGAAATGAGCGAGCACGAACAATACGCCGAGGATCTCGCCTTGTATGCGCTGGGTGCGTTGCAGGGAGAGGAGCGGGTAAAGATCGACCAGCACCTGGCGACGTGTGCGTCGTGCCGGTTGGAGTTGGAGCAACTGCGGGGCGACACGGCGTTGCTGGCAATGTCGACGGCGGGGCCGAGGGCTCCGCAACGAGCGCGTCAGCGGCTTTTGGATGCGGTGGCGCGGGAACCGCGACCGGTAGCGCAGGTCGTAACACGCCGAGGGTGGTGGGGATGGCTGGGATGGGCGGCTACGGCGGCGGTTGTGATATTCGCGCTGTCGTTGTGGCGGGAAAATTCCGGGCTGAAGCAGAGCTTGGCGTCGGCAAGTTCGCGGGCGGCGGAGAGCACACGAGAGTTGGAAGAGCTGCGGAGGATTGCGGCGCCGATTATTCAGCCGGAGGCACAGCGGGTGACGCTGGTAGCGGCGAAGGCTCCGCCGCAGCCGCAGGGTAAGGCATTTTATCTGCGGAACCGGGGGAGTTTGGTTTTCCTGGCCAACAATATGCCGCCTCTGCCGCCGCAGAAGGCTTATGAGTTGTGGCTGATTCCGACCAGCGGGAATCCGATACCCGCAGGAGTGTTTAAACCGGATGCTCGCGGGAATGCGAGCGTGGTGAATCCCCCGCTGGCAACGGGAACCGAGGCCAAGGCGTTTGCGATTACCGTGGAGGATGAAGCGGGATCGGCTGCGCCTACGACGCCGGCGGTGATGGTGGGCGCAGGCGAGTAACGGGGGGCTGTAAGAGCTGCGCCACCCTGGATCGACGCACTGTGCTTAGCACGCCTCGCTTCGCTTGGCGGGACAGCCGAGGTAGCTGTCCCCACCCAAGGATCTGAACTTCCTTCCACAGGCTGAGAAATTACGGACTTACTGTTCCAGCGCTTTGACGGCTTTTGCAGTGGCGGGGTGTTCTTTCTTGTAAGCGCGTGCGATGTCACCGAGAGGAGTCTCACGCGCGGGGGCAGAGACGAATTCCGCCAGCGGACGCTCGCCCTGGGAATAGCTGTAGGGATTCGAGTCGAGGAGGCTGGACTCCTGCGCCATGGCATGCTGGGAAGCGTGCTGGGGATGATCGGGAACAGTGGTGGGCTGGGCCGTGCTGCTGATGGAGCTGGCAACTTGTCCGAAGCATGCGGTAGCACAAAGAAAACAAAGAGCGAACATCGCGGTCTTCATAATTTTGATCCTATCCCGGGGGAAATTGCCTACAGTGTGAAAGAACTGGCGGAGTCCGCTCAGCGCGGCTTCCGCCGTAGTAAGGGCAATCCGCATACCAAACCGGAACAGGTGGGATTCGAGTTAGGGCAGGCGGATAGAGGCCAGGAGCAAGGATTTGCACATATGTGGAAGGTTGGCACTCTGGAACCTGCAGGGGCGCATCGTCGCAGGACTTGCGCACCCGGAACCAGGGGTGTATGGTTTCCGGCGCGCGAGAGGTGGCAAGGAGGCGCACTGCATGAAATGGTACACGGTTCTCTTCTATGTTTATGTTCTTTTGCTGCCTGCCGGGTTGTGGGGGCAGACCAGTTGCGAAGAGGGCAACGGCCCGCTGGATCTCGCTGCACCGAAGACGATGAGCGTGCAGGAAGTGGTCCAGAAGTTGGGCGTGGCCGAGGCGGCGGCGAAGGAAGCGCGGCTTCGTTACACCTACAAGCAGGATGTGCTGGTACAGACGCTGAACGGGAAAGATGTGACGGGAGAGTTTCATGAAGTGACAACTGTTTCCTACGGCGAGAAAGGCAGGCGGGTGGAGCAAGTGACGTTCGCAGCGCAGCCGTCGTTGCGAGGGGTTCAACTCACGCAGGAAGACATGGAAGATATTCGCGTCTTTATGCCCCTCATGCTGACGAGCGAGGATTTGCCGCAGTACAACCTGACTTATGCCGGGCAGCAGCATGTTGACGACCTTGATACGTACGAGTTTCACGTGGAGCCGAAGAAAAAAGAAGAGAAAGGCAAACGGTATTTTGAAGGGCGGATCTGGGTGGACGCGCAGGATTTCCAGATCGTGAAGCTGTGCGGCAAGAGTGGTCCGGACCAAGTGCGGGTAAAGAAGAAGCAGCCGCAGGATTTGCGGCCCACGTTCGTGACGTATCGCCAAGAAGTGGATGGGCGCTACTGGCTTCCCGCGTACACGCGGTCGGATGACACTCTGCAATTTAAGACCGGGGGAGTGCACGTGAAAGAGATCGTTAAATATAGCGAGTATAAGCGGTCCGGCGCGCAGTGAGCGTGCGGCTGTGGTTCATTTCGCGTTTAAAAGTTTGCGGTTGTGCGGACGGCCAAAGCGAGGGGATTCTGCGGTGAGGCATGAGAAGAAAGTTAGGGAGTGCAGGAATTTTCACAGTTGACACGCAAAGGCAATGTGAAGAGAATCATCCGATCTTGTTGTCCCCTGCTTCCATTGACTCTGGAACTTCAAGCCTTTTGTGGGTTCAAGACTTGTAAGCGCTGACGTTATCAAAGACACTGCGGTCAACGACTCTAAGGAGATCTATGCACATGAAGCAACGATTTACTGCGCTCAGCTCATTTGCTGCGCTTCTGGTGGTAGCCAGCTTGGCCGCCGCCGCTTTCGCCCAGGAACAGTCCACTCAAAAACCTATGTTCAAGCACCCCACTCCGCACTTCGATCAGAATGCAGTACCAACCACAGCACTGACCACCTGGAACGGCACTTTCGTGTACCAGGGCAAGACCAATCACTTCGTGATGGTGGGCACGGATCCGTCGGCCACCAACACTACCACCACGGTTCCGGTGTACATCATTCCGGTAAAGTTCGGCTTTACCAAAGGCACCACGACGAAAGTCTTTGATCCTACGAAGCCGATCGGTAGCGGCGACTCCGCGGTCAATCAGACGATAGCTTCGCCGATCTTCCAGAGCAGCGTCGACTACGTGCAGGGCGGCACCGATATCGGCACAACCCAGTATGAAGATGCCTTTCAGCGCGGCAACTTCTGGACCGACGTAATGACCAACACCGACTACCATCTGATTCTTGGAACGCCGACGGTGTTGCCGACGCTTACGGTTAAGGTACCTGCGGCCGATGGAACGACCGGTACGTCGTCCTATGGTCCTGCGGGAACGCTTGGAATCGTGAGCTTTAACTGGTTCACCACCGAGGCGCCGACCTGGATTAAGCACTACCCGCAGATCACGCCCAGTTCCCTTGCGATTTTCATCACCTATAACGTCTATCTTTCGGAGACGAGCAATTTCGGCGGATGCTGCATCGGCGGCTTCCACGACGCATACGGCAGCGCGTCTTCTCCGCAGACCTACTCCCAGTTCTCGTTCATGGGACAATCGACGACCCGCGAAGTATTCTCGTCCGACGTTTCGGCGTTGTCTCACGAAGTAGGCGAGTGGATCGACGACCCGTACATCGACAACACGCAGGGCGCTTGTGGCGGCATTCTGGAAGACGGCGACCCGCTGGAAGGCGAAGCGGACTACGGCGATCACATCTACACCCTGGGCGGTTACTCCTATCACGTACAGGATCTGGTCTTCTTGAAATACTTTGGGCAGACCCCTTCCACGTCCGTGAACAATTGGTGGAGTTTCCAAGGTTTCCCGTTCACCACCGTCTGCCAAACCGGCCAATAGTTAACCGGCAGTTTGTGGAAGCAGCCCGCCCCGCGAAGGGGCGGGTTTTTTGTTGCCCCAAAATGTTGCCCCAAAATGGGATTTACGAAAACCGAACAGAAGAGTGAGAAGGACATTTGGATATTGACTCGGAATCAGAGGCACATTCAGAATCGTGTCGCTCTATTCTTCACGGCGTGCGGTCGCTCGGGATGGGCATGGGCGCTCCTAAAGTGAGGGGTCGTTTTCGAATCACTTATTGAAGCCAATCAGGAGGATGAAATGGATAAACGAATCGTCTTGACTATCGTCGCGCTCGCCGCCGCAAGCCTAGTCTCCGCGCAGGTTCGGCGGGGCAACGGCATCGTTCCGGATTCGAGTATCGAAAAACCCGAGGACGTTGGCGTAAGAATGCACACCAATTACATCATTTATGCGCCCGACGGTGCGATTAGGCCAGCAGCCAATCCCGGAGGAGAAACGCCGGCGTCGCTGGGCTGCGTGTACGACGTGGTGTCCGCTCCGATCAGCGGATGCCCGATCGCAACTGCCACCGAAGTGCCGACGGGAGGCAGCGGAGTGATCGTCATCGTGGATGCGTACGATTATCCCAGCGCGGCGGCGGATCTGGCGACCTTCTCCACGGAGTTCGGACTGCCTGCGCCGAACTTTGCCGTGAAGTATGCCAGTGGTACAAAGCCTCCGAATGGATGCAGCAACGGATGGAACGGAGAGGAATCGCTCGACATCGAATGGGCACACGCGATGGCGCCGAATGCGCAGATCATCCTGATGGAAGCGGCTTCGTCCTCGAACAGTGCGCTCTATACGGCGGTGACGGCGGCTAATTCCTATATCGCAGCGAATGGTGGAAAGGGCGAGGTTTCGATGAGCTGGGGAGGAAGCGAGACCAGCGGCGAAACCAGCTCAGACCACTACTTCACGCAGTCCGGCGTAGTGTATTTTGCCTCGGCCGGAGACTCTCCGGGAGTGATCTACCCGAGTTCCTCGGTGGATGTGGTTTCGGCCGGCGGGACGCAGGTGAATCGCAGCGGGGGCAATTACACGAACCAGACGGCGTGGAGCGATGGAGGAGGCGGCACGAGCAGATACGAGTCCAGACCGTCGTTTCAGAGTGGAGTCTCGGGTGTAGTAGGAACGCACCGGGGCACGCCAGATCTTTCGTTTGACTCCAGCGGGGGTTCGCCGGTGGCAGTGTATAACTCCAACTGCTACGGAGGATGGCTGGAAGTGTATGGCACCAGCGTGGCCTCACCCTCGCTGGCTGGAATCATCAACAACGCGGGGACGTTTAACACCAGCAGCAACGCGGAGAACACGGAAATTTACACCAACATGAGCAACACCAGCGACTTTACCGATATCACTTCCGGCAGTTGCGGCACGCACAGCGCAACCACCGGCTACGATTTGTGCACCGGCGTGGGAGTGGATAGAGGATTGTTCGGCAAGTAGGAATCTGTATGCGCTATCGCATGTGACCCGCTCCGCAAGGGGCGGGTTTTTTGATGGCGTGAAGGTGGAAGTCAAGGGGTGGTGGTCGGCTGCAAAATCGGAGCGGGTCAGTTTGGGCTGGTCACTTCAATGGCGCGCCCGCTGCCGTACTTTTTGAACACTGAGTCGCGGGAGATGACGCCTTCCAACTGGCGGAAGTTGGCGCGATTGACTACGGGGACGAGCGGATAATCGTTCACGTAGCGGAGAGCAGAATCGAGAGGGAGATCGGGGTAGAGACTGGGCAGTGACTGAGCGGAGAGAACGGAGCTGAGCGTGAGTTCGCCCTTGCCTTCCTGGAAGAGGCGCTGGAGTTGGTCACGACTGATGATGTTCCATCCGCTGGGATGCATGCGCACGAGGAAAGTAGAGTCGGGGGAATCCTGAATGCGGCGGGCGTTGGCATCGACATATTCTTGCGCGTTCAAGATTGTGGCGGGAACGGGGAGCATGGCATCTTCAACGCGGAGGATGGTTTCTTCGCGGTCCTCTTCGAGCGAGGGCAGGATGAGGCCGTCCTGGCGCGTAAGCATATCGAAGAGGGGAACAGGCTGGAGGCTGCGCGAGATCAGGTAAGAAAAGGTGTTGGCGACGATGACGGGCACGATGATCTCGTAGTTGCCGCTGACTTCGAGCACCATGAACACAGAGGTCATGGGGACGCGGAGGAATCCGGCAAAGAGGACGCCCATTCCGACCAGGACATAGGTTCCGGTAGATCCGGTGAGGTGAGGGAAGAAGATACGCTCGAGGTCGCCGACGGCGCCTCCGAGCATGGCTCCGATGAAAAGCGTAGGAGCGAACATGCCGCCGGGAGTGCCACTAACGAAAGAGACGGTGGTAGCGAGGATCTTGAGAACGGCGAGAATGGCAAGGATTTTCCAGGCGTACTGTCCGTGCATGGCCTGGTCCATCGAATCATAGCCAGCGCCCATGATTTGCGGAAAACCGAGGAAGGCGATGAGTCCGACGAGGAGTCCGGCGAGCGCAGGTTGAAAATATTGCGTCCAGCGGGGCAGAGCCTTGAGGCGAGGACGCAGATAGCCGATCGACTTGGCGAATGCGACGGAGGCCAGGCCGCCGACGATGCCGAGAAAAGCGTAGGCAATGAGTTCGGTGGGACGCTTGAAGGTAGTGACGGGAATACGGAAGAGCGGCTCACTGCCGAGAAACCAGCGCACGATGACGACACTGGAGACGGCGGAGAGCACGACGGAGCCGAGGATGCCGGCGCTCCAGCGCCCGATAACCTCTTCGATCACGAAAAGGACGGCGGAGATGGGAGCGTTGAAAGCCGCAGCCAGGCCGGCGGCGGCACCAACGGGAGCCATGAGGCGAAGCTTTTCGCGAGAAATTTGGAGTTGGCGTCCGAGAGCGGAGGCGATGCTGGCCCCGATCTGGAGAGCGGGATCTTCGGGGCCGAGGGATTGACCGGAACCGATGGCGAGTGCGGCGCAGATGAATTTTCCGATGGCGGTGCGGAAGGGGATGAAGCCGTTGAAGATGTAGAGCGCGGCCTTGGTCTGGTTGACGCCGCTGCCGCGGATGCCGGGGAACACGCGCAGCACGAGCACGGCGACAACCAGGCCAGTGAGCGAGGGCACGGCAAACAAGCGCCAACTGTGGGTTTGCGGGAGCGGACCAAGCAGGGCGAGGTGCATCCAATCGATGGCCAGGCGGAAGCAGACGACGGCTAGTCCGGAGAAGATGCCGATGAAGACGGAGAGAATAAGGAAGAATACTTCGTCGTTGAAGACGCCTTCGAGACTGGAGAACAAGCGACGTGGAGTTTGAAATCGCGTTGACGGAGTCTGCGGCAAAGGCGCCGAAGAAGTGTTGGCAGAGGCAAGATGACTCATTGGCTGGCGGCCTCGCGTTTCTGAGAAATCAAGAGCAATGCGAGGTCGATGCCTTGCGGCGGACCACAAGTATCGGCAGTCTGATTTTCGATTTGGAAGACAATATCCATGATGGTGTCGGGGAGATCGGTTTCTCCGGGAGAGCGGAGGCGGGCTAGATCTGGTTTGGCGGCAGTCCAGCGTGATTGCAGGCTGGAAAGCGGGGATGGGGTGGTATTGAGGTTGATGCCACGCTGCTGAGCGCACTCGGTGAGGCGATCTCCGGCCTGGGCGAAGGCGGTGGTGATGCGGCGGTTGCGTTCGGCGTCGGAGATGTGACTGTGGAAAGGATTGGTGCGGAGAATCAGGTCGGAGGTGGCGAGAAGCTGGCGAGAGTTGGCATCCTCGGGATTGGCATTGACTGCGGCCTGCAGATAGCGTTGGGCGGTGGCGTAGTTGCCGGAGCGGTAGGCGGATTCACCGGCTCCGGCCAGGGCAGAAAGGTTGGCAGGATCGAGGGCGAGAACTTCGCGGTCCTGCGCGAGTGTGCCGGCATAGTCCCCCGCCTGCGCGAAGAGCTGCGCGGCCTGCAGATGCGAGGCGGGATCGGGCGGCAAGGCAGTGGCCAGGGCCATGAGTTCCGATTCGGCTTTGTCGGGGGCGCCTTTCTTGAGCAGGAACTGGATGAGTTCGATGCGAGCTTTGCTGCGGCTGGAGTCGGGATCAGAGTTCCAGACTCCGTACATGGCGTTGTGGTAATAGCGGGTGGCGTCTTCGATGGAACCGCGGTGGGCGGCGACGCGGGCAAGCGCGAGATTGACGGCGGCGTCCTGGGGGGAACGCTGCCAGAGAGCAACGAGATAGGATTCGGCTTCATCGAGACGGCGCGGATCGTTGCTGTCGCGCAGAGCGCGAGCCAGGCTGAGCTGGTACTGAGAGTTGGTGGGATCGCAGGTGAGGGCGGCACGGAACGCGGCGATAGCGTCGTCGTAGCGGGAAGCACCGGCGTCGGCGAGGCCTTGGGCGTAGAGCGTACGGCCGCGGGCCTGCTGATCGGCGGTGAAGCGGGAGACGAGATGGCTGACGGCTGCGAAGGCAATGGCGGCAGCGAGCGTAAGGATGAGGAGTATGACAGGGGCGGAACGCGAGACGAGTTTGGGAAACGTCCACGACATGTCTCGTATCACGATATCATTTTGGGGGCGATGGGAATGAGTGGGGTGAGCACAAGAGTAGGATCGAGCAAGTAGCAGTGGCATATCGTGCCGTCCGGTACGGGACTGGTTCCACCTTTCCCATCTCTTCCCGGCACTACCGTGCCGGGCTTTCCCTTGCCGCCCCTTCGGGGCTGGGATCAAGTAGTTTTATTCCTCAGTCTTCCCCTAAAATTCAGGTCTCACTTAAACGCTTAATGACCCGCGGTTCAGGTAAGATATTGCGTCTGTTGGGACTGCCGAAGAATGAATCGCGAATATCACAAGGGATACAGCCAGGAACTGAATCGGGACATGGAGGCGCTGGTGTTTGGGCATGCCGGCACGCCGTTGGTGGTGTTTCCGACCTCGATGGGAAGGTTCTTCGAGTATGAGGACCGGGGGATGATTGGAGTGCTTGCGCCGAAGATTGAGCGCGGCGAGTTGCAGGTGTTTTGCCCGGACGCCGTCGATACCGAGAGTTGGTACAACAAGAGCGTGCATCCCAAGGTGCGCGTGCTGCGGCATTTGCAGTATGAACGCTACATTGTGCATGAACTGGCGCCGTTTATCCGGTGGAAGAATCAGACGCCGCGGCTGGCGGTGACCGGGTGCAGCTTTGGGGCGTATCACGCGGTGAATTTTGCATTGAAGCATCCCGACGTGGTGACGCATTGCGTGAGCATGAGCGGGGCGTTCGATATCCATCAATTTTTGGATGGATATTATGACGACGATTGTTATTTCAATTGCCCGCCGGATTATTTGCCGAATCAGAATGATGATTGGTTCTTGAGCCGCTACCGGCAGATGAAGATTGTGCTGGGGTCGGCAGATTGGGATATGTGCCTGGACCAGAATGTGAAGTTGTCGGCGATCCTGAATGGCAAGGCGATTCCACACTGGCTGGACGTTTACGGGGATAATTCGAAGCATGACTGGCCGCTGTGGCAGAGGATGGCGGGAAAGTATTTTTAAAACCGCCGTCGGTCGTTGGTCGTTAGTCGTTGGCCGCCGAAGTTGCAGCGATTCTGGTGTGGTTGAGAGGGTAGGGATCCTTCGACTGCGTAAGTGCTTCGCTTCGCGGAGCACTTACTTCGCTCAGGATGACAATTTAGGGATGACGCCGCTGGGAAAGCAGGTTCCTCACCGGGCTTACTGCCCGGTTTGATTGCATAACGACGTTGGCCCGTCGCGAGTAGATTGGTATGCGATGAACAAGACCAAGGCTCGTGAGAGGAGCCAACGTCAATGCTG
>Ga0182030_10015937_pt1 | contig 14686 bp, 10 predicted proteins | sample 812S3MmetaG_FD_121299 | JGI IMG/M metagenome (GOLD analysis project Ga0182030, IMG submission 121299) | Permafrost microbial communities from Stordalen Mire, Sweden - 812S3M metaG (Illumina Assembly) | ecosystem: Environmental > Terrestrial > Soil > Wetlands > Permafrost | place: Sweden... | reverse complement strand
TGTCACAATAGCTAGCTAGCAGATAGCGCGGCACGTGGCGCTTACTAAGCATCACGTCTATAGATAGCACTCAACATAGATAGCAGTAATATAGTCTTGTTCTAGAAATCGTATATCCCCACACAAAGGGTACCTCTGATATCCAAATTGATCGAAGGATGTGTGCTATGGTGATGCTCGGGGATAATTCAAGCACTTGAGCCCGCAAGTTCGGAGCCCTTGATCAAAGTCCTGGTCTCTCGTGTTATTATTTTATAAATGGTTACTACTTAATAAATCCCTATCCGACGCCTGCCCCGATGGCGAGAGATTGCTCCCATCCATCTCATACACCCCTATTGCTGATTTCCCATCAACTTCATGTAGTACGCGTTTCTGATTGACTGCATTCTTCGCATCGATTTCATACAATGGTATTGTACCCTTCCCATCCAACTCCTGCTTCTTATCCGCCGGTCGATAAACTTCCATTCGTCGAGCTCAGATCGTTTCCTGTACTCGGATCCTCATCCCCACCTGTCAAAATTATCCCTCGACTTTCCTGGCTTTGTCTTCTTGACTTTCTTTTCAACAAAATCATGCTAAATATCGCCAACACAGTCAAAACCACTACACCGATCGTCACTCCAACTACAATGCCAACTTTACTACTAGTTTTCTTCTCTGGCACAGGCGTCGTCGATGGCGTTGATGGTATTGACGTTACTACTGGGGCTGGAGTTCCTGTCGACGCTATCGTACCACTGGCCGTCGTACTGCTAGGTGTCAAGGTAGCGGACGTTGTCGTGCTCATACCAATCGTCGCCACGATTAATAAGCCCTCATTCTTCGTACAACAAGTCGTATTCCCTCCCTGGCAGCACCACGAGCCATCAGAACACTGGGTCAACGCCACATTATCATTCGGATTGCCTCCGCTCTGTCATGTGATTAGTCTTGAGTTGATTGTCCAAATCGAGAAAGCACATTGGGAGGGCTTATGATAGACTCCCGCTCCCTGTGTTTCTCGCTGGAGATAGGACATGCTCACTCTAATTGTTGAACAAAGATTTTTCAAGCAAAATGGACTTTTCCACGTCTTATCCGTACAACCTTCTCGCCACTGCAAAGGCCTAGAATTAGTAATGTTACACTAATCGAGGCGCTGAAAGGATTCGATGCATCTTTTACAGTGCCCTACAGTCTAGGAGACATAATAAATTTGACATTGCAAAAAGGAAGAAAGAGAAGGAAGAACATACATACAACGTCCCATGGAACTCATTCAAACACAGCCCATTCGGCATACATTGATCAGGTTTTGTGGCACCCGTATGATTCGTCCCACAACACATCGAATCGACTCCAGTAACCTGGTTGCAGGGTTGGAAGGCCGGGTCCGTGATTGCGGTGCCACTGGGTTGGTAACATGTTGCTGCGATGAGAGGTGTGCAAAGAAGGAGGATGATGAGCAAGGGAGCCATTATGAGCGATCATCCCCAGTTTCGCATTAAGTTAAACTCGAAATTTGGAAACTTGAAAGTATAATTTAAAGTCAATTTAAGAAGACATGGAAAAGAAGGTTAAACTTTGACAAGAGGAAGAGGACGAAGGGATGAACGTTATTATTGCGGCTTACATTGTGCTTGTACAGTAGAAGTACAAGTACAAGTCAGACAACCAACTACCCCTCTTGGCATTCAAAATCACGTAAATTGAGTAAGATCTATCTTTAACAGGTTGACCTATGATCCGCATTGCTGACGGTTCCCATCAGCGGGTAACTTTCAGCTGAGTTTTGAAACGGTGTGATTGGTTGGCAGTACGATTTTTGATCGACGGATATCCTTATAGACAAGAATGGCCTGTCGCGTGCGGTGCTAAAGCTAATTGTGTATGTAGCCCAAGGACAATGATTCTCCCGCAAACAAAGATTCGAGTAAAGAGGTGCTGGTCCTGAAACTGTACATACCGTCCAGTTTTGACTTCTAAGCAAGCGCAGGGACGACGTGCGAACAATAAGTATTTGGAATCAAAAAAAACCGGGTATTTATGCAAATTAACATACATAAACCGTACACCAAATATTATCTTTCTCCATTCCTTTCCATCCAATTCCCGTCTCAAAAAAGAATCTCTCATATTACACAAGATCTCGCGATCTATGCTCGAAGAAGTTACATCTAATCAAACCCATCCTCATAAACTCCCGCATAAGGATTCCATTCCTGTCCCGGATAAGAAGTCGCGCTCATGGCAGCAGGGCCCGTATCCTCTTCCTCTTCAAACCCCAGCCTATCTCTATCATAGTAAATCTTCTCTTCCCGCGCACTGGCTAGTTCCTGCAGCTTTTTATTTTCTTTCAAATCGATCCCGCCGTTCTGGCTGTGTGCAGATGCATTATTGCTTGTATTGATGGCGGGAGCAGGTGGAAGGCGCGGAGACGCATTGTATAAGTCGGGAGATGGACCCCGGTTTAACGTGGTTGTTTGGATGGGGTCGAGACGACCTCGGGAGTCGTGTTTTGGGGGGCTGGGTTGTTGGGGTGGAGGTGGAGAAATACCGGGGGTTGGGGGTGACGGGCTTGGTGTTATACCTTCGCGGCCACCCATCTCTTTGTCTAGAGCCCCTGAGACAGCTAGCATTCCTTTTGGAGCACTGATACCTGAGACTTGCGATATGCCGCTTACTGCAGTGAGGCGTGTATTGGAACGGTTGAGATCTGTACCAATATTGAGGTGGTGGTGATCCGTATTATCGAGATGCTGAGGCCATTTGGGTGGAGGTGGGGGCGGGAAATTATTTGCAGAAGGATTTACAGGTGAGAATACTTCATCGTCGGGTAATGGGTAACCGGCAGGGCTTTCCGGGTGACGAAGGGTAGGCTGCCCCAATCTTTTTACTCCTTGCTGCGTGGGCTGTTGAATTGAACTTGGTGAGTGAACGCTGCTTGGTGGCGAGATTACCGGAATATCCTTATTGAGTGGCGCGGGACGACCTTCCCGATCCTCGCTGTCCTCTGGAAGTGATAGTTGATAAGGGCGTTGCTGACCGAGGGGTGGTCTGGCTGGAGAGCGAGCAAGTAAATCTTCACGGCTGAGACGTCGAGTAGAGCGTTCGTAAAGATCCCGAGTCTCTACTGCAGGCAAGTTTGCCTGGCGATTCTCAGACACACGACGACTAGTGAGTTGAGATGATCTTGACTGGTCATTACTGAAACGAGCAGGTCCGCCGATAAGAGGCGCTGAATGACGCCCTTGGGACTGTTGGGAGTACTGAGCTTCCGTTTGTTGGAAGCGATTCAGACCTCGGGGATCATATTCCGTAGGTACTGTCATTGCTCCATCTCCACGAACAAGACTGTAACCACCCGGGATGGGAACAGTGTCATATCTAGGTTCTCGGGTGGGGTTACGGCCACGTTCGCGCTCGCGCTCGTAATCTTGGGGTGGATGAATCTGCCCATGTCCACTGACAGTCGCAGCGTGTCTAGGTTGAGGTGTTGCATGTTCCTGGAGATCTGTATAAGTTCGCGCAGGTGGGACTTGACTGGGGTGATATTGCGGCTGGCTCCCTTGCGATCGTGTTCCATTTGACGAAGAATCATCGCGTCTATCTTGTTGATTAGATTTTCGCCCCATGATTCCACTCAAAAGGCCGGAGGTAGAGGAGTTTAATCGCCCGGAAGCCGAGGCAGCTTTTCGATTCTTATTATCTGAGCGGGGTTTTGAGGACTCGCCAACAGACGAAAGCTTCGCTAAGAAACTCCTCTGATGGTTTGGGGGGTTTGGACTCTGTTTTGGGGGGGATTGCTTCTGAAAACTGCGCTGAGAGAGTGCCGGTGATTCAATTGGCTGTCTTTCAGTATGTGAGATTTGTCTAGTGGCCTGTGGGCGATCTGAGCCAGGACCTCTCAATGATGGTACGTCTTTGGATGATCGACCAAAAACGCCAGTGAGACCAGAGAAACGATTCTTCTTCTTGCTAGGCTCTTTATCTAAACTAGATGTGGAGGCTCTTGAAAGCTTGTTCGGTTTTGGCTTTTGTTGCGTAGGACTATGTCCAAACAATTGCTTTCTTCTGTCTTGAGGTGATGATGTGATCGGTGAGCTTTCCGGCGATAATACAAGATCGATGCGCGAGCCTGCATGGTGAGCAACCATGCTTTCTCGGCTCTGCGGTGGACCTAACGCACCAGTAGAAACGCGGTTAAGAGTATTGAATAAACTGTTTCTGCGTTTCTTCTGGTTCGGGGCCTCCTCAGATGTGGTGGTAGTTGACTCAGCATATTCATTTCCCTGAGGTTCGAAACCCTTACTAGGAGAGTGCATAACTCCATCTCGAGAGATGGAGTTAGAGATCGAATTCCCTCTTTCTCGTGAGGCGCTTCTGATCTTGTTTCCGATTTCTCTGAATATTCCAGAATTGCGTCTTGACGCAGGACGTGGTTCCTCGGTTGGTGGACCAACACCAGGTAGCTGGTATTCATTGGTCTGCTGTCGTGGTAAGAAGGCAGCTTCGCGCGGGATAGGAGCCTGGTAGTAGTGGGGAGGCAGATCGCTAGGTTCCCGCGGGGTTTCAAAATCTGCTTGTCCAGCTCGGAAAAGCTCCGGGTATCTTTGGGCAGAGGATGGCGGTGTCTCAAACGGCTTCGCGAGCGGAGCTGGTCGTCCCATTCGTTCATGGTAGGAGATATCTGGGTTTTGCGTGAAGCTGGGTGGTCTATTCCGTTGCTGCTCAATTGACGCACGAGGAGGAATGGTCGCGTCATTCCACTTCGTAGGAGAAGAATGGGAAGGCGATTGGGATGGAGGAGTAACTACATTTGGTCGCCACGCATCTTGCGACCTCCTAGAGTTGTCTACTGCAGGTGGAAAGTCGGCCGCCCGCGGTACATTATAAAGTGGCTGAGTTCCGGGTTGTGGAATGATTGTACGTTGGCTATCATCTGAAGTGGCTGATTGGATTTGTGGTGATTTAGCCTCATGAGCCGTCACATCTGCGGTGGCTCGAGATTCACGCTCTTGATGCGCGTTATCTGGTAGTGGAGGGGGACTCAATCTATCTTCCCCATCATCGATTGGGAACCTTTGTCTCGATTGGCGTGACCCAAATCCCAGGCCAAACGTTGAAGTTCTACGAATTGGAGGCAAGCCCTTGAAAGAATTACGATTCGGTTGCTCTTCCTCAGCCTGCTGCTGAAATGTAGTGTTGACTGGAGGTGGACGGTACTCGGATGGGATAGTGTTCGGCTGAGTTGTAGGTGCTGGCGCTGGTCGGGGTACGTCGTAACTCCCGCGAGGTCGATTCAGAATGCTGGTTGAAGACTCTCCGCGAGGTCTGTTTGATATCCCGAGAGTCGGACCTTGCGTGGGTTTTATAATATCAGAATGTTCCTGCGAGTTGTTCAATACGGCGGAATTGGGAGCATTCATAGTCTTTGGGGGCTCAACCTCGACGTTGGTTTGTGCGACTTTGGGTTGTGGAATAATCGACTCGGACTGAAGTTTGTCTTCTTCAGAGACTACAACCCAATCACTTAGATCAGCTGGTTCTTCGGGTGCATCATGATACTGCGTGTTCTCGCTCGTAGTCTCCTGATTAGGTAGGGACAATGGCACTTGCTCAGTAGGTTGAATTGGACCTGACTGGTGTCTCGGATTTGAATGCTCTTCATACTGAAATCCTTCTTCTTCGGCGATGGGAGTAGCGTTAAAGGGATCCCATGATGGTTGATCTTTACCAATTGGAGCCGGAACGCCAAGAATATGTCCAGCATCAGAATCTAAAGTAGAGTTCTGTGTTTGTGACTCATATGGTTTGATTGCCTGAGTCCGTTGTTCAACGGGCGATTCAAAGATTGGTAGAGCACCGCTCATGGTACCGATGTTGTCCAAAATGCCGGGTGCACTCATGATCGCAAACGAATCATCAGTCGCTGCCGTCATGGGAGAGACAACAGGAGGACTACTGGTATCTATCGTTAGAGTCGCAGCTCGCTGCCGACTTTGCATTGGTGTTGGCGTTGGCGTGATCTCCCCAGAATCACGAGGAGCTGAATCGGATCGACCTGATGACCTCGTCTTGGTGAGGGAATGCCCCCAGGAAGTTCGCCGCTCGTTCTTGGCTTTGGACGGTGGGCTTGGCGAGGTCTGTAAGGGGATCAAAGCTTAGTAATGGGTACAAATCATGGTGAATCAAAAATGATCAAAGAGACGACAATTGAAAAGACTGCAATTCTCCCTAGTCTTACACAACCTGCTAAGCAGGATGACAATGACAATGCCGAGAAGGCAGAGCAAAGAAAAACATTAAAACATCACAATCATTAGCCTTGCAAATGCTCGAAAATCACGCAAGAACGCCACGTCGCCCGATTGCTATCCAGCTTGAAGGAGATGTTCAATCTACCTTGTCTCCTCCGCGAAGTTTGTTCTTCCCCTTTGCAAGTAGACCTTTCCCTGCTTTCCCCGCCTTTCCCCCAAAAATACCTGCCGTATGGAGTAGCTCCTTCCCCTTGGCTTGAACCTGGTGTGTGGTTATCTTGCTTCCTGCGGCTGAGGAGAAACCCTGCTGAGATCCAACTGGCATACTTGGGCCGGGTCTTGATGTTGGCGTTCCAGGCGTTGTCGGGGAGCTTGCGTTCAGATACTGTTGATAATATGGCTGTTGTAAAGGTGGTGGTCCTGCCCCTGTTGCTTTAGAAAATTTTGATCTAGCAGATCCGCCAGGTACGCTCAGTCTTGAACCCCCGAATGACGCAGAAGCATTTGCGTGTTCCGAATGCTGGGCCTGTAATGCCGCCATCCATCTATTCAGACCAGAATCCATTGCCGCGAATCGGTGTCTCGTCTCGTCAAAGGTTTGAATACGCTGATGAGGGGATTTCATAGCAGCAATCTCTTTAAAAGCCAGTAGCCTCGAAGCAGGCGAGAACTGAGGTTGGATAGGCGAATTGATTGGAGATACCGAGCTCGGTGGTGCGGAGGGTGCCGAAGGAGCGGATGGGGCGGAAAACTCTAAAGGTTGGTCGGAAGAAGAGAAGTAAGGCTGCGGCGACCTAGCAGGGTGCTCATCCTCTGGTGGAGTTGGTGAAACAGGATACGAGGAGACTTGTGGATCCTTCTCTTCCGCCAAAGAAAGGCGTCGTCCGGATTGTCCTTGCGGCTGGGAATGTACATTTGCTCCGACAGCGGCACCGCCTGGAACCGCATCACCTGCAACTAAGGCAGCTTCTTGTCCAATGTGGTGATCTTCGGATGCCTCACTCATGGCTGATTGACCTACTAAGCTTTCCTGTTCTGGTGAGATTCCAGTCTGATGAGATCTGACAGGTTCTGCGAGAATTGGCTCAGATTCAACTTGTGTGTCTGCTTGATCACGATTTTGTTGACTTGTGTTCGGCTCTTTGATTGGAAGACTCTGCTGGGCTTGAGAAGGAGCGACAGAGACATCTTCATTACTCGCTTCCCACGAGAAACGCTGAGGAAAAGGAGGTCGTGATGTTCCAAATGGTTGCTCTGCTTTCCTGGGGCTGAGAGGTGCTATAACGACTGCTTCGGGCCCAGCTAATTGGTGATCGCCTGTTGTAATAGTTGGTACTTCGCGATTGAGTGGCTCAGCTTCCTTTTGTGCCGGGGCTGTGACTAGTGGTGCTGGAGGTACATCTTCGGCAGTAGTAGCCCAGTAATTATCATACTCGCTAGGTAAGTATGAGCTAATTCTGGCTTGATTGGACATCGACTGCTCATCCAGCTGATCAGGTGACAATGCATTTTTGGGTGGGGCTGTGTGTGAAGGTTTGGGGCTAAGACTCTTTACGATTTCTTTGTGGAGCTTGTCACTCTCTTCTTCTTCTTCTTGTGTTCTCAAAGTAGACACTGGCGATTCCAAATCTTCAATAGGGTCAGTTTTGTCTGAGGCCTTCTCTTTCAGCGGAGCAATAGATTTAGAGAAATCATGATCGGCCACAATTATAGGTGTATCCTTTGCAAGTGGTGTAGGTGCTGTGCTCGACTGTCCAGAATACTCTCTTCTGACAGTGTCTGGTCGTAATTGGACTTCTGGAGGAACCTTGTCTAGCGGAGGTAAAATTCGGGGATCCAAAACAGTGGCAGAGTAAAGACGTCCTCCAGGAGCCATTGCAGGGTCTGGGGTTGGAAGGGCTTCGTTATGAGATATAGGTCTAGGCTCTCGAGATTTTGAAGGTGTGCCAGCATATCTGTCGCCGTCGGTATGTTCATCTATAGATGTTCCCACAGCACCTGTCCAAGCAGCACCTACTGCGGCCGCCCCCAAAGCACTCTTCGGTAGAGTATGTTTGGTAGTCGTTGGCGTGAGGTCGTAATCTTCGTCCCGTTGCTCTTGCATAGATGACACCGCACTAACAGGAGTCTGGGTGCGGTCAATGGTTTCCACTTCTCGAGCAAGATCTGCTTGAGGGGTTTCGCTGCTTGCAGTAGTGGTGTACGAAGTCCAGCCTCCAGGTAATTCTGGCCGAAAACTTTGTTCCCGTTCCGCTATTGGTCGAGGAGGTTGTAGAGGCTCATCTTGATCTGCTAACGCTGACAAAGGGGAAACAATAGCCCGGTGGCTGGAAGGTACGGTTGTAGAACTCGCCAGATCTGGCGTTCTAGCTGGGCTATTACCAGGACTAGGCGTGCTAATGTCGCGTCTATGACCAGGTTTGAAGGTTGTAGCTGCGCGTTCGTCATGGCCGGCATCCGCAACATCTTCTTTAATAGGTGAAGTGGGCGTCCCGGGCTCATTGACAACTTCAAGGATTGATGGCTTTGACTCATCTCGATTATGAGATCCAGGAAGGGCGGTGCTAGGAACACGACTCATGATAGGACTAATGCCGGCAGTTCCAGTACTCTCACTATCAGTCCTTCTGAATTCGCTATTGGTCCGAGAGGCAGGCGTGTCCGGAACAGAGGACTCGTTAGTTCTATCGAACGCTTGGTGTACTACCGATGTAAAGCCCATGGAGGGCTGATTTCGCAAAGCAAGATCTTCGGTAGGCGCAACGTTTGAAGAGGCGTTAGGTGTGATTTTACTGTCCTGGTTCGTTGGAGCTTCTGGCTCCTGTAGCTTCGACTGAGAAAACATCTCCGTCCCAAAACCAGATATCCGATTTAGATCTGGTAATTTGGGACTTGTTGATTGTGCGCGTGAGTCTTCTGCTGCGATAATATCATCTTCGGTCGGTTTGGATTCTTGCCTCGTGCCGATAGATTCCCTAGTGCGTTCGTTTCCATTAAAGCCTTCAAACCCATATTCACTTTTACGTTCCTTTACAGGTTCCAATATCGGCCTCAATCGCCCCGATTCTGAACTTTCGTCTGCATCCATGCTGATCTTGCGTCTATTGCCGGTTCCCAAGCTCTCGGAACTTGATTTTTCCCTAAGATGTATTTTGGTGGCCGGGGATTCTGACCTATCGCTGGACTTCGCACCCACTAGCGAATCCATACTTGGCCTGCTGGAGTCCATAGATTGTCGTTCTCTTTCTCTTTCTTCTTCCACACGGCGATAGATATCAGCTGGGCGAATAAAGGGTAACGCTTTGCCTGTTGCCACAGGAGAGGCCGGAGCGGCACTCGGTGAAGCGGATCTGCCAGTGGTCCATGGCTTAGGTCCTGCTGCGTCCTGAGCGTGCCGTGGGATATCTGATACGTCGGGTCTCGCAGATTGACTCAAACTGCTTTTGCGGGCCGGAAACCTCGTAGAAGGAGAATCCGTAGCGCTCTGAGGAGCAGGAGACGTGTGTGTATTCAATGGATGTGGAGCCGCCGAGGGAGAGTAGTCTTGTCGAGCCTGATAATCAATAGAAGGTGTTCTAGCATCCGTTGAAATTGGGGATACAAGCGAGCTTGAATCATTGCTGTTCACACGCCCAGGCATCAGAATTTCTGGGTGAGGTGACGCCGGCGAAGGGACTGCAGCGGCAGGGGCTTTTCGGAGGCCAGTGACGGCTGGCTGAGCAGGGACCTGGGTCGAGATGGAGAGCGCTGGCGGACCGCTTGGATTGCGAGTGCTGGGGACACCGGTAATCTGTGAGAATCGTGTCGCAGGACCTGTTACTACCGGAGGAGACGGCCGTCGTGCAGTTGCATTAGAAATAGCTCCGCTCGAGAAATTCCTCTTCTCGTCGTCTACATTGAATGAATTCGTCCGTGCTCTGGAGCTGCTTGCAGCGCCGGGAAGCGGGGGCAGATCGCCATAATTCTTCTTATCGGAAACGACTGGAGTTTCCAGCTGTGACCCACCATGAATTGCTTGTCCTTGTTGTCGCAGTCCTGTAGGTTTCGATATTGGAGGTGGTGGAGGTAGAGGATCATAACCGTAGTCATCGTCATCACCCCAGTCATCACCACCATAAGAAGCAGGCTTCGCATCGGCCCATTTCTTGGTCTTTTGTCGATTTACATTCGCCTTGTAGGACATCGAGGGATTGTTTGCCGATGCTGCAGACATTGGGCTCCTGGGTGATGTTAACGAAAGCAAAGAATCCGCAGATAGATGACACTCACATCGCAGATTCCTTATCATAAGGACGGGCCATCTTTGGCAATACTCGAAGAGTCTTCGCTCACGAAGCATCTGTTGATGTAACCATCTGCGAATGAATGTCTGCGTTGTTGACGGGACAAAAGCTTGGGCTTTAGATTGCGCGAAATGAAAACGGGTTCATTCGCGGGAGGTTGGATTGTCGTTCGTCAGAGATCTGCCAAGTCAGGATCAACAATCCTTTCAATCTCTTGCGCAGGATTAACAGTCGGGAAGGAGAGAGAATCAAAAGAAGAAGAAGGGCAGAAATACCACGACGGCACACAAGAATATTATTCCCTAACGATGTATGAGGAGGATCAATTTTCATCCTCCTTCGAGATTCTTCCTCGCCCTCGTTCTCAGTCTAATATTCTTGCTCTATGATTCGCCTTTCCCCGCCTAGGTTAATCGAGGTAATCCATTTTCAAGTGCTCAGCCACATTTTCATATCAAACGAACGAATGTAAAGCCTGCATTTACCCCTAAATATAACTTTTAATCACGTGGTGTTACTCCAGAGCCCCCGAACATGGTTGAGATTTTCCGTGCATGGCTGAGGCTTTGCGCTGCACGTTCAATACGCGGCCGACGAAACACCAGTTGTCCTTACCTCACCTTGCCCTGACGGCTCAATGTTCTCCTACACTTCAGTAAAATAAATTTCCACGATACTTTATTCCCCTTTACAACAATTAATTAGAGTCGCCTCTGCTACGTTCCTTTATCATTCTCATTGTCTCTAAAAATACAAAGGCCACTGCAATAAACTCCACTACGTTTCGTTTGGTCCGAGCTCCGGAAGGCGAATCTCCAGACGACGAAACAAGGACAACAGGTTGCGCCTGACGGGTTGACACGATTGTATTAGATTTCTTTCTCTTGCGCCTAGTTCTGGGAAGCCCTGCGCGATGGCGGTATCCTCGATTCAAGACCGAACCAACGAATTCAGGTCGGTCCTGGCTCAAGCTCAAAAACGACAAGCATCCTCCAAGGTTGGAGCACAGAGGCAATCACTTCTCACCGATTCGCAAAAAGCTGCGGCGAATGGAAGTGCAAATGGCGATGGGAAACCTAGGAGGTCGGAGTTTGCGAGGAGGGCGGCAGAGATAGGAAGAGGGATAGGCGCAACTATGGGCAAATTAGAAAAGTTGGCACAATGTAGGATTGACCATATCACTCTACTGCAAGGATGAATGTTGACTGTACACAGTGGCCAAACGAAAAACGCTCTTCGATGATCGACCCGTGGAAATCAACGAATTAACGTTCGTTATTAAACAAGATCTCTCGTCCCTGAACCAACAAATTTCCTCCCTTCAAACTCTCTCTCGGTCACAACATCCTAAAGCAGACCAGGAAGGCGAACACAACAAGAACGTGGTATTTCTCCTTCAAGGAAAGCTCACAGATGTCTCCGCAAACTTCAAGGACGTCCTTGAAGTACGCACGAAAAACATTCAAGCCTCGCGCTCAAGAACCGAGAATTTCGTATCCTCAGTATCAGCCCATACTGCTCCAGCAATTTCACAGTCTGCGAGTCCATTATATAGTACACCGACGAGAGGAAGTCCTGGACCGGGTCAAGATCTATTGAGTTTGAATCCCGTGGGGGATCAACAGCTTTTGATGATGGAGGAGGCACAACCACAAAATTCATATATCAGCCAAAGGGGAGAGGCCATCGAGGCAATCGAGAGGACCATTCAAGAGCTAGGTGGGATCTTCGGACAATTAGCATCCATGGTATCAGAACAGAGTGAGATGATCCAAAGAATAGATGCGAATACCGAAGATGTGGTAGACAACGTTCAAGGTGCTCAGAGGGAGTTACTGAAGTACTGGTCAAGGGTCTCAGGCAATCGCTGGTTGATTGCGAAGATGTTCGGTGTTCTCATGATTTTCTTCTTGTAAGTTACTCTTCCGTGAAACATGGGGTTCCTGCTAATATTTAATAGACTCTGGGTTCTCATAGCAGGATAGAGCTGGTCCAAACAGCCAGGCAATGCATTGCAGGTGTAAAATTATTGTAGAAAGCGTTCAGCTGAATATACCATTTTAATTCAAGGCCTTATGGGCTTCATCAAGTTCACGAGCCGTGCACAATTTTCTTTCTATTGAAATTTGCCTTATTATCACTGTGAGTTGTTCGGACGTATTAGGAAGTGTTATTTGTTTTGGAACAATCTGAACATAGGATCAAGTAGATCTTGGATTTTGATATAACGCGTAGCTTCAAAATGTAATAAAATAACTCGGTCTGAGAATCGACGGCTTTTTTTGGTCACTTCTCAGTCGCGATTCGTAGCGATACGAATATTTCACCTACGACATTAGAATAGAAGGGCGTCCCTCGCCACCCCGGCGGCCGCAAACTTGAAGACCTCCCCGGTACTTGTCAGCTTACAATATCAATATGCTTTTTAAACTCGAGACAATTGCAATATTCAGAAAAGCTACATGTTGTTGGCTTTTTGAAAGTATCACGAACATTTGAACACTATGGGTTCAAGCAAGACTCTACAAACTTGGTTCCCTGGAACCACTTCACCATTCCTGTGCAATGCTCCTATGCTCGGTTCCACGGATGCAAAATTCGCTGTTGCGGTCACACGAGCTGGTGGCTTTGGTAGTTCAATATTTTGATCCTTTTCATTTTGATTTCGGTATTAACAATCTCACAGGATATATTGGAGGCGGCTTCGACTTCAGTGACGGATCTTCGCAGATAAAGGCACTCTCATCAGAGCTCAGCCTTGCTCGAAGTCTCCTGAAGCTTCCGAATCAACAAACCCCCCTTCCATTAGGGATCGGATTTATCACCTCACGCCCAACGAACTTTGTCGGAGGGGTTATTCCCATGCTTTCAGAGCACCGCCCTGCAGCTGTATGGCTCTTTGCACCTCCAAACCGTGCCTGCCATGCTGAGATTATACCTGCTCTCAAATCAGCGGGTCGGGCCTGGGGTTTGAAAGTTTTTGTTCAGATTGGCTCAGTGAAGGCTGCGAGAGAAGCTGTGCAGGATGGAGCTGATGTTTTGGTTGTACAAAGTACTGATGCTGGAGGTCATCAATGGGCTCAAGGTGCAAGCCTAATGAGTTTATTGCCTGAGGTCAAAGATACACTAGCTCATGAGTTCAAGGACTCTCATGTTCAGGTCATTGCTGCTGGAGGAATTGTGGACGGTAGGGGGGTTGCTGCAGCTTTATGTCTAGGTTAGTTAGAAGCCATTGTATAAGGCTATCATGTCAGCTCAGCTGATATTTCCAAAGGTACAAACGGAGTTGCCATGGGCACAAGGGTATGCAGACCTGCCTTCTCAAACAAGCTTATGCTGATCCCATCAGTTTTTGGCAACCAAAGAATCCCCTTCCACAGATAATGTCAAGTCTACCCTGTTAGCTGCAGTTGACGGCGGGCAATCGACTGTCAAGTAAGCGAACTCCATTGTCTACACTGTCATTGCTGATTGAAGTAGATCAACAGTGATGGATGACATACAGGGTACTGCGATCTGGCCGGATGTTTACGATGGAAGAGCCATCATTGGTGACAGCTACAAAGACTTTGTCTCCGGCATTTCGGAAGAGGAGAATGTTGCAAAATACAAGCAAGCACTCGAAGCTGGAGACACGTCAAGAAAGATTGTGTGGGCGTGCGTACCACATTGTCACCTATTAAGAATTTGTCAAGAATCTAACATCATCGTCTTTAGTGGCTCAGGCGTCGGCATAATAAAGTCAGTTCTGACGGTCCAGGAGGTGGTGAAAGGGTCTCAAGATGATGCCCGAAAGGTACTGGAAGCGTTCATAAACCAATAGTAAAACATTTAGGGGTATGTTCCTTACAGCTTTGTATGCATAGCTTCTTCCTGATATTGAGGCTTGCACTATTCTTCAAGTTAGGAAATGCATGTTTCTCAGGCTCTTGTTCTCTCTGCATTCAATTGACACTGTATTTTGGAGACCGTCATTTGAAATTTCTAGAGTCCGCAGCCACTAATATCGAAGAAAGAAATGGAATGTTCATGAGTATTTTGGCGGAAGGGTCCGGGCAGAGCCCTCAATGACATGCACGGGTGGCTGGGTTTTGGCAAGATCTACCCATCAAGACGTGGTAGTTGACGGGCATAATATTCCTCCGTGTGGCGCCTATG
>Ga0182030_10015936_pt1 | contig 14687 bp, 12 predicted proteins | sample 812S3MmetaG_FD_121299 | JGI IMG/M metagenome (GOLD analysis project Ga0182030, IMG submission 121299) | Permafrost microbial communities from Stordalen Mire, Sweden - 812S3M metaG (Illumina Assembly) | ecosystem: Environmental > Terrestrial > Soil > Wetlands > Permafrost | place: Sweden... | reverse complement strand
TAAATGGGCCCACATTGGAAGTGTAAAAAGTGCCGCGGGAGGAAGTGCCCGCCCTGGCGACGTCGAGGGATTCACTAGAACTGTTCTTTGTCTGTTGAGATGTTGTCGCGTAACTAATCCCTTTGGGAGCGGGCGGGGCAGTCAACGTTTTGCGATTGGAGCTGCCACTCGAAGACGCCGGTGTTGTCATGCTCGCGCCACTGGATGTGGAATTGGTTTTTTTTGCACTTTCTAAAAGCCGTGAGAAGTTGACTCGATTGGGTTGATTTTTGGCCGCGCCGGCACCGCTGAAAATCCCGTTCATCCTTGGTAACGAGCAGCACACATACACTAATAGGCGCGGCAACAAAAATATTTGCTACTGACAAACTTTTTCACGGCATTGTGGCGGGACTTTTTTTCGAAAAAATGACAAATGTGTGCAGACACAAAAACAGACAGATTCGGACCGACTGGAACGGGGACCTTGTTTCATTACAGTATCGGTCGCCGCTTTACAGACCGCACTACAGGGCCTGATCGATCATTGTTGGAGGATTGCGCTGTCCTTGGCCTACTGCGTTTTTTCAGCGACGCGTTGGGCGCATATGCAGAGGCAAGTTCGTCAGACATGGTGATGACCAGCGGTTGTTCGGCGAGGTACTCTAGTCGCGTTCGGTAGTTATCGTAACTCGTCCGGTTTTGTAAACGTAGATCGTCCGCGGAAATGAGTGCCGACGGCCGATCCTCCGGCAAGATTGTGTCGCTCTGGTTCAACGCTTCTTTCCAATCGATCGAATCGCGAAATTTTTCGACCGTCCACGCAGATTTTTTGGCATCGTATCGGGCCCACCAGACTGCGAATTCGCGGACATCCGTCGCCACGGGTTGTGGAAGAACGCCCGTGAGAGGGCCAGCGGCGGTGGTCTCTCGGGTTCCAACACTAGGATTGTTGTCCGGTTTGCCACTGGAAATGATGGCGACCCACTCGCCGTCCGGCGCGTACTTCTCCCGCACGATCGTACCTGTGATCTCGGATCTCGCATCACTTTCCAACCATTTCAATTTAAAGTAATCGAAGCCCAACCCGCTCAGAAAGGGTTGTTCCAGTAGTTCAAAGGCCGAAGGTCGGTGTATTGGATCGCGACTCAAACACATTCGTAGGCATTGGCGGAAATCTACTTCTTCGTTTGGAGGAAAATCCCGAAATAGCTGGTCTTCCACAATGTAATCAATTGTTTCGAGTTCGGGTGGGACCATGGTCCAGGCAACGGCTTCCTCGAGGCGTTCGGCAGAAAACGTAATGACAATCAATGAAATGCCGAGAGCCCAAATGTCGCTCGCTTTTGAATAATCGCCTCGACTGATTACTTCGGGCGACCAAAAGAGGGGCGTTCCATCGACCGGAACGGGTTCTTGAAGATGCTCCAGATTTTTGCTCAAACCCAGATCGGCTACGACGATTCGCCCTTTGGCAATCAAAAAGTTGTCTGGTTTTAAATCTCGGTGGACGTAATCCTTTTCGTGTAGAGCATCGACGCAAAGTAACATGCCCTGCCAAATGAATTGGATGGTCACCCGGTCGTCCCCGAGGTGTCCGTCCCAAAAAGGTCGATACTTGCATGTCTCACATCGTTGCGCCAAGACATTGGTTTGTATCCTTTGAATTTGTTGCCCATCTTGGTGCGGTTTATGTTCGACGTAGTCCGCGAGCGATGTTTCGGCATACTCAAACACAATCACCAGATTGCACTCTCCTAGCTGATCATCCGTTGGCTCGACATAAGACGTTTCAAAATCTTCATAGTGAATGACTTGCGGTATATTTTTGAACACGTCCAGGGCTACCAGTTCGGCTTCAAACACCAGCCGTGCGCTATAATATTCGTCCATGTCTCTCGCAATGTATCGGATCATCTTGATGGCAAACCACTCCTCGTCATCCTGACGTATCGCCTGATATACTCTGCCATGGGCGCCCTGGCCGAGCAATTTGCCAATCTTGTAGATTTTGTCCCTGATCATGACCATCTCTGGTGATGGCTGTTCATTCGGAAACGAGTTGGTGGTCGTGGTGGTGGCGTCGCCGGTGCTTGTGATTGCGGGTCGCGTCGATGATGGTCGTCTTTGGCTCGAACTGTTTGAAAAATCCGAGAGCCTCGAAGCATTCCCACCCCGTACTCCACTCAAACTGTCGCTCGTTTGCGACGACGTTGAACTTTGACTTCCAAACGAACCGGAGCTGGAAAAGTGAGCAAATGCCCCCCTGTGGGTTGCCATTGGATTTGCCGATTGTCGTTGGGCGGCGCACTACTACTAATGATACGCCGGTGGATTGGACAATTGAAGTGTCGTTGTTGTCGTTTTATTTTATCATGTGTGTGTGTGCGTCCATGTGCTGAAAGACCTGGTGGCGGTGATACATACTGGCGCGCATTGCGGATGGACGAGTTGAAAAGAGTTCAACCAAGCGAGGGGGAACCGACGGCGGTCGCGAATCGGTCCAGCGAACCGGGATCTGCGCCAATTTGAGCCAACTTTCGCATTTTGGCGTCGTAGCCCATCATGTAGGGGACGGCCACCACAATGTTCTTGGCGTCATCGCCGATATTATCCAGATTAATGACAAAGATGGGAATGTCGGGATGGGCTTTGGCAAATCGATTCAATTTCAGTTCGAAACCAGCACAATGAGCGCACCAGTCCGCGTACACGAGGAGCAAAAAGCCGTCTCCACCGTCGGTCACATTTTGCGCCTCCTTTTTACGAAAGGCCAATCCATTTCGAAAGTTGTTGTTGCGCCTGAAGGAACCCACGACGGCCCCATCCGTCGGTTCACTCAACAAATTTCGAATTATGGGAGGCGTTTGAAGGTTTTGATTGATATCCGAATCATCTTTGCGGTTGGTCTGGATACTTGCCGCCGGTTGCACCAGCGAATCCATTTCCTGGGGACTCTGGAGCTTGATAATGTTGTCCGGGGCGTTTTCGAAAAGGTCTTTGGATGATGATGACGACGATGATGATGATGATGATGATGATGGATTGTCACCGATGTCCAAAGCGGGCAACGCATCAGAATTGACCAGCGGCACGCGGAGCTTTTTCGATCGATAGTTATTCATGGCCGTCACCGCCACCTTGATCAGTTTGATCAAGAGAAAAGTAAACGCAATGGTGGCCGTGCCGACCAGACCTCCAAGTAGGATTTCTTTCATAGCCTGTCTTCGGACTTCATAGGGCGAACGCGTCACGAACAGCACAGCCGTTTTTTGATCGCGCTGTATTCTTCCAACAGTTGCCAATTCGCGAGGATAGTCGCTCCCGGGGCCGCCGTCTGCACCGTCCTCCGTGAAAGACATGGTTTTGCGGACTAATCAAATCCCAAAAAAAAAGCGTGTGGCATGCGCTCGCCTTTTACAATCGCTTCACGCCCAAAATTTCGAAAAAATGCCCAAAAGTGTCCAAAGACGTGAGTCCAAAAAAATGAAAAGATCGAATAAGGAGCCTAGAGTGGAGGACCAATACATATTACATATTCATTTTCCTCAAGTTTCTCTCTGCTGTTATTCCTTCCATCGAATATGACGACAACACATTCGATCTCGATATTTCCTTGTACCCTAATGATTAATTCTCACATGTACAGCTGTTAAATGAACGCGGATCGATATAACCTTTCCTGGTGCTTGACAAAGTAATAGCTTAACGTCATATCCAACAAATTGAATCATATGGGAGATGAAGGATTTCAATTCCATAGACTTGCTGAAGGGCTTGTCGGCGGGCTTTAAAATAGAATTTTCCAAGAAGCTTCCAGTCCAACAAATAGCTGACATTCACCGGTTGCATTTTAAATGATTCATTTTATTTGGCCAAGTTTTTGATTACAATGACGCCGATGACTGCGGCTGCAATGGCCAGAATGATAAAAACGGTTCCGGTTCCCGCCAACGGTTTGCCTGCCCCGTTGCCATAACTGGCCTTTTGACACCCCGTGCCATTCCACTTTCCTGGTGAGCAACTCTCGTGGCAAGTGAGGCCAGTGCGAACCCAACCTGTTCGACAGGGTTCATAGCAGAGCAGGCCAATCTTCTCCTTTCCACTGGAACAAGCGTGAATCGCCTTACCATTCGAGGTGACGGACGGTTTCTTGCAGGATACGCCAATGTCCTTAAAGTCAGCGGGGCACACGGCGTTACAAATGCAGCAACCGGCATTGGTGAATCCCTCTTTGCATTTTTGGTACCAAAGTCCTCCATTTGTTTCGCAATTACCGGCGCCGTACTTTTTTTCACAACCGGCTTTCTTCCCTCCGACACCGCGTCCATAGGTGCCGGGTTTGGCGCAGTATAATCCATCATCTCGCCATCCTGCAGGGCAGTTTTTGTATGCGAACGTGGCGATGCGTTTCCATCCAGGCTGGGGCTTTTTGTAGCACAAGCCGGCGTCGTAATCCTCGTCGGGCGCGCAGCCTAATACCGAGCTCGGCGGTATGATGGGTCCGTGGTCGACATAGTAAACGACCCCAATGTCCTTGTGTCCCGGGGGTGTGATCTGCCAGCAAATCGGTCCGCTGGTTCGGTAACCCTTTCGGCATCTTGGATAACACAAGGCACCGGATCGAATGGGAAAGAGTTCATTTTTGCAGGATTTCGGATCGGCTGCCTGCGTGTCATCGAGTTCTGGCGGGATTGCGGCCTGCGTTCCTGCTTCTTGGGACGTGGGCGCCGCAGCCGCTCCGACGGATTGTACATTGAAATCGGCGGCGTTTTCATTTTGCAATGAATTCGTCGAGACGGAATCGTCGCTGCCGTCTTTGATCAATGGAAAAATTCGATTCAACTCGGACGTCTGTCCGGAATGATTGTATGGACGTGACGCTACGCTGACGGGCATTCGACACTTTTGGTAGGCCACGACAAACTCGACACTCACTAACTTTATATATGAAATTTGGGATAAACAAACGACTCGTTTTCATGGCGGCAAGCCTATTGATGTGTCATGTACATTTTTTTTTGGTGAGCAATCACACAGAGTCGTTTTGTTCTGTCGCGCCGAAATCATCAAATATGGACGGGAAGGCGAATGGTCGGCAAGCGGGGCCGATGGATCTTCAATGGTAGGCGACGACTCATTGTGTCTCTCGTTTGGATGCGCCACCGTTTCGAACACTCCCATCGTGTGTCGATTGTGCTTTACTTTTCGAGAGTCGCCGGCCGGTATGACGCACGTACACTGCACACATGCACTCGCCCTTGACGATTGTTCAGGAAAAATCGCTCATTATTTGCGGTGGGCATGTGGCAAATGCAACAAGGCCTGAAGAATCTCCTCGTCCAATGCGTCAAAATCACGGACTTTCAGCACGCTACTTTTCACGGCGGTCTTGCCTGAGACTCGTTTTCGGGCTCGTTCGCGAGTCGCTTTTAAATTCGTCTTGCGTTTCTCATTTTTCTCCAAGGGATTCCATTCAATATCGAGCGCGTCGGTTTGTTTGACGATGGCGTGGGTCGAAGGAAGGGGACCGCCGTTCGAAGGTTGCGGACGCAGTTGCGACAATGACGACGACGATGATGATGATGATGATGATGATGATGATGGCAATGTCAGTGGTGGGAGCGAGTCGGTTTGGAGGGTCGAATGGGCCGCACGGTCGTCAAAATCCAAGGCGGTGACCGTAAAAGAATGGTTGGACCGGTGTGGAGAGGAAATAATGGTTGATTGCGGCGGCAGATCAACACTGCACTGGCTATCTTCTTCATCAAACTCCGTATCGCATGACGAGGATGATTCCGAAGGGATATCCTGACCACTAGCAAAGGGTTTTTGTGGAATGTAATAGAATTGGCGCGAATCCGCGCACTGGATGGCGGACGATGGCATTTGATTCAACCGGCGCAGAATCGGTACAACCGCGGGCATCCGCCCTTGGAAAAAAGGCCTGACGAACAGTGACAAGATGGAATTTCTGAGGTCGCTTTGCTGAGAAATGATAATATTGGAAGAAACGACAGTCAAAATATTGTCACTTTTGTTGGCATTTTCCTCCGACGGCACAATACGCCGATTGAGACATTGAAATGCGCAATCTATTATAACCAAGCGATTGGCACCACACACGTTGAATTGCAAATGACGCCAGACGACAGGATTGTACAGCAAGGGGGCCATGTCGTCCGCCACCGGTAATTCAACGACAAACAACGTCTCGCGGCGCACAAACTCTTGTTGCGTAGCAATCACGAAATTCAAAAACCGGCTGCACGCGGGGACGTAAATATCAAGGCGAGTCACCACTTGGGCACCGTTCAAACGGTCAAACACGATGGCATTGGTGGGCAAGCAAACTTCAGAGGGCGCATTTTCAAAGCCGTAGCCACCGGCGGGAAACAGTTGTCGGTGTGAATAGGCTTCCAAAGGCAATCTTCCATCGGGGCTGCACCAAAATGTAAGGACATGCAGGCGTTCAGGATGCCAGGAGAGAAATGTTGAACTTGGTGAACATTGTTCTGCGTTGTTCAAGTCGGGAATATCGGACAATTGGCACAAACCGAGATCCCAAACGTAGTCGGACAGTTCCTGAGATGCGCTGCGTTTGGCGATTGGGCTTTTGCCAAAACCAACGGTGCCGGTGGCGCCACGCTGACCAGGGTTGAAATTTGGCGCGCTCCGAATCGTCATTCCGTACGATTCATAATGATGAACGGGTTTCATTTCGAAATCGGAAATCAGGGGTCTTCCGCGACGTCGAGGTGCTACAGGAAATGTGTTTCAAAACGGCTTATTTTGTACCGACTCAATTTCTTCAAATTCGATGGGACTCCGATGGGTTGGGTCGGGCGCGGCAATTCACGCGCGGTTTGTTCGCGCGCACCAGACTAACACCAATTTCGCAAATGAACAAGCCACACAAAGCGATCAGATCTAGGCGTGACCACAGGGGGGCGAGCGAGCGACAGAATGACGGGGTGCGCAACCGACTGTGTGCGTTCACGCAGGACTAATGAATCGGAAATTGTGGCCAAAAATTACAAAAAAGGCGCGCGCTCGACCAACGTGGTTTGACGGCCATCCGAACGCGCATTTGTCGTCACCAACATCCCCCCGACCCACCCACCACCCACCACCGGAATTCATTTTCAAGGCCAGGCCGGACCATATTCGAAACCCAAGGTCCGGTCCACATGAGTGGCAACGATTGTGGAGTTGGTTTTTTATGTGAGCTCTTCAAAAACACGGCCGTCGAAGAGATCTTCTAGTAGGTCGTCTCGTTGAGCGCCTTTTCATTTCTAATGACCACGGATGGCAGGTAAATGTGATCGGAATGATCGAAGGGTTTTGGCAAAGCGGTAATCTGTGTTTTATAAAGAGCCAACATCTCCGGCTTTTCATTGTTGGAACACAGACAGTACATTTCGCGAAGGTAACGTTCCATGAACTTGGATTCATTGAAATCAGGGCCCGCCCTCATCAAGTGCAAGAACCCCTCAGTAAGCGTTTGTATAGTCTTCAAAAATCGCTCATCGAGAGACTCCGTGATGAATGGGTCGCCCGCACGGAGGAGAGCGACGGCGTAAAATTGGCAGATGTAATTTTGCATGGCTATCATCCGTGCAATCATCACCAGGCATTCGGGATCGCTCCGGTGTCCATGTGAGACCATTCCACAGACGAATTTGACATATCCGTTTATCGCATCGGTTGCTAGTTCGGACGACGCCGGCTGGAACTCTTGCAAAAAGGTCTCCCAATCCTCCTTGTTTTGCGTGGTTTTGCGAATACGTGTCGCAACGATATTCAAAACGTGGAAGAGAGCGTAGATGAATTTGATTTGTTTTTTGTATTTGGGATTAGAATGTATCGCATTCCATTTTTTTTCCAAACCCAGCATCCCGAAAATGACATTCTTCTCTTGGATAGCGGTAATATCGGCAAGATCGAGCGACTCGGTCTCGATCTTTTTCATGTATGTTTGAAACGTGACAAACCAGTCGTTGATGATCTCGTTACGGGCTTCGACCTTGTCGGTGCCCAAAAGCGAATCGGCCGCCAATTTCCTGGCACTGGACAATTCCGAGTCGTTCGGAAAGACGGTCATCAGGACCCCAAATAAGGTGTCGATGGGTTTTCCATGTCGTTCTGGACTCTCGGCGCTCAGTCCCAGGGTGTTGACCCAGAGACGTCTTTGCGCCTCCAAATAGTGTTGCCTTCCGTAGCGCAGGCAATCTTGGATCGTGCTGAATAACAGTCGGACGTTGTCCTGTGACTCTTGGGGCAATGATGCTATTTTCTCGGGTGTCCATTCCGCCGCCATGTCGAACACAGAAGTATGAGCCGGAAAATAACACTGTAACAACATGACACGAAAAAAATAATCTTTTTTAAAAAAAAGAAATGGTAGACTTGCGAGCGAGAAGGGTTGGTGGCGTTGAAAACGGAGAGTCCCGGTTTCGCCCCGTGGTTGAACGTCTCAAAAAATGTCGCAATCCAAGAATCGAAGAATGGATGGTTCGCCTCTGAACGATGACCCCTACTATCGCCCGTTGATCACTCCTGGCAGTGGTGATCAAATCCGACTCAACACGGGTGTCTCTCCCACATTTCGCAATTCGATCGAAAAGCCGGCCAAGCGAATCGGCCTGGGTGCTCGTCTGGAACAGCCGTCTTCGAGCCGTGTGCCCAAATCCACGAGAGATACTCGACCGACCACGCACTATCATGTTCAACAGTGGCTTTTGGACGACCAAGGATCGATCGGCGAAACGTATGATGTCCATGTTATGAGGACCGATAACTCTCAGTTCTACAAGGGTAACCCCACAACCCCAACGACCCGACTGGCCCGACACGTGCTCGCATTTGCCGGATTCATAGGCGACAACCAGAATCAAACGTACAAGAAACTCAGGAATTATCGCGGTTTGGAATCGACGGAAGGAGAAGAAGACGTTTTGAACGACATTGTCAATTCGGCGATCGACGGTCTGAACGAAGAGTATGAGTTCGACGAGATGTTACAAGATCGCGGAGAAATTGTGATTTTGGTCGTCCCGCAATCGCAGCCACATGTAGTCTATTGCAGTCTGGTTTGGAATCCCTGGGTGGCACAAACATTGAATGCTATTCGAAATCACCGCAATAAGAACGACAATGATCGCAACAACACAAACGTCGGAAAGGTGTCGGATCTCATTGACCGCGATGGGCCGATTTTGATTGAAATGCAACCGAATATGCGCGAGTACAGTAAGAAGGTGATCGCAAAGCCGCCGTCGGTATACTGGGTGGAAAATCTCGTCAAGATTGTCGGATGGTCACCAGAGTCGCAAGAGAGGAAGTTGATTCTGTTTCACGGCACAGCCGAAAGAGGGGACCAATTGCGTTTTTTTGATTCGAGGACTGCTGAGGGTACAACGGTGGCCGCGTTGCCGCCACTCGTTTGGACTGAGCAACGACCAGAATCTGCGGACGATTATGACGGTGGCAATGATCATGATGGTGTTGATAATGTGGAGGACTATGGCGATGATTTTGACAATCTGCCGGAGGAAGGAGAATACGACGAAACGGTCGGCACAGAGGGGGATGACTACTACAACAACAATGACGATGTTGATAATGTCGAAAATGACGAAGACGATTTCGAATCACAAAATCAAGTCGCCGACGCCCCCTCGCGGCAGAAAAACGATTTTGAAGAGGCCTTGGAGGAGGCATATGCGAAAGAAAATTATCCATCGCGGCCGCTATTCCAAGGTTCGCCGTACCGCCGCCACTTTAATGATCAGACTGTCCCCCGTGCGACTCATTCCTCCATCAGCAAACGCGCGCAGCCGCCAATCAATGGTGCCCCACGGACATTTGCAGCCCTGTCGCGGTACGGCAGCAGATGACGCTGTGGAATAAATATCCAATACATTCACACGCGTTTCGGAAACAACGTATTTTTTTAATCCTGCACCTACTTTAAGCCGGGAAGGGAAAAAAACCGACCAGAAGTCCTCCGACAATCCCCTGATTTTCGAAAAAAAATAATCACATTGCAATTAGTGCCCGTTGGCAGCAAGACGCCAGCCACATGCCGGTGCCTCTTCAGCGTCATCCCGCATTTTTATTGTTGCTGGTCTGCGTTTCCATCATTGTCATACACCATTTGTGGTGCAATCTCCCTTGGAATGCCTCCACGATGGGGCAGGAGAGTTGGACTTTGGAGGATGGCGAAAGACACCAACGAAACGGAGCCTTTGTGCAGTGGGTTATGAAAATTGCTGCCAAGGAGAGCGGCTATCGAGATGGGGAGACGGTGCAACAGATGCAAGACCGATTGTACCACGATTTGCACCGAAAGTATGGTTCTAACATTTGGAAACACCTGAGAGATATCTACGAACTAAAGTACGAGAGCGGCTTTAAGCCAGCGACACTCAAGCTTGAAGAATGAGTGAATAATGATGATGGCTGAATGTACACATACGTGGATAAAACAAGTCAAAACATACGGCAAAACATGCTGTGCTAGATTATTTTTTATTTCGACGCGGCCGGTGCCGGAATCACAGGAAATGCCATTCTAGGCGCGTTCTTGTAGGCCTCGCTGAGTTGCTTGTTGAATTTTTCGCAATCTATCAAGGGAAAGAATCCCGTGGCCGGTTTCCCAATGGAGGGAGAAGTAACGGGTACCGCCGGCACGGACGGGACTGGAATAGGTGCGGGCAACGGCACGACTATTTCCCGAGGCTCACTGGGCACCGTCTTTTTTCGAATCAGTGCCACATCCTCACGAATGACGCTGGCTGAATTGGCAATAGACGTCAAACGTTTTCGAAAACTAAAGTAAGCCACTGCGGCCCCGACGGCCAGAGCGATGAAGGCTCCAATGTACCAGGCGGGCCAGGAATCTTTGAAACCCTGGAAGAAGCTGCGCTTTTTGGAACTGGACGAAAACGTCGTCTCTAGACTGCTCCGGAAAAAAGGAGCAAAAACGTGAGTGAGGTCAGCGGGTGGGGTCGATCGGTTTTGATGACTCGGCATGGCGAAAATCCAGACACAAAATCGTACCGCGGGTCGGATTCGGCAACAAGTCGCGTCTCCGTTGCCATTCAGTTTTCAAATATCCCTCTCCAAGAACTATTTTTCAGCTTAAAAACCAAATTTATTTCGTTCAAAAAAAACACGATCGCCAAAAAAAGGCCGTCTTGTGAAGTGGACGAGCCGCGACATTCCCTGCCGCAATAAGGCCTTGCCAATCTCAACCGCGAACTGCGACCCGCCTTGGTTGGTTCGGGCGGCACACGAATCTCATGCAGTCGTATTTTAGCTTGTTCCTTTTGTGCGTCGTGGTGGCGTGCGCACAAGGTCAAGAGTATCATCTTTTGGTTACGAGACAACCCTCACGGCCCGACGGCTACCCCCGTTCGACTTTTGCTATTTACGAAAAGAATCGCTATGACTGTTTGACCGAGGCACGCCACGGTCGGAATGGACGGGATTGCCCTTCCGTGTGGCCCGATATGGACCGGCCCTTTCCTGGCCCAATGCTTCGCGGCACCGAAGGCGCCATGATGAATGTCACCGTGACCAATTTGTTGCTGCAGGAAACCATTTCGATCCACTTTCACGGCATCACCATGACTCAAAATCCCTGGATGGACGGCGTGGTCGGGCTCACCGAATGTGGGATCGGACCGGGACAGACCTTCAGTTACGTCTTTCACCTGGAACACGACGGCACCTTCTGGTATCACTCTCACGTTGCCGTCCAGTATTCCGATGGTTTGCTTGGACCATTGGTGATTGAATCGAAAGACGCCGCGCCCGACTTGGCTCAAGCCTCTTTCAACTACACGACCGAATGGACGCTCATGATCCAAGACTGGATGCATGAGACGGCAAGCGACGTGGCCACCATGCTCGTCGGACCGAGGGATAGTTTTCCCGGTTTCCTACCCCAATATCCGTCGCCGCCAAGCAGCCTCTTGATCAATGGTCTCGGGCAATTCCAATGCGAGTATAGCAACATTGTCCGAGGAGATGATGACGCCGATGATCATGTCTACGATGACTATGCCGATGATAACGCTCGGGATTTCATGGCGACTGCATCAGGCACACCACGCACGCTGCAATCTTTTGATACCTTTGCCCTGATCGATCGTCCGCCACTGCTTGGCAAATGTCTCACCAATTTATCCAACGTGGATACTTATGATTGCCATTATCAATCATCAGTGCGCATCCGAATAGTGAATTCCGGTTCTGCATTCCCGCTCCGTCTGGAGATCGGCAGTCATTATTTGTGGTTGACGGCCAAGGACGGCATCGATTTGCCGGCGCCCATTCGTACGACGTTCGTCGACGTGCAAATTGGCCAACGCTACGACGTGGTGGTCTCATGTCTCCAGGATCCAAATCGACTCTACAATATTTCGGTGACCCTGACCCCAAGTGCAAGTGACAATGCCGGCCACACTCATCACGATCACTCACGATTCGTAAAAAAGTCGAATATTCGTCAAATTCTCTACGCACGCGCTTTTCTACGCTATCAAATCATACCCGGTGTCGTGTCGCCGCCGCCGCCCGTGATGAGTGACACTAGCGGCGCACCCCCCGCTCCTCCTCCTCGACTTTTGCATCAAGTTGGGCCATCCCGAGCCACCACGCCGTCCATTCCGACAGACTATACCCGCGCTTACACTGCTCTCTCATCCGACGTTCCCTATGAATATGGATTGTCCCAATATCGAATTCCATCGGCGAACGATGAAACATTGCCGGCCGACGAACGCATTTTTATCGTCTATCGTTCGTATTCCGCTAGCTCACCCTCTCTGGAGACCTGGTTGGTAAACAACCATAGTTTTTCATTACACGGAGCCACATCATCGCCTATTCTGCAGCAGTACATGGGCGCCCACGTGTCTCTCAATCAATTGTTCAATCATACCTCGACTTTGAGACTGCAGTACAACAAATCCTATGAATTCGTAATGATCGGAATGGATTCGTTTTCACATCCTTGGCATTTTCACGGCTATACGGTCAACATAACGCAAATGGGACCGCTCAGCCAGCCCATGTTGGATTGTTTTGCAATGCACCCCGACGGTTCGTCGGATTGTGGCCTGAACGCCGTGTTATCTCCTCTCAACCGATCGGCGCCCACATCCAGCCGTGGTGATACGTTTTTGGTTCCTTCCAACGCCTATGTAGCTTTTAGATTCCGGGCGAGCAACCAGGGACCCTGGATGTTTCACTGTCACAATAACTGGCACATGCTACTGGGAATGGGCTTGGTCGTATCGGTGGAGAACGGACGAACCGGGTTGGAAGAGACCCTTTACTCGGATTTGAAGAGTCCGCCAGCCGATTTTACAACTTGTGGCGCCCAGGCCACGTGGTCGAACAGTAGGTCTTTCTATAGGGCCGAAGACATCAAAAACTACATTAAGGCTCTGGATGAACAGGGTTGCGTCGCCATATCGGCCACCTTCTATGGTATTCACTGCGACCACGGTTTCCTCACACCTGTTTTGATTGTCGTTTTTGTGGTCGGGGCATTGATATTGACCGGATTTTACCTCTTTGCCTGTTACAAGTTGCGAGATCCCAATTCTGCCTGCTACGATCGATCCCAGGCGCCCCTGGTGTTCACGGAAACCGATACGGACTTTGAATAAAATCAGAACAAAAAATCCAACTGGATTCAATCAGGCGGCCGTGCGTGGACTCACAAGACTTTATATTGGACAAGGGAGTGGTTGGTGGGTGTGTGTGGGTGGGTGGAATGGGATGAATTGCCTTTGGCGACCGACCTCTAAGTGCTCACGGATTCGTGCATGCACACGCCTTGCGAAAAGACGTGATCTCGAGGGCAATTTTGATAGCAGTGACCATTGTACCAGTTGCTGTGCTCGGCATCACACAAGTAATTTGCGGTGACGTATTTGGACGCGAGGGCGTTGGGAATGGCGCTGCCAAGAAGGGCGCCGGCAGCAAAGGGGTAATAATAGGGGTAGTATCCGGGTCCCCAGTAGCCCCCGCCGACATAACCTCGGCCGCCGCCCCAGTAGCCTCCTCGGTAACCGCCCCCGCCGTGATAGCCGCCCCCGCCCCCCCCGTGATTGCCGCCACCTCCTCCCCCCCCCCCCTGAGCGGCGAGCGTAGTTTGGCACGCCAACGCCAACATACAGACACCAACCAGAAGAATCGTTCGGAACTTGATTGCAGTCATTTGCGAAAATAAGACACTTGAATTCTCAAAAAGCGTCACTAATGAAGCGTTTTTATCTTCTCAATTCGAGAAATTTCCGAACCACCACCTCGATGACTGGTGGATTGACAAAAGTGCCATAAGTGCTAAAGTATGCGGCCAAATCCTGAAACCACGAATTGGGATTCGTGGGAAACAACGGCCTCGACGGCGATTCCGTCACCCGCTGAGTGGGTTGTATGCGCACGTCGTGTAATAGTCGGTACACTTCATCTATCACCATGACAGGAACTTCATCCAAAGTGAGCAGCGGGATTTTACGAATGGCTTCTTGGGCATTGGCGGCTTTGACGGTAAAATAATTCACATCTTGTGTGCCGGATCGCGGCACCAGCGCCAATAGTTCTTTGGTGCGTTCGGTAATGTAGATACGGTAGACGCTGAGGACATGATGATCATTGATGGTGACGACGGACCGTGGCAGTTGTTG
>Ga0182030_10015935_pt1 | contig 14687 bp, 11 predicted proteins | sample 812S3MmetaG_FD_121299 | JGI IMG/M metagenome (GOLD analysis project Ga0182030, IMG submission 121299) | Permafrost microbial communities from Stordalen Mire, Sweden - 812S3M metaG (Illumina Assembly) | ecosystem: Environmental > Terrestrial > Soil > Wetlands > Permafrost | place: Sweden... | reverse complement strand
CGATACTGCTCCGGCAGCGTGACGCGGCGCGGATTTCGCGGCAGCACCGCGAGCACGCCGAACGCCCGATCGCCGCCGGCCAGCGGCAGGTACAGCCCGGCCGAACCACTCAGCGTATCGGTACCCAGACCCGCGGGCTTGCGGTGATCGAATACCCATTGCGCCACCCCGAGGTCGGCGCCGGTGTACGACACGTCGAGCAGGCCGGCGCGCGGATAGACCACCTGTCCCTGCTCGTCGGCCAGCAGCAGCACCGTGCGGCAGATGAACACCTGGCTCACGTGGCGCACCGCCACCTCCGCCATGCCGTCGCGGCCGCGCGCCATCGCCAGCTGGCGGCTCATTTCGTACAGCAACGCGGTGCGCCGTTCGCGATAGCCGGCGACGCGCGCCTGCTGGCGCACGTTGGCGTTGAGCGTGCCGATGAGCAGCGCCACCGCCAGCATGATGGCGAACGTGATCAGGTACTGCACGTCGCTGACCGCAAAACTGAAGCGCGGCGGCACGAACACGAAATCGAACGCCGCGACGCCGAGCACCGAGTTCAGGATCGCCGCGCGCCGGCCGCCGTAGACCGCGACCAGCGCGGTGGTGAGCAGGTAGATCATCACCAGGTTGGCCTGCCCCAGGCCCGGATACAGGCCGTAGAACACCCAGCACGCACCGGTCGCGGCCAGCGTCGACAGCACCGCCAGCAGATAGCGCGGCCAGCGAGGTTTGCCCGAGCCGCCGTCCAGCACGCTGTCGGGCGCGCTGACCGCGACGCTGCCGGTATCCGCGCCCGCATGCCGGGCAATCACGATCACGTCGATATCGCGGCTGGCATCGAGCAGGTAGTCGGTGGTCGAGCGGCGCAGCAGGCGACGCCAGCGCGGGCGCTGCGCCGCGCCCACCATGATGCGGCTGACGTTGCGGGTGCGCGCGTACTCGAGCAGCTCGGCGCCGGCCGATGAGCCGCCCAGCGTGATGGCTTCGGCGCCCAGCGACTCCGCCAGCCGCAGCACCGCGATGCGCCGATTGCGCTCGAATTCGGACAGGCGCTGCAGCCGCGGCGTCTCGACGAACACCACCAGCCACTCGGCGTCGAGACGGTCGGCGGCGCGCTTGCCGGCGCGCACCAGCCGCTCGGCGTGGGCGTGCGGGCCGACCGCCACCAGCAGCCGCTCGCGCGCCGCCCACGCGCCGCGCACCGATTTTTCCCGGCGGTAGTCGCGCATCGCCAGGTCGACGCGATCGGCGGTCTTGCGCAGCGCCAGTTCGCGCAGCGCAATCAGGTTGCCTTTGCGGAAGAAATTCTCCAGCGCGCGCTGCGCCTGCTGCGACACATAGACGCGCCCTTCGCGCATGCGTTGCAGCAACTCATCGGGTGGTATGTCTACCAGCTTGACTTCGTCCGCCTGGTCGAACACGCGATCCGGCAGCGTCTCCAGCTGGCGCACGCCGGTGATCTGCCACACCACGTCGCTCAGGGATTCCAGGTGCTGGACATTGAGCGTGGTGAACACGTCGATGCCGGCATCGAGCAGCTCCTCGATGTCCTGCCAGCGCTTCTGGTGCCGCGGCGGCGGATCGCCGCCGCTGATGTTGGTGTGCGCGAGCTCATCGACCAGCAGCAGTCGCGGCTTGCGTGCCAGCGCGCCGTCGAGGTCGAATTCGCGGCGCGTGGTGCTGCCGAACTGCATCCGCAGCGGCGGCAGCTGTTCCAGTCCCGCGAGCAACCGTTCGGTCTCCTCGCGGCCGTGCAGCTCGACGTAGCCGACCACGACGTCGACGCCTTGCGCGCTCTGCCGCTGCGCGGCCTCGAGCATCGAGTAGGTCTTGCCGACACCGGCGTTGGCGCCGAAGAAAATGGTCAGCCGTCCGCGCGCGGCGCGCGCCTCGGTCTGCCGCACCTGGGCGAGCAACAGGTCCGGATCGGGCCGGTTATCGTTCATCCAAAGATCAGCTTGCGGGCAACGGCGCCGAGGAAATGCCGGCGATTACTATACGCGCCGCTGCCGTGGCTGTAATGCGCGCACCGCCGGCATGCCGCTCACTGCATCGCATCCAGCGCAAGGTTCAATTCCAGCACATTGACGCGCGGCTCGCCCAGCACGCCCCACTGTCGCGGTAGCGTATGCGCGTCGATCAGTGCGCGCAGCGTGGCCGCATCGATGCCGCGTGCCCGCGCCACGCGCGCCAGCTGGTAGCGCGCGCCGGCCGGACTGATATGCGGATCCAGTCCGCTGCCGGAGGCCGTGACCAGCTCTACCGGCACCGGCAGGGTGTTGCCGGGATCGGCCTGCTGCAGCGTGGCCAGGCGCGCGCTGACCGCCTCGAGCAGCGCCGGGTTGGTGGGACCCAGGTTCGAGCCGGTCGAGCCGATGCCGTTGTACGGCTGCGGCGTGGTGGCCGACGGCCGTGGCCAGAAGTACTTCGGATCATCGAACGGCTGCGCAAGCAGCGCCGAGCCGACCAGGCGCGCGCCGTGCACGATCAGCGAACCGCCGGCGGTGCGCGCGCAGCACACGCTGGCGATGCCGGTCACCGCCAGCGGATAGACGATGCCGGTCAGCACGCTGAAGGCCAGCAACAGCAGCAGCGCAGGCGTGAGGACTCTTGACATGGCGGTACCCTTGATCACTGGTGCAGCGCTCAGATCCGGTGCAGTGCGGCCAGCAGCAGGTCGATCAGCTTGATGCCGGCAAACGGCACGATGATGCCACCCAGGCCGTAGACCAGCAGATTGCGCCGCAGCAGCGCCTCGGCGCCCAGCGGGCGGTAACGCACGCCGCGCAGCGCCAGCGGGATCAGCGCCACGATGATCAGCGCATTGAAGATCACCGCCGACAGGATCGCGCTGTTGGGACTGGACAGGCGCATGATGTTGAGCGTGTTGAGCTGTGGGTAGGTGGTCGCAAAGGCCGCCGGGATGATCGCGAAATATTTCGCGATGTCGTTGGCGATGCTGAACGTGGTCAGTGACCCGCGCGTGATCAACATCTGCTTGCCGACCTCGACCACCTCGATCAGCTTGGTCGGGTTGGAGTCGAGGTCGACCATGTTGCCGGCCTCTTTGGCCGCCTGGGTGCCGGTGTTCATGGCCACCGCGACATCAGCCTGGGCCAGCGCCGGCGCATCGTTGGTGCCATCGCCGCACATCGCGACCATGCGGCCCTGCTGCTGGTGCTCGCGTATCAGCGCCAGCTTCGCCTCGGGCGTCGCCTCGGCCAGGAAGTCATCAACGCCCGCTTCGGCCGCGATCGCCGCGGCGGTGAGCCGGTTGTCACCGGTGATCATCACGGTGCGGATCCCCATGCGGCGCAGTTCCGCAAAGCGCTCGCGAATGCCGCCCTTGACGATGTCCTTGAGCTCGATGACACCCAGCGCGCGCGCACCGTCGGCCACCACCAGCGGCGTGGCGCCCTGGCGCGCCACCGCTTCCACCGCGCGCTGCAGGTCCGGGGGCAGCATGCCACCCTGCTGCGCCAGCCACTTGCCGATCGCATCGGCAGCACCCTTGCGGATGCACCGGCCATCGAAATCCACTCCGCTCATGCGCGTCTGGGCGCTGAACGGGATGAACTGGGCGCCGAGCGTCTGGATATCGCGTGCGCGAATACCGTGCTGCTGCTTGGCGAGCACGACGATCGAGCGGCCTTCGGGCGTCTCATCGGCCAGCGACGACAGCTGGGCTGCGTCTGCCAGGTCTTCGGGGCTGATCCCGGCGGCCGGGATGAAGCGCGATGCCAGCCGGTTGCCCAGCGTGATGGTGCCGGTCTTGTCGAGCAGCAGCACGTCGACATCACCGGCTGCCTCGACCGCGCGTCCAGAGGTTGCAATCACGTTCGCCTGGATCATTCGATCCATGCCGGCGATGCCGATCGCCGATAGCAGGCCGCCGATGGTGGTCGGTATCAGGCACACCAGCAGCGCTACCAGCACGGTGATGCTGATCGGCGCGCCGCGGCCAGCCGCGGCCACGCTGTAGAGCGAAAACGGCAGCAGCGTGGCGGTGGTCTTCAGGAAGATCAGCGTCAGCCCCGCGAGCAGGATGGCCAGCGCGATCTCATTCGGCGTGCGCTGGCGCTTGGCGCCCTCGACCATTGCGATCATGCGATCGAGAAACGCCTCGCCCGGATTGGCGGTGATGCGCACGTGCAGCGTGTCGGACAGCAGGCGTGTGCCGCCGGTCACCGCCGAGCGATCGCCGCCGGCTTCGCGGATGACCGGCGCGGACTCGCCGGTGATGGCGCTCTCATCGACCGAGGCGGTGCCCCAGACGACTTCGCCGTCGCCCGGGATGATGTCTCCGGCCGTCACCAGCACGATGTCGCCGCGCCGCAGGCTGTTCGAGGCGACGGTCTGCGCCGGCTGGTCGGTGCGCGCGTCGGGAAAGCGGCGCGCGGGCAGGTCGCGCTTGCTGGAGCGCAACGAGGCTGCCTGCGCCTTGCCACGCCCCTCGGCCAGGCTCTCGGCGAAATTCGCGAACAGCAGCGTCGCCCACAGCCACAGCGCGATGGCCAGCACGAAGCCCGGATCGCCCTCGGCACTGAGCCCACCGCCGAGCATCGCCAGCCACAGCCCGCTGATCAGCACACTGCCCACCAGCACCACGAACATCACCGGGTTGCGCCACTGCACCCACGGCGCCAGCTTGATGAAGGAGTCCCTGATCGCGATCTTCACCAGCGGCGGATCGAACAGCGGACGGGCGCGAGCGAGCGTGGTCATGCCAGTCCCTTATCCAGGCGCGCGAAACTGCAGCTCTTCGACGATCGGGCCAAGCGCCAGCGCCGGGAAGAACGCCAGTGCGCCGACGATCAGCACCGTGGCGGCCAGCAGCACGACGAACAGCGGCGTATGCGTGGGTAGCGTGCCGGCGCCGGCCGGCACATGTTTCTTGGCCGCAAGACTGCCGGCGATCGCCAGCACCGGAACGATTACCCAGTAGCGCGAGACCCACATCACCGTGCCGAGCAGGGTGTTATAGAACGGGGTGTTGGCGGACAACCCGGCAAACGCGCTGCCGTTGTTATTGGACGCCGATGAGAACGCGTACAGGATCTCCGAGAAGCCATGCGCGCCGGGATTGCCGGTCGCGGCGCGACCCGCCGCCACCGATACCGCAATGGCGGTGCCCACCAGCGAGAAGAACGGTGGGATCAGGATCACCAGCGACGCCATCTTCATCTCGAACGATTCCAGCTTCTTGCCCAGGTACTCCGGCGTGCGTCCGACCATCAGTCCGGCGATGAATACGGCGATGATCGCGAATACCAGCATGCCGTACAGGCCCGAGCCGACGCCGCCGAAGATCACCTCGCCGAGCTGGATCAGCCACATCGGAATCAGCCCGCCGATCGGCGTGAACGAGTCGTGCATCGAATTGACCGAGCCGTTGGAGGCCGCGGTGGTGGCGGCGGCCCAGAGCGCCGAACTGGCGATGCCAAAGCGCGTCTCCTTGCCCTCCATGTTGCCGCCCGGCGCAAGGCTGCCGCTGTCCTGCGCGACCGCGGCCGGATAAGCCGGGTTGCCGCGGCCTTCGGCCCAGGCGGTCAGACCCAGCAGCGGCACCCACAGCAGCAGCATCGCCGCCAGCAGAGCCCAGCCCTGGCGCGTGTCGCCCACCATGCGGCCGAAGCTGTAGCACAGCGCCGCCGGTATCAGCAGGATCGCCAGCAGCTCGAGGAAGTTGCTCAGCGGCGTCGGATTCTCGAACGGATGGGCCGAATTGGCGTTGAAGAATCCGCCGCCGTTGGTGCCGAGCTGCTTGATCGCGATCTGACTGGCGGCCGGCCCGGCAGGAATAACCTGGCTATCGACCCGCACCGCATGGGTCTGTGCGTGCCCCTGCGCATCCACCACCGGGCTGCCGGCGGCATCGGTCACCGGCTCATCGACCATGATCGGATTGATCAGCGCCGCGCCCTGGTAGGGTTTGAAACTCTGCACGACGCCCTGGCCGGCCAGCACTACGGCCAGCAGCAGCGACAGCGGCAGCAGCACGTACAGCGTGCTGCGCGTCATGTCGACCCAGAAGTTGCCGATGTGCTGCGACTGTCGCCGCGTGAAGCCGCGGATCATCGCCACCAGCACCGCGATCCCGGTCGCCGCCGACAGGAAGTTCTGTACCGACAGTCCGAGCATCTGCGTCAGGTAGCTCATGGTCGACTCGCCGCCATAGCCCTGCCAGTTGGTGTTGGTGACGAAGCTGACCGCGGTATTGAACGCTGAATCCGCCGTCACCGCGCTCATCTGCTGCGGATTCCATGGCAGCTGCGCCTGCCAGCGCTGCAGCGCGTACAGCGCGAGCGCGCCCAGCGCGTTGAATGCCAGCATCGACAGCGCGTATTGCTGCCAGCTCATCGATGCCACGGGGTCCACGCGGCACAGCCGGTAGAGCCCGCGCTCGATCGGGGCGAGCCAGCGCGTTGCGCTCGCTGTGCCATCGAACACCGCGGCCATGTACAGGCCCAGCGGTTTCACCAACAGCAGCAGCACGACCAGGTAGATCGCCAGCTGCAGCCAACCCGAGGCGCTCACGCCTAGAACCTCTCCGCTTTGAGCATTGCGTACAGCAGATAGCCGAGCAGCCCCAGCGTCAGCAGCAGCGCAATCCAGTACAGCGCGCTCATCGCAGGCACACGCAGGTCATGGCTGCCCGCGCAGCCGCTCGCACAGTGCGATGCCGCCCAGCGTCAGCAGCGCCAGCACCACGATCAGTCCGATGAACCACAGATCCATGCCCGGCTCCCGCGCGGTGAGGCCGCCACTGGCGGTGAGGCCGGGATTGGCGGCGAGGTGCGCGAATGCTGGTTGGTGGCGCGTAAAAATGTCGTAAAGATAGCCGCGCGCGGCGTTATTGTTGGCCGATGCAGATCGTCACCTGGAACGTCAATTCGCTGCGCGTGCGGCTGCCGCAGCTGCTCGAGTGGCTCGCCGCCAACCAGCCCGACATCGTCGCGCTGCAGGAGACCAAAGTGCCGGACGCCGACTTTCCGGCGGCGCCGATCGCGGCCGCGGGCTACCAGGTGGCATTCAACGGACAGAAGACCTACAACGGTGTCGCGGTGCTGGCGCGTGAGCCGCTGTCCGAATCGGTGCTCGAGATCCCGAGCTTCGACGACCAGCAGCGGCGCGTGCTGGCGGTGAGCTGTGGCGGGCTGCGGGTGGTGAACCTGTACGTGCCGAACGGCCAGTCGCTCGGGTCGGAGAAATACCACTACAAACTGCGCTGGCTGGCGGCGCTGCGCGCATGGCTCGCCGCCGAGCTGGCGCAATATCCGCAGCTCGTGGTGCTCGGCGATTTCAACATCGCGCCCGAGGATCGCGACGTGCACGACCCGGCGGCCTGGTCCGGATCGGTGCTGGTCAGCGAGCCGGAACGCACCGCGCTGGCGGAGCTGATGCAGATCGGACTGACCGATGTGTTCCGGCGCTTTGATCAGCCGCCGCAATCCTACAGCTGGTGGGACTATCGGGCCGGCTCGTTCCGGCGCAACAACGGCCTGCGCATCGACCTGATCCTGGCATCGACGCCGCTGGCGCCGCGCTGCACCGGCAGTCATATCGACCGCCTTGCGCGCAGCGGCGAGCGCGCCTCGGATCACGCGCCGGTGATCGCCGGTTTTGACATATAGCGCCCGCTGACGCGCGCCGCGCGGCAACGCCTCGGCCACGCCTGCTCGCCGGGTCGTGTCGCCAAGTTATGTCGTCAACATATGTCGTGAAAGTGTGCGCCGCGTCGCAGGTGCAGTGCGCGAGGCTGCCCTAGACTTTCGCCAATCTCGGCTCTGCCCAACGAACGCATACCCCCTTCCTGATATCTTGGCGCAGACATGGCCAGCATCCGTCGCAGCGACTACGACATCACCAACACTGTGCGGGTCAGCTCGCCGCAGGCGGTATTGCGCGCGGTCGAGCAGCTGCTGGTCTCCACCTGGCCGAACATGTCGCTGGCTCCGGTGGAGCGTGCGTTCGCTGATTTCGATGCGCTGTTTGCCGGCCGCATGCCCGGATTCTCCGGGGTCGACACGGTCTATCACGATCGCCAGCACACGCTCGACGTGACGCTGGCGATGGCGCGCCTGCTTGCCGGCTATGAATGCCAGGTCGATGCCGCGCGCCAGCTGACCGCCGAGCGCGCCACCGTCGGCGTGATCCTGGCGCTGTTCCATGACGTCGGCTACCTGCGCCGCAGCAGCGATCGCGAGCAGGCCAATGGGGCGGAATTCACGCTCAACCATGTCAGCCGCGGCGCTGACTTTCTCGCGCACTACCTGCCGCAGATCGGCCTGCCGCAATGGGCCGAGGTCGCCGCCCAGATCATTCACTTCACCGGCTATGAGCGGCCGTTCGAGCAGATCATGGCCTCCGACGCGCGCGATACCGCGCTCGGCCATCTGCTCGGCACCGCCGACATGATCGCGCAGCTGGCGGACCGCTGCTACCTGGAGAAGTGCCGCGACCGGCTGTACCCGGAATTCGTGCTCGGCGGGGTGGCGATGTCCAACGCCGACGGCGCGCGCGCAGTACGCTATGCCTCCGGCCTGGATCTGCTGCGCCAGACGCCGGCATTCGTGGCCAACACCCGCGCCACGCGCCTGGACAATCGCTTCGGCGGCGCCTACCACTACCTCGATGTGCTGTTCGATGGCCGCAACCCCTACATCGAGGCGATCGATCGCAACATGAACTATCTGGAACAGATACTGCGCAGCGAGAGCTGGCGCATGCTGCGGCGAAATCCGCCGCTGCACGCGGCCGATCCGAACACCCTGGGCCGGGTGCGCAGCCTGATGCTGGGTTACTTCAAGAAGGCCTGGTTGCAGGATTGAGCCGCGCGGCGGCCAGCGCCGCCGCCGCGGGCTGCGCCACCGCGCACACATAGCGCGCGTGAATCTCGGCCAGCTGCCGGTGCACCACTGCCCAACCTGCCAACTCGGCCTCAGCCAGTGCCGCAGCCAGCACGGCGACGGTCAGCGCCGGCAGCGCCGCGTCGGCCACCGGTGCAAAACTCAGGTGCCACGGTTCCGGCCGCACGCCGCCACGATCGCGGTCGTACGGCAGGAAAAACCCGAAATCCTGGCAGCGCCGCGGCAGCCAGGCGCCGAGCCGGTTGAACACCCCTTGCGGGGTATATTCCTGCGGAATCAGCTGCGCGCGCTGCCCGTGCGCCAGGGCTGCGCGATCGATCAGGTCAACCTCGGTGCCCCAGTGATGGCGGCTGGCGCCCGGCAATGCCGACCACAGCAGGATCGCGCGCACGATCTGCTCCTCGGTCATAACGGCGACGTCGAGCGCGCGGCCGGCATGGTCGAGCAATGGACGGCGGCCATGGAATTTGTCGTTCCAGATGGCCAGCTGCTGCTGGAAGCTGCGAAAGCTGGAGACGGCGACCAGATCTATGTCACTCTGTGCTGCTGCGGCGCGCATGCCAAGGAACGCTGCGGCCGCATCAGGGTGCAGGATGCACCCGGCACTGACCTCAGCCGCGGCGCTGGCCGGCAGATCGAGCACATGGGTGCGCACGCGACCGGTCAGCTGCTCGGCACTAAGGATGGTCATTTTTTGTAGCCGCGGCACCGTACATACGGCATTATTCTAATGTTATTTATCCATGGAGGCCGCATGAACGGCCCTCGGTTCAAGTACCTGATGCTGATCCTGTGCAGTGTGTTCCTCGGGGTAGCGGCGCTGCTGGGCTACCTTGCCCGAAGCTATGACATGCCGCTGTCGGTGCTGCTGCTGTCGGCATTATTCGCCGCTTTCGCCGTCATGCTACCCGGCTTCTGGTCGTGGCGGCAGCGTCAGCGGCTGGACCGGGCAGTGCGCGGCCTGATCGGCGCCGCCGAGCAGATCAGCCGCGGCGAGTTTCATCAGGCGCTGGTGAGCACCCGCAGCGACAAGATCGGCGAACTCGAGCACGCGTTCGAGAACATGCGCCTGGCGCTGCGCAATACCACCTTCACGCGCAACTACCTGCACAGCGTGCTCAACAGCATGACCGATGCGGTGTTCGTCACCGCACCCGGCGGCAGCGTGCGCATCGCCAATGATGCCGCCTGCCGGCTGACCGGCTATGGCGACGACGAGCTGATCGGCAAGAACCTGGTGACACTGCTTGACCAGGGCGACAAGCTCGGACCGGATCCGCTGCAGGTGGCGCGCGACACCGGCGAGACGGTGCTGCGCACCCGCGCCGGCCAGACCATACCGGTGTCATTCATCGGCTCGACCGTCGCTACCGAGGATCCGGAATTCGAAGGCGAGATCTACGTGGCGCGCGACATCACCGAGCGCAAACGCGCCGAGCGGCGCATTCGCTACCTGGCGCGTTACGATGCGCTGACCAAGATCCCCAACCGCATGCAGTTCCAGCACCTGCTGCAGCAGGCGATCGCCCGCTCGCGGCGCAGCGGCCAGGGCGTGGCAATGCTGTACGTGGACATGGACCGCTTCAAGGAGGTCAACGACACCTTCGGCCATGCCTCGGGCGATCGCGTGCTCGAGGTGCTGACCGAGCGGCTGACGCGCGTGCTCAACACCGAGGCGGTGCTGGGGCGGCTTGCCGGGGATGAATTTGCGCTGTTCGTCGACAGCGTCAGCCAGGATGCCGATGAGGCTGGCGGCCAGGTTGCGCAGCTGGCGCGCACCGTACTGCACGCGGCCGGCGAGGCGTTCCACATCAATGGGCAGGAAGTATTCCTGACCGTCAGCATCGGCATTGCGCTGTGCCCGCGCGATGCAGAGAACGTCATCGACCTGATCCGCAACGCCGATGCCGCGATGTACTACTCGAAGCAGAATGGCGGTAATACCTACGCGTTCTATTCGCCGGAGATGAACGCGGCCGCGGTCGAGCGGCTGATGCTCAAGAGCAAGCTGCGGCGCGCGGTCGAGCGCGACGAATTCGTAGTGCGCTACCAGCCGAAAGTGGACCTGCGCGACGGGCGCGTGGTGGGCGCCGAGGCGCTGCTGCGCTGGCGCCTGCCCGGGCACGGCGACATCCCGCCGGCGCAGTTCATCCCGATCGCGGAGGAGAACAACCTGATCAGCGCCATCGGCGAATGGGTGCTGGAGCGCGTGTGCATGGATTTCCGTGCGCTGCGCCGCCATATCGCCGATCCGGGACGCATCTCCATCAACCTGTCGCTCAAGCAGCTCAAGCAGGCGAGCTTCATCCTCAACTGCCGCTCGGTGTTCGAGCGCCACGAGGTGCCGACCAGGAACCTGGAGCTGGAAATCACCGAGACCACGCTGATGGCCGATCCGCGCCGCACGGTGCAGATGCTCAACCAGCTGCACGACATGGGACTGCATCTGTCGATCGACGATTTCGGCACCGGTTATTCGTCGCTGTCAGCGCTGCAGCAGTTTCCGATTGGCACACTGAAGATCGACCAGTCGTTCGTGCGCGACGCCGCCGATGATCCGGCCGATGCGGTGCTGGTGCGCACCATCATCGACATGGGCCACAGCCTCGGCATGGAGGTCGTGGCCGAAGGCGTCGAGTCGGTCCGCCAGCTGGAATTCCTGCACGCCAGCCACTGCAATTTCGCCCAGGGCCAGCTGTTCGGCCAGGCGCGCAGCATCGACGAGCTGCTGCAGCTGCTGCAGGCGCAGCAGGCCGGCCGGCCGGCGTTCGCCAACCTGTTGCCGGACGCGCCGGCGGCGCTGCAGCCGATATCGGCCTGAGCTTAAGGCCGCGCCCGGCAGGCACACTGCGCGCATGCGCGCGTCCCCGTACCGCTGGTTACTGCGACTGCTCGGCGGCGCGCTGCTGCTCGCCTGGGTCGCGATCGGGTTGTGGCAATCGCACAAGCGCCTGCCGCCGGGCGTGCAGATCGCCGGCAGCTGGCACAGCGTGCCGGCCAGCGATGTGCGGTTCCTGAGCGATCTGACGGCCGCGGATGCCACCGGCGCGCCGCTGCACGAGCGGCAGATCAATGCCGAGTTGCTGCGCATGATCGGGCAGGCGCGCGACTTCCTGGTGCTGGATACCGGCCTGTTCGGCGATCTGCCGGCCGCCGGGCCGGGAGCGTCGCGGATGCGCGCTGCCGCACCGGCGGCCGCAGCGCTGAGCGACGCGCTGCTGCAGGCCAGGCAGCTGCACGGGCTGCAGGTGCTGCTGCTGATCGATCCGACCAGCACCCGAATGCACCTCGGAACTGCAGCACTGGAGCGCCTGCGCGCCGCTGGCGTGGCCGTGGTGCCGGTCGAGCTGGGTCGGTTGCGCGCGCCGAATGCGGTCTTTTCCAGCCTGTGGCAGTTGTGCTGCAGCTGGTGGACCGCAGGCGACGCCGACGGCGACTGGCCCAACCCGATCGGCGTTGGATCCCCGGGCGTCTCGTTCGGGCTGTGGGGCGGCACGCCAGGCTATCAGCGCAGCCATCGGCAGTTGTTGATCGCCGATAACGGCGCCGGCCGCCTTACCGGCCTCATTTTCTCCCGATCGGTGAACGCGGAGGCGTCGCTGCATACTGCAGTGGCGCTGCAGCTGACCGGCGAGAGCCTTGGGCCGCTGCTTGAGTCAGAGTTCGTGGTGGCGCAGTTTTCCGGCTGGAGCGGCGGCGGCATGCAGGCACGTGCGCAACGGCTGTTCGAACGGCGCCGCCATGGCGCCGCCAGCGGGGTCGATACCAGCCCCCCGATCAGCCCCACCTCCGGCAGCGCCGATGCGGCACGCGTGCGAGTGGTCAGCGAGGCGTCGATCGCCGACGCACTGCTGGAGCGCATCAATGCGGCCGGCAACCACGACAGCGTCGAGATCGCGGCCCTGTACCTGTCGCAGCGCGAACTGGTGCGCGCGCTGATCGATGCGGCGTGGCGCGGTGCCAAGGTGCGCGTGCTGCTCGATCCGGGCAAGGACGGCTATGGCTACGAGCGCTCGGGATTGCCCAACCGCCAGGTGGCCTCGGAGCTGGTCTCAGCCAGCGATGGCGCCGTGCGCGTGCGCTGGTACCGTACCCACGGTGAGCAGTTCAGTCCTGGATTCGCGCTCATTCGCAGCGCCGATCGGGCCTGGCTCATGGTCGGCACCGCCGAACTCAGCCGTCGCGACCTCGACGACTTCGATCTCGCCGCGGCATTCATCGCCGAGCTGCCGGGCAGCGCGACGGCCGGCAGCGATGCGCTCTCGTGGTTCGACACGTTGTGGTACAACCGGGCGGCCGGCGGCACCGAGTACAGCAGCGATGCCGACGTCTATGCGGACGCCTCGCAGTTCGACTACTGGCAATACCGGCTGCTAGAGGCCAGCGGCGCGTCATTCGACTGACGGGGGGAGATTGCGCAATGCGATATAAGGAAACTCGCGAGCAATCGGCCGAATTGCTGCGCATGGTGCTGCCGCTGATGGCGCGGCATTCCGCCGCCTTTCATCCGTTGAGCTACACCGTTTGGTACGAGTACGCCGCCGGCTGCAACCCCGCGCTGCAGGCCGCCATCGACGCGCGGCTGGCGCAGTCCGCGGTGCTCAGCGATCGCGATATCGAGCTGCTGTTCGACACGCACGTCGCGCTGCGCGATATCGAGTCCTCGGGACGCATGCGCGCCGAGATCGCGCGCATGATCGAATACGTCAATGGCGTGGCGGTCGAGGCCGGCCAGGAGGTCATGCAGTACGGCAACGAACTCGACGGCTATCGCGAGCGCCTGCGCGATGACATCGGCAAGGAGTCGCTGGGCGAGGTGGTCGAGTCGCTGATCGGCGAGACCACGCGCGTGCGCGTCAAGACCGGCATGTACCATGAGCACCTGCTGAAGAGTTCCGCCGAGGTCGAGCGCCTGCGCGGCGAGCTCGAGCTGGTGCAGGGCCTGGCACTGACCGACCCGTTGACCGGGTTGCTGAACCGGCGCGGGTTTGACCTGCAGATGCAGCGCATCCGGCACGACGGGCTTGCGGGCTGCACGCTGGTGATGGCGGATATTGATCACTTCAAGGCCATCAACGACGCCCACGGGCACCTGCTGGGCGACAAGGTCATCGTTGCGGTGGCCAACGTTTTGCGCAGTTGCATCGGCGATCGCGGCCCGATCGCCCGCATTGGCGGGGAGGAGTTCGCCGTGCTGCTGTCCCAGACCGAAAGTGCCGCCGGCGCCGAACTGGCGGAACGCATCCGTGCCGCGGTCGAGGGCGGCAAGATCCGCCGCGCCGACACCGAGGAGAGCATCGGCAACGTGACGCTGTCGCTCGGACTGGCCACCGCCGGCGACAACGAGGCGTTCGAGGCCATGATTGCTCGCGCCGATCGTGCGCTTTACCTGTCGAAGAGCGCCGGGCGCAACCGCGTCACCGTGGCCGAACGCGCCTCCAGCGCAGCGGCCTGACAGTCTTACCACAGCGTCAGCCGCGCGGCGATTTCGCGCCGCCGCTTTTTGTGCTGTGATGGACTTTGCGCGTAGGCACGCAACAGCACGAGGCACGGACGTGAAGATCGGAATGATTGGGCTGGGACGGATGGGCTCGAACATGGCGCGCCGCCTGATGCGCGCCGGGCATGGCTGCGTGGCGTTCGATTTCAACGCCGCTGCGGTCAAAACGCTGGCGGCGGACGGCGCCACGGCTGCCGCATCGGTCACCGACTTGGTCGCGAAACTGCCCACGCCGCGTGTGGTCTGGATGATGGTGCCGGCGGGCGCGGTGGATTCGCTGCTGCAGCTGCTGTCGCCGGTGCTCAAGGCCGGCGACATCGTCATCGATG
>Ga0182030_10015932_pt1 | contig 14689 bp, 10 predicted proteins | sample 812S3MmetaG_FD_121299 | JGI IMG/M metagenome (GOLD analysis project Ga0182030, IMG submission 121299) | Permafrost microbial communities from Stordalen Mire, Sweden - 812S3M metaG (Illumina Assembly) | ecosystem: Environmental > Terrestrial > Soil > Wetlands > Permafrost | place: Sweden... | reverse complement strand
CGCCGGGCAGCGTGGCGATGCGCCGCGCATCGCCTGCCGGTTCCCGGCCCGCGAGTTGCATGGTTTTGAGCGCGTTGCCCTGTCGCTTCATTTTTTGTTGAACGCCCACGCCGTCGTTCTGTCAAACCTTCACCTATCATAGGTCAGGTTTTTTGCCTGCAAAGCGAAAGCGCCCCTCAATTGAGGCTTCATTGGTGAGAGTTTGACCGCCGGTCTGCGGTCGGCTTGATGACCCCACAAAAATTCTTCCCCAGGTGCGGACTTTTTCCGCCTTGGGGAAATCTGTCGAAACGCACTTTGTTCCGGCCTTGGCCGGCGTGCGTTCCGAAATTGGCACAGGTGAATCCATGAAGAATCGCCAAAAACATCGAAGCGCAAGCCGATATGAAACCATGACGACCGGGCTGGCTGGCTGGTCAGTCGGTCAAACAAGGTTGTGCGGCCCATTGCACAACCTCATCACTCCAGTTTGCTATAAACGAGCGGGTAAAAAATCATGATCCAAAAGCTGTGCGATTTTCGCACTGGTTAATGAGGAATTTGCGGTAAAACCGGAGAAGTGAAAATGAACAGGCTGACTATTAACCGACGATCCGTCGTCACGCTGCGCCAACGGCGACCGTTTCGCCCGTTCATGGATTGCTGGGAGCAAACCCACCAACCTGCCAACCGGCAATTGGTATTTGTTTTCATCGTGAAACCAAATTCAGGCCGGGCAAAAGTTGTAATGAAATCATTACAACCTGCCCGGTGGATTTGCGGTAAAAACAGAGGCTGCATTTTGTTTCAATTTGAAACGCGCGCGATCAAATCGCATCAGATTCTGACTCGGTGGCCATGAAGAAGCTGAACTTGATTCGACGGCAAGTCATCAAACTGCGCAAGCGTAACGGCTGGTCGCAGGAGAAATTTGCCGTCAAATTGCAGCTTGCCGGCTGGCACAACGCCACCCGCAGCACCGTTTCCAAGATCGAAGGCGGCTCGATGGGCGTCGCCGAATACGACCTGTTATTCATTGCCGCCGCGCTGCGCGTTCACGTCATTCATCTGCTTCCCCCGATTGACTGGAAACGCCCGATTGATGAAACCGTCCACAAATACATTCCCCAAGAACTGCACGACTTCGCATCTGAATCTGAACCAACGTGAAAAGGAAGACACATGGAAAACATCCCGAAAACCGAAGAACAACCGACCACGCCACCACCCGAACGACTGGCGTATTCCGTGCAGGAAGCCGCCGATATGCTCGGCGTGAATTATTTTAGCGTTTACCGGCTCATCCAGCGTGGCAAACTCAAACCATGCCGCGCGTTGCGCGGCAAGCTGCTCGTCCCGCGCACCGAACTGTTGAAGCTGCTGGCAACCGAATGAGGCATCTATGAGCAATCCATTTGAACATCGTCGCCCAACCGAACTGGAAGACAAAGCCCATGCCGAGGCCGTCCGGCACTTTGCCGAACACCTGAAGCAATTCCCGGCCAGCCGCGAAGCGGTTGAACGTCTGGAACGGGACATTGCCAAAATCGCGCTGGCGGCGAACATGGCCGCAGCCAGGCCGACACCCCAACAAAACATCATCCTGGCCGACGACGGCGCACAATGGCACAAGAACGTTGATCTCATGGAAAACATCCATCTCTGCCACCGGCCCATCTCCTACGCGGCGGAATATGCGGTGGTGGAGCATTTCCCGGCACGCGGCACGAATGAAATTTGGAACCGGGGCTGGAATGCGGGCGAGGTCGTCAAGGCGTTTACGCAGGAGCAACGGCAGGCGTTGCAGCTTTGGACGGAGGACATGACCGCGCAGGTGAAGGAATTTCTGGCGGAGAAATTTCCCGGCCAGGATTTAAGCCGCGTCGCCGACGCATTCATCCATAAATGCACGACACAGGCTGTCCCACAAAAGCACTCAATCACTCACGGCCACGAGCAAAATCACAGTCAGGGCGTGAGGATTTGAAGCATTTCGTTTTTATCCATTGTATCCCTTCATTGCATCCCTGAACGATTTTTTGGAGCTAAAATTAGCCATTCATAGCAAAAGGCGGATGCGAAAAGAACACGATAAAACCATTGTGAACATTGAATAAATAAGTGATTGCAGCCCGCAGCTAAAGATAGCAAAAAATGCGTTTTTGGATTTTCAGTCCTCTGCTCTACCAACTGAGCTACCCAGCCAACCGTTTATTAACAAGCGCTTACGACTGATTTTGCGGAATCGATTTGACCGTGGCCTACTTTTTGTCCTGCTTTAACGGTGCAAGGCGGTGCAACGCTTTGCAACGTGTTTCGGAGTCAAATTGGTCAATGTCGTCATGCCAAATTCAAGTTATCAGAAAGTTTTCGACGAACGCAAGCGCAGAGTGCGTGGTCTGTGGAAGCGTAACGGGTGGTTCTACGCCCAGATGTCCATTACCGACGGCCTGAACGGAAAAAAGTCCACCCAGCGCGTCCGGCTGCCGCTTTGCCGGACGGTGGCTCAAGCCAAAGAAGCACACCAAGATTTGCTCAAGGGTCGCCGTGACGACAATCTGCCCGTCCTGCGCCGAAGTCCAAAGCTCGCCGATTATTGGCAGGAATATTTCGATTTTTACGAAAAGGTGAAGGACGCGAAACGGCTTTCAACGCTCCACCGCGAAAAATCTGCCCGCAACAAATGGCTCGCGCACCTCGGTGAAATCCGGTTGAGCGGAATCACTCGGCTGCATATCAATGGATTCATCGCCAAACGGCAGGGCGACGGTTCCGCGCCTCGGACGGTCAATCTCGACATCATCGCCCTACGCAACGTCCTCAAGCGTGCGATTGATGACGGCTGGATTAAAACGCTGCCGACGGAAAACCTCCGCCCGCTGAAAGTGGATCAGCGCAAACGCCAACTCGTCTCGCTAACCGATCTCGAAAAGCTTATCGCTGCTGCGCGCACTTTGCCCCTGAGCGGCGAATTGCTCGCCGATGTCCTGCGGCTGATGACTGCCTGCGGCGCACGAATTGCCGAATCTCTCCGGCTGCGCTGGTCGGACGTGAATTTCACGCAACGGCAAATCACTATCGGCTCGGATGGCCTGTCAAAAAACCAGAAACATCGCGTGGTGGATTTCAACGAGCCTCTCGAAGCACACTTGCGCGACATGGAATCACGTCGCCAACCAGATTCAGTCTGGTTATTTCCATCACCTCGGCGCGGTGCAAATGACCTGCCGCTAGTGAATTTCAACAAGGCGTTGCGGGCTGCTTGTGAAAGGGCAGGGAAGTCAGATTTCGGTTTTCACGACTGCCGACACTATTTCATCAGTCATTGTGTGATGAGTGGAATTGACTACATGACGATTGCGCAATGGGTCGGACACCAGGACGACGGCGTGCTTAACCATGGTCGAAACTTCCGGCGCAGCGCAGGCGAAAGATTGCGCGAACCTCATCCGATTTCGGGCGTTCACCGGCACGAGAATCAGCGAAGCAAAACAAGCAGTATGGACGGATGTTGACTGGCAGGAAAACACGCTGGAAATTCATTCCGTCAAAGTGAGAAGCGGACACGATCAAAATGTAACCCGGAAAATACCGCTGAATCCCGCATTGAAATAATTGCTTGAACGGCTTCAACAAAAGCAAAACCCAAAGTCCGCAGACCGCATTTGCAAAGTTTCTGAATGCCAGCGAAGTCTCAATCGTGCCTGCAAACTGGCAGAATGCAAATGGCTCACCCATCACGACCTGCGGCATTACTTCGTTACTAAATGCCTGCAAGTCGGCGTTGACGTGTTCACCTTGGCAAAATGGGTCGGACACAGGGACAACGGAAAACTGCTCTTAAAGGTTTATTCCCACTTGCAAGCCGAACACTCGCAAGCAATGGCTGCAAAAGTAACTTTCGGAGCCGGCATTGAAATCCAAAAATCCCCATAATGAGACTTTCGCCGTGCAGGCAAGGCCAGTGTATATGTCAAATTAAACAAACCGAAAATAGTCAAAATCAACATGGCCTGAACCGACATTTCTCAAGCGCTTCAAACTATACAATCCCACTTTGGCCCCAATCCAAGCGCCGCTTCTTGCCTGAAAGGTTTGACCGGTGGAAATGAAATCTTCGCCGTCGCCATAGGCAAAGCAACACTTGCCGCCGTCCAGAATCTCCACCCGCAATTTGACGGGATTGACTGTGGTTTCAGAAACGATTTTGAGGTTTTCATCGTTGCGCAAAACGATGCAATATTTCTTTCCGTCATGCAGCAGGCCCAGTGAGATAAATGATTGCCCCATTACCACAATTCCCGCCTCTTCACCGGACTGCACGGGGAATAATTTCAAGGCGACCTCCGCCAGGAAACTCCGGGCCGGAAACTTTTGCAACATCAGGTTTGGTTGCTGGCTCAATGTTGTCTGTGCCGCTTGGGGATAGAGCCGGAGCCGGCCCGGGCAGGCGGAAAGCGAATACCAGTCGTCGCGGTGGTTCGCGTGCCATTGCCATTGTTGGCCGAGTTGGTCGCCGTCAAATTCATCGCTCGTTTGTGGCGCGAACGGTTTTTGGCCGCGGATTAAAATCGGCTTTGCGTGCCGCCGCACGGGTTCGCAATTTTTGCCCATCAGCGGCCAGCCGTCCTGCCATTCAACCGGCTGCAAGTGGATGATGCGCCCGTAAAGGCCCGCGTCCTGAAAATGCAGGAACCACCACCCGTCGTCCGGCGTGTCCACCAGCGCTCCCTGATGCGGCCCATTGATGTCGGTGTCGCCCTGCGCGAGGACGATTCTATCTTCGTAAGGCCCGTAGATATTCCTTGAGCGCAGCACCACCTGCCAGCCGGTCTCGACGCCGCCGGCGGGGGCGAGTATATAATACCAACCGTCCTTTTTCAGGAACTTCGGACCTTCAATCGTCGGGTGTTTTTCCGGATGGTGAAAAACGATTACGCCATCGCCTAGCAATTTCGAGCCGTCCGGCGCCATTGGGCAGACCCGCAGCCGGTGCTTGATGCCGGCACGCGAGCCGGCGTAGGCGTGAACCAAATACGCCTTGCCGTCGTCGTCCCAGAGCGGACACGGGTCAATCAGCCCTTTGCCCGGCTGCATCAGATGCGGTTCCGACCACGGGCCGGCGGGATGATCGGCGGTGACGAGGAAAATGCCCTCGTCCGGCGTGGGATAGAAAATCCAGTATTTGCCCGCGTGAAAACGGATGGATGGCGCCCAGACGCCGCAGCCGGACTGGACTTGTTCGTAACGCGGATGCGGCAGGTTTTTCAGCGCATGGCCAATGATGGTCCAGTTGATCAAATCTTTGGAGTGCAGGATTGGCAGGCCGGGCGTGCAGTTGAAGCTGGAGGCAACTAAATAAAAATCATCACCGACGCGAATCGCGTCAGGATCCGAGTAGTCGGAGTAGAGTATCGGATTGCAATATGTCCCGTCGCCCTGATCAGACAGCCACGGATGGGCAAAGCCTGGGTTGGCGGCGGACTTGTTTTTGCCGGCTAACTGTTCGGGATGGTGAATCGCAGTTTGCATTTGAAATTATTTTACTTCGACGGCCTTGATGCGTGGCACGCCAATATGGAACATCGTCCACGCCACGAGATAGGCGCTGCCGCAGATCAGCATGATTGTCTTGTAGGAGCCTTCGCCTTGCAGCACATGGCCGACGAGATAGAAAAAGCCCATGGACAAAAACGACGCCAGCATTCCACCGAAGCCGACGACCGACGCCACGGCGCGCTTTGGGAAAATGTCAGACACGACGGTATACATCGTGGCCGACCAGCCCTGATGCGCCGCGCCGGCCAAGCCGAAAAACGCCGCCGCCAGCCACGGGCTGCTGACATACGGCGCGGCGATGACCGGCAAGGTGCAACACGCACAAATGAAGGTTGCCGTCTTGCGGGCGCGGTTCAGCGGCCAGCCGCGCTTCAGAAAATAAGCACTCAAACTGCCGCCGCCGATGCTGCCCAGCGCCGCCGACAACGCGACGAACGCGAGTGGGAGACCAAAATGTTTCAGGTCGAGGTGAAATTGCTTGCTAAAAAAATCCGGCAGCCAGAAACCGTAAAACCACCAGACCGGACCGAGGATGCAGGTGCTGAAATACGCCCACGCCTCGCGACAGCGCATGAGTTTCAGCCACGGCAGTTTTTGCTCCGCCGTCGGCGCGACGCCTTCATGGATATGTGCGAACTCCTCGGCGTTCACATGCGGTGATTTGTCCGGTGCATTGTAAAATTTCAACCAGAAACCAAGCCACACCAGATCAACACAGCCGAGCGCGATGAACGCCGCCTGCCAGCCGCCAAACGCACCGACGATGAGCGGCACCAGCAGCGGCGCAAAGATCGCGCCCATGTTCGAGCCGGTGTTGAAAATGCCCGTGGCCACGGAACGTTCCTTCGGTGGAAACCATTCGGTGACGACCCGGATGGCGGCGGGGAAATTTCCTGATTCGCCCAAGCCGAGCGCCAGCCGAGCGCCGCAGAATCCTCCGACTGTCCGGCACAGCGCGTGCGACATCGCCGACAAACTCCAGAACAAAACTGACAGCGCATACGAGCTTTTCACGCCGATCCAGTTCATGAATGAGCCGAAGCCCAACTGGCCGATGGCGTAGGATAACTGGAAGAAAATCGCCATCAGGGCGTATTCGGTTTCCGTCCAGCCGAAGGTTTTCGAGAGGTCGGGCTTGAGCAGGCCGAGCACCTGCCGGTCCATGTAGTTCACCGTGCAGACAAAGAACAGCAGCGCGCAGATGACCCAGCGATATTTGGTCGGGCGGTTCATTTCGTCAAATCCAGTTGGCATTTTTTCACCCGGAACGTTTTCAGCGGCACACCGGCTTCATTTGCCACTTGCACATTTTCAAACGTGATGTTTTCCGCGTCCGTCACGGAAACACCCTTCTGCGACGTAATGGAAACGTCTTTTAGCGTGATGTCGTTCAATGGCATTTCCGGCAGGCCTTGCAGCACGATGGCGTTTTGCGCGCCGCGGCAAATGATATTTTCCAAGTGGATGTCGCGGAACTGCGGCGTTGCGTCCGTGACCGGCGGGAAATTGGTTTCGGCGTCGCCGGCGGTTTCATCGAGCGGCGATTTGCCGCCGTAATACAAATTGAAATTGATCGCGTCGCCGGGGATGTTTTCCATGCGGATGCCGGAGATGAAAATCTTTTCCACCACGCCGCCGCGGCCGCGCGTGCTCTTGAAGCGCAGGCCAATGTCCGTGCCCATGAACGTGCAATTGCGCACAGTCATGTTTCGCACGCCGCCGGACATCTCGCTGCCGATGGTGAATCCGCCGTGCGCGTGATACACGGTGCAGCCCTCAACCAGCACATCTTCCGTCGGCACGCCGATGCGGCGACCGGCCGCGTCCTTGCCGGACTTGACGCAGATGCCGTCGTCGCCGGTGTCAAACGTGCAATCGCGGATGACGGCGCGGCGGCAGGATTCGAGGTCAAGCGCGTCGCTGTTCTGCGCGGAGGGCAGGTTGTGGACGGCAACATTGAGAATCGAAACGTCCTCGCACAGCGTGGGGTTCAGGGTCCACATCGGCGGATTTTGAAACGTGACGCCTTGCAGCAAAACTTTTTTGCAGCCGATGAGCCGGAGCAATCTTGGCCGCAGAAACTGATGGGCCGGCTCATAATCCTCCGGCTTCAGCGAACCGTCTTTGACCAATTTCTCCACGAGCTTCTCGCCGTTCATCGCGGCGGCACTTGGCCACCAGATGTCGCCTTTTTCATTCAGCACGCCACCGGATTTGACGAGTGCCTTCCATTCGCCGTCACCCAGCTTGCCTTTTTTAAGCGGCCGCCACGCATCGCCGCCACCGTCAATGATGCCGTCGCCGGTGATGGCGACATTTTCCAGGTTCTCACCGGAAATCGGCGAGGTGGAATCCACTTCCTTCTCGCCTTTCAGGTCAATCACCGTCAGCGGATAAAGTTTGTAGTCGCGCGAAAACTGGATGAGCGCGCCGCGTTCGAGGTGCAGATTGATATTACTGCGCAGCTTGATTGGGCCGGTGAGCCAGATGCCTGGTGGCACGACGAGTTCGCCGCCGCCTTTTTCGGCCAGCGCGGACAAAGCCTTTTCAAACGAGGCGGAATTCAGCGACTCGCCGTCGCCGCTGCCGCCAAAATCAGCGAGACTGAGGGTGTTCGCAGGAAAAACAGCCCTCGCCACCACGGGCGGAGCCGGCAGGCTTGCCGCGCGGGCCACGAGGAGGTTCATTGCCGGCAGGGCAAGAATGAACATAAGTCGCAGCATATCTGGAATTTTCATGCTTGAATAATCCTACCACCCACCCGGTGTGATTTTTTTACGATTTTTGACATTTATCTGTGAAATAACTGTGGACCCAATCCTCATCGAAAAGTGACCGTGACGTCCGCATTGGTGCAGGACAGTTTATTCACGCCATCAGGGGTGATGATTTTGCAATTTTCCAACCGGACATTTTGCGCGTTGAAAATGCCGAACGGCATGTCGGCAGTGATGTTCACATTGTGGAGCAGCACGTTGGTTGCGTTCATTTCCGGCAGTCCCCAAATCAGGCCGGCGCGGCGTCCGCCTTGGGCGGTGGCGGTGATGTTGCTGAAAACAATGTCGCAATAAATGGGAGTGTGTGCGGCAATGGGCGCTGCGGGATAACTCGCGGCGATTTCCGGCGTGAGCTTGTTCAAATTCCGGAACTGGCCTTCCTTCGCCATGTAGGAGGCGTAAATCAAAATCGGGCAGCCGACGTTGGTCATGCGCAGATTCAGATACGACAGGTTGTGGACAAAGCCGCCGCGGTCGCGGTCGGACTTTATGCGAATGCCACAATCGGTGTTGTTGAACGTGCAGTTGACAACGGTGATGTTTGACACGCCACCATCGGTATGGCTGCCAATGGAAACGCCGTGGCCGTAACCGTAGATGCAGTTCGTGATAAGAACATCGGAAGTATTGCCGCCACAGGTGAAATTGTCGTCGCCGACGCTCACGTCGCAGTCCTGGATCAAAATATTCCTGCCTTTCACGTCGCAGGCGTCGGTGTTGTGACTGGGGCAGACCGGGTCGGTCGAGGCCGGAGCGCGGATGGTGACGCCGCGGATGGTGACGTCGGACGACTTGCCGGTGATGGCGATATGGAACATCGGCGAATTGGACAGCGTGACGCCCTCAATGAGCAACCGCTCGCACGAGGACAACTCGATCATGCGTGGGCGATTCGCGCCCTTGGTCTTGGCGAACGGCCACCACGGCGCTCCCTGTCCATCAATCGCGCCCGCGCCGCTGATGGCAACGTCGTGGAGTCCGTCGCCACCGATGAAATCCGCCGGGTCGGTCGTGCCGCCGGGATATTTTTGCAACGGCAGCATCCGCAATGTTCCGGCCACGCGCAGATTGATCTGGTTCGCCAGCCGAAGCGGGCCGCATAAAAATACTCCTGCCGGCACTTCGACCGTTCCGCCGCCGCCGGCGCTGGCGGCGTCAATGGCGGCTTGAATGGCCGTGGTGTTGGTCGTCACTCCATCACCCTTCGCGCCATAATTTGTGACGTTGCAAATCCCCGCTGGTATTTGCGGTAAGGCGGGTGCCACCAACGGTTGAGCCACGGCCGACGAATCCAGCATCAGCCAGATGATCAAAAATTGCGGGCAGATATTTCGCAAGCTGGGCGCGAGTTCAAAAATCATTCTGGTCGAGACAGCGTTGGATTTAAGATTGGCTTTGCCATAGGCCAGTCCGTGCCGCCTGTTTTCCAGGAGATTGATCATAATATTCAGTTCCCGTCTTGCGGGTTCCACCCATCCGCGCCACCAAGAATTTTTTCCACTGCAAAGGCCTTGCTGGCCTCCTCCGTCAACTGTCTCGACCACTTGACGCGCCGCTCCGGATTCGCGCCCGGACCGGTGCTGTTGAACTCGGCGAACCGCGCGGTCAATTCGTTGGTGGGATTGCGCCAGTTATTCCAGCCCTCAGGCTTGATGTGATCGCCCATCCAGCAATTGAGATAGGTCACGCTGGCGTAGGGACGCCACGGGCGGCCGAGGCAGGCCAGCGGTGTTTTGGAAGGAATCGCGGCGGCGGCGTTGGTGGGGTTCACCCACGGCGTTGGGTCGCCCGTCAATTTGCAGTCAAGGAACACCAAGCCAAATGGCTTGTCCTGCGGCGTGTTGGCGGCGGTGACGTAGCCGCCGTTTTTACTGTGAATTTCACAGTGGTCAAACACCGCCGTGGCCGAACCGTAGATGAAATCCACGCGGCCCTCGATGCAACAGTTGGTGAAATACTGCCGGGCATCATCCACCCGCAGTGTGTCTTGCCAGCCAAGCAACCGGCAATGGCTGAACACCGCCCGGTCGCCATCCGCGCGCAAGGCCAGCGCCTGACCGTGGTCGCCGGAGGTGTTCTGGAAGGTGATATTTTCCGCGCGGAAATCGTCGCCAAGCACCACCGTGCCGGCGTTGTTGTAAATGGGTTTTCCATCCGGTGCCGGCGATTCGCTTTGGTTGAGCGAGTAAGTGAGAATCGTGTTCGTCACGTCCTCGCCGATCAGTTGAACATGCGCCTTTTCTTTTGGCACAATGAATTGTCCCTGATAGGTGCCGGGCTTCACGAGGAGGCGAAATGGCTTCGAGCCATTGTCCGGCACGGCGTTGATGGCTGATTGCAAATCCTTGTAGTCGGCGGAAACGTCGTGGGAGACAATCGCGTCATATTTATCGTCGGCGATTTTCGGGTTCGCGTCGCGCGGTTCCGCCAGTAGCACCGGATGGACAATTTTGATTTTAGGTTGCGGCGCGGTGTTCGTGTTTGCGGCACCAATCACCGGAGTCCTGGCGGACAAAATCAAGCTCAAGAATAGGAACATTGACTTCATGTTCTACGGATAGATCAGTCGGAAAAACACGCTGCCGTTAGCGGGGTTGATGGGGATATTGGTGGAAATGACGTTGGCGGAATTGGGCACGGCGATCCAATTGGTGGAAAGCCCGGTGGTGAGATTGTTCGTCTGAACCTCCAGCAGCCAGCCCAAGTGATCCTGCGGCCAGGAGATCTGCAACTGGCCGCCCATGACTTGGGCCGTGATGTTGGTCGGCTGATTGGACGGCAGCGGAACCGCACTGGCCTCCAGGGAATTGGTGCTTTCGCCGCCCGCGCCGACGGCGGAGACGACGTAATAATAGGTCACGGCGTTCGTCACGGCCGCATCCGCATAATTGGTTGCTGTCAACCCGCTGAACACCGTCGGATAACTGCCGCTCACGGTGCCGCGTTTCAGGTTGTAATTCGTCGCGCCGGCGACGGAATTCCAGTTGAGGTTGATAAGCAGGTTTGTCGGAGCGGCCAGAAGGTTGGCCGGCGCGGGCGGAGGTGAAACCTGACCGATGCTGACACCGGCGCTGACGGAAATGTTGCCGATGTCAATCATCGTCGGCGCGGTGGCGATGGCCGCCCGCCAGCCGATTGCGAGCGCGTCGAAGCTGTTGGTAAGGTAATTCAAGCCGGTGGTAACAGCCCCGAACTGCGAGAGCAGGGCGCCGTTGTTGTCCGCGCCGGCATAGAGCTGGTTGGTGATGGCCAGGGTGTTGGCCGCCGTCAGCGTGATGGTGAAAACAGCGGTGTAAAGACTGTTGGCGGGAAGCGCGACCGAGGCGGCGCTGGACGCGGTGCCAACGACGGTGCCTCCCGGATTGGCATAGCTGGCGGATGAACCAGTGGTCAGCAGTTCCTGATTGTTGTTGGCGGTGCCGTTTTGCGCGGCGCGGGCGAGGATTTGCGAACTGGCGTTGGTGAAATTGAGTTGTCCGACATAGCCCACCCACGTTTGGGCGTTGCCGATGGCATTGTTGGTGTTGACGGTGCCGCTGGTGGCCGTGCCATTGAGTCCTCCGGAAACCGGTGCATTCTGGCCGCTGTTATACAAACCAAAGCCCATGTAGTTGGTCTGCGTGAACAGGCCGGACGTGTTCGTGAAAGTCACCGCCAACGACAGGGTGTCGCCAATCGTGGTGAGTGTGACCGGCGAACTGGTGAACAGCGCCTGCACCTCGATGAGGCCGCTGCCGGTGGCCGCGATGCCAAATTTCAAATGCCCGGCGGCGATGCTCGGTGTCGGGTTCCAGGCCTTGGATGAAATCAACTGGTAGCTGGAACTCGTCGCCGTCGGCGCGGAGGGCGAAGCGGAGTTCAGCGAACTGGCAGTGAAGGAGTCATTGAAGACCGCGGCCTTTGGCGTGGCGCTCACTTCGGTGGAATCGGCGCTATTGCCGCCGGCATTGCTGGCGGACACGACATAGAAATAAGTCCGGCCGTTGGTCACCTGCGTGTCCGAATAGTTCGTGCCGGCAAGGCTGGCGATGGGCGCGTAGCCGCTGCCGCTGGTCGTGGAGCGCTTGACATTGTAATTGGTGGCCGTGGCTGATGCCGACCAGTTCAGCGTAACCAAGGCGTTGGATGCGGTAGCGGTCAGGTTGTTGGGGGGAAGAGGTGCGGGTATGGTCGTGGCGACAATCAATTTTACCGTTCCGGCGGTAGTGGTGTCGAATAGGTAATTATAACCGCCAGGGGTGCTTCCCAGAGCCGGCGCGATGCCGCTTAATGTTCCGGTATAGGTCATCAGCGTATAAGTTCCGGTGGTAAATCCGTCGCCGGCATTGATGTTGTTGATGCCGCCAAGCGCGAGATTACCCTTCACGGCCAGAGTGGCCGCGTTTGTGCCGAGCGCGTAATTCAAAACCGTCGTCGGAAACAACGTCAAATTGTTGCTCACCGTTAACGTGCTGGCGGAAAGCGTCAGCGGGCCGTCGTCCAAGGCGTTGGTGTTGCGGAGCGAGCCGAGCGCATTGTAAAATTGCAGCGTATTGCCGACGAGGTTGCTCGTGGTGCCATTGTATATTAACAGGTTGGTCGTGAGACCGTCGAACAGCCACAGGTTGGTAGCCGCCGAGCTGCCGGGACTGTTGGAGAAGATCAGCCCGGCATTCCAAAACTGCAGGTCAATGGCAGCCGCCGACAGGTTGAAGGAGCAATCTATGAACTGAATGTTGGTGGCGTTGTAAACGGCCGGAATATAGGGTGCGGAGGAAGAGATGTTGACGGCGCGGAAAACGACGTTCGATACCAGCGCCTCCGGCAACCCCCAAATCTGAAATGGTGGGCGGGTGCTGGAGAGGACGGCGGTGACATTGCTGACCAGAATGTTTTGGATGATCGGGGTAGTGCTGGTCACTGGAGCAGGATTGGTGTAGGCGTTGTTTGCCACGAACGCCGGAGTGAGCGTCGTGTGTTGGCCAAGGCCCCATTCGTAGTGGGCGTCGAAGGAGATTGGCCAGTCCACGTTGGTCATTGTGATGTTTATGTATTGCAAGTTCTGCACCAGCCCGCCGCGGCCGCGCATGGTTTTGACCTTGAAGCCGCTGTCGGTGCCGGTAAAGGAGCAGTTGATCACCGTGATGTTCGAGACGCCGCCGTCGGTGTAGCTCCCGACGGAAACGCCATGGCCGTTGCCATAGACATTGTTGGTGATTAGCACATCATGCGTCCCGCCGCCGCAGGTAAAGTCGTCGTCGCCGTTGCTGATGTCGCAGTTCTGCACGAGAATGTTTGTTCCCCCGACATCACACGCATCCGTGTTGTGACTTGGGTTCACGGGATCCGTGGAGGCGGGCGCGCGAATGATGACGCTCTGGACGGTTTTGTTGCCACCCGAACCGCCGATGGCTATGAAGAACGCCGGCGAGTTTGAAAGCGTGATGTTCTGAATCAACTGCCGGTTGCAACTGGCGAAGTTAATCATGATCGGACGGATTGCGCCCGGATTGGTTTCACTGTCTTTCCACCACGGCAAGCCCTGACCATCAATCGCTCCGGGACCACTAATGGCGATATCGTGCAAGTTTGCGGCGGAAATAAAGTTGGGGGGAGAAATGTCTGCGCCCGGATACTGGTTAATCGGCAGCATTCGCAAAATCGCGTTGGTGTCAATCTGGAGATTGACGTCGTTGGCCATGTTCAGCGGCCCGCACAGATAAATTCCCGGCCCCGGAATCTCCACCGTTCCGCCAGACAGCCCATTGGTCGCGCCCCCTTTGGCCGCCTGGTTGATGGCGCTTTGGATGGCGGAGGTGTTGGTGAACACGCCGTCAGCCACGGCACCGTAATTGGTGACGCTGACGATGTTGTTGGTATTCACCAGCAGCGTCCATGGCGTGATGGCTCCAACCTGTGTCGCCCAAAAAATGATGGACAGCCAGCAAGACCATCCCACCCAGGACCGTTTATCCAAAGCGATTTGCATAAGATTTGAAAAGCGGGATGCCCGAGGACACCCCGCTTTTATTTTAGATGACTAATGTTCGTTTCTAATCAGTCGTATGACTCATTGCATCTTGACCCGGATAAACAGCTGCGGCGGATTGGTAGTGCCAATAGTGAACGGATGCGTGGAACCATCCCCAGTGATGGTAGACACCGTCTGCCAGTTTGTGCTGGCAAGATTGCCATTCGTTTGCACCAGATAAGTCGGCCCCACTTGTGTCGGAATTTGCAATGTCAGGGTCTTCCCGCTGACACCACTGTTGCCGATAGTTGGTGCCTCCGCCAGTGTGAGATCGGCATTGCTGCTGTTGGTGGAACTGGTGCCATCACTGACCACCACACGATAGTAGCCGACATTGGCGGCTTGGAAATTGGTGATGGTCAAT
>Ga0182030_10015931_pt1 | contig 14689 bp, 14 predicted proteins | sample 812S3MmetaG_FD_121299 | JGI IMG/M metagenome (GOLD analysis project Ga0182030, IMG submission 121299) | Permafrost microbial communities from Stordalen Mire, Sweden - 812S3M metaG (Illumina Assembly) | ecosystem: Environmental > Terrestrial > Soil > Wetlands > Permafrost | place: Sweden... | reverse complement strand
GCGAGTTGCTCCGAGCGAAGATGAAGACGAGGAAGGCCGCAGCGACAACGAGCGACTCGTCGAAGGCGGCATCGCCGAAGCTGAAATTGAGCAAAGTTTTCAAGCCACCCGAGCGGCCGCCAAAAAGGATTTATGAATCCACCGGTGGTCATCGGTTCGCAAGCGGACGAAGTGGCATTGGTTTCAACTTTACCCGACTTGAGCGACACATTGTCACAGTAGCTTTATGCTCTCATCACGCAACAGCCATTTTTTAAGGGATTAAATACCAGGCAGCTTCAACTGCTCGCGGCTTCGGCCTTGGAGATGAAGTTTGAAACCGGGGCTACTATCTTTGAGGAAGGCAGTCCCGCCAGTCGGTTTTATCTCATATTGACCGGCCGGGTGGTGCTTTCTTCGGAAATGGAAGACCGGAACGTGATTCCCATTCAAACGCTGGGGCCGGGCGACGACTTGGGCTGGTCCTGGCTTTTTCCTCCCTATGACTATGCACTTCACAGCTCGCGCCTTGGAGCCAACCACCACGATCTTTTTCTATGGGACAAGACTGCGCGAACAGTGCGAACAGGATCATGAATTGGGCTACCAAATTATGAAGCCAATCGCCCAAGTGGCGACCCAGTCGCTCCGGGCCACGCAGCGACGCTTGATGCAATACATTGATAGGAATACTCCCGAAAAACCATGAAGATGGCTGACCTCAAATAAAATCAGCAATGAAAACAACCATGAGCCGCGAAATTCGTCTGGCCTCGCGCCCGCAAGGGAATCCCACCGCAGCCAACTTTTTGCTGGCACAAGTCAAACTGGAACCATTTGCCGATCAGCAGGTGCTAGTTCGTAATCTGTTCATGTCCGTGGATCCCTATATGCGCGGGCGCATGAATGAGGGGAAATCATATGTGCCGCCATTTGAGATTGGCAAAGTGCTGGAGGGCGGTGCCGTCGGCGAAGTGGTAGAGTCGCGCGCCAAGGAATTCAAAGCGGGCGATGTCGTCGTGTCCAACTTTGGCTGGCGTGAATATTTTATTGCCCTGCCAAAAGACCTGCATCCGGTTAATCGCGCGATTCAGCCGCTCTTGGTTTATCTTGGCGCGCTCGGCATGACGGGCATGACCGCGTGGGCTGGATTGAATCTGGTGGAGGTCAAAGCGGGCGACGTCATTTATATTTCGGGAGCGGCCGGTGCCGTCGGGAACGTGGCCGGCCAACTGGCGAAATTGCGCGGCTGCAAAGTCATCGGCTCTGCTGGATCTATGGAGAAAGTTAAGTTTTTGCGCAAGGAATGCGGTTTTGACATCGCCTTCGATTACAAGACCGGACCAGTGCTTGAACAATTGAAGGTTGAAGCCCCAGACGGGATTGATGTGTATTTCGACAATGTCGGCGGTGAAGCGCTTGAAGCCGCGCTTTCGATGCTCCGCGTGCATGGCCGGATCATCGCCTGTGGCGGCATCTTGGGTTACAATGAGGAAAAGCCGCGCCCCGGCCCCTCAAATCTGTTTAATATCACGACCAAACGATTGACGATGCGCGGGCTGATTGTTCGTGACTGGCTGGATCGTCAGGGCGAATTTGAAAAGGAAGTGGGCGGCTATTTGCAATCGGGTAAATTGAAGAGCAAAGAAACGGTCGTTGAAGGTCTCGACCAAGCCGTCGGCGCTTTCATTGGTCTCTTCGCTGGAAACAACATTGGTAAAATGGTGGTGAAACTGGATTAAGCCTCCTCGTGCCATGAATGATCGGTTGAGTTCGTCGAGGTTTGTGGAGAAGAAGACAGTTCAGAGGCGTATTGCGTAAAGAAGAATGTTGAACATGCTGCACTGGCTGCATGAATTACTGCCCCACATTCCGCATTACGGATATGTGCTAGTGTTCATCATCCCGTTTTTGAACAACCTCGGCGTACCGCTGCCAGGCGAAACCATCCTGCTTGGCGCTGGATTTGTCTTGGGTAAAACTGGTGATTCATTGTGGCCGCCCGTGGCGGCCGGAACGGCGGCCTGTTTTCTGGGCGGCATTTGCGCCTTCTGGCTGGGCCGGCGGTTGGGGCAAGGAGGACTTGAAAAAATTCACTGGCTCCATCTCACACCCGAACGGATGAAGTGGCCCGAACAATTTTACAAACAGCATGGTGCCAAAACGGTTTTTATTGCGCGGTTCATCTTCCTGTTTCCGCCGGTCGTGGCCAACCTTCTGGCCGGCATGTCGAAGATGCCGTGGCGCACTTTTCTGTTATACAATCTCACGGGGTCGGCGGCCTATTCCATCGCCTACATTTTGATGGGCTATATTTTTTGGGAAGAAGTGGAAATTATTTGAAGCTAGGCTGGGGCCAACGGCGCTTTGCCTGATCCTTGCGGTGATAATCCTCATTGTTCTGGGCGTGCTTTTCAGGCATTCCCTATCCGGTTTTTGGGCGCGGCGCTTTTCCAAAACACGCAGACAAACATAGGTGCCACCCGTCAAATTCTGCAACTCAGGCTGCCATGAAGAAAACTTTTTCCTTGTCCGAAGTCTACAGACTGCTGGAACCGGGCCCAGTCGTGCTGCTCACCACCGTTCGCGCCGGCCGGCCGAATGTCATGCCCATGTCGTGGCACCTGATGATGGAATTCACGCCGCCACTCGTGGGCTGCGTGGTCAGCAACGAGAACTACTCTTTTGCCAGTCTCAAGGCCAGCCGCGAATGCGTGATCAACATTCCGACTGTGGAGTTGGCAAAAACCGTGGTGGCTTGCGGGAACACTTCTAGTAGCAGCGTGGATAAATTCAAGGAGTTTGGACTCACTGCCCAGCCCGCCAAGTGCGTCAAAGCCCCACTCATCGCCGAATGTTATGCCAGCTTGGAATGCAAGGTCGTTGATCCAAAGCTGGTCGCTAAATACGACTTCTTCATCTTGGAAGTCGTCCAAGCGTGGATTGACCCGGCGCGGAAAAAGCTCCAGACGATCCACCATTAAGGCGAAGGTGAGTTCATGGTGGCAGGCCGGACACTCCATCTGCCTTCGCCAAAAACCTCGCTCGGCGGAAAGTAAATCTCGTCGTCACCCGACGCGCTGGCGCGACGACAGGTATCTGTGGGGTGTTCACCCCATTGCTCGCGCCAGCCAAAAAGGACACTTTGGGGTTATGGCCGAAGTTGTCCTCGAAATTAATAACCTGACACGCCGGTTCGGCACATTCACAGCGGTGGATCAGTTGACGCTTTCAGTCAGTGCCGGCGAGGTCTTCGGCCTGCTCGGCTCCAACGGGGCCGGAAAGACCACCACGATCAAGATGCTCACCACGCTGTTGCCGCCTACGTCGGGCGAGGCTCACGTGGCTGGTTTCTCCATCACCACCCAGGCGGTCGGCGTTCGCCGCGCCATCGGTTATGTGCCGCAGGCGGTCTCCGTGGACGGCTCGCTTACCGGTTACGAGAACCTGCTCATCTTCGCCAAACTCTACGACCTGCCGCACCGCGAGCAGCAGGCGCGCATTGCGGAAGCTTTGGAATTCATGAACCTCACCGCCGATGCGAAACGGCTGGTGGGAGAATATTCCGGCGGCATGGTGCGCCGCCTGGAAATCGCGCAGTCCACGCTGCATCGGCCCAAAGTGCTGTTTCTCGATGAGCCGACGGTCGGGCTGGATCCGATTGCGCGCGATGCGGTCTGGAAACATCTGATTGATATGCGGGCCAACTACGGCACGACGCTGTTTTTCACGACGCATTACCTGGAAGAGGCGGAGGCCCATTGCGACCGAATCGCCATCATGCAACAAGGCAAGCTGGATGCGCTGGGCACCTGCAAAGAACTGGAAACTTCACTGGGGCCGGGACACACGTTGAACGATGTCTTTACTCACTATGCCGGCAACGCGCTGGATACCGGCAACAACTTTCGCGCCGTTTCCGCCGAGCGCGCCACAGCCGAGCGCCTTGGCTAATATATGAACGCAATTTTTATTCACCCGCTGACATCCTTTGTCGAAAAAACATTTGTCATCACTGAATTTGAGTTGCGCAAGCTGCGTCACGATTTCACCGAACTCATCACCCGCGCCCTGCAACCCGCGCTGTGGCTGCTCATCTTCGGACAGGTGTTCGCCCGCAGCGGGGCGATGCACACCGGGAACATTCCATATCTGGATTTCATCGCTCCCGGCATCCTGGCGCAAAGTGTTTTATTCGTGGCTATTTTTTACGGCATCAATGTCATCTGGGAGCGCGATCTTGGCATTGTGCAGAAATTCCTCGCCAGTCCGACGCCGCGCGCTGCACTGGTGCTCGGAAAAGGCTTTTCCGCCGGCATCCGCACACTGTCGCAAGGCGTCATCGTTTACAGTCTCTCGCTGCTGCTCGGCGTGAAGTTGAATTGGAGTCCGCTCGCGCTGCTCAATGTGCTGATTATTGTCATCCTGGCAGCAACGCTGTTCTCGACGTTCTCGCTGGTTATCGCGTGCATTGTGAAAACGCGCGAACGATTCATGGGCGTCGGCCAGGTGCTGACCATGCCGCTCTTCTTCGCGAGCAACGCAATTTATCCGACCGACATCATGCCCGGCTGGCTGAAGATGGTCTCGCATCTGAACCCCTTAACTTACGTCGTGGACGCGCTCCGCACGTCAATGTTGGCCGGCAGCCCAAGCAGCTTCGGTCTTGGTCTCGACTATGCGGTCATTCTTTTGGTCACAACCGTTTTAGTTTTCATCGGCGCGAAATTATATCCGCGTCTGGCGACGTAAAAATAAACGAAAAATGCCGGAACCAACAGACATCAGCCCAGTGGTCAAGCCCGCGGCGCCAGTTGATAATCAGCCCGTAAAAGTTCAGGCCGATTCTCAGCCGAAGCGGCGCGCCTTTTGGCGGCGGCGCGGCGTGTGGATAATCGCTGCCCTTCTGATCGTTGGCGTCGCATTGTTTGGCTATCACTGGGCGTTCGGCAAAGCCAAGATTCATTACACTACGGCAGCCGTCACGCGCGGCGATGTGGAAAGCACGGTCGTGGCGGCGGGCATTGTGCAGCCCATCAAGTATGGGATGTCGGGGCGCAGACTTCCGGCAAGTTGAAATCGCTCAAGGTGGAACGCGGCGATCCGGTGAAAGCCGACCAGTTGATTGCGGAGATTGATCCGGCGCTGGCCGACACCGCGCTCACGGCTGCCAACGCTGCGCTCGAGAGCATGACCGCGGAGCACGCTTTGAAACAGGCGCAACTGGTGCTCGCCCAAGTGCAGGAGTATCGCAACGATGAACTTTTTACCAACCGGTTGATTTCCACCAGCGACCGCGACATTACCAAGGCGGCTTACGATGTCGCGTTCGCGGGCGCCGCCTCGCTCGGTGCGCAGATGAAGCAAGCGGCGGCGGCGATCGACACCGCCAAAGCGAATCTGGGTTACACCAAAATCACCGCGCCGATGGCCGGCGAAGTCGTTTCCATCAGCCTTCTCGAAGGGCAAACGCTCAACGCGAATCAGTCGGCTCCAAATATTTTGCGCATTGCCGACATCAGCACCGTCACGGTTTGGGCGCAGGTTTCAGAAGCGGACATTGTTCGCGTCAAACCGGGCTTGAATGTCTATTTCACCATCCTTGGCGATACCAAGCGCTGGAACGGCAAAGTTCGCCAGATTCTCCCAACGCCTGAACTCATCAACAACGTGGTTTTCTACGACGTGCTATTTGATATTCCGAATAAGGATGGCGAACTAAAGATTCAGATGACGGCCCAGGTCTTCATTGTGCTGGCTCAGGCGAAGGGCGTTTTGCTCATCCCGGCGGCCGCCATAGGCAATGCCGGCGAAGGCGCATCAGTCAAAGTGCGGGTGCTGAAAGCCGATGGCACGGTCGAGTCGCGCACCATCAAAATTGGCATCAAGAGCGAACTTTCAGCCGAGGTCAAAGACGGTCTCAAGGAGAAGGAACTGGTCATCATCGGCGAAACCGCGGCAACCGGCAGCAAAACAACCAGCGCGTTGAGCGCGCGGAAAGGTCCGTGATGCCGTCACCGCTGCTCGAATTGAAAGCGGTCAGCCGCACTTACACAACCGGCGGCGAGCCGTTGACGGTGCTTAAGGAAGTCAGCCTGACGATTCAAAGCGGCGAATTCGTCGCCATCATGGGCGCCTCCGGTTCGGGCAAGTCCACGCTGATGAATATCATCGGCTGCCTGGATAAACCATCGAAGGGCAGCTATTCCATCCGTGGCATTGAAGTTGCCAGCCTCAATGGCGATGCACTGGCTGCGCTGCGGCGCGATACGTTTGGTTTTATTTTCCAGCGTTACAACTTGATGTCCGATTTGAACGCGGTCGAGAACGCGGAAGTTCCCGCTGTCTATTGCGGCATGGCGAAAAATCAACGAGCGACGCACGCCAGCGACTTGTTGAAGGAACTCGGACTCGGCGACCGGCTGGAACATTATCCCGGCCAGCTTTCCGGCGGCCAGCAGCAGCGTGTCAGCATCGCCCGTGCGCTGATGAACGGCGGGCCGGTGATTCTGGCCGATGAACCGACGGGCGCACTGGACAGCAAAGGCGGCAAGGAGGTCATGGCCATCTTGGTGAAACTGCACGCACAGGGGCATACGATCATTCTGGTGACACACGATAGTGACATCGCCGCTTACGCGCACCGGCTCGTGCGCATCGCCGATGGCCGCATTACCTCCGACGAGCTACAGAAAAAGGACGCGGTAGTTAATCAGGTGAAACTTGGCGAACTCGAAAAAGACGCTAGCGCGGGCATGGCCGTCCTTGGCGAATCTTTGAAGATGGCATTCCGCTCGCTGGTGCATAATCGGATGCGAACCGCGCTGACCATGCTGGGCATCATCATCGGCGTCGCCTCGGTCGTCGCGCTGATGGCCATCGGCAACGGCGCGAAGCAGGACGTAGTCGAACGCATCCAAGCCATGGGCACGGACCTGCTGACGGTAATGCGCGGGCCGCCCGCCGTGCGTGCTTCCGCCAACATCGTGACCAGCTTTCTGCCGGAAGATTTGCCTTCCATCCGCGGTGTTCCGGGCGTCGGGATGGCGGTTCCGGAAACAACTTCATCGGCGTTGCTGCGCTTTGGAGATTTGGACCTGATGGTTTCGGTGGTGGGAACCGACGAAGATTTTCCGCAAGTGCATGACTGGCCGCCACAGTCGGGAGTATTCTTTTCGGCAGAACACATGAAGCGCTATGCCCAGGTCGTTGTGCTTGGTCAGACCACCGCGAAGAATCTGTTCCCGGCGGACACGAATCCGCTGGGCCAATATGTGCTGATCGGCAGTGCGCCGTTTTTGGTGATCGGCGTCTTGAGCAGCAAAGGCCTGACGCCGCGCGGCGATGACATGGACAACTCCGCTTGGCTGCCTTATACCACAGCCGGAGCGCGCATTTTTGGCCAGCGCTTTTTCAATGATTTCGTTGTGCGAGTGAATCCAGACGCAGACATGAGCGTGGTGCAAACCAGCCTCCACAACTTGCTGATGAAACGCCACGGCAAGGAAGATTTTAATATTCGGAACATGGCCGACACCATTGCCACGGCTAACGAAACGCAGAACACGCTCACCTATCTGCTGGCGGCGATCGCCGTGATCTCGCTTGTGGTCGGCGGCATTGGCGTGATGAACATCATGCTGGTCTCGGTCACGGAACGCACCCGCGAAATCGGCATCCGCATGGCGATCGGCGCACGCAGTTTCGATGTGATGTTTCAATTTCTGACCGAAGCCGTGATGGTCTGCTTCATCGGCGGCCTCGCCGGCGTGCTCGTCGGCCTGGGCGGCGGATTGGCGACCTCGGCGCTCGCCGGCTGGCGCGTGATCTTCACGGTGTCACCTACCATCATTTCCTTTGCGTGCGCGTTTCTGACGGTAATCATCTTCGGCTATCTGCCGGCGAGAAAAGCCGCTCATCTCGACCCCATTGAAGCCTTGGCGCGAGATTAGAGACGTCAGAGTAACTGCTGGGTCCCGCAAAGAGCAACGGACCGACGCCGGGAACAAAAAAGAAGGGGGAGCCAAATAACAAACCCCAGAAACCACCCCAGAACGCGCCGAGCTTTCCCCAGTATTTCATGCGGTCACCGGCATTGTAATAGCCGACGACATGTTCATCGGTGTGATAGTCGCGTCCGATGATGGAGAGTTTTTTCATGTCAAAGCCGGACTTTTGGAGTTCCTTAACCGCAGTTTCGGCCTCGACGTGAGATTTGAACACCGCCATTTTAGGCCGTGGCGGGACAGTTGCCATGGGGTGTTCACCCCATGGCAACTGTCCCGTGACCAGCCTATCTTACTGGCATGAATATATTATTACTCGTGGTGCTATTGATTCTCCTGTTTGGCGGAGGTGGATTCTATTTTGGCGGCCCCGTCATCGGTGGCAGTGGGCTGGGTCTGATTTTGCTGATTTGCTGGTCGTCTATCTCTTGGGCGGATTTCGCACCACGAAAAGCTGATCGGCAGAAACAAAAGAGCGCGCCGTATCTCATGGCGCGCTCGATTGGTGAAAGGTTCGGATTTATTAATTAGTCGGCGGTCAGGCTGATCATACCGCTCCAGTCACTCGTGCCGACCGTGCCGGCGGCGTTGACTTCAATGGTGTATTTCACACCCGCCATCAGGCTTTCGAACGTATGAGTGATGACCGTGTCCTGTTCGATCAACGGCACCGCTCCAGGCGTGTTCGCCAGCAAGCGGTAGTTATAGATGACCGCACCAAAAACCGGGTTGATCTTGGCCACCAACTGGCTGAGTTGCGAACCGTGGTTCGCCCCGCCCAAGCGGGGACAGGTAAATGCTTATATGACTACTTTTGTTAGGGCGAACGGAGGCGGTAGAAGCGGTTAGGATAGTCCGTCCACTGTGGATCGCTGAAATAGACCGAGCCGGTCGTCAGTGTGTTCGTCTGCACCGGATGCCAGTCGGGACTGGAAAGATTTGTTGTGGCTTCCACCACCACGATCAGGTTGCTGGCACCGGTGATATTGAATCCAAAACCGTTTGCGTGCGCGCCGAAGTTTGCGCCGCTGGTTTGCGCCTGCGGATTCCAAAGCACCGTGGTCTGGCCGCCGAACGTCGTGCCCCAGCCTGTGGTGTCCGGCAAATAGTAAACCGTCGTCGGTGTTGGCGGCTCATAGACGGGCGGGAAAATTGGGAAACTGGACCAATGAAAAAACACGCTGGAATCACCACTGGGCGCATTGCCCTGGAAATAGACGCTGTTCAGGTTGTCACAGAAGGCAAATGCGTAGCTGCCCATGTTGGTAACACTGTCTGGTATCGTAATACTGGTCAAACTGGTGCAGGCGGCAAACGCATAACTTCCAATCGTCGTGACATTGGCCCCAATGATGATATTGGTCAGGCCGAGGCCGGCGGCGTTATCGAACACTCCGCTAGCGATGGTGGTGACGGGCAGGCCGTTAATCCAGCCGGGGATGGTGATGGCGTCGCCGGAACCGTTGAATCCATTGATCGTGATCGAATTGCTGGTGGGTGTGCAAACATAGGGCGGAACCCACAGATATGCCGGCAGCCCGTCAAAAGTTGTGCTCCAGCCCGTGGTGCCCGGCAAATAATAAACCGCCTCCGCGTTGGGATTATAAAAGCTGTTGCCAAAAATCGGCAAGAGGATGCCCGGTGAGAGGACGCCGATCGAACCTGACGAGGTGATCCCGGGGGCATTTCCTGCAAAATAGATTCCGACATGCGGGCAGTTGGCAAACGTGGAATTCCCGACATTGGTGACACTGGTCGGAATCGTGATGCGGGTCAGGTTGGAGCAGCCGGAAAACGCAGTGCCTCCAAGGCGGATGATCCCGTTGGAAACGGTGTAACTTCCGCCGATGCCGCCCGGAAATTGGATGAGCGTGGTTTGTTGCTTGTCGAATAAAATCCCATTGACGCTGAGATAAAACATGCTTTGCGCGTCCACCGTCAAGGCGGTCAGGCTCCCACAGGCGGCAAAGGCGGCGTTGCCGATGTTGGTGACACTGTTCGGAATAGCAACGCTGGTCAGGCCGCCGCAGTTCTGGAACGCCTCGGCTCCGATGCTCGTAACGCTGCCGGGAATGGCATAGCTTCCAGCAAAGGCGCCTGGAGCTTCGAGCAGCGTGGTTTGCGGTTTGTCGAATAGTATTCCGCTGGTGCTGCTGTAAAAGAGATTTTGTTGGTCCACCGTGATGGCGGTCAGGCGGCTGCAATTGGCCACCATCTCGATGGGGCCAGCTGGCGGCGTGCCCATTCCAATCCTCACGAATCCTGAACTGGTGCCAACAATGCTGGTGACACCTCGTGGAATGGCGATGCCGGTCAAATTGGAGCAGGAAGCAAAAGCGGCGCTGCCGATGGTGGTGACGTTGGTGCCGATGCTGATATTGGTCAGACCGCCGCAGTATTCAAAGGCTCCGTTACCGAGGTTGGTCACGCTGTTGGGGATTAGTAATGCCGCCAAACCAGAACAGTCATAGAACGCGTCACTTCCGATGCTCGTCACGTTCGTGTTCAGCGTGAGGTTGGTCAGGCTGCCACAGTTACCAAATGCCCAGTTGCCAATGCTGAGCACGCGGTTCGGAATCGTCAGGCTGGTCAAACCGGAGCAGTAGCAGAATGCGTCGTCGCCGATGTCCGTAACATTGGTGTCCAGCACGAGGTTGGTCAAATTTTCGCAGTAGTAAAAAGCCTCGCTGCCAATGTTGGTGACACTGTCGGGGACCGTGATGCCCGTCAAACGGGTGCATTCCAAAAACGCCCACGCGCCGATGCTGGTAACGCTGGCGGGAATCGCCGGGCTGCCGGCAATGCCGCCGGGAGCTTGAATGAGCGTCACCTGCGGTTCATCAAATAAAATTCCGTTGGTGCTGCTATAAAACAAATTTTGTTGATCCACGGTGATCGTCGTCAAACTTTGACAATAAATAAAGGCTCCGCTGCCGATGTTGGTCACGCTGGCGGGAATCGCGATGACACTCAAATCGTTGCAGGAATTGAACGCATAGTCGCCGATGCCGGTGACATTGGTACCGATGGTGACGTTGGTCAGGCTGCCGCAGCCATTGAACGCAGAGTCGCCAATTTGGGCAACACTGACGGGAACCGCATAGCTGCCGGCTATGCCGCCGGGGGCCTGGATGAGCAGCGTCTGCTGCTTGTCAAAAAGGATCCCATTGGTGCTGCTATAAAAGAGATTTTGTCCATCCACCATGATATTGGTCAGGCTGCTCTGATAATCAAACACCCCGCTGGCGATGTTGGTCACACTGGCCGGGATTGTGATATTTGTCGGGCCGGGGTAAAAATTAAACCATCCGACAATACCGGTGACCGGATAGCCATTGATCGTGTCCGGGAAGATGACATTGCCACTCGTTCCCGTATAACCGTCGATGGTGATGGCGCCGTTGTTGGTGGTGTAAGTAAATTGCGCCTGCACGATGGCGGGCAGACCCAGCAAAAACAGCCCTGTGAGAACAATGTTCCACAATTTCATGTTGAATGAAATAATGTTATCTATTTCTCGACCTCAAAGCAATCCATTAATGCCTCGCTTTCGGTCCATCCCAAGTTGGGTTGAGTAAAAGTGTTTAACTCCCAACATTTCAGCCGCTTTCTACTCGGAGAGGGTCAGGGTGAGGAGTTCCACGCGGAACCGGCAACTCCTCATCCGGCCTGCGGCCAGCCGAAGCTCGGCTTGCCATTCAGTTCGTGGTCATTCGTGAAATTCGGGTCAGGTCTTCGCGTCTTTGCGTCTTGGTGGTTCAATTTCATGGGGTGTTCACCCCCATTGTCCACCGTGCCCGGAACCGGGAATCTCTTTCTGGCACAATTATGAACACCCCCGATCTTTTTACCGGTTCTCCGGCGCTGGGGTTCCGACTCATTCACCGGTGATGTGCCTGAGTGCTGCCGCGTTGTGACGGTATCGCCGTCCCGTTGGAAGATTCACGAATATTCTGGCAACGATAATTTTATTTAAAACAATAACATGAATACTCAAATCGAATACATCATTGTCGCGGTGCCCTTTCATGCCGATGCCGCCACGCATGACGAGCTGGCGAGAAAAGTGAATGAAAAACTAGACGCGGGTTACGAACTGCTGGGCGCACCATTCCTGAGTGATGAGATGATGTATCAAGCGATGACCAGGCAAATCCACCAGAATTTCCAACCACCGCCCCCATGAAAATAATCATCCCGATCACAAGCTTGTTTATGGACATCGGCGGCGTCCTGCTCACCAACGGCTGGGATCATCATGAGCGACGGCGGGCGGCGAAGCATTTCAAACTCGACTGGGCGGAAATGCAGGAGCGGCATGAGCTGAATTTTGAAACCCACGAGTCGGACAAAATTACTTTCCAGGAATATTTAAACCGGGTGGTATTCTGGCAAAAGCGCCCATTCACGCGCGCCGAGTTTCGGCAGTTCATGTTCGCGCAATCGAAACCTTTCACGGAGATGATTGAACTGGTGCGCAGCCTGGAAGCTAAATACAAATTGAAAGTCTTCGTGGTGAGCAACGAGGCGCGCGAAGTGAATGCATATCGGATACGCCAGTTCAAGCTGGACGGGTTTGTGGATGCATTTATTTCCTCGTGCTTTGTCCACCTCCGCAAGCCCGACGCGGACATCTTTCGGCTGGCGCTCGACATCGCCCAGGTGCCCGCCCGCCAAATCGTCTATATCGAAAACACTGCGCTGTTCGTTCAAATCGCGGAGAATCTGGGGATTCGGAGCATTCTGCATACAGATTACAAATCCACGGCTGCAAAACTGACCGCGTTCGGCTTACGCCTTGATTAGGAATCAGTCATGAAACCAGCGAACGCACATATCCTCACCATCAATGGCGGATCATCGAGCATCAAGTTCGCGCTGTATGCGGCGGTCAATCCGCTCAAGCGCGGGCTGTATGGAACGGTTGACCGCATCGGCTTGAGCGGAACGAATCTGACGTTTCACGATGCTGACGGGAAACCACAGGTCAGTCGCGAACTCATCGCCGCCGACCACAAATCAGCCGCAAACTCTCTGCTGGACTGGCTGGAAACCCAGCCGGATTTCGAGTCGGTCAAAGCCGTTGGCCATCGCGTGGTTCACGGCATGAAGCATACCGAGCCGGAAATAGTCACGCCGGAATTATTGGCCGAACTGCATCGCATCAGTCCTTACGACCCGGATCATCTGCCCCGCGAGATTGAACTAATCGAGGCCTTCCGCCTGCGTCATCCGAAACTACCGCAGTTGGCGTGCTTTGACACGGCGTTTCACCAGACCATGCCGCGCGTGGCCAAGTTACTGCCAATTCCGCGACGATTCGACGCCAAAGGAATTCAGCGCTATGGTTTTCACGATTTGTCCTACGCCTATCTGATGGAAGAACTCACGCGCCTCGGCGACCCGGCGGCAACGAAAGGCCGCATCATCCTCGCCCATCTCGGCAATGGCGCGAGCCTCGCCGCCGTGCGTGATGGCAAAAGCATTGATACCAGCATGGGCTTCACGCCGACGGCGGGCTTGGTGATGAGCACACGCTCCGGCGATTTGGATCCCGGCCTCGCGCCGTATCTCGCGCGCACCGAGCAGATGACCACGCAGCAGTTTTACGACATGGTTAACCACAAGTCGGGATTGCTCGGAATATCTGAAACCAGCTCCGATATGCGCGACTTGTGTGCGAACGAAGCGACCGACGTGCGGGCGGCCGAAGCCGTGGCGTTGTTTTGTTACCAGGTTAAAAAGTGGATCGGATCCTTCGCCGCTGCGCTCGGAGGTCTGAACACACTGGTCTTCACTGGCGGCATTGGTGAGAACGCTTCCGTCGCTCGCGCCCGTATCTGTGACCAGCTCAATTTCCTCGGCGTCGAAATAGACGAAACGCGGAACGCTGAAAATGCCACCGTGATTTCTGCCGCCACTGCTTGCGTCACCGTGCGCGTCATTCGCACTGATGAAGAGCTGATGATTGCCCGCTCGGTCTTACGTTCCTGCGCAGCAAGTTTTTCCATCTGAACGGATCCATAATTTCCCATAGTTTATTTTGTGGGGTGTTCACCCCATTGTTCGGCCCCTCCAAAAGCAGCATTTTAATGGCGGCTCATTGTGAGCATTTCAAAAGACAACGCTTTACCATGGAAACGAAAACACTTACGCCGGATTTGCTCCAGAAAGTGGATGCCTACTGGCGCGCGGCTAACTACCTATCCGTCGGTCAGATTTATCTATTCGACAATCCGCTGCTGAAGCGGCCGCTCGCGCTTGCGGATGTGAAGCACATGCTGCTGGGACATTGGGGCACGACGCCTGGGCAGAATTTCATTTACGCGCACCTGAACCGCGTCATCAAGAAATACGATCTCAACATGATTTATGTCTCCGGTCCCGGCCACGGCGGGCCGGCGGTCGTGGGCAACACTTATCTTGAGGGCACCTACAGCGAGATTTATCCAAACATCAGTCAGGACGAAGCCGGGCTGCAAAAACTATTTCTCCAGTTTTCCTTTCCCGGCGGCATTCCCAGCCACGCGTCGCCGGAATGTCCCGGCTCGATCCACGAAGGCGGCGAACTGGGCTACTCGCTCAGTCACTCGTTTGGCGCAGCGTTTGATAATCCTGATCTAATCGTCGCCTGTGTCGTTGGCGATGGCGAGGCCGAAACCGGTCCGCTGGCCACCGCCTGGCATTCCAACAAATTTCTCGAT
>Ga0182030_10015930_pt1 | contig 14689 bp, 14 predicted proteins | sample 812S3MmetaG_FD_121299 | JGI IMG/M metagenome (GOLD analysis project Ga0182030, IMG submission 121299) | Permafrost microbial communities from Stordalen Mire, Sweden - 812S3M metaG (Illumina Assembly) | ecosystem: Environmental > Terrestrial > Soil > Wetlands > Permafrost | place: Sweden... | reverse complement strand
GTGGGCTGGGGATTTGTTGTGGTGTGGGTTGGTGGTTCTGGCTACTTGAGGGTGGTGGGGATGGGGGCTGCGAGGAGTTCGAACGCCCGGTGTTGGAGGGTGGTGGGGGTGGCGAGGATGTCGATGGTGGTTCCGGCGATGCGGGTGGTGTTGCGGGTCAGGGTGGCGAGGTGGTCGAGGATCCCGGCGAAGGATCGGACGGGCCGGTCGTGGGTGTCGGTGCCTCGGGATGCTTTGGTCGCCGCGGCGGCCGAGCGCTGCGCGGGGGCGACGGGGTCGGTGCGTTGCGGTGGGGTTTCGTCGGTGAAGGTGAGCGGCGCCCATGCTTGGCGGAGATGCCAGGCCAGGTAGCCGGCCAGCATGCAGATGAATACGTGGGCGCGGACCCGGTCGGCGAGGTGGTGGTAGATGGGGCGTAGGTCCAAGTCGATGGTTTTGATGTTCCGGAAGTCTCGTTCGACTTTGGCCAGGTCTTTGTAGGCGGCCACGATCCGGGCGGGGTCGATACGATCTTGGGTGAGGCTGGTGCGGATCACGTAGATGCCGTCGAGGGCGGCTTCCGCGGCGATCTTTTGGTGGTTACGTTCCCAGGTGAGGGTGTTGTCGTCGATGGTGACGGTGAAGTGTTTGGCCATTTTGTGGCGTCCGATGATCTTGCCGACCCGTATCCCGATGCGGTCGGCGCCGGTGAGCCCTCCGGCGTCGATGGACGCTTTGATGGGCGCCAGGAGGGCTTCGGTGGCCGCAAGGAGCTCGGAGCGTTTCCGGGCTCGCTGCTCGGCCAGGAACGGGTTTTTGCACGCGATGAGCCGTTCGCCGGGGAAGTCGGGGTGGGCGATCTCGGCCAGGTCGGTGGTGTCGAACAGCCCGAGTTGCAGCACGCCGGATTCGGCCAGTTTCTTGATGGCCGGGGCGCGCAGCGCGCTGACCCAGTCGAGACCGCCGAGGTCGCGGATGGCGTTGATCCGGGCTTGGGTGATCATGCCCCGGTCGCCGACCATGACCACCCCTGAGAGCCCGAAACGGTCTTTGACTTTGGCCACCGCGGCGATGAACGCGGTGGGGTCCGCGGTGTTCCCGGCGAACACTTCGATAGCGACGGGGCGCCCGTCGCTATCGGTCATCAGGCCGTACTCGATTTGGGCTTTGCCGGTTTTGTGGTCTCGGGAGTAGCCCCGGGCGGCCAGCGGGCAGCACGTGCCTTCCACCCACGAGCTCGACAGGTCGAACATCACCATCCCGCCCGGGGCCAAATGCCGTTTCGCCAACGCGTGCTCGATAGTGGCTTGACGGGCGACGAGCCAGTCCATCGCCGCGTACACGTCGTCGGTGCCCGCCCCCTCCACGCCCAGGTCGACCCCGAGGGTGGTGTCGGCCCACCAGCGGGTGGTGGCCAACTTCGAGCCGGGCCGGGCCACCCTCGCCACGATCAACGCCATGGCCAAGTCCCGCTGCTCGCACGCGGGGCCCAACACCGCCGCCAACCCCAGCGAGCGGGCCGTGGCCCAGATCGCCGCGACATGCCCATGCGGTAACGACCGCTCGATGCTGGCTGCTTCGTCGGCGGCCACCAGGGTCTTGCCGGCCAACGACGCCCGGATCACCTCGATCGTCTCGGCGGGCAGGGCGGAGAGGTTGGCCAGTGTCTCGTTTTTGACTTTGCCGTCCTCGCGGAACGAGCGGCGCAGCAACGTCGTCTCGTACACCTTGTCGTTGTGCTGACGACGAGTCACCGCGACGTGCATGGCACCGGTCTTCCTGGTCACCACACGATTATCCCACAACCGCCCCGAACGATCAATGATACTCGTGTCTACATTATGTAGACCGTTACACCCCATCCCTGCAGGTCAACCAGCCACAAGACCCTCAAACCCGCCGTAACTTCGGCCTAGGCGAGGTGAAGTCACGACGGGAACGCCATGTTCACTCGCACCAGTTGGACATCGACACCGGTGCCCGCGATTTGTTCGAGCTGCTCAACATCGGCTCCCCGGTCGGTCACCAGACATTGATCCTCTGGACCGGGCACACCTGGTCGAAGGCGTGTGACCGACGGAGAAAGGGCTTGCCGGGCCCAGGTAGATGGCTAAAATACCCCCGACGCCTGACTCCGCTGCGATGGTGGGGTCCGTCGCCCTGTTTCTGAGACAGTCCCAGCTTTCTCAGCTCCCCGTGATCTGTGTCTCGGAAAACTGGCTGTTGTAGAGCGCGTGGCGAGAACGCTTCTGCCATGCTACGCCGGCCCTCTCGGCGATGACGCCTTTGGCCTGCTCGATCAGGATTCGGCTGGCCAGGGCCTGGGTGAGCTGTTCGTTGAGGATGTGAGTTTCGTTGGATGCCCAGTGCTGAAGGATGCTGATGGTGGCCAGATCGGCGAATGCCCGGGCGACGACGGCGTCGCTGTCTGTCATGAAGGTGGTCTCGACGCTAAAGAGGTTGAGGGCTCCGATAGTCGTGTCGCGCAGCCGTAGGGGGAGCGCGGACACTGACTCGAAGCCGGACCCAAGGGCCACTGCCGTGAAATGGGGCCAGCGGGGTGTCCCGATGCGAAGGGTGTGGTGGGTGACGGGCTGGCCGGTCCGGAAGGCGTCCATGCAGGGACCTTCTCGGGATTGCAGTTCGAACAGTTCCAGGACTCGCATAGCCTCGCCGGATGAGGCGACGAGCCGCAGGTCGCTGTCGGGGGAGGCCAGCATGACGCCGGCGGCGGAGATTCCGAGCAGGCTCACGCACCTGTCAGCCAGGCCGGTCAGGAGTTCCACGACGTCGAAGTGGCCGACCAGGGTGTCGGCGAGGTCGACAAGAAATTGGACAACCGAGGCCTCTCTGGTCATCTGTCCCGTCCTATGGGAGCGCCGGTTTTGGGTTGATGATCGCAGCGCGAGGACCGATCTTCGTACTGGTCTGGGGGTCCTCGCCGGTGTCGATGAGGGTCTGGGCGACTTCGCGGAGTTTGATGTTGAGGTGCTGCGACGCTCTTCGCAGTACCTCGAAGGCTTGGTCGGCCGTGATTCGTTCTCGTTCCATGAGGATTCCCTGCGCTTGGCCGATGATCTCTCGGCTGGCCAGGGCATCCTGCAGGTTGGCTGCGAGGCGTTCGTCGTCGCGGTGGATACGGGCTGCGCCGATGGCGACACCCGCGAACGATGCGAGCAGGAGGCCCCAGGCCCGGTCGATAGCGCCGAAGGCCCTAGGCAGTTTGGCGTAGAGGTTTAAGGCGGTCGGCGGCCCGTCGGCGATTAGGGGTAGTACAAGGACGCTGCGGATCCCGGCCTGGGTGGCGGGCGGTCCGAAGTAGGGCCATCTGGGATCGTCGGTCAGGTCTTCGGCGTAGAACATCTCGTTCTGTACAAGCGCGTCTAGGCACGGCCCTTCCCCGTAGCTGTGCTGAAGGGCGTCGATCTCGATGACAATCGGATCGGTACGGAGCGGAGTGGTCACGACGCCGTCGTCGGACACGAAGATCCCCGCGTAGTCGCAACCCTCAATCACCGTCTCAGCCAAGCTCAACACCAGCGCTAGGGTGTCATCGACCGTTCCGGCGGCCGAGAGGGCTTGGGCGATACCGGCGAAGTTGGCCGTCAGCGCCGAGGCAGACTCATCGTTGTCGGTGCTAGAGATGGTCACCTCATAATGGTCCCACAGATAGCTGCGGGCTCTGGAAGAGCAGCTGGCCAGCTGCCACGAGGCCGAAAGCCACGCGGCCCAGGCCGAGAGGGTGAGATTGCCCGAGCACAGGCTCACGCTGACAGCGCCCGAGGGATAGCTGAGAACCGAGCAGACGAGGTCGAACGGCTAGTTGCCCCAAGTCGAGGGCCTACGAGCTGACCTTCGTCGATCTCGGCGGGAGCCGTAGGGGCAGTCGTCGAGGGTTGGAGCGCGCGAGTGCTCCTCCTTTGACCCGTGGCTGAGGGACGTCGAAAGCAGGCGGGGCACAGCTCAAGGCCTTCACCAGGTTTCGGTTTGCCACCATCTTGGCTGGGCGCCGAATCCCGGCAAACTCTTCGCTGGTAGGACGCCTTCTCATGCACACGAATTTGGAGTCGCAGGGTGTGTCAACGTCGGCGGACGGCCGACGGCCGGGAACTGAGAGGGGCGGAGAGAAGCGGACCGATTGCCTGTTACCGATCTCACCGTGCGATGCCGGGGATGTGTGCCACGCGCCTTCCGGGCGGTTAGGAGCTTGCAAGCGTCAACAGCATGATGGTCGGTTCGCTGGCTACCAGGGAATGGGGTGTGCCAGGGGCCATATGCAACCACGACCCTCGAGCCAGGTCGAGTTCTTCCCCATCAACTGTGAAGCGAAGCCGTCCCGACAGGACTTGCACTACCGCAGTGCGGGGCGCCTGGTGTTCTGTTAGCTCTTCGCCGGTGTCGAAGCCAAAGACAGTCACGTTCATACCGTCGCCACGGTGCACGACCTTTGAGACCACGGCACCAGGTTGAATGGCAACTTCGCTGGCCGGGTCGACGATCAAGGCGTGGGACATGTCGACATCTTGGCCCAAATCGCTAGCGGCGGGCGATCCCAGCCGGCGTTCGAGTGCAACTGAGCTAGAACGTTTTCGGATGGCGTGGAGTGGCCGTCGCAGATGACCTAGCGGTTTGAGCGCCGTCGGGTGAAACGGCCAGACAGTGGCCGACCCGTGCGTCGATCCGTACAGTTCGCACGAGCAGCATTGTCGGGGCCGCTGCGCTGAGTAGAGACGTTCACCGATTTTTTACCGCAGTCGGCTGAACGTCTACCGCGGCGTTACCGCCGGGCGGGTGATGCTCAGTCCATGGCTGATTTCCTTGTTGTTGTTGGCATTGTCGTCTTCGTGGCGGCGATGCTGGGGCTGATCTGGGGGCTGGAGCGGATATGACGGCCGCCGACGGTCTCCTGCTAGCGATATCGGTAGCGGTGTTCCTCTATCTGGGGTTCGCGCTGTTCAAGGCTGAGCGGTTCTGATGGGGTTCACTTGGACCATCGTGGCGATGGTCGTGGTCATGGCGATCGCCTGGCGGTTCTTGGGTGCCTACATGGTGTCGGTTTACGAGAACCGCGCCCGCTGGCTGTTCTTCGTGGAACGCCCCATCTACCGGGTGATCGGCGTTGACCCCGAAGCGGAGCAGTCATGGCAACGCTACGGAGCGTCGGTCATCGTGTTCACGGGCGTCGTGCTGCTGGTCGGATACGTTCTTCTGCGGCTACAAGGGCACCTTCCCTTCAACCCGCAGCACTTACCGGACCTACCGCAGGCCCTGTCGTGGAACACGATCGTCTCGTTCGTGACCAACACGAACTGGCAGTCGTACTCGGGCGAGTCCACCATGTCGTACCTGTCGCAGATGGGAACACTGGCCCTCCAGAACTTCCTTAGCGCCTCGGTGGGGATCGCCGTCGCCGTTGCGCTCATCCGAGGGTTCTCCCGGAAGGGGTCGAGGACGATCGGCAACTTCTGGGTCGACCTGGTCCGAGGGACTCTCTACATTTTGCTGCCCATCGCCTTCGTGTTCGCCATCTTGTTCATGGCCCAAGGAGCGATCCAAACACTCGGCGGCCCTGCCCATGTCCGCGACGCGTTGAACGGCTTCAAACAGACGATTCCACGAGGCCCGGTCGCCTCCCAGGAAGCGATCAAACAGCTCGGCACCAATGGCGGCGGGTTCTTCAACGCCAACGGCGCCATGCCATTCGAGAACCCGACCGGCCTAACCAACTTCCTGTCGATGGCCCTCATCTTGTGCATCCCCATCGCCCTCACATACGTGTTCGGCAAAATGGTCGGCCACCTTCGCCAAGGCGTCGCCGTGCTCGGGGTCATGGTCATCATCTTCGGCAGCTGGTTGGCTATCGGTGCTGTGGCGGAGCACCAGCCGAACCCGGCGATCACCGCGGCCGGAGTGACCCACCAACCGACTGGGAACATGGAAGGCAAAGAGGTCCGCTTCGGCGACACTTCCTCGGCCTTCTACAACATCACCTCCACCCAGACATCGACGGGCAGCGTCGACTCGGCCAACGACTCGTACACGCCGATGGGCGGCTTCGCAGTGATGACAGGGATGATGCTCGGCGAGGTCACCCCGGGCGGGGTGGGGAGCGGGCTCTACACGATCCTGCTGTTCGCCATCATCACGGTGTTCATCGGCGGCCTGATGGTCGGGCGAACACCCGAGTATCTGGGGAAGAAGATACAGGCCAGGGAAGTGAAACTCGCTGCGTTCGGTGTCCTCGTAATGCCCATCACCGTGCTCGTCCTCACGGGCATCGCGGTGTCGGTCCATGCCGGGCGGGCAGGCCCGCTCAACGCCGGGCCGCACGGTTTCTCCGAAATTCTCTACACGTTCACGTCGGTCACCAACAACAACGGCTCGGCTTTTGCCGGCCTGAACTCCAACACCGCGTTCTATAACAACATCGAGGTGGTGGGCCTGCTCCTCGGTCGTTTCGCCATCATCGTCCCGGTGCTGGCGCTGGCTGGCACCTTGGCTGCCAAGAGCATCGTGCCGGCTTCGCTCGGTACGTTCCGCACCGACAAGCCCATGTTCATGGGTTTGCTCATCGGCGTGATCCTGGTCGTCGGCGCGCTCACGTTCTTCCCCGCGGTGTCGCTCGGCCCGATCGTCGAGCAGCTCTCGCACGGAAAGTTCTTCTGATGGGCCAACTCACCCGACCGGGCATCTCCATTCCCGTCAGCGACATGCTCACCGACGACTGGGGCGGCTCGTTCCGCAGAGTTCTGGTCCCGGTCGACTCCTTCGAGGCGTCGATCAAGGCGCTGAACGTGGCCGTCCACCTGAGTGAAGGCACCGGCGGTCCATTGCGTTTGGTCCATGTGCGGATGTGGGATCCGCCCGTCCCGAGAGGTGGAGGACGGTTCTATCCCGAATCGAGCGAAGAAGCCACGATCGTCCTCGACAACGCCATGCGCTATGTGTGGGCTCGCAACGTCGAGGCCACCGGGATTGTCGTGGAGGCGGAACGGTCACGGATGGCTGCGGCGATCCTCACTTCTGCGTCCCAGTGGAACGCCGAGGTGATCGTCCTGACGGCGCGACCTCGACGCTTCATAACCGTGAGTGTGTGGGACAAAGCCACCCGCCAGGTGATGCAGGCGGCCCCCTGCCCGCTTCTCATCGTGTACCCGGGACAGCCATGACCGCGATGGCAACCACAGGTTCGAATGGGTTGACGACCCGGGCCGATCATGGCGGCGGAGCTGCCGGCTGCGGCTCACGGCGTGTCGATGCTGCTCGCCAAAGCCGAGCGCCGAGCGCTACTGGTAGGTCGGATCCGGCAATGGGCGGCCCCGGGCCTTCCCGTCATCGGTCCCCGGCCCTATCCCTCCGCCGGAGACAAACCGGCTCTCAGCTTTCGTTGCGGACGTGTTCCGCGGTCTCTCAGGAGGTTCTGTTGCATGGCTGGCGTTGACGATCTCCACCTGGCGGTCCCCGATGGCCCGTCGCCGGGTCCCGCCGCGGCCGGCGGTATGACCCGACCCCGCGGGTTGTTCGACCGCGACATCCTCGCTCACGCGGCGATCGACGGACTGAAGAAGTTCAGCCCGAGGATCCAGGTGCGCAACCCGGTGATGTTTGTGGTGCTTATCGGAACGATCGTGACCCTTATCGAGTCGATCGCCCATCCCAGCCTCTTCGCCTGGCTTATCACTGTCTGGCTGGCCCTCACGGTGTTCTTCGCCAACTTCGCTGAGGCGGTAGCCGAAGGGCGGGGCAACGCCCAAGCTGACACGCTGCGACGGTTGCGGGTCGAGACCGAGGCCCGCCGGCTGCTGAGCGACGGGAGTGAGGAAAGGGTCGCGGCCGCCGATTTGGCTCGAGGCGACCTGGTGGTCTGCGAGGCCGGCGACCTGATTCCCTCTGATGGCGAGATCACCGAAGGTGTCGCCTCGGTCGACGAGTCGGCCATCACCGGCGAGTCCGCCCCGGTCATCCGCGAGTCGGGCGGTGATCGCTCCGCGGTGACCGGCGGGACCCGAGTGCTGTCGGACAGGATCGTGGTACGCATCACCGCCGAGCGGGGTCACACGTTTCTGGACCGCATGATCGCCCTGGTCGAGGGCGCCCAGCGCCAGAAGACACCCAACGAGATCGCCCTGACGATCCTGCTGGCCGCTTTGACCATCATCTTTCTGCCCGTCGTGGTTGTCCTTCAACCGTACGGGTCGTTCTCCGGGGCGACCGTCTCGGTGGTCGTGCTCGTCGCCCTCCTGGTGTGCCTGATCCCGACGACCATCGGGGCGTTGCTGTCGGCCATCGGCATCGCCGGGATGGACCGTCTGGTGCAGCGCAACGTGCTCGCCATGTCCGGTCGGGCGGTCGAGGCGGCCGGCGACGTGCAGACCCTCCTGTTGGACAAGACCGGCACCATCACCCTCGGCAACCGGATGGCCTCGGCGTTCTACCCCGTCGACGGCCACTCCGAGGAGGAGCTGGCCGCGGCCGCTCAGCTCGCCTCGCTGGCCGACGAAACGCCCGAAGGCCGGTCGATCGTCGTGCTGGCTAAGGAGCAGTTCAACATCCGCGAACGCGGAATGGGAGCCGACCACATCTTCGTGCCGTTCAGCGCCCAGACCCGCATGTCGGGCCTCGATGTCGACGGCCGCCAAATCCGCAAAGGCGCAGCCGATTCGATCGGGCGCTGGGTGAGAGAACAAGGCGGGGCCACCTCCGCCCAGCTCGACACCGTCGTCGAACGGGTGGCCCGTTCCGGCTCGACTCCGTTGGCGGTGGCCGACGGGCCGCAACTGCTCGGGGTGATCGAGCTGAAGGATGTGGTGAAACAGGGCATCAGAGAACGCTTCGCCGAGATGCGGGCCATGGGGATTCGCACGGTGATGATCACCGGCGACAACCCGCTCACCGCCGCGGCTATCGCCCAAGAAGCCGGGGTTGACGACTATCTGGCCGAGGCCACCCCAGAGGCCAAGATGAACCTCATCAAGGCCGAACAGGAGGGCGGCAAGCTCGTCGCCATGACCGGGGACGGCACCAACGACGCCCCCGCCTTGGCCCAGGCGGACGTCGGGGTGGCCATGAACACGGGGACCACCGCGGCCAAAGAGGCCGGGAACATGGTCGACCTCGACTCCAACCCGACAAAGCTCATCGACATCGTGGAAATCGGCAAACAGCTCCTCATCACCCGCGGCGCGCTCACCACGTTCTCCATCGCCAACGACGTCGCCAAATACTTCGCCATCATCCCCGCCCTGTTCGTCGCCACCTACCCCGGCCTCAAGACGCTCAACATCATGCGCCTGCACAGCCCCGAAAGCGCCGTGCTATCCGCCGTGATCTTCAACGCTCTGGTCATCATCGCCCTCATCCCCCTGGCGCTTCGAGGTGTGCGGTTCCGGCCGTCGGGGGCGGCATCAATCCTGCGGCGAAACGTGTGGATCTACGGGGTGGGCGGAGTCATCCTGCCGTTCATCTTCATCAAGCTCATCGACCTCATCCTCACAGCCACGGGAGCCTTCTGATGCGCAGCCAACTCCTCCTCAACCTCCGCCGAGGCTTCGGGGTCACCGTCGTGTTCTTCGTCCTTCTCGGACTGGCCTACCCGTTGGCCGAGACGGGCATCGGCCAAGCCTTCTTCTCCCATCAAGCGAACGGGTCGCTCACCGCCAATGGCTCCACCCTGATCGGGCAGACCTGGACCGGCCCCAAGTGGTTCCAGGGCCGCCCCGACACTGACGACCCCACCGCGACCGGCGGGACCAACCTCGGGCCCCGCTCCAAGACCCTCGTTCAAGACACCCAGAAGCAGCTCGCCGCCCTGGAGAAAGAGGGCATCAACCCCACGCCCGACCTGGTCACCACCTCGGGTAGCGGAGTGGACCCCGACATCGCCCCCGTCGACGCCTACGCCCAGGTGAACGCCGTCGCCAAGGCCCGCGGCCTGCCCGTCGCCGTCGTAGGCCACCTGGTCGCCACGCACATCCACCAAGCCCAGCTCGGGTTCCTCGGGTCGCCGTATGTCGACGTGCTCGAACTCAACGAGGCGCTCAACGCCCTGCCATGAGCTGCTTCGACTTCACCACCGCCGCGACCTGGGCGGGCCGGCCGGTAGCTCGAAAGGTGGCCGACGCCCGCCCGCGGGGCCGTGTCGTGGTCACTGGCACGATCTGTGCCGAAGAGGCCGTTAGCCGGGAGCGCAGCCCCGCATACTGCTGCACCCTCGACGACGGGACCGGCCACCTCGACCTGCTGTTTCTCGGTCGCAGCCGGATCCCCGGCGTGGCCGTCGGCACCAGATGCCGCGTCGAGGGCACGGCCCGGACTGAGAGCGGCCGGCTCGTAGTATGGAACCCGCTCTACCGGCTGGAAACACCCGGCCCGCCCAGCGGCGACGACCGGACAGAGGCCGCTCTCGCCGACGACGAGCCAACGGCCACCGCGGAGCCCGTCGACACCGTCACGGGCCACCACCAGCCACCCACGCTGGAGGACACCGTGATCGACGCCATCGGCGAGGATGGCAGCGACCTCGTGGACGTAGCCGGTCACTTCCGCATCTATCTGGGCGCCGCGGCAGGGGTCGGCAAAACGGTCGCCATGCTCGACGAAGCGCAGCGGCGCCGCCAGCGAGGAGCCGATGTCGTAATCGGTATCGTCGAGTCCCACGGCCGCCCAGTCACCGAAGCCCGGATGGCCGGCCTCGAAGTCATGCCCCAGCGGTCAATCGAGTACCGCGGCGTCCTCTTTGGCGAGATGGACCTCCAGGCTGTGCTCCGACGGCACCCCAAAGTCGTTCTCGTCGACGAACTCGCTCACACCAACGTCCCCGGATCGGGGCGCCACGACAAGCGCTGGCAGGACGTCCTCGAGCTCCTCGAAGCCGGGATCGACGTCATCACCACCGTCAACATTCAACACCTGGAGAGCATCGCGGATGCCGTCGAGCGCATCACCCATGTCGAGGTCCGCGAGCGGGTCCCCGACTGGGTCGTGCGCCGCGCCGACCAGATCGAACTGGTCGACTCCTCCCCCGAGCAGCTTCGCCGGCGGATGCTCCACGGCAACATCTACCCCCCCGACAAGGTCCCTCAAGCCCTCACCCACTTCTTCCGGGCCGACAATCTCACCGCGCTGCGCGAACTGGCCTTGCGGTTCATGGCCGACGAAACCGAGGAGGAGCTCTTGGAACACCTCCTCGGCTACCAAACCGGCATCGTGTGGGACACCGCCGAGCGGATCATGGTCGGCGTCACCACCGCTCCCGGCACCGACGCCATCGTACGGCGCGCCTCACGGATGGCCGCCCGCATCAAAGCCGACCTACACGTCGTCTACGTCAACAGCCCCGACGCGGCACGCCGCGCCGACCGCGCCCGGCTCGGACAGCTCCGCCAGGTGGTCTCCGACGTCGGCGCCAGCTGGCACGAAATCGACGCTGACCACACCGTCGAGGCTCTCATCGACTTCGCCCGCCACCAACAGATCACTCAGATCGTGATCGGCTCCAGCCAGCGCAACCGTTGGCAAGAGATCGCCGGTGGCGGCTCCATCGTCAAACAAGTCACCCGCCGAGCAACAGCGGCCGAGGTCGACGTCCACATCATCGCCCGCCGCGATCCCCCCGACGAGCATCATTTCAATCACCGCACGGCCAACAAACGCCGGCCCGGCGCAACGCAGAAATCCAAGTAGCGTGACATCGGAACCGAGCCGAGTCCTCCTAGTCGAAGACGACTGGGCGCTCCGCCGGATCATCCAGCTCAACCTGGCCGCCCGCGGCTACCAAGTAGACGTGGCCGCCAGCGGCGCCGCCGCACTGGAATTGACTCAACAACACCCTGACATCATCGTTGTCGACCTCGGTCTACCCGACATGGACGGCATCGACCTCATCACCCACATTCGAAGGTTTTCGGCCACGCCGATCCTCGTGGCCTCGGCCCGTGACGCCCATGATTGGAGGCCCGCAGCTCTCGGGGCGGGAGCCGATCGCTATCTCGCCAAACCGTTCGCCATCGACCAGCTCATCGGCGCGCTCCGGGACATCCTGGCCAGGCAAGAACCCCCCCTCGGCCATCCGCTGCGCCTACCGGCGTGACCCTGCGATACCTCGCGGGTCCGTGCCATGAGCGCGGCATCGACCAGTGCAAGCTGAAGTCCTCGGTCGGCTTCGCCTCGCGGCCGACTCCCAGCAACTCTTGTCCGCCGGTTAGTGCGACGATGGAGCTGGAGGAAACACCATGAGACGCAGTCTGATCGGGACGGTAGCGGCGCTGGCCAGCATGGCGGCGCTCACCGCGGCCATGCTCCCGCTCCGGTCCCACCTCAGCATCGCCACCACCGCGCTGGTCCTGGTCATACCCGTCGTGATCGGCGTCGTCGCCGGCGGCTTCATCGCTGGGATCATCAGTGTCGGCGCCGGGTTCTTGGTCTACGACTTCTTCTTCATCCCCCCCTACCTCACCCTGTGGGTCGGCGCCCCAGAAAACTGGGTGGCGCTCGGCGTGTACGCCGCGGTCATGGTCCCCGTCTCCCAAGTCGTCGCCGGCATGAATTCAGCCAAATCCGAAGCCCGACGCCAAGGCCGCGAAATCCGCGAACTATTCGAACTGTCCCACCTCCTCGTCGAGGACAAACCCCTCGACCTTCTTCTCTCCACCGTCGTGACGACCGTGGCCGAAGTATTCGGGGCCCAGCAAGTCGCACTACTGCTCCCCGAAGACGACCAACTGAAGACTGTGGCGTCCGCCGGCGAACCACTCACCGACACCCAACTACACCTCGTTCTGCCCGCTCCAGGCGAGTTAGCGACCCTTGACACCCAGCCCTTCGAACGCTCCGGCCTACTCGTCCTCGCCCTGACCGCCGCCGGACGGCCGGTCGGTCTTCTCGTCCTGTCAGCCAAGGCCGCGACCCGCCACGAACGCGAACCCCTGCTGCTCTTCGCCAACCACATCGCCTTAGCCGTCGAACGCGTGCAGCTTCGCGACGAAGCCCTGCAAACCAGGCTCGCCGAGGAAATGGGCCGACTGGCCAAGACCCTCGTCACCGCCGTCTCCCACGACCTACGAGCTCCGCTCACCTCGATCAAAGCGTCTTCGTCCACCCTCGCCGACGACGAGTTCGACATCAACCCCGACACGACCCGACGGCTCGCCAAGCTCATCGACGTGCAAGCCGACCGACTCGCCGACCTCGTCCAAAACCTCCTCGACATGAGCCGTATCCAAGCCGGCGTCCTCCAACCCCGTCACGCCGTGGGATCACTAGCCGACCTCGCGGCGACCGTGGTCAACGATCTGACCCCCAACCTTCACGGCCACACCATCCGCATCGAGGTACCCGACGATCTACCACCAATAGACGCCGACCTGGTCCTCATAAGTCGAGTCCTCACCAACCTCCTCGAAAACGCCCTCCGCTACAGCCCAAAGTCGACGCCGATCAGCGTTCACGCCACGCTGACCGCGCAGGACAACATCGAGGTATCGGTCACCGACCACGGCCCCGGTATCAGCCCCCAGCGGCGCAACGAGATCTTCGAGCTCTTCGCTCGGCGCAGCGACGACGCTGGCGCAGGCCTTGGACTCACCATCGCCAAAGCCTTCATCGAAGCGCACGGCCAGCGCATCTGGGTCGACGACGCCCCCGGAGGCGGAGCCCGATTCCATTTCACCCTCCCCATAGCTGCAGCTATACCCGAGGAGCACAACGTTGCCGCGCATTCTCATCATTGACGACGACCCAGACTTGCTCAGCGTCTGCCAAGTCGGTCTCGCCGCCCTAGGACACGAACTTCGAACCGCTGAGACCGGGCTCGACGGCCTCACCGAAGCAGCCATCCGACCCCCCGACGTCATCGTCTTGGACCTCGGCCTACCTGATCTGGACGGTCTCGAAGTCTGCAAGCGCATCAGAACCTGGAGCCAAGTGCCCATCATCGTGCTCTCCGCAGACGGCTCAGAGGACCGCAAAGTAGAAGCCCTCGACGAGGGAGCCGATGACTACATGACCAAGCCGTTCGGGATGCGAGAACTCAACGCCCGTCTCAAAGTAACCCTACGTCACCGTCCCGCCGCCGACGACGACACCCAGACCGAGCTAGTTGTCGGAGCGCTCCGCCTCGATCTGGTCCATCACGAAGCCACCCTCGACGGCAACTCCGTCGACCTCAGCCCCAAAGAGTTCGACTTCCTCGCCTACCTCGCTCACCACGTCGGCAAGGTCTGCACCCGGAGAATGATCCTGGAGAACGTCTGGGGGCCCGGCTATGCCGAACAATTGCATTACCTCAAGGTGTTGGCCTATCGCATCAGACGCAAGCTCAACGACGAAAAGGGTCAGTTACTACAAAGCGATCCGGCAGTCGGCTACCGGCTCGCACCACCCGGCGAATGACGGTCCCCAGACAGTAAGGCCCCACGATGTTGCGAAGAACAGTGCCAGAGACAGCCGAAACGAACGCCCGGAACCACCGACGGCTTTCGTAGAGCCGGATGCATAGCGGCCAATAACAACACACCCGATGCTCTTGCCTCTCGTTGCCCAGCTCGCGCCCGCTGTAGACGGGATCCGCCTAACCATCCATGTCCTAGCCTTAGCGAGCGAGCCTCAGACCGTCGAGCCCCCGCGCGGTGATGTGGGGTGGGGTTGTGGGTTTGGGGTCTGAGCCTCGCTCAGTGAAAAGGCGCGGCTGATCAAGGGATGATCCAGCGGTCGC
>Ga0182030_10015929_pt1 | contig 14690 bp, 8 predicted proteins | sample 812S3MmetaG_FD_121299 | JGI IMG/M metagenome (GOLD analysis project Ga0182030, IMG submission 121299) | Permafrost microbial communities from Stordalen Mire, Sweden - 812S3M metaG (Illumina Assembly) | ecosystem: Environmental > Terrestrial > Soil > Wetlands > Permafrost | place: Sweden... | reverse complement strand
CCACCCCCGGAGCTCTTGCTCCTCGCTCTCTGACAGTTCAATCACACCAGCAGCACGCGCCACAACCCCAACGTACCAAAACTCCCCTACAAATGCAAGCTACTTTAGAGACACTGCACTAGGAGACCGTCGGTTCGCCCGCGAGCGGAGCTTGGTCGTCGGTGGAGGCCTCAAGTTGATCCCGCGGTTCGCTGTCGGAGTGGAGGGCGGGCGGCCGAAGAGACATCGCGTCCAACTCGGCGGGCTCCTCGACGATCGCCGAGGTACGCTCGCCGGCGGCCTCGGCCTGGTTGACGCTCTGTCGATACTCGACCGCCTCAGGCACCTCGGTGTATTGGAGTAGGTCTCCTGAAAGCGCGAGCAGGTGCGCCTTGGCCTCCCGGGGTGTGGCGTAGAAGAACTCGCGGCGTTTGTTGACACGGTTGACTCGGCGGTCAGCGAGCCTCGCGTGCATCTCCCTCTCCAGACCGACCGCGTCGTCGGAGAAGACGAGCGCGTGGATGTCGTATCGAAACGGGACCGAGGCGTCGCCGAGCTCGCGGACACGTTCGGTCGGGTCAAGGCGGCGAGTCAGGCCCACCTTGAGCATCCCCTCGCCAAAGGCTCCGACATTGGAGATCACATAGACGTAGCCTGCGCGAACATTCGCCACTCGGTAGTCGACGTCTTCTATCGCCTTGACGATCTTTGCGAGTGCTTCCTGCGTGCGCGCGATCGCGTCATGTTCTGCATTGGCTTCGTGGCGGGCTAACACATTGAGGTAGTGCTGGTGCTCCTTCTCCAAGCGAGCGCGCTCACGGGCGAGTTCCTCCTGTACCTTGCGCTCCTCGCGCAGCCGCTCTCGCTCGGCTCGCTCACGCTCCTTCTCTTCTGCTCGCTTCTCCAGGAAGTCCGCGGTCAGTTCCAGCTCCCTTATCCGGAGCTGGTGGTAGCCGTCCGAGATTCGTATGTCCATCGTTTTGCCGAGTTTTGCGATGACGTGGGCGATCTTGTTGAGACGCTCTGTAGCCGAGTCGAGCTTGTATGGCTTCAGTGCGCGGACGAGGTTGTCAGCTTCCGCGTTGTACGCACGAAGGACAAGCTTGGAGTAGTCGCGAACCATGGCGCGACCTTTGGGCGCCGACCCGTTTACCTGCCAGCCCGTATTGGCCAGCACTGCCCCACCATCTTTGAGCGCCATGCCTTTGATGAGAGCTCTGAGGTGTTTGAGCTCGTCCTGGTAGGCGACCGCATCCGTGAGAGGGTGGCGATACTCATAGACGCCGACCTCTTGGAGGATGGAGGTCTCTTCGGTCACCACGACCTGCGTCTCGAGCTCGGCTACACGTTGTTCAAGCGATGCCTTCTGGGCGGTCAGCTCGTGCACGGCCTTTTCGGCAGAGAGTCTGGCCGTGGCGGTCTCGCGTTCTACTGAGGACTTCGCGTCGGCCAGTTGCCGTGCCAACTCGGCCTCCAGGCGATCAGTCTCACGTTGAAGGCCGGCCTTGTGCTCTTCCAGCTCTACGGTCGAGAGCAGCCCGAGATGATCGACGCGTTCGCGGAGTTCATCAAGTTCGATCCGGAAGTGCTTCGCGCTGGATCTCGCGTGGAACAGCGGGATCGATTTGGGGGTGGGAGCCGACTCGTCTCGCGGCTGATCCGCGAATCCCGATGCTCTCGCTGCGTCGTTCTCCAACGGCGTGTCATCTGTTGGACCCGGCTGCACGATCCGATCCTATGGGATTGACCGGTGCGGGTGCGGTAGCGGGTGTTTGCAGTGACCCCGCGCTGGATGGTTTCCAGCAAGAGGTTATCTAGGCCATCGTTTGTTCTCTGTCCGCTCGCGTGAGTCTTGCCAGAGAGCCTTGTCCAGTTGGCGAATAGAGACGCCGGCCCGGTCGGCCAGGGCTTGGCATCGGTCGAGATAGTCGATCCAGAAGTCCACCGTGTAGTGCGTGCGGCGGCGGTTATCGCCGAGGCTTTCGAGGGCGCGAAAGTCGAGGATCGGATAGAGCTCGGGAACGGCGAAGTGAAGGAGAGCTGAAGCGACCGGGACGCCCACACCCTCCAGCTCAAGGAGTGCGTTCATGCGTTCCCGCTCGTCGGAGGTTCCGATAGCGCGTCGGGAGGTGCTCTCGATCTTTACGCTGCTGTTGCGTTCGGCGAGCCCGACGGAGCGCGGACTCTTCCACCGCACGACGTCGAGGAAGCCCGCGCGCGAGTAGTAGCCCGCGGATGACGCGGCTCGTCCCGCTGCCTGTGCCGGCTCGTCGCTCTCATAGCTGTATCGGGCGACCCGCTCGAGAATCCAATCTCGGGAGTACCGATCGCCCGGGGCGGTTGCGGGTGGCAGGATTGCCGCTGCGGCTGTGGAGGCCGCCTCGTCCGGTGGGAGTTGATCCGGGCTCGTCGACGCGGCGATTGCCGGCCGATCCTCGGGCGCGCCAGGGGGCGGGTGATCGAGGTCTTCCAGGGCGCGCAGCCATGCGCCGAGGTGCTGCGTCCGGCGTTCCAGGAGGTCGAGGAAGGTGCTGGGCAGCACCCATGACCGGCCGTCTGGGTCGATGCACCAAAGCCTCAGATCCTCTGGGAACAGCACTATGCGCGAGTGCCAGTCAGGGTCAAGCTGCACGCTGGGGGGTTGGCTGTGCCAGACGGCCTCCGGTCCTGGCGAGTCGAGCGTCCATACTTGGTCGGGTGCTCCAACCATTTCGGGGTTGTCCGTAAAGAGGGGAATCCAGATGATTGGCCGGTCAGTGAGAGAACACCATCGGACTCTGCCGACGTCGATGGGCCGCGACACCGCAGGGGGAGCTTCGACGTGAACCGGTTCGCCTAGCCGGACGGACGCCCGAAACACGGTGCAGGCGATCTCGTTCAGTATGCGCCCCCAGGCGGCAGGATCGGGGCGGCCCGCAAGTTCACGCACGAGGTGTGCGACGTGCGCAAGCCCGGCGGGCAGGTCACTCTCCTGCTCAAGGACCAGCCCGCTCAGGACGTAGGGGCCGAACGTCGATGCGGAGGCCGCGACGTGGTGGTCGCCCGCCGCCATCGATGCCGCCAAGGCGGCGGTTGCCGAAGGAAGGAGCTCTGGTACCTGCCCGCTCGCGAGGCGAAACACTGAGACTGCTCTTGGATCTTGGGTGATCGCGTCCGAACCTGACACCGGCTGTCGGCGGGCCAAGCTGTCCTGGACCTCGACATATGTGCCGTCGCCAAGAATGACTGCGTCGCCGGCCGCTGTTCGCACGCAGACCCCGCAGCCGGTGGCGTTGTCCAGAAGGTCTGCGCGGGAGCTGGTGAGAGAGAGTGCAGGGGCGCCGGCGTCGTTCCCCGTGTCCGGTAGCGGCTCCGGCGAGGCGATCGAGGCAAGGCTCCGCGCCGGCGAGGTCGGAGCTTCCGGCTTCGATCCGAGCGTGAGCGGTGATCCTGGGTCGCGCATGAGGCGGTCAAATGCGCCGACGTCGCGCGTCGGTCCCTCGACTTGTAACGCCGCAGCCAGCGCATCCCATCTCTCGCCGTCCTCGGTTTGGGTGAGGGCAGCGCTTGCCAGCGCCCATCTCGCGTCCTCGCGCTCCCCGAGTAGCCGCAGCTGCTCTTCGATTGCCTCTGCCTGGAGCACCAGGGAGCCGGCGCTACCGGACTCGCTGATAGCGCGGAGCGCCTCCGCCTCGGCCTGCGCGCGAACGACGCTCAGCACCGGCTTTGCGGATGCGATGCCCGCCGGAACGGCCTTGATGATGAGGTTCGACTGGTCGGCGCCGATGAGCCTCTCGAGCGGTGCTCGAACGACGGCCTCGACGCTAGTGCGCGAGTCCATCAACAGCGAGTTGACCGTGCTCGCATGCGTCCTGGACCGCCTTGGTCACGGCACCACCGTCGTCGACGATCGGCGTGTGGACAAGGTTGCTGACCGTGACGGCGAGCAGGGCGGTCGAGCGAATGCGTTCTTGGGCGGTACGGTCCAGCGCATCCCAGGAGGTCTCTTGCGAAACCACCGTCTCGAGCCATCCTGTGTTTCGACTCAGCGGCGGCACGAGGTTCTCGGTGAGCTCGTGAGCGCGGTCCGCAAGCTCGGAGGCTGTCCGCAGCACGGCCTGGGCTTGGCGATGCTTGGCCAGCTCCGCGTCGACGCTCGAGGCGAATGTGTCGGCCTTGGCCATCGACTCCTTGCCCTTGAGGTAGAGGAATACGCCGCCCACCAGCACTGCGGGTACGGCGGCGACCCCCGCGAGCACAACCGCGCCCGCCGCCATGCCACCTCCGCCGGCTGCGAGCGAGCCACCACCAAGCCACGCAAGGGTTGCGTTCGTTGCGGCTGCACCCGACAGCGAGCCGATCGCTGTACCCGTCGAGGCCGAGGCTAGAGCGCCCACCGCGGTCAAGGTGGTGGCGGTAGCCGTCGCGCCTGCAGCCCCGGCCAGGGCGAGGCCACCGAGAGAATCCAACGTTGACAGCGTCAGCCGGCCAACCTCGGCGACCTGACCTGCGCTCAGTTCCGGGGCGTCCTCGACGTTGACGTCGCCCTGCAGCTGGACGCCGTGAAGACGTGAGAACGCATCGTGAAACGGCAACAGACCTTGCCGCATCGCAATCAGCTTGGACTTGCCGAGCGCGACGAACGCCAGCTCGCAGCTTTCCCTGCATGAGGCAGTGACGGCTTCCGCGGCCTCGATCTGGCGGCGCTTGTGCTCCACGGTTCGTTTCGCGGTGAGCATGCTGAGTCCCGGCATCGTGGTGCGCGCATCCTGGGCGAGACCCTCGGCCGTTGTTCTGAGGCCAGCTGTCTTATCCGTGGCGACGTCCGCCGCCTCGTCGATGGCGGTTGAGGCATCCTGGGTAACCCGACCTAGGGATGCCCTCGCCCTGGCCATCCTCGGGAGGGTCATCCTCAGCTATCTCCGTCGCCCGTGGAGATCAGCGTCCGTCCGTCTGCGAGGAGCTGCGCTGCCGCGGAGGCGAAGTTTAGAAACCGCACCAGCTCTGCCTCGCTGTAGCCGAGCTCGGATCCCATCTCCCCATACGCGATGAGCTCCGGAGCATTGGCGTCTCGGTCGATCGCTGCGACGCCTGCGAGCTCGAGCATGAACGCGTTCCGCGCATAGCGATCGTTGGCCAGGCGCTCCGTGGCCTGACCGACCAGTTGTGCCCAGGGCATCCGCCCGGGGTCCTCGTCGAGCCGGCATTCAGCCGCAAGGGAGTCCAGCAACGCCTGATCCAGCACGGCTACCTGTCCTGCCTGCTCTGTGAGCGCGCGAGCTGACATCCAGAACAGCTTCTGCTGCTCCCCATCTAGCAAGCTCAGGAACACATCCCACTCCTTCCGAGTGCGAGTCGCTGCGATCACGCCGCGCCGCCGACACATACCCCGCACGCGTTGGGACAGACTACAGATCGACCATGGCCTGTCCCTTTCGAGAGGAACCGGCGGCCTCCAGACCGCGTCAGCCACTCGCGGCCTTCCGGCCGACTTCCGCCGGGTTCGAGGACGCGATGGCCTGCCCCCTAGTCCTGCTGAACCAGCCAACATCGCTAGGTCGATCGACCGTCAGAGGTCAGGAGGTGGCTCCGGCATCATGATCGGTGGTGGTCCAGGTCGCTTCGCTGGTTCAAGACGGTCCTCCGTCGTGACGGCTTCGCAGAAGAACGGTTCCCTCGGGCCACTGTCCTCGAGGTCGAAGTGGACGGTGACCCAGCCGAGGAGCTCCTGAACCTCGTACACCTCGCACAAGGCGCCTCGCGGGATCTCGCACGCCCGACCATCGCCGTGTTCGGATGAAGGTCCGCGGGCGATCCCGGTCAGCGCCTCGCGCGTTCGCACGAAGTCACCCGGCTTCATGCCGATACCAGGGCGGGCTGGTCGTCCCAGCCCGACGGTTGCGTCTGGCCCTGCGGTGGCGGGAGGCGATGGATTGCCATCTCTCCAGCGGGTATCGCGGCGGCCGCGAGGCCGAGTAGATGGTCATGGTGCGTGAAGAAGATCACCTGGGTCTGCCGGCTGAGCTGATGCAGTGCTTCGAAGCCGCAGAGCGCGTGCTGGTCATCGAAGTTGAGGAAGAGGTCGTCCAGGATTATCGGCATCGGCGTCCCCTGGGTGAAGAGATGCTCCAGCGTCGCGACGCGTAGGGCGAGGTAGAGCGAATCGCGCTCCCCGTCACTCAGCAGACTGACGTCGATATGCTCGCCGTCCCTGACTGACCGGATGACCGCTTCGTCTGAGTCGTTGAAGTCCGTAGTCAAATCTTCAAACACTCCCGCCGTCAGCTGCGGGAACAGCTCTCTTGCGCGGCTGAGCACAGGACCCTGTGACTGCTCGCGATAGTCCTCCATTGCCTTGCGAAGCAGCGTGATCGCGAGCTTGACGCGGACGTAGCGCTCAGCGTCGGTTCGTACCTTGGCGAGTGTCTCCTGTGCGCGCTCGGCAGCCTGCGCGGCATCGTCCGCGCCTGCGACACGCCGCAGCTCGTTCTGTGCCTCTCCGCGGCGCTGGTTCGCCTCATCTCGTTCCCGCTCAATGTCCTTGAGTTGCCCCTCGAGGGCGGCGATCTCTGCTGAGAGCGAGTCCGTGTCTGTCTCCGCCCCCCGAGCCGCCAGCTCGTCAACGCTGTCGACGCCTGTCGTCGTGATCGTCTCCTCGATCGACACGAGACGTCCGCGCAGCTCACGCCGAAGAGCATCGTCGCGCTCTACCGCTTCCAACGAGGCGATGTCGCTGACGCCGGCGGCCGTCATCAGCTCCTCTAGCTCCACCTTGGCAGCCGCCTCCTCCGCTGACGCCAAAGCCACCTTCTCGCTCTCTTCGGCGATCTGCCGCCTGGTGGCTTCAACGGTCGCGAGGTCCTTCTTCGCCTGCTGGGCACGCTCGTTGAGGCGCTCCACCACTGCGACTCTGTCCGTGGTGTCCTCGCCCGGATCGAGCTCGCTAACGAGCGCGCTTGCATCGGCATCGAACTTGCCGATGTCGCGCTCCAGGCCGACGACCCTGCTCTCGAGTTTCTGGGCTTCCCGCAGGTGCTCGAAGACGTCATCGAGCTGCTGCAGCACGGCTGTCGTGGCTGCAACCGTCGAGTCCTCCGGGAGCCTCAGTCTCTTGACAGCGCTCTTCCAGTCATTGTCCCACTCCTCCAGAGCATGCTGCGCGCCGACCGCAGCATTCTCCTGGCGCTGCAACTTGCCGCGGAGGTCGGTGATCACGTTGGTGAGCCCCTCGCGGCTCTGTCTGGACTCGATCGCGGCCGTCCTGACAACGTCGGCGCGTGCCCGAGCCATCCGCAGCGTCTCGACATCGTCGATTCCCGGCTCGCCGATCTCTGTGAGGGCACCCGAGAGCGACGCGCGGTGCTCGACGATGAGGGCGTCAAGGTGGGCCACAGCCGCGGCCGCCCCGTCGCTGTCTGCGACGGCACCGCGAAGCTGATCGTGGCGGTCGATCCACTCGAGCATCTCCACCGGCGTGCGCGGCTCGATCCCGGCCGCCGTCCACTCGCGGCTCCATGCCTCGTCGTGCTCGGTTCTCGCCACGGCGACGGTGCCTTGGGTCGCCTCGAGCTCCTCCCGCTCGCGGTCGAGTCTCTTCAGTGTGTCTGTGAGCTGCGCCTTGGTGGCCACGCGGTCGGCGTCGGCGCGCAGGTGATCGGCGACCTCGTCGCTGTTGCGCTGGCTCTCCTCGAAAGCGTCGGGCAGCTCCCTTGCTGCGTCGAATGCACGGCCGGGCTCCTCATCTCCATCGAGCCACGCCGCCCGCACCGCCTGCCATCCGATGTCGCGCCGTGCGCGTGCCTGCACGAGATCATCCTGCGTCGGTATCTCCTTGGCGAGGTCGAGCGCGTCAAGGTGGTCCTGCGCGTCCTGACGCGTCGCGGCGACCGCGTTGAGCTTCTCAGTCAAGGCCTCCGCGTTCCGTGTGAGCTCGACGCCGGCCTCCCTGAAGCCCTGGACAGTCGCCTTCATCGGAACGGGCAGCGCGGCTGCTCTTCCGGGATCATCTCCGGCCTGCTCGAGTCCCTTGAGCAGTCGAGACGCGTCTGTGCCCAGAGTCTCGAGTCGGCTCCTCTCCTCGGCGATCCGCCGCTCCAGGTCTCCATCCTCGGCAATCGACCCGATCAGTCGGCTGAGTTTGGCGATGTCGACGGGCTCCGGAAGTTCCTCGAGGGTTTCCTGCTTGCTCTTGAGTTCGTCAAGTGTTTCGTCGCGCTGAAGCAGCGAGGCCGCGAGCTTGGCCTCGAGTCCCGCGCGGGCCTTTCCTAGCTCCTCGATGTTGGCCCGGTCGGCGGTTCCCGCGCGTCGCTCCCCGGCTGCCTCGAGCGTGAGACTGGGATCTATCTCCCGCAGCACTCGTTCCGCGTCCGCCAGGTGTTCGCGATGCTGGCGCTGAAGAGCGGGGAGATCGGTCAGGTCCTTGCGGATCTCCCCAACCCGCTGGAACAACGCCGAGATCTCGCCCTCACGCTCGATCATCAGCCGTGGCGGGTCGAGTGCCTCGATCTCTTTCCCGCGGCGCTCGACGATCTCGCCTGCCTTGGACGCTGCAAGCTGCGCCGCTTTCTCGCGGGTGATCGCATCGCGACGTCGTTGAGTAGCCGACTCATCGAGCTCGGGGACACCGGAGACCGCCTCGAGTTCAGCAAGAATCCGTGCCCGCTCCGCGAGCGGTCCCAGTACACGCCGTAGCCTGTCGGCTGCGCTGTGCCGTACACGCACTGCGGTCGCACTCCCATCAAGGTCCTCCACTTCGCTGCGGGTCTTCGCGAGTGTGGCCGTCAGCGCCTCCCACTCGGTGACCGTCGCTCCCATCGCACGTTGCTCTTTGATGGCGTTGTGGAACGCGGACACGCCGGCGTTGATCTTCTGATTCTGGCCCCGCGGACGGAACAGCCCGTCGGCCTCGCTTTCGAGGTCGCTCAGCACCCCGCGAACGCCAGCGCCGATGCCGGCGCCGAACAGTGCCTCGCCGACCAGGCCGCCACCGCGAAGCAGCTCCTCGCCACCCGCCCTAAGGCGCGTGTGGTCAAGGCAATACATCGACATGAACAGATCGTCCGTCAAACCCTCCAGCATCGGCCGCAGGGCGTCATCGTCAATCGGCTCCCCGTCAGCATTCAGGAGTGTGTTCTTGTTCCCCTTGCGCCGCAGGCACTCAAGTGCCTTGCCGTCGGCCGCGCACAGACGACCGCCTACCCGCATGCTTCCCTTCTCGTGGACCCAGTCATCGGTGCTTCGTGCCGGGATCCCGAACAGAAGACCCTGAAGTGCACGCATCGCGGTCGTCTTGCCGGCCCCGTTCTCGCCGTAGATGAACTGGAGGCTCGGACCGGTGAGGTCAATCGCATGGTCCGTGAACGGGCCAAAGGCCAGGAGGCTCAGACGATCGATGCGCATCAGGTCTCCTCGGCAGTGAGGAGGGGCAAGAGCAGCTGCTCAACATCGCCCACGAGCCCGCCCAGGGTCTCTGTGTCCGTCGGGTCGAACGGCTCCTCTCCGGCACGCAGCTCTGACGGAAGCTTCGCCCTGAGGTCAGCGAACTGACCGCTGAGCTCCTGCAGACGCTCGTCGTCCAGCGCCTCCATGGAGCGCAGCAGCTCGCCGATAGCGTCCTCTCGCTGGCGCGCCTCATCGAGGTCGATCGGTGAGCGGGTCCGGACCTTGACCTTCTCGACCCAGAGCCTGTCGGCGCCAACCTCAAACGCGAGCGCCCGCACGTCGGCGGCGAACGCCTCCTCGTCCTTGGTGAGGGCGCCATGTGCGGCCGAGGACCCGATGATGACGATCCGCGCAACGATGAGGCGCTCGTGCGCGTTGCCCAACTCAAGTTCCAGGCGGGCGCTTACTGCCCCGAGCACGGCCGTCTCATCCTGGGCCCCCGAGGCATCCACCTCGCAAACGAGCCATCGCGCGACGTCGAGATCATGATGCTCCACGCTCGTGATCTCGAGGTCCTCCACGGTCACGAGGGTCGCGCCCTTCTTGCCGGGCTCCCTTATGTGACGACCCTGCAGGTTGCCCGGGAACACGATCCATGGCTGCTCGTTGAGGATCTCGCGTTGGTGGATGTGCCCCAGCGCCCAGTAGTCATACCCCTTCGCCACGAGGCCGGCGACCGTGCACGGGGCATAGCTCGCATGGCCGGGACGGCCATCGGCGCTGGTGTGAAGAAGACCGATGTTCAGCACGCCGGGCGTCGGGTCGGGGTAGTGGATCGAGAGGTCCTCCTCCACTGCTTTTGTCTTGAACCCCTGGCCGTGGATGGCCACTTTGTGCTCCTTCAAGTGACAGGTGTCGGGCGCGTCGGTCGGTAGTTCAACGCAGCAGTCTGGAAGATGTAGGCGTCGCGCGATCACGCTGTCGGCATCGTGGTTGCCGGCGATCAAGATCACCTTGATGCCGGCCTCGCCGAGGCGCGCCATCTGTCTGGCGAAGAAGAGGCCCGTGTTCACGTCCTTCCACTCCCCGTCGTATATGTCGCCGGCAATGAGGATGAAGGCGACCTCCTCATCGAGCGCGAAGTCGACGAGGTTCTCCAGGGCACGTCGGGTTGCCCCGCGAAGCTCCTGCACCGGGGCGCCGTCGTAGGCTTCCAGGCCACGCATTGGGCTATCGAGGTGTATGTCAGCCGTGTGGATGAACTTCATGATGCTTCCGAGTTCAGTGCGGCTGAGTATCGTGGAGCCTGCGCATCGGAACACCTACCAGGCGCTTGGCTCTCAGGTTGCTGCGCACCATACCGCCCCGGTCGACCCGACGTGTTTGGTCGGTAGCCAAGCGTGAGAGGCGGGATCGATTCGACCATCGCTGCATCAGGTCGCTGGGGCCAGGCGCAATCTGACACGGCGCGTCGGTCAGGGAGGGACACCGAGGCTGGCGGGTGGCGAAGAACCAGCCGTTGTAGCCAGCGTTCGCAGGCTGATGACTTACCGCGCGCGGGGGACGGGGCACTTCGCTCGGCAACTCAGGGCGGAGCGGGCCCATCGCATCGTGGCCCGCGCAATTCTGCGGCCGTTTACGGACTGAAGAAGGTCGCAGCCGTCAGGCAAACGCGGGTCCGGCCTGCTTGACGCCGTAGTGCATGTCAGGTCTTGTTACGTCCACGCGACTTCCAGACCAGTGGAATACAGCAGGAGGCGACTCATGGAGATATCAGCGGGGACCGAGCGGAACGGGTGTGGCCCACGCCTTGCAGTCGGCGCGACCCGGTCCGGCTTTCGCGCGGAGATGCGAGTCAATCGGCAGGACACGCAACGCGCCCACCAGACAGCGCCACGAGAGGGATCTGCGTGACCCAACCGGACTCCCCGCCCGGCCGCCCGCGGCCCGAGGACTACAAGACCTGGGCGGAATACCGCTGGGCGCGCAAACTATGGATCCGCAAGCACGGTGGGTCGTTCATTGGCACGCTCCTCATCGCGCTTTTCTTCGGCGGACTGTCGGGCTCGTCGGTCGTCTTGTATCTGTTCGTCGCATTGGCGATCATCGGGACCGTGTATGCGCGGAGCAGACCATGACCGGTCGTGTCCTGGGAGGTGCATGATTTCGGCCCTCCCAGCCCGATGCAATCCGTGGCACTACCTCGTATTCGTGAGGCGCCGTAGATCCGCGTCGGGGACTGGTGTCAGGAGTCGGAACCGCACCGACATTGGTCTGCTGCCCTCGTGGCTCATAGGGACGATAAGTCCGAGATAGGCGAAGGCCACTTCGGCCTTCTTGCGCCGGGCGAACAGATGGACACGTGTTCCGTTGTCGAGCGCGTTGAGGATCTCCTGCCCCTTCTTGCTCTCCGGGCTCGTGCTGCTTTGCGAGCTCCAAACAAAGTCACCCGGTCCCTCGAAGTGGTCGACGTAGTGTGAGCCCTGGCCCATCGCGTCCTTATCGAGCGTGACGAAGAGGATCGTGTTTCCGGGCAGCGAAACATGGCCGCTCTGCCAGTTACCGGGGTTGTAGGTGAGGTCAAAGAGCGTCGGCACGTCCTGTCGCTTGAAGTTTTCGCCGATGTGATGGGCGAGTGGGTTAATCTCGGCTTGATCCAGCCGACGGAGCAGACGTGCGGCGACCCGCATCTGGGCTGTAGCCGGGATCGGCGCGACATCTGGGTTATCGGAGCAGAGCTCGAACCCAGCTCCTGACCGCTCGAGCCGCTTCAGGGCGGCTGCGACCCCTGTGCGATCCGTGTACTCAACCAACACGCGGGACCCGACCATGGCCTCAGCTCCACCCGAGTGAACCCATTCGAAAACGAGGGGATCGCCGTGCCTTACGGGATCAGCGCCGCCTGCCATCGATTCGCCGCGCGCGAAGCAGACGAACTGGCTCGTCGGATCTACCGCTCCAGCGCCGTTGACCTCAAGTGTGCTTGCGCCGTGCTCCGACCAATCAGGGTCTCCGAATGCACTGCAGGCAACGGCGTAGTTCGGGAAGAGAGGCAAGACCTCGCCGAGGTCTCCCGCATCCACCTGGAGCGGTCTGAGCGCGAGACCGTCGTCCTCGCGGGAGAGCACGACTTGATGGCTTGTGCCCGGATGGCCTGCAGATGGTCCGAACCAGCCACGAAGCAAGGCGTGCAGGGCGTTGCCAGTCTCGCCGGGCAGTTCAGCGACGTTCATTGCAGCCTTCATGAAGCGGCCCGTGTATTCCTTCCCGGCAGCGACGAACGGGATTTCGCCTTCAGGGAGGTCGGGGTAGCGGCCGCGGTCAAGCCAGACGAGCGGGCGGCCGTCGGCGTGGCCGAGTCGCAGAACATGGCCTTCAGATGCGTCCGCGTCCTTGCCAGCGAGATAGCGTGCGATCCGGTACTCCACGAGCTCGGCAGCCAACGCGTCGAACGCTTCTCCGGCCTCGTTGGAGATCTGGAATGTGGGCTCCATCCGCCCATCGTTCATCCGAAACCACACTCCCGGCTTCCCTCGCAGCTCGCCAGTCCACGCCGCGATCGGCCATCGCCGCCAATAAGCCTCCCAATCAGACGGCAACGCGTTGGCGAGGTCGGGGAACTCATCGTTCGCGAGGTCGCGGACGAGACGCGGGTCGCGCAGGATGAGCTGACGGGCCGCCGCGGCGAGCTCACCAGGAGCGGCGCCTGTTCGGAGCTGGCCGTTATGAAGCAGTGCCTTCAGCGTGATGAGCTTGTACGACTTGTTGATCTGCTCGGTCTCGAATCCGGCGAGCACGTCGCCGGCGTCCGCGTAGGCGGCCGCCTCGGCATCGCTTAGCAAGCCTTCGTCGCTGAGGAAGCCGAACCAGCTGCCGTGTTTGGCGCGAAGCGATGCGGGGTTGTAGCCAGCTCGGAATGCCTGATTGGCAGAGGGGCGCTGACCCTCTTCTTCCGTGTAGGAGCGCACGTACTCTGCGAGCCCCGATCGAGCGGAGCTCCTCGTGAGTGTCCGGAGCATCTCGACGACCTCGAGCTCGTAGTCGACGGAGCACCCGGGCGGCAACGGGAAGTCTCCGTCGGCCAGTGCTCTGAGCACCCTGTCGTTGGATGGGACAGTCCGCAGGCCCAGGCTCAGCAGGGCGCGAGGCTTAGTAAGGAAGCTGCGGTGGTTGCCGATGAAGTCGACCACCGAGAGGCTGTCCTTGCCCTCGCGTGTGCGCAGTCCGCGTCCAAGTTGCTGCAGGAATACGACAGGCGACTCGGTGGGCCTGAGCATCAGGACTGAGTCGATCTCCGGGACGTCCAGACCCTCGTTGAAGAGATCGACCGCGAAGACGATGTCGGTGGTGCCGGCCCGTAGCTCGTCGATCGACTCGTGGCGTGGCTCACTCGTCGAACCCGTGTGCACGGACAGAGCAGCGACGCCCGCCGCGCGGAAGTGGGCTGCCATGAAGTCGGCGTGCGTTATCGACGCACAGAAGCCCAGCGTGCGCTCGCCGCAGTGCTCGCGCCATTCCGCGAGCGCCCTGTCAGCGCGCTCGCGAGTCTCGACTGCCTGAGTCAGCGCGGCCGGATCGAAGCGGCCGTTCCGCCACGGTATGGGCTCGAAGTCGACAGTGTCCGCAACGCCCCAGTAGTGGAACGGGACGAGCTCCTCTCGCTGGATGCCCTCCACGATCCCGCATTCATAGACGAGGTTGTCTGCGCACAGGGCGAGCAGGTCGGCGCCGTCCATGCGCTCAGGGGTCGCGGTCAAACCGAGCAGGAAGTCTGGCTCGAAGTAATCGATGACCTTGCGGTAGGAGGAGGCCGCCGCGTGATGGAACTCGTCGATCACGATGTAGTCGAACGCATCTCGATCGAACTCCGTGAGCCTGCGCGCAAGCGTCTGCACACCGGCGAAGACCACGCGACCCTCGGGCTCCTTGGCTCCCCCGTAGTAGAGACCGAGGTCCCCGTCAGGCTGAACCTGGCGAAATACATCACGGCTCTGGCGCAGGATCTCCTCACGGTGGGCGACAAAGAGGACCCGTCGAAACTGCGGCCGCGCGGTGTCGAACGCCGCTAGCCACGTCTTGCCGAGCCCGGTCGCCATCACGACAAGGCCGGCGCCATAGCCCGCAAGCCGCGTCTGCTCAAGTGCTGCGAGTGCCTCGCGCTGGATCGGGCGGGGTGCCACGGGCTGAGCCGGAGGCTCGGCCACATCTTGGAGCTCCGGCCGTACCGGTCCGAGGGGAGGAGTCGTCCTGTAGCCGGCGAGCAGCTCAGCTGTCAGCGGGCGGCTACGCACGTCATCCCAGAGTTCGTTGAAGCTCTTGAGCATAAGGTCGGCGGCGCCCACCGCGAGGTT
>Ga0182030_10015928_pt1 | contig 14691 bp, 8 predicted proteins | sample 812S3MmetaG_FD_121299 | JGI IMG/M metagenome (GOLD analysis project Ga0182030, IMG submission 121299) | Permafrost microbial communities from Stordalen Mire, Sweden - 812S3M metaG (Illumina Assembly) | ecosystem: Environmental > Terrestrial > Soil > Wetlands > Permafrost | place: Sweden... | reverse complement strand
GAAGTGCCGCAGGAAGGTGTTTTACAAAACCCTCCGCCAACATTTGGGCGAGGTGTTCCGCGATCTGGCCCAGCAGCGTGAGTGCAAGATCGAGCAAGGGCATTTGATGCCTGACCATGTGCACATCCTGATTTCGATACCGCCGAAATACGTAGTGTCGCAGGTGGTTGGGTACATCAAGGGCAAGAGCGCGATCCACTTGGCGCGGACGTATGGAGAACGAAAACAGAATTATGTTGGCCAGCATTTCTGGGCGCGAGGGTATCTGGTGTCGACAGTCGGCAGAGACGAGGCCGTGATTCGGGACTACATTCGCAACCAAGAAGTGGAAGATGAGCGCTTAGACCAATTGAACCTGTGGAAGTGACCTGCCACCGACAAGGTGGCTCAACGCAGTCGGGACCGCGTTAGCGTCCCCGTTCAAGCCGCTTTGAGCGGCTCACACATTGAAGCCTCCGGCTTTGTCGGAGGATACTTACTGAGCAAGATTTTTCTTGGTGTGCCGGGGGTTGTGGTCTATGCTTGCCTTTACCGCTTGCGCCCGAGATTGTCGTACTAAAAGCCGGTTAGCCAGATGAATTCAGATTGCCCTTATCCCGCCTGCGGGGTCTCCACTCCATTGATTCAGCAAGCAGGAGTTTGCCCATGCGAATGGAAGCTGCCGACGGCCGTCTGCTCGGTCTGCCGCCAGTCCAATCGGATCCATGCGCGGTTTTGCCGCGCATGTGGCAGCGATCTGCCGAAAGCGAAGGGCTTCGACGCGGACAAAAACCGAAGCTGCAAGGTAAACTTCAGCGGAATTGAAGATGCCTTCCGGCGTCCGCCGGTTACCGGCAACGGTCTGGTGTATGCGCTGTCGAAGGGTGGCGCCGTCTACCAGATTTCTTCGCGAGCCGGAGGCAAAGTGCGCCGCATTGCGCAGTTGGATTCGCCCTCGGCCGGCTTCAATACTTATCGCCTGGTTAATGTGGCACCGGGCAACGGAGCGATTCGAGGTTGGACATTGCTGGCGGCAGGGGTGTCCGCCATTGAGAGCCTTTCGCTGGCCGACTGTAAACCGGGCAAATTATATGAGGCGCGGTTGCCGGAAACGATCGCTGTAAATCGCTCCGAGGCAGATTCAACCGGATTTCGGGGACTGGCGGCGAACGATACAATCTGCGCCTTCGTGCTCGAAACCGCGCCAGGCCAGAAAACGCTGGCCATTCAGCATCTTGGGCAGGATAGCCCGGTTGAGAGACCGCTCACTCTCGATGGAAGTTCGGTGGCCGGACCCTTGCTCTGCGGCAGCAAGGTGCTTTTTGCCACCGAGGCACAAATCGGCGTTTACGACTTGGAAACACGGCAGGGGGCGGCGCTGGATTTTCCGGCGGGTTTCCTTCCGCTCCTCTCGCAGACGGCGGGGGATTTGACCGTCGCCCCCGGCGGAATGCCGCTGGTGCTGATGGCGGCGGAGCCTCGGGAGACTCTGGTCGGTGTGGCGGGTTCGATGCAGGGGCGCGCAGGCCTGCTTCAGATTCAGGTGGAGCGAAATGAAGCGAAGTTTCGCCCCACCCCAAAAGGGAGTTCGCTAAGCACCTATCCAGATGGCGCAGCATGTCTCAGGGGAGACGCGGCACTTGAGATTTTTACCGCGTCCGGGAGCCGGAGCGTTCCGGTAAGGACCGAGCCAGGAATGCCGGCGTTCGCCGCCTCTCCGTATTTGATTTCGTTTGGACAGGTAGATTTTGCCGGAGAGCATCGCGTGCATGTCGTCCGCAGAGGCGCTACCGCCGAAGCGCGCTTTGAAGATCCGCTATGTAACAAGGACTCCTGCTGCGCCGCCTACGTGGTTGGCGAGGACACAATCGTCGCTTACTTAAATATTTTTGCCTCTCTTGACGCACAAGGGCTCCGTTTCGCGCTTTGGAGTAGTAGGGAATCGGTTTAGCCAGCTAACTTAGCGCAGACGTTCTCGTGGCTGGGACTGGATAGGGAGTCGTTCGTATGCCGAATGGGAGATCGCCGATCGGAGTATTTGTAGTTTTGCTGCTGGCGGCAGCGGGCATTGTGACGGCGATTCTGGTGCGTCCCAAGCCTGCCATTCCCACTCCAGTGGTGGGGATGCCCTCGAAGGAAGTCGATATTGACCTGTACGTGGATGGCACAGGGTCGATCAAGAATTTTCTCGTGGCTCCGGCTCAGTCCGCGAGCAAGAATTATCTGAGGGACTTTCTGACCAAATGCCAGGTTGCGCTCGAAAAGCCCGGAATCCAGCCGGGATGGGGAAGTGGGGCGGTATATCTGTGGAAGTTTGGTTCAAGCGCTCATCCCGTTTCCCTGCCTAAGGGAAAGCTGACGGTGATGGCCGACAATCCGACCGCTCCCGATTCCTTCGGCGACCAGGAGACGTCGATCGAGGTTCCGGCAAGCGACGACCCGCAGCAGGGCCGGCGCAGCAAACATGCGGAAGTTAAAGTCATCGTGACTGACCTGTATCAGAGTAACCAGGCGATAGAGACAGTCGTCGACCCGCTGGTAGACAAGTTTCCCGATAACAGCGACTGGGCCGTCGCGGTCATTGGCGTCAGGAATCCGTATTCGGGCGGCGTGGACGACCTGCGCGACGCAAATGGCCCAGTACGGCTGAGGAGGGGAGCCGCGGACTCCATGCCCTTCTACGTCATCCTTGCCGGCGACCATGCTGTGGATGTTCGGATCGCCCGCGAGACCCTGCTTCAAAATGCAGGGCTGGGCGACGCGTTGAGCCACAATCTTGGTTTTTCCCTGTTCTTTTCCAAGGATTCGGACTCCTTTCTGCAGCAGTCGCGCACCTTCAACTGGCAGCCCGCCGTACCGCTCGAACACGGCCATTGTTCGGAGTCGAGCCAAGGCACGTTTGCCGCGCCGCAGAATTCGACAGAGAGCAGGGAAGCTAATCTCACCTGGTCTCGGCCCTCGGGCAAGCCCGCCGACACCGGCTGCGTACTCTCTACCACGCAGCAGGCCGATCCTACGCAGCCCAACCGCCTGATTCCGTTACTTTCATGGAAAAAGAGCGGACTGCTGAAGGTCGCGTGGTCCCCGCAAAGCGCCGTAAGCGCTGCATCGCAGATGCCGTCGGAAAGCGACGCGGTTTTCGAACTTGGCGCGTCGCCAAAGATCGTCACCACGGTGGAGATCGCGAATCGGCCTCGCGCCAGGGATGCGAAGGGAACCGTGGCGCAGGAGGCATCCGCCTCGGCCGCGAGCGCGGTCGTGGAGAAACGCTACGATCCCGGCACGCAGACATTCGATGCAACCATTGATGGAAAGCCCTTGAGCCGTGGCCGGATCTATCTCTTCCGGTTCGATGTCATTGCGCAGGGGCGTTCGGCGGCCTTTCACCCGGACCGGCCGCTGATGAACCAGTGGAACATCGAAGACAACGAGCCCAAGGGCCAGGATGTCTTTTTGGACAAGACCGGGCATCGTCCAGCACGCACTCCCCACCTTTCCGAATTTCTAACTGCTTTGCAGGACAAAATGTTTGGGGATGAGGATCATCCCGTTAGCGTGGCCACTTACTACCTGTATGTGAAGGGAAGGTGAGAAGTATGCAAAATCGCTGGTTGATCGACTTTGCGGGGATTCTCCTGATCTATTGCGTCTATGCGGTGATCACCTACGCCGTGTATGGCCAGGACGACATTCTCGGCCTCGGCGAGTATTCGCTGATCATGGTTGGCGCCTCGCTGGCCTGCATGCTGGCCTGGTACGCGCTCGGCGAATGGGGCATCAAGCCGTGGGCCTCGTCCGGCGTATGGCTGGGCATGTGGTTCTTTCTGCTGGCGCTGGTCGCGGCTACGGCGGCGATCATCTACTTTCTCGATTATCCGAATAGCGATCCGTGGTTGCTCTTCGGCGGTGGAATCGGCGCTTACTATCTGGCGTCGTTACTGTTTTCCCCAGCGGGCGGCAAGTATCGCATCTGGCCCGCCCGGCACATCCGCACCTGGTAGAAGAGCCGGTGGAAGCACGGAGAGGAGAATCCTTTGAGCTATTTCGTGATTGGGGTTGGTGGAACCGGGGCCAAGTTGATGCAGTCGCTCATTCATCTGAGCGCTGCGGGGCTGCTTCCGGAACGCGGCCGGACTCTGACCGGGTTGCTGGTCGATCCGGATGAGAACAACGGCAATGTGGATTCCGCCAAGAAGTTGAGCGCGGTCTATGCGATTTGCAAGCGCCTCCAGTGCGGGACAACGGACCTGTTCAAGAACACTGTAGCTATCTCCGGGCCATGGACGCCGGTCAGCGATCCTCATGTCGCTTCGCTCAGCACCGTCTTCGGCTACGCCCGGTTGAGGGAAAACGAGCCTGCGCAGGCCGACCTGATGGAACTGCTTTACGCTCCGGAGGAGCGCGAACTGAAGATCTTCGAGGGATTTCGCGGACGTCCCTCGATTGGGGCCGCGGTCTTCGGCAAGTCGGTCAACTTCCGCAACGGAGACTGGGGTGAATTTCGCGACGATGTACGAGCCGATGCGGCCACTTATCCGAGTGTCCCCGTTCTGCTTAGTGGCTCGGTCTTTGGCGGCTCCGGCGCGGCGGGAGTACCGACGATTTGCCGCCTGCTGCAAGGGGAGTTTCGCGGGGTTGCGAACAACTTGCGGCTCGGTCTGGCGCTGTTTTTGCCCTACTTCACCTTCCGGCCGGTGCCGGGAGACGAAATGCAGGCCGATCCGCACTCCTTTTCAACGGCCACGGCGGAGTCCCTGAAGTATTACGACGAAGGCCGGTTTCTGGAGATTTGCCATTCGATCTATGCGGTGGGCGATGAGACTCCGGCGGAGATGGCGGTCTCGGCGGTCGGCGCGGGAGAGCAGCGTAACGACCCGCATTATGTGGAATTGGTGGCTGGGCTGGGCGCTGTCCGGTTCATGAGCGGCGCGGATGGTGGCGATGAGCACACCCTGTCGATCGCCATGCGCCAGGGAGCGCCAGATACCGGAGACACACTGCGCTGGCAGGATCTGCCTGTCGCCGACGGCCAGCATGGAGTTCAAGTCGCGCTCCTGCAGCGCCTGGCGCTTTTTGCCGTGGTATTCCGGTTTCGATTCTTCCCGGAGATTGTTGAGGATCTGCGGGCGCGCAAGCCGAGGCATCACTTTGTGGTCACGCACATGGGCCGCAATCCGGTCTCGCCCGAGATTACCATCCGCGAACTGGAGCAGGTGAACACCTACGTCGAATGGTTCCTGGACTGGCTGCTGAAGATCTCCCTGCCTGGCGGTCGCCCCGAATTCAAACCCGGTCTGGTGAATCCCAACATTTTTGCTGTGCCTGGCGAAGCTGGCTGGCGGCTCAAGACACCTCCTTTGCCCGGCGGCAAAGGCGAGTTTCAGGAACGGGACTTGGGAAATCTTGTCCTGAACGCGGAGGGCAACGTCAAGCCGGACATGGGACGTATCTGGCATGACGCGGACAAGACGGTGAACGATTCGGGAGCCAACGGCACGGGACGCCTGGTCCGCGCCATTTACGAAGCTTGCAGGATCTACTTTTAGCAGGACCTACTTCAAGGATGTGCGACGATGCCGACAAATTTCTTGCCTCCGCTGAAGCCAAACAACCACCTGGATCTGCCTACTGTGGTGGGCGCCTGGAGCGACAGACAGGCGCGGACTCAACTGCACAAGCTGGCCAACGCCATTGCCGTGCAGCCCAGCCCAGGTAACATCCACTCCATTCCAGACCCCTGGGCGCGGGTGCTGCTCTTCGGCCGCGCACTTTTCGATCCCGGTCACACGCTGCACCGCAAGACGCTGGGAGAATGGCGCGGCGCGTTGGCCATTCTGGGGCTGAAGGAGATTCGCAACTTCAACGAACTGGATGTCAAACCGATTTCGCTGCATCTTCAGAGCCAGCCTTCCGGCTCTTTCGTGCATACCGTTTCCAGGGTGCTGCCGGGGCCCTCGACGGCGATTTCCGACTCTGCTTCCTGGGAGGACTTTCATCTTCTGCGCTGGCATGGGGCAAGGACCGGCAGAACTCCGCGCGCGTTTGCTATGACCTCGCCAGCCACGCTGGTGGCCACGGGCGTCGACTATAGCGAGGTGCTCAGTGAGCGCGAGGTGCCTTGGTTCGTGAACGGAATTCTGGTCGACCCGACTGAGGGCCATCTGCACGAACGCAATGAAAAGCCCGCACTCGCCCAGTGGATTCTGCAAGTGAGGACGGCGATCGGCCAATTGGAGCCGGGAAATCCCGAGCGTCACGGACGGATTCTGGAGTATCTGGAGGACTACGCCAACGCTCTGGCTCCAGGGGAACATTTGCGACCGGTTGACGACGTCCTCTCCGAATCCCGTCTAGGCTTGGATGGAGCAGCTCTCTACACTGCCATGAATCGCCCCCACAAATCCGCTTCTCGCGTGGTCACCGATGTGCTTATCGTGACAGACCGCGCCGACGCGCCTCCCTGTGTCCTCATCGATGCGAGCCTTTCACGCCAGATGAACCTGCCCGAACGCGACATCACCATCTATCGCGACATTAACCTCTTCACCGCCGAGCGTCACTTGCCGGACCTGCGCGCGCGGAAAACCGGCGTATTCAACCAGCAGGATGTGGCTGCCATGCGCTGGTGCACTCCGGAGTTCTTCTTTCAGAGCGACCTGATCTATGAGCAACTGGGCGCGGGCGGCGCGGATGCCGACGAGTCCTTCCCCGGCTGCCTTCGGGTGAGGACGGAGGGTCAGGCTGGAGGACGAAATGCCGCCTTCCCGCTTACTGAAGATGCCGTAAAGTTCTTTACGCCGGCCTACCTGGCCCGCAATTTCTCGCTGGAGTGGCTCCGCTCCGGCGACAAGGACAGTCCCATTGCAAGGGCTACTCTGCGCCTGCAGATACGCCGTCTGGAGGGGGGAATTCCCGGCGCAGCCCGCCGGTCCGGTGCCGACGCTCCACAATGGATCACTATCGAGCACCTGTACATGGAAGCGGACAAATGCCGGGTGACCAACCTGCCGGCGATCGCCATCTGGCCCAATTTCCGTTTCGTCGACGAGCCGGTCGAGGACCGTCCCGGACGCCCGGAACCCGAAATACCGCACAATCGCTGGACGCGCTATTACCTTTTCGAATCCTGGCGCGGGCAATTGGGACACGACAATTTCACAGTCACACCGTTCATGGATCAACTACCGGAATCGCAGCCCGTGCAGAGCGACAATGAGTGGTTCCAGGTCGCCGTCATGCCCAGGTTCCCAGATGTTCTAGTCTGCCGGATGCCCTTCAACGACGACAAGCCCCGCCTGAATGACGCGCGTCCACCGACTGGTCTGTTGCTGCTGCGCGTCCCAGAGCCCACGCAAGCCCGCAATGCGCACGGAGCCGCACTCGGCATCGACTTTGGCACCACCGGCACCAGCATCTACCGAGCGCTGGGCATTGACGAGGGCGCCCAGGACGACCGGGAAGACGTGGGTTTACTTACCTTTGCCAATCGCACCTTCCAGATCACCGGATACGATCCAAACTCCTTGTCCCGCTTGACGAGGGAGTTATTCATCCCCGGAAACTCCCGCTCTTCTGGCAACATCCTGAGCGTCTTTGAAGATTTCTCCGGCAAGACTGGAGATCGAATCGCCGTTCGCGACGGCCATGTGCTCTTTGTTCCGGAGTTGGCCGGCAGCGACTTTGTCAGGCAGGGAACCGGCAACTCCATTCGCTCCGATCTCAAGTGGGGCATCGATCGCAAGAATTCTGCCGCGCGCGATTTTCTCACCCAGCTTTGCATCCAGTCGATCGCCGAACTGGTCTTCGCCGGGGCGGAATCTGTCGAGATTCGCTACTCCTACCCGACGGCGTTTTCCGAAGCCGATCAGGAGTGGTTCCGCGGCATCTGGAGGATGGTGGTCCGCCAGTTGGAGAGCGTAACCAGCATCCCCGTATCCGGACCGGACCGCGGGGTCGATAACTGCGAGGCGGTCGCAGCCGCGCGATTCTTCGCACACCCCAACAACAGCGTGCAGTTGCAGGTGACGCGAGGCGCCATTACGCTCGATATCGGCGGCGGCACTACCGATATTGCGGTCTGGAACAAGGATCAGGAAACCAACAAGCCCACCCTGCTGGCCCATCTCTCGGTCCTCTTCGCGGGCAGAGACATCTTCCTCGAAGCTCTGCGCCAGAAGCCTGACATTCTGACCATCATCGACGACGACCGCATGTACACTTGGGATGCTGTGCAGTCCTTCAAAGCGGTCAAGGAGACATCCAGGCAGGCCTACAACGCCGAATTGGACGCCACCATCCAGAGCTTCGGCAAGCGGCTTCTGGACCGGCTGCCGGACGTGAGCCGCGATCCTGAGATCCAGGAATTTCTCTCTATTCTTGAGCTCGGCCTGTGCGGCATCGCCTTTTATGCCGGTCTCTTGGTCGGACATCTGGTCGAACAGGGAATTTATGAATATGAAGATCCAAAGCTCCGCATCCCTGTGTTTGTTGGAGGCAATGGCTCAAACACCCTGCGTTGGTGCGCGTTGGGAGAACTGACGCCCGATTCGCAGATTGTGCACAAGTTCACCCGCAGCCTTCTCGCCGGAGCGAAGGTCGCGGGCGGCGACAAACTTGCCGGCAGAAGCGTGGACGTCAACCCCAGCGAACACCCCAAGGAAGAGGTAGCCTTTGGACTGGTAGTGCGTGGCCGTCCAGTAGGCAAGGAGACTGGCATCGAACCCCCAGCCGGAGAGAATTACTGGGTCGGCCCCAGGAGCGCTCGCCAGGAGCAGGATTGGAAGAGCGCGCCGGACGCGAAAACGCTCGCGACGCTACCCGTTCAGGTGGATCCAAAACTCGAAGTATTTCGCATCTTTCTGGACTCGATCAGCCTGCAACTGAGTGAGAGAGAGCTGTACGACGTTGCAGGCAGGATCGACGAAGAGCTGCATCGGCTGTCGGATCAAGCAAGGAGCGCGGTGTCCGAGAACGGCAACGGCAATGGGGCCAAAGCCTCCTTTCGCCAGCAGCCTATGTTCATCGTTGCGCTCAAGCATCTGGTCTCGCAGAAGGTGAAGAAACTGGTGGCTCATGCGTAAGGGCGGGGCAGGCGTATATCTGGCTTTGGCTGCGGTCGGTGTGCTTCTGGCAACGATGGCAATCATTGGCCTGACGTGGCTGAAGAAGCATCCCCGCTCGCAGCATCCGGCCCAGCCTTTCGCCCAGACCCCGGCCCCGACCGAACCCGCAGCTAAGCCCGCAGAAAAGCCCGTGTCCCCGCCGCCTGCAACCTCCGCGAACCGTCCGCCGACGGCCCCTCCGATGCTCGACGACTGCGTTCAGAGTATGGAGACACTGATTTCCGGCATCGAAAACGATACGTCGATTTTGAGAGACCAGCGCCCCGTATTCGAGACTTTTCTCGATCCGGCGGCCAAGGCGCTGACGGATTTGGAAACAAAGCTCAAGAACCAGCCCGAGCAGCTCAAGATTCCGTTGCCGGCCTGTTCAATCCCAGCTTCGGGAGCTGTTACGGTCGAGACTCTTCGCGCAGGAATGGGTTCGATCCTCCAGGCCGATGCCTCGATCAAGGCATTGAACTCCACGAAATACGGTGATGTTCGAGGTGCATGGACCATCGCATCCCAGAACCTTCAGGCGATCTCCAACGCCATCCCCGATGACTTTCTGACCGCGGTCGAGGAAGCCCGGCAGGATGCGATTTGGATCTTCCGGGCTCCCGATCTGCACCATCCATCTCCAGAGAAAGAAGAGAGTCCGGATATAGACCAAAACCTGATATCGGCCATGTCGAACCTGGATCAAGCCAAGACGATTTGGATACGTACCCGTCCAGAAGGCCACTTTTCTCCTCAGCCGGGGTGCGAGCCTGCCGCCGGTCTGGAAAGCTGCCGCACCCACGCCACGGACGCAATCCAGAAAGCGCTTGAGATCGGCAAGGATGGTGCACTGCAGGAGCATCTCAATGATGCTTTAAAGGCTCTGAAGAAATTGGACACTTTACCAGCGCCGGACCCAGCCGCCAGATTCAAACCGTATATTCCCGTGGCATCTCTTTCTCTTGCCCTCCTGAGCAGTCTTTGCCTTCTGATCTGGCTTGGGACGGGGCCGCTCAAGAATGCCCGGCATCGCGCGCGAGAGAGCGAAGCCAAGCTCCGTCTTCTGGAAGCAGAGATGGGCGAGGCTCTCACCAGGGTCGCAAAACTCGAATCGCAATCCGAGCCAGCACGTTCTTCCTACAACTCTCCGACGGAGGAGAAGACAATGCCGTCTTTTGAACCGCTGAGCAAGGGCTTCAGACAGAAAACACCCTCAACCGCAGCTAATCCGGGTGAGACGGAAGGCAGTCCCGAAGCAAGCCAAGAGGCGCTTTCCGATGGCGCTAATATGGACAATTTGATAGAGGTTTCTCCTATCCCCCGCAGAAATGCCCCAATCCTCCCAGATCGGACGGAGTCGCTGCTAACGCGAATCGGTGCTCCATCGCCGGAGCCGCCAGCCAGAACGGCTCACCAGGTGCGGGATGTGGTTGCGGACTATAACCACGCAAAGACCATGCGTCCCGACGAACGAGATTCGTGGTTTTCGAGCCTCTACTCCGACTGCCAGAACGTCTCCTGTCCAAACCTCGAGAAGAGCCGGAGCGTAAGCGTCGCTCTCCATTTCGAGCCGAACAGCCGGGGCAACTTTTTGCTCGTGAAGACCGGGGTTCTCAACTACTACGTTTTCCCTCGACTCACCGACGATCTGGCATCCGCGCGGCGCTCGCTGGAGGGCGCTTTCACCTATCCCGCGGCATTTTCAGGAGCCCTGCAAGTCAGGAGCGCGGCCCGCGTTTCACCAAGCCTGAGCGGCGGATTCCAGCTCAAGAACGACGGTCAGGGTGAGATTGTCGAGGTCTGAAGCTCCGCCGCGTCGGTCCTGAAGCTCTGACCCTGCTGTACTGGATTTGCAGTCACGCGTAACTAACTCTCCTTTGGCGGATTGGCGAATGGTTTTGCTACTTTCCATCTCGGTCATCATCAATCTGGCTTCGATCTGCATTCTTGTCTGGCTCTTTTTCGGTCCCATGGCAAAGACCGAGCGCCGTGGACGTGAGATGATCGACCAACTCCAACAGTTGCGAGAGTATGTCAGGCGTTCCGAGCAAAGGATGGAGCATTTTGAATACAGTCTCAGCCGTCTGGCGGAGCTCCGGCGTCCGCCGAATTCGGCGGGATCGTTGACGCCGAGTTTCGAGCCGCTTTCGAAGTCCTACGCAGTATCGGATCCGAAGGAAGGGACCGCGAAGCCGGAACCGCCGCCGTTGGCTGACCTGAGCACCGTGCAGCCCCTGTTGGACTACAACAAGGCCAGAAGCATGGAACTCGAGGATGGCGAGCAATGGTTTTCAGAACGCTACCCAGAGCTGAAGAGGCTCTCCTGTACCAACCGCACCGCGCTTGCTAGCCGCCAGGTGGACCTTCGTTTCGAATTCAGCGCGCGCGGCGCGTTTCTGGCCCTTGCCTATGGACGTCAGTTCCTGCTCTTTCCGGTCCTCACGGACAAGTTCTCTGTTGCCCGCGGGCTTCTGGAAGGCGTCTTTCTCTATCCGCCGGAGAGTCCCGGAAAACTGATCCTGACGCGACCGGCGCTGGTCGAGCGCAGCCCGGAGGGAGTTCTGTTGCTGGCCAGGGACGGTCATGGCGAATTTGTTTCGCGGCCCGTCCGGCGCTCCTCCGCCAGCCAGAGCGGCGATTCGGCACCGAACGTGACAGCCAATTCACTGCCGGATTCCGGTCCAAAGCCCAGCTATAAGGAGTGATCGACGTTGCCTGAGGATCGACTATGTCCGCATTGTTCCGCATGGCTGTGCCGTGGCGACGACGCCTGGTGCGGCTATTGCGGACGCGAGTGCGCCCAGCTCGAGCTCTACGTCATCCCCTCGGTTCTGCATGTGGGCCAACGCCCCTCGCGCCTGTTTTGCCGGCTCACCAACCATAGCTGCGGCGAACTTGCCCTAGGCAAAGTGCGGCATCCGGAGTGGATAGACATCGAGACGCAGCTGCCGCAGAAGATCGAGCGCGCTGGGACGGTCGGGTTTTTCGCGAGTGCGGACAGCGAGGCGATGGAGGAGCCAGATGCTGGAGAGCTTGTTATTGAAACTGCGGCAGGCAATGTCTCCGCGCTGGTGATGGCCATTGAAGCGTCGCCAGAAATTGTCTGCGAACCGGAGAGCCTCGAAGCATGGTCGCAGGGCAAGCGCGGACAGAGTTGGAGCCGGCTTGCGTTCCATCCGGCCGAAGGCGAGCTGAGGGTTCGCGGGGCGCGCCTTGAGGGAATTTCGGGCACGGTTCGCGACGCCCACCTCGCCGGCGGCGTAGTGGCAACCGCTGAATCCGCCGCTGTCATCGAGGTTGAACTGGACGCCGCCGGCCTTCCCGTTCGCGACTTTCCGGCGCAGGTGCAGCTGGTCTTCGATTCGCCCCACGGACAGGCAGTCGTCGAGAGACCAATCACGGTAAAAGTGCGCCAGCCTCCCCAATTGCGCTGGACCGGAGAGCATGAGCACCCGGAGGTCCGCTATCAGACCGATGGCCAGAAACTAACCTTGGTTTTCCAGAACCAGCATCCCGATGGAATGGACGGCGGAGCCCTGAACGCAACGCTGGTGATAGACGTGATCGAGTTGACGCCTCCGCCAGATTCAGGCGTCGAAGTCCAATCGCTTGCGAATGCGGCGATCCGGATTCCCGGCGGGGAGACGCGTCGAGCGGAATTTGCACTCGACCTCACCAGCCTGCAAGGCCAACCGGCCAAGCACCTCGTCTTCGGACTGAAAGTGCAAACCAATCTGCCGTCGATCGAGAAATCGGTTTCGTTATGGGTCGAGCCCATGCCGCGCTTTGAAGGGGTTGTGGCCATTGATTTCGGCTCCAGCAATACCTGCTGCGCCTTCGCACAGCCGGGGGGCGAGCCGGAACTGCTGGCGCTCGATGAAGAGGAAGAGGTCTCGCCCACGATCGCGCGCTACATCGATATGACCACCTCGACGCCGCGGATCGAGGCCGGTTCGTCGGTCAAGCGGAACGCGGCGGTCAGCCTTGAATTCGCAGCAAGCGTCGCCGACGGCTTGAAGCAGAAGCTTCGCGAACCCCGCCAGGAGATCAGCATTCGCCCAGATCATCCCAACGAATGGACCACGCGTACGGCGGGCGATGCGGCGGCGGACTATCTGAAGCACATTCGTCATGTGGCGGAGATCCGCAAGAGCGCCGTTTTTCAGGAATTCATCTTGACGCATCCGGCGCGCTGTCCCATTCGCCAGCATCGCCGGCTCCGCAAGGCTCTTCTGGATGCCTTCGGTTCGTCGCAGGAGCGCGTCAGCTATCTCTCCGAGCCGATCGCCGCGCTTATTCCTTTTCTGGCGGATCGGGCCAGGCGGGACGTGAGGCCAGAATACACGGTGGCATCCTTCGATATAGGTGGCGGCACAACGGATATTGCCGTGATTCGGGTGGCTTACGAGTACCCCGGAAATTGGGTTACGGTCATTGTCCCAGAGATTCGCTACTGTTCCGGCGCGCACTTCGGCGGCGAAAACCTCACCGACTTCCTGGTTGCGGAGATGGAAAAAAACTGCGAAGGGCTGCTGCAAGCGGCAAGACCCGGCGCGAAACTCGTCTCCGAACAGACTGCGGCGGCCGCCTCGGTCGATATCCGCCGAAACCGCTTTCGGCTACGCGATGCTGCGGAGAGCTTCAAGGTCAGCCTCAATCCGCGCAAGCGAAACCTCGCTCCCACCGGCCTGGAACTCCGGATTCACGAAGAAGACGGTAGACCCAACGACTTCAACTTTCAGTTTGGGCAGATTCTCCATTTCGCAGGGCGCAACCTGGAGACGGAGTTCCGGGATTACACGCGGGCGTGTGTGAATGAACTCGCACAAATGCTCGAAAGAGCTCTGAAAGACCCAGCAACGGCCTTCTCCGTTCTGCATCTCTCCGGCAAGACGTCCCTGCTGGGAGCGGTTCGCAATGCGCTTGAGCTGAAATTCCCTAAAATCGAGATCGCCGCCGCACCGGACCCCAAGGAGTGTGTCGTCAAAGGCGCGTGTCTCTCCCGGTCCATGCAGATGGGCGGGCTCAGGCTCAGACTCCCCGACACGATGCAGAGAATGACCTCCTCCATAGGAGTCTTCAGCCCGCACAGCCCTTACTTTCATCCGGTTCTTGTCGCCGACACCCCAATTCCGCCCCAGGGGCTATCTGGGGAAGTGAAGCAATTCTGGTCCGGCAAGGAGCCCGTCGTGCTCTGGGAAAACCTCGCAGGTGAGGGTGAACAGATCGATCTAGCCTCGGCCCCAGCACTACTCGACAAGCTCGGTACCTGGCAGCCGGAACGCACCGTGGAGTTGCAGGAAGATCAGCGCTGGACTCTGCGGATTTCCATCCATGAGTTCCTCCTCTCCGTGTCGGCAATCGGTCCCCGCGGCGAAACGATCGCCTTCCATCCCATGCATGGAAAGGGGGATTGAATCAATGCCGCAGGATCCGATCGTTCTCGCGATTTCCCTCCTGCTCGCTGGATCTGCGTTGATTGCGGCGCTGGTGGTCGCCGTGAAAGCTCTGCGGCTGTCGAGAGAGGGTGCCGGACAACATCACTTTGAGCGGCTGCAAAACTCCCTCGCGGGCCTGACCTCTCGCCTTGGGGCCTTGGAGCAACGAGCCT
>Ga0182030_10015927_pt1 | contig 14691 bp, 19 predicted proteins | sample 812S3MmetaG_FD_121299 | JGI IMG/M metagenome (GOLD analysis project Ga0182030, IMG submission 121299) | Permafrost microbial communities from Stordalen Mire, Sweden - 812S3M metaG (Illumina Assembly) | ecosystem: Environmental > Terrestrial > Soil > Wetlands > Permafrost | place: Sweden... | reverse complement strand
CCAGCTTCTGAGAACCCCGGCGCGCCCGGGGTTCGCTATTTTTGACCAAGGCTAGGTGGCAGAGTGGTCATGCAGCGGCCTGCAAAGCCGCGTACAGCGGTTCGATTCCGCTCCTAGCCTCCAGTAGCCCGATTACAGACGATCACGGACGACCGCAAAACCTTCACAAATCAGGCAATTCATAGGGATAAATAGCCCGCCAATGACCATCAGCGGCCATTGACAGCGCGAAGCAAGCAGGGGTAGAAGCTGGGGTACGCGACCCCTGTTTGGGGTACGCGCCACCCCGGAGCACGTATGCCTCTGACCGATTCTGAGATCCGCGCCGCGAAACCCCGCGAAAAGCAATACAAGCTCTATGACGAGGACGGCCTGTACGCCCTGGTCACTCCGAGCGGCGGCCGGCTCTGGCGCTTCAAATACGTCTTCGGCGGCAAAGAGAAACTGATCGGCCTCGGTCAGTATCCGGACGTCGCGCTCAAGACCGCCCGAGAGCGGCGCGACGAAGCGCGCAGGAAGGTCGCCGCGCAGCTCGATCCATCGGCGGAGCGCCAGGCGGTCAAGGTTGCCCATGCGAACGATTTTCGATCCGTCGCCGAAGAATGGCTGGTGAAGGTCAAGGGCACCATGGAAGCAGCCACCCACGAGCGCATCAAAGACCGGTTCAAGAAATGGGTCTACGGCCATATCGGCAGCCAGCCGATCGCCGGCATCGTCGCCTTCGATTTGCTCAAGGCATTGCGGGTGCCCGAGGAGCGCGGTCTGTTGGACACGACCCACCGAACCAAAGCGGATTGCTCGCGCGTATTTTGCTACGGAGCCGCAACGGGCCGCGGCTGCCGCGACATCACCGTCGATCTCAAAGGTGCGCTCGCGCCGACCAGGAAAAAGAAATTCGCGGGCATCACCGATCCGCTGAAGCTGGGCGGCCTGCTGCGAGCCATCGACGGATACGACGGACAGCCGACGACGCAGATCGCGCTCAAGCTGGCGCCGTACTTATTCCTGCGGCCGACCGAATTGCGGGCGGCGCCGTGGACGGAAATCGACTTTGATCGCAAGGAATGGCGGATACCGGCCGAGCGAATGAAGATGGAGCGGATGCATGTGATTCCGCTCGCGCGACAGCCCCTTGCATTGCTCGAGCAGCTGCAGAAATTTACCGGCGACGGCAGGCTGATGTTCCCGACGCTCAAAGATCCGCTGCGTCCGATGTCGGAAAACACGGTCAACAGCGCATTGCGGCGAATGGGCTACACCCGCGAAGAGCAAACCGGACACGGGTTTCGAACGACGGCGAGCACCTTCCTGAATGAGAACGAGGAACACCCGGACTGGATCGAGCTGCAGCTCGCGCACAAGGAAAAAAACACGACGCGCGGCTCGTATAACGAAGCTCAGAAACTAAGCAAGCGTCGCGACATGATGCAGCGGTGGGCGGACTACCTCGACACGCTGCGCGCTACCAAACCCGCATCATGAAAATGTCATCGCGTCACAAACCGAGCTCGGCGGCCCGCCGCGTCACCGTCGATCGTACCGCCTCTAAAGTGGGCAGCGTCTCCGATAAGATATTCAATGACCAAGTGGCCGAATATTCCGAGTGGCTATCCTTCGATCGAGGCAGATCGCCGAAGGCCGAGCGCATCGCGCTTCGCCGGATAGCTGCAGCAATGAACAGCGCCGCCGCGAGCATTCTCGAGCTTTTCGGCAGCGGCGGCGGCGTTGCTGACGAAACGCCAACGCGCGCGGCCTGGCGAACTGTCAATTTAATTGCACTGGAGAACGGAGAGCCTACGCCATTCAGCCACGGGCAACCCATCGCAAACGTTTTGACGATGTGGTCCGCTTTTGCGTCCCGCAGCCTCGATCGCGTGCCGCCGAAGCGGTATGTTCGGTTGCGATTGACCAGGGGTGCGGACAACCTGATAAACGTGCGTGAGCAGAATGGACTCTCTCTCGCAACTACACTTAGCGGTCCAATGGTCGCGGATCTCGTGGCAATCGCACATGCAGCCGGCGACAAAAGCGTGACCCCAGACGCCGCGCAATTCGCGCTGAAGACTACGAAATCACATCGTGGTGCCCAACGAGACACAAAAGCCCTCGTATAATTCCATCGACTGGGCAGTCGTGCGGCCCCATTCTCGCCCCGGTCATCCATGACCATAAAGGGCAGCACGAATGAAAACGCAATCCGAGAAAAAGCCGGTCCGCATCCTGCGGGCGCCGGCACTCCATGAGAAAATTGGCCTCAAGAAAAGCCAGATCCAGAAGCTGGAATCGCGGGGTCAGTTCCCAAAGCGGATAAAGATTTCCGAACGCGCGAGCGGTTGGATCGAGTCCGAAATCGACGAGTGGATCGCGAAGCAAATCGCGCGGAGCCGGCCGGATTTCGAAGTCAGCGCATGAATGATACCCGGCGCCCGATGCGCGGCCAACGCTCGATGTGCTTGACCTGTGGTGAGCGATTTCTTGACCACGCTTCGGTCGCCCGGCACCGCCAGCAGCCTGGGACGCCGACGCAATCCTGTTTATCGATCGGAGAGCTGCGAGCTCGCGGCTTCCTGAAAGACGGAGCTGGATTCTGGTTCGCGGCGCCCGGCGGCGTCGAATAGTGTGGCTCGCGCCGTACCGCCTTGGCTATGGATGGTCTTGCTACGGGATCATGGCCCGCGCGTTGCAAATGTGCGGCTCACGCTCCACACGCTGCGGTCCTACATGGACGACAGCGGGTACACCTTCGTCGGTCAGGCGACGCTTGCGACGGCCGCGTGCCTGTCGAAGCCCACGGTCCGCAAGATGCTGAACGTAGCCTGGAGAGCGCAATGGATCGGAGTTTCTAGCCAGGGGCGCGCCGGTCAAGCATGGCGCCACTATGAGTACCGCGCCTGCATTCCGGACCGACTCGATGTTCCAGAGATCCACGAAGCGCTAGTCGCTACTTGGGGATCACAACAAGGCGAAGTCAACACCGACAGCCATCCTGATATCGCCAAGGTGGGTAAACGGCTTTCCCACGTTAACGGTCTCAAAACCGTCCCGAAAGGGCCGGAAAACACCAAAGGTGGGAAAACTGACGCATCGAAGGTGGGTAAATCCACGCATGAAGGTGGGAAAAATGCAGTGCACAAGGTGGGTAACCGGCTTTCCCCTAAGTCTTCATCTGCAGAAGTTCTCAATAAGCTTTCATCAGAAGAAGGTGCCGCGCTTCCGCGCAGCACCACAGTTGGGACCCGTTTAAAAACGACGGTTAAGAATCCTGAGCCGCAAGCAGCCGAGGCGAAAGCCGCTGCCGATAAAGCCGCGATCGCGGCACGGGACCGGAAGGCAGGCGAGGAAAGATTGGATCGGGTCAAGAACGCGCTCAAGGGCTGGCCGGATTACACCAATGCCGAGCTCGCCAAAGTCGCCGGCGTCAAACCCGAGGAAGTCGAGCAAGTCAGGAGCCAACTGTGACCAAACGCAAAAGCGGCTATCGATACAAGGTCACGAACAGACCAGCGCCGCAGCCATGGGACGAACCGCGATTTCAGAACCGCAAATATTGGAACGGCGACCCAATCGCGCCCAAGAACGCTTTTTTCATGTTTCCCGTGCTCGACGTGGCGCCAACACCATTTACCGGCGAGCTTACCGACGGCTGCATCAAATTAAGCCTCCAGCGAATTGCGTTCGTGGTGAGTGGTGTTGTGCCGGGAGTTGATCCGGACACGTACTTCGGCACTGTTGAACAAGGATCAACTGTCGGCGATGAGCAAGATATTTGGGAGCGCCAGGAAATCTTCTTCGAGCGAAAGAATATTTTCCGCCTGATTGGGCCAGACGAACTCCACAGATGGCGCGCACACCATGGGAGCAAGCACTAAATGGCCGACATCCTCGAATCATCGCCACGGCTTGCGCTCGATTACCACGCCCGAGCGCAGGAGTATCGCCCGAAAACGTCTGAAGGAATGGCGGCCGCGGTCAAGCAGCTGCGCGATCAAGGTCTCAGCCGGCGCGACATCGCAAACGCGCTTCAGCTCGACATCGCCAGCATCATCAATCTGGAGGCACTGTGGGATTCATCAAAGTAACCGTGGATTCGCGAGACGCAATAGCGTTCCTCACGGCCGCGACGAAGCAAGTTAAATTCGCGACGGCGCGCGCACTCACGAAAACCGCACAAGCGGTAAAAGCTGCAGAGCGAGCCGAAATGCAGAAAGTGTTCGCGAGCGCTGTTCCGTATACGCTGAATTCGCTCTACATCAAATCCGCAAGCCGCGATGATCTGGTCGCCGAAGTCGGAATCAAGACTCAAGGCAAAACCAGCGCCATCGATTGGCTGCTACCTGAGATCGAAGGCGGTCCACGAACACACGGAATCGAGGTGTTCCTGAAACCGCTGGGATTACCGCCCACTGGTGCATTCGCTGTACCCGGTAGTGCAGCGCCACTATCTGGCAACGGCAAACTCAACGTCAGCGCATTAAAGCGCATCGTCTCGCAGCTGCAGTCACAGCCACAAGGTGCAGCCGGCTTCAGATCAATACAGCGCAAGAAAGGTCGTGGACGCGGATCGAAGAAAGCGCAGTACTTCTACCTCGACAAACCGCAATTCGGATTACCGGCCGGGATATTCGGTGTGAAAGGCCGCGAGGTTCAACCAATCATCGTGTTCGTCAAGCAGCCATCGTATCGCGCCAAGTACGATTTCTACGGTGTGGCCACGAAGACAGCACAGCAAGCATTTGCACCCGCGTTCCATGCGGCGCTTGCCGATGCGTTGGCGACAGCGCGATGAGAACCGTCTCACGCCGATCGGAGTCAAGAGATAGAGCATTCAGACGAAGCAACGAGGTGAGCGATACTGATGAATGGATCGGTGTGGATCTCGACCGTACGCTAGCCGAATACACGCTGCCTAAAGGGCTGAACGTCATCGGTGATCCGATACCCCGAATGGCTGCTCGTGTTCGCGATTGGATCGAGCAAGGCAAGGATATACGGATCATGACGGCGCGGGTTTCGCTCAGCGTTTACCGTCCGACACAATCCGATATCTATCGCACCGAGCTCGCTATTGCTGATTGGACTGAAAAACATTTCGGTGTGCGTCTCTCGGCGACGTGCATCAAGAATCACGGAATGATAGAGCTTTGGGACGATCGCGCGATACAGGTGCATCCGAATACGGGAGTACGTGCTGATGGCAAAGAGTAAGCACGCCCAAGACGCGGCCTGCCGGGAAATCAGACCGGGAGCCCTGCTAGAACTAAAAAAGGGGGTCCCTCTGTGGGCCGATCGCTTGCAGGAAACTGGACTGCGGTCACTCACGAATTGTGATCTTCCGTAGTCGTGTCCAAATGTCCCGCTCAGCCGCTGCCATTGCTCACTGCCGCCGCGATCTCGAAGCTAGCCGGCATGACGGTCCGACACTTCAATCGGCTCGTACGGGGCGGCCTCGTGCCCAAGGCGAAGCGCGGACTCTATTCGCTGGAATCGACGGTGCCGGCTCTGATTACTTACTACCAACAGGGCCGCGAAGGATCGGGCGAGATGGCAGCGGAGAAACTTCGCTTGACCACTGCGCAGCGTCGCGAGGTCGAACAACGGACGGCGACCCGCGGGCGCGATCTGATTCCCACAGACGAGGCGCGGTCCGCATTCGACGGGGCCATGGCACTGATCGCCAGCCAGCTCAATGGACTCGGCGGCCGTATCGCCGCGGATGTTGCGGCCAACGCGGATCCTGCCATTTGCAAGAAGATAATTTTCGATGAGACGCGGCGCATTCGGTCCGCGGCGGCCGCTGAGCTCAAAGCTTTCGCGAATCCTTCTGGGGGGAGCGGCGATACTCGATCCGCCGCGGGCGACAAGCGTGGCTGAATGGGCCGACGAGAATCGCATTCTGCCGCGAGGCTCGAGCGAACCGGGCCCGTGGCGCACCTCGCGCACGCCGTACCTCAAACCGATCATGGACGCGGTACTCCATCCGAAGTTCAAGCGCATTGTCGTCGTCGCGGGAAGTCAACTTGGCAAAACTGAACTATTATTAACAATCATCGGCTATCGCATGGACGTAGACCCGGCGCCGATTTTGTTTGTCTCCGCGTCCCAGCGCCTGGCGGAATCCGTATCCACATCCCGCGTCATGCCGATGATTCGCTCGACGCCGGCGCTGCTGGACAAGCTCGATAAGACCCGATCGAAACTGAAGATCACCGAGAAATTTATCTCAGGCCAGCGCTTAGGATTCGGCTGGTCCGGATCGGCGATCGAGCTCTCCAGTCATCCGGCGCATACCGTGCTGATCGACGAACGCGATCGCATGGGCAGCAACGTCGAGGGCGAAGGCGACCCGGTTTCACTCGCCGAGGCGCGCACGGCGACCTATATCGACGGAAAAGTGATCGTGGCTTCGACGCCGACCCTCGAAGGCGCGTCTCCGATTTGGGATTTATACACCGGCGGAACGCAATCCCGCTGGACCTGGCCGTGCCCGGATTGCCAGCTGTATTTCGCGCCCGAGCTCGCGTTCCTGCAGTGGGATCAGAAAGCGACGCCGCAACAAGCCAAGCGCTCCGCCAAGCTCGCGTGCCCGCATTGTGGATCGCTGATCGTAGATCGACACCGCGCCAGCATGAACGCCGCGGGCCGCTACGAAATTACGGGCGATGAGGACAGCGACACCGCGAGCTTTTGGATATCGGGTCTTGCCTCTCCCTGGCGATCGTGGGGCGATGCGGCGAAGCAATGGGTCGAGGCCGCTCGATCGGGGGAACCGGGGCGTGTGCAGGCCATCAAGAATACGACCTTCGGGGAGTTATTTCGGCTGAAAGGCGAAGCGCCGGAAGTGAGCATTGTCGCCGGCTTGCGCGGCGGGTATCAGTCAAACGAGCTGCCGGCCGATGCGCGAGTGCTGACGTGCGGCGTGGACATGCAGAAATCGCTGCTCTACTACGCGGTGCGCGCCTGGGGCGCCAGCGGCACGTCGTGGCTGATTCTGCATGGGGAGCTGTGGGGCGAAACCGATCAGCCCGCCGTGTGGGATTCTCTCGCCGAGCTGCTCGCCGAATCTTGGGGTACCAAGCAGATCCGGGCGATGCTGGTCGATTCAGGATTCCGGCCCGATATGGCCTACGCCTTTGCGAGGAGATTTCCCGGGCGCGTTCATCCGTCCAAAGGTCACAGCGAGCAGGCAACGCCGGTGCGGATCCAACGCATCGAGTTGGATTCACGCCGCAAGACCTCCCGCAGAGGCACAGCGGTCGCCCATGTGGACGCCAACTTTTGCAAGAGCTACGTGCACGGTCGCCTGGTATGGCCACAGGATCAGCCAGGCGCCTGGCACTTGCCGGGGGACGCGACGGATGACTACTGCGATCAGCTTGTCGCCGAATCGCGTATCACAAAACCGAATGGCGATGTGGTGTGGGTCCAAGACGGTAAGCGCGCAAACCACTACCTTGATGCGGAGGCGCTTAACGTCGCCGCCGCGCATTTACTGAACGCGCACCAGTTACGCGTTGTGAAAAAGACGGGCGCCGGCGAGCCCGCCGCGCCGACCGAGCAAGCGCCGGCGGCCGACCCCGCAGTAACCATTCAAAAACTGCGCCAGCAATATCAGCCGCAGAGCCGCCGAAAGAATTGGATGAACAGATTTTGAGGGCGCCGCTCGGCTGAAATGTCTGCACTCCCGCTCAAAGCCGCCGCCGCTGAACTTGGAATCTCCGTTTCCAAGCTGCGCCGGTTGAGTGCGGATGGAACGGGGGTCGTTCACAAAGGCGGCCGCGGCCGCGCTCGGGCAACGCTCTACGACACGCACGCGATCGCGGAAACGCACCCGCGGCAAGTCGGGGCGACGCGCACGCGCCGATCCGCCGAGGTCTCTGCGCAACTGCTGCGCGGTCAACGCGCGACGACAGTGGTGGACGCGATCCGCAATGAATTTCTGATGCTCGCGGATTCTGACGCCTTGGACGCGTTCAAGGTGCCCAAGGAGCAGCAAAAACAATTGGTGACCTACTTTGTGCTGCGGGCTATCTGGCGCGTCACTGATCACCTGAAGCTCTAAACTAAATCGTCAGCGTGAGCGATTTTAGGTCCTTTTCGTAATCTCCTGGTAAATCAACCATGGAGCTCGACGAAATGGATCGTTCCCTCGAACTGCGCGCCGGCCTGGACAGCGCCCGCGATAGCATCACCCGTTTGATCAATATGCAGGGCGCCAAACCCGTGTCGCGCGCAAGCGATTTAGTCAAGGATCTGAGCCGCTCAGAGATTGATGGCTATTCGATCATCCGCGCGATCAGCGGCGCGATCACGAAGGATTTCCAGAAATCGGGCCTTGAGCGCTCGATATCCGAAGCCCTCGAGACCGGTCTCAAGCTGCAGCGGCGGTCGCCGGAAAGTTTCTTTTTCCCGACGCATCTGCCGTTCAAAGTACCCGGCGCCCCGGTATCACGTTTCATAGATCCGCGATATGCGCAGAGCCGCGCGATCTACCAGGTCGGAACCGGGTCGCAAGGCGGCAACCTGGTCGGCACCGAGCTCATGGCGGCTTCCTTCATCGAAGTGTTGCGCAATCAAACGGTAACCGGCCAGCTCGGCGCGCGGTTCTTGTCAGGACTCACCGAGAATATCGATCTGCCGCGCCAGAACGCGCAAACCCAGACCTACTGGGTCGGTGAATCGACGGCCTTGACCGAGAGCGAAGCGACGTTCGATAAGGTGAGCTTGCGACCTCACGTGGTCGGCGCTCTCTCGAAAATGAGTCGGCTGTCGATGCAACAGACGACACCCGCGATCGAGCAACTCGTCCGCGAGGACCTGCTGCAAACCAGCGCCCTCGCAATCGATCAGGCCGCGCTCTTCGGCACCGGCTCGAGCAATCAACCCACCGGAATTATCAACACCAGCGGCGTGGGCCAAGTGATCGGCGGCACGAACGGCGCAAATTTGACCTTCGACATGATGGTGCAGCTCTATGTCGCACCGTTGGTCGGCAACGCGCCGATGCAAAATCTCGGGTACGCGCTGAACGGCAAAAGTAAGGGCTACCTGGCCACCCTGAAGTCGAGCACGGGTCAGTACCTATGGAACCCGACGCAGAGCATGGCAGGGCAGACGCCGACTGACATACTCGGCTACAAGTACGCGGTCAGCAATCAGCTGCCCTCGAATTTATCGAAAGGTATCGGCAGCACCAGCGCGCCATACAACGCCGGGACCGCGTACACCCCGGTTCAATGTGTCAGTTCGGGCGGGATAATTTACGAATGTGTGGCGAACACGACCGGAAACGCGCCGCCCAATGCGACGTACTGGGTCGTTGCGCCCGGCTCGATTGGGAACTGCTCGGCGGTCATCTTCGGCAACTGGCAGGAGCTGCTGATCGGTGAGTGGGGCGTCACTGAAATTATGGTTAACCCGTATGATGCGAGCGGATTCGCGAACGGCGACATTCTGATCCGCAGCTTCCAAACGGTCGATGTGGGCCTGCGGCATCCCGCCAGCTTCGCGACCCTTACCGACGGTCTGACGCCTGGCTTCTAGGAGACACACAATCATGGTTGCGAACCAAACTGCATCCGAGCCCTTGCGCTTCAACGTGCGCCCGCGGCTGCAAATCCATCGGCCCATCACCGTGACGCGCTACGACGGGCAGAAGCAAATCACGGACTCTCGTGTCGAGAGCTACGGCGACGCCTTCGGCCGAACGTCGATCGAGCTGCCGCCGGACGAATTGCGGTTATACGCGGCGTCTCTTGAGCCTACCGACGAACGATCGACGGCCGCACTCGAGGCGCTGCATTTCCGGCCGCCGGCGCGCGCGGCCGAGGTCAACCACGAGCACGAGCGAATCGCCACGACGGTCGCAGCGACGATCAGGGCACTGGCAGAAGCTGGGTATCTGAAAGTTCCGGCGGCGACACGCTCGAAGGATGGCGGATAAGTTTCTTCGGAGGACCTGTGCGTTGTACGGCAGGAACCCGGCTTCGCTGATATCTCCGGGCCATAGAAAAAGATCAGCAGTCCAAGCCATGCTCATGTTCTCTCCTCGAGAATCTCCAGGGTGGTGATTGGGCCGTGTGCCGTCCCGTTAATGGCGGCGATCGTCGAGATTCGACACAGGAGTAAGCATGTTCGGCAAGTCTCGCCCAAGTGAACGCACGCTCGAACGATCCTTCGGTGCTGTCGGCCAGGCGCTCAAGGCATTCACTGCCGAGGTCAAGAAAGCCAAAGCCGGCAAGGTCGACGGCGATGCGCTGCTCGCCGCCGGCGCCGACGCGAGTAAGAAGATCCAGGCGATGCGGGCGGAGGTGAACGCCGTCAATGCGACGGCCGCCGCGGCCTGCGCACTGTTCGACGAGTGCATCGAGCAGGCGAAACTCGCGACTTCGGATAAGCCACAGTGAGCGGCTCAGACGTCAAGGTCGCGATTAAAGGCGACGAATCCGACGTCATCAGGGCGTTTAACGCATCCAAGGCCAAAGCCGCCGAAGCTTCCGAGGCCATAGCGGCGTCCCTTAACGGGATATCGGCAGCATTCGAGCGAATCCAAGGCGCGATGCTGGCTTTCACCGCGATCCTGGCGGGCGGGAAGGCCTTCGGCGAAGCGATCCAAGCATCGGTGGGCGCGGCGTACGGTGCGCAGCAGCTCGGCAAGCAGCTCGGCATCACGGCGACGCAGGCGTCAGTGCTCAAAGTCGCGATGGATGAGAACTTCGTCAGCCAAGAGTCTGTGACCGCGGCGGCCGGGAAAATCTCGCAAACGCTGAAGAAGAACGAGAACGCCTTCAAGGAATTGGGCGTCGCGACTCGGGACTCGAACGGCAATTTCCGCGACTCGCAATCGATCATGACGGATGTCAGCACAAAGCTGTCGCAGTTCAAGGAAGGCACCGACCGCAACGTCGAGGGCATGAAGATCTACGGCCGATCATGGCTCACGGTCATGGACACGATCCGGCTCACCGGCCCCGCACTGGAGGAGGCGAAAGTGAAAGCGGACGCACTCGGTCTCACGGTGGGACAGGAAGGGGTCGCGCAGGCGGTCTCCTACAAAACCGCCATGGCGGGTGTGCATACGGTGCTCGACGCCATGGAGAAGGCGATCGGCGATGCGCTGGTGCCCAGTCTCACGGCCCTGGGTCAATGGTTCGTTAGTGTCGGACCGCAAGCGGTCGCCGTGATGCGCACCGCGATTTATAGCGTCTATGCCGCCTTCAGCTACGCGGGCGAAGGTGGCCAGGTCATGATCGACGCGATTTGGGGCGGCCTGGATTACCTGGGCGCGCAGTTCGTGCGCCTCGCTAAGACAGCCGAGCGCGCGCTGCACTTCGATTTTGCCGGGGCGAAAGCCGCATGGGCGGATGGGACCGCGACCATTGAAGCCAAGTCCGCGCAGATGGCCGCGAAGATCAAAGCGGACATGAAGGAAGCCTCGGACGCGCGCGCCAGCTTATTCGAATCCCAGGACGCCTTGCAGACGCCGACTGCCGAGAAGAACGGTGCCGCGTCGACGGGCGGCGACGGCAAAGAGAAAAGCCAAATGGCGGCCTTCGAAGCCGCGCTCGAGCAACGCAAGGCGGCATGGCAATCCGAGCAGGCTGCCGAGGGGTCTTATCGGGAATTCGGCAAGCAGCAAGAAATCGAGTACTGGCAGTCGATCCTCGCAACCAGCAAAACGAGCGCAGCCGAGAAGACGGAAATCCTGAAGAAGATCGCCTCGGATCAGCTGGCTATTCAGAAATCCGCCTTCGAGGGCGAGCTCGCGACGCTCAAAGGCGAGGAGGAAGCCCACAAAGAAAATATGACGGCGCGCCTGGCGATCGAACAGCAATACGCGGACAAGGTCAAGGCGGCCTACGGCGCCGATTCCAAGGAGTACGCGCAGGCCCAGGCGCAGATCCTCGCGACAAAGCGGGCAGAAGTCGACCAGGAACGCAAGCTCAATGACATCGCGTCACAGAGCGTGCGGGCTCGCCAGCTCGCGGAAATCAGCATGCAGGAGGCCAACGCGAAACAGTCGCTGGCGATGCATAAACTGACGGACGACCAATATCTGGCGCTCGAGCAATCCTTCCAGGCGAGAAAATTCGCCATCCAGGAGCAAGCACTCACCCAAGAGCTCTCTCTCGTCAGCCCGCTAAATAATCCCGTCGCCTACAAGCAGCTCATGGCGCAGATCGAGGCCGTCGCGACCGACCATCAGGCGAAAATGCTCGCGATATCGCGCGGCGCGCAGGCGCAGGAGATGACGCTGACCAATCAGCTCACCTCCTCGATGTCCCGCGGATTCGCTACGGCCTTCCAAGGAGTGATCAACGGCACCATGACCATGGGCCAGGCCTTTAAGAACGTCATGAGCTCGATGCTCCAGGCGGTAACCCAATTCATCTCGGGATGGGCGTCGAAGCAGCTCACGGCCCACGCGATCCGGATGACCCAGTCAAAGGAGGAAATCGACGCGGACGCCGCCGGCGCCGCAGTCGGCGGTGCGAAAAGCGCCTCGCAAATTCCATATGTGGGCTGGGCCATTGCCATCGGCGCGGCCGCCTCGATCTTCTCGGCGATGTCGGGTTACAAGTCGGCCGCCGGCGGATTCGACATTCCGTCCAACATCAACCCCATGACGCAGCTACACGCCAATGAAATGGTACTCCCCGCACCGCTCGCGCAACGGGTACGGGGCATGACTGAGAATGGAGACAGCAGCGGTACCAGCAACGACGGCCCCGTCCACATTCACTTGAACGGTCAGCGCGCCGGCGGCCTCTTCACCGCGCACGAGGATGACCTGGTGGCGGCTTTCAAGGCTGCGGTACGCAAGGGCAAGTTGGGCTGAACGTTTCGCCGGTACCGATATTCAACCTGAGTAAGAGAGGAAATTGCCAATGTCCAAGCTGACGATTACCAACGATCTGCGGAAGGCAAGCTTTCGATACGACGATGAGGAACAAGTCCTGACGATTTACCCCAAGAACGGTGAGCCCTCGCGCACCGTCGAGGACATATCCAGAGAAGAGGCAATCAAATTTTGCCGCTTGGCTCGAGGCGAGTAGCGCAGCGCTTGACCTGGATTTGACGTAAACCGCGATTCCGGCGCTTAATGTTGCACGGCCTACAGGTGTTCAGACCTGCAGGCCGCGACTAACCACATCACATCAACCGAGGATGCAACGATGGCTAAGACGAAGAATACACCCAAGATCAGCCGCAAATCAGCGGCTGCGCCGATACCGGAACGCGCAATGGTTCCCTACACCGACGATGCCCGCGATCATCGCGACCTCATCATAGGCTCCGCGATACGGGCCGCGATCAACATCATCGCAAACGACGACAACGAGGCCGCGGACATCTTGCGTCTCGCACTGTGGAAACTCGAAGACAGTTGGCCCGTTACCGACGTGAAGTTCACGGCGGAGGTGGCCCATGTCTAACTCAAAGACCGCGACGGTTCGTTTTGGCCACTGCGCATTTCTGGCGTCGCGCGCGGAGGTGCTCGCCGTTACCAGAACCGCCGAGATTTTTGATTGGGGCTACTGGGTCGAATTCGTCGGTACCTCCGCAGAACTCACGGCCAGTGGCGTCGCGTGTGCCGAGATGTTCAACATGGGCGATCGCGGGCAGCAAACGAGACGCGACGAGTTCGGGGACGAATACACAATTCGAAGGAGCAGGAATGGTCGGTTCCATATAACGCGCCGTTTTGAGTCGGACGGATACGATCCGGATAGCGAACTGCCGCGTGCCAAGGACTCCCTGAAGCGTAAGCATTGGCTCGATGCACGCTGCACGACCGAATCCGCGACCGCCGCGATCCTCAAGCGTTTCGCGCGGCCGGCGCCGGGGGTGCGGGGCTGCTGATGCCGTTCCGCTTCCGCCGATCGATTCGGATTCTGCCAGGGCTTCGCCTGAATCTGGGCAAGCGCGGTGCGTCCGTGTCGGTTGGCGTTCGCGGGGCCCATTTGACCGTGGGCCACGGCCAGGTGCGCGAGACGGTCGGCTTGCCGGGAACGGGCCTCAGCTATACGCACGTCGATGGAACGCGCCAGGAAGCTCCAGGCGCCGCGCCGGCGCCGGCCGTCGCGACGCATGGCCCGATCTATTACGTCCTGGCGGCTGTGCTCGCCGTGGCCATCATCGGGGCCATTGTCGCAACGTATCGGGTGCAACCGTGAGCATGGAACTGGCGGAAGCCGAGCGGCTGCGCGACGAGCTCTGGAAAATGGCCAGCCTCGGACCAGGCCCGGCGGACGATCTCACAGCGGGCAACCTCAAGGGGATTATCTCGGCGCTACGCGATGGCGATATCGGCGCGGACGCGCTTGGAAAACTGACCGCTATCGAAAGTGGGTTTGCGACCTTGTTTTCGGTGCGCAAATGGAAGCAGTGGGACGAGTCTGGTCAGAGCTGCAAGCGTTTCGTGCTCGACGATATCACCGTCATGCAGTGGTGCATCGAGCGTTATCTCAAGTCAAAGCAGACGCCGTTGCCCTTGCCCTAGGGCAATCCTCGCCTCCCACATCCGCATCGCTAGGGTGCGCAATCCACAGACCGACTAAGGTCGCCTCACGCGAACAGGCGCTCGTAGATCGCCCGGCTGGGCTTGCGCTCGGCGATCCCGCTGAAGTACCCCGTCTTGATGAAACCCCGCAGAAGCGAGCAGGCGTAGCCCGTGCTGCATTTCTCGCGGTG
>Ga0182030_10015926_pt1 | contig 14692 bp, 10 predicted proteins | sample 812S3MmetaG_FD_121299 | JGI IMG/M metagenome (GOLD analysis project Ga0182030, IMG submission 121299) | Permafrost microbial communities from Stordalen Mire, Sweden - 812S3M metaG (Illumina Assembly) | ecosystem: Environmental > Terrestrial > Soil > Wetlands > Permafrost | place: Sweden... | reverse complement strand
TCCAGCGTGATTGTCGTCCCGGGCGGCACCGGCTTTGGGAGACTTACGATCACTTCCGAAAGGCTGCCGGTGTGATCGATGTCGGAAGTGTAATTCTCGCCGAGCCACTGTACCGGCTTATCGTCAAGGGTGATGCTGTTCCAGGCCAGCGATGACGAAACCTGCAAGGCAATGTTCTTCTCGGGAATCTTGGAGTCGTTGCGCAGCGTGAGCTTGCCGGTAACGGCCATGACGTGGGTCGTGCGGTCAATCTGGACTTCGAGCTGATACCGCGTGATGGTGAAGGCGTCGCGGTCAATGGCGTGCGCAAGGGAACAAACAAATAAAAGAACGATTATTGTGAAGGACCGCATTGTTAGTTTTGTGTCTCGCGTAGGTGGGCGGGAGATTGCATGGTTATGTTCAATCTTTGGTGGTCGGTGTGAGAACCGTGCCGCCCCCGAGGGGCTCGGCATTTTTCCGCCTTACCCAGCACTCCGCCTTCGGCGCTCCGGATTTTCAGGCTTCTTAGTCCACCTGCCCGGCGCGAAAGGAAGTTCTCACAGTCTTCAGTCGTGCCGTCCCTACGGGACTCGGCTCAATTTCCGACAAGACCCTGGGCTTACGCCGCCGGGCTAACTTCATAGCCGCCGCTGGCGCGGCTAGTTCGAGGCAAATCTCGAGCGATCGTGCACCGCATATTTGAGATTTATACCCCGACACCTGCGGGACTCGGCCTCGTTGTGCACCGAACCCAGCGCTTCTGCGCCGGGCTATTCTTGTTTCGCCCGGCGGGCTTTGGAATTCTTCGCAGGGTTCTTTTCCGCTGCCAGGTCTTTGGACTTGGCTTCTTCCGTCTTCTGGGCCGCCCTGCGCTGGCGCACAAGCTCGTACATCACCACGCCTCCCGCAACCGAAACGTTGAGCGAGGGCACGTGGCCGAGCATGGGAATCGACACCAGAAAATCGCAGCGGCGCCGGACCAGATCATGCATGCCCTTGCCTTCAGCGCCGAGCACGATGGCGCAATGCATGTTGTAGTCCAGTTCGTCGTAGCTCTGAGTGCCGCGTTCGTCCAGCCCAACGGCCCAGACATGGCGCTCTTTCAGCTCGTCCAGAGTGCGCGAGATGTTGGTGACGCGCGCGATCGGCAGATGCTCGGAGGCTCCGGCCGACGCCTTTACTGCAGTGCCGGTCAGCCCCGCGGCACGCCGCTCCGGGATGATCATGCCGTCAGCACCGGCCGCATCGGCGGTGCGAATCAGCGCGCCCAGGTTGTGGGGATCTTCGACGCTGTCCACCACGACCAGGAAGCTGTATTCGCCATGGCGCTGCTCCAGCAGCGTGTCCACGTCGGCGTACTGCTTGCTGCTGGTGACCGCGATAATGCCCTGGTGGGTATTGGTGTTGGCGAGCCGGTCGAGTTGCTCCCGGGGCAGGAAGCGCACCTGCACGCCGCTGGCGCGGCAATCGTCAATGAGCCGCTGCATGCGCTGATCGTGGCGCTCGCGCGCGATGCCCACATACTCAAAGCTGCGGCCGCCCGACTTTAGGGCCTCGCTGACCGAATGAATGCCGTAGATGACGACCATGTTTGAAGTTAGTGTACGACAGGAGGGCTGCCAGACGTCAGTTGTCGGCTCGCAAGAGTCTGTTTGAGGACTCTGCGGTGACACGGTCTCTGTGTCGCAGCCGTGGCGCCGCTCCGCGGCACTATTGTTTTCTGCAATTCACCGCGGGCTCACGCCCGCGGCTAACACAAATGTCGCCGCTGCGCGGCTGGTCCGGTCCCGATGCAATGGTTTGTTTCACCGCTCAGCGGAAATTGCAGCTACGACTCACCTACGGGACTCGGTGTTACTCCCGTACCTCGCTCCAGTTAGAGTCGGGATTGTACTGGTTCATGAAAGGCGCCTGCGTCTTGGTCTGCTCTCCCAGGTCTTTCTGAAAGACCTGGCGGTCCTGATCGATAATGAAGGTCATAATGCCGGAGACTCCGTATTCGGCGGGATAGGCGACGAAGCCGAATCCCCGGTTTTGGACACCCCCGCGGACATAATCTCTAAGACCGCCGTTGGCAAAGAACCCCTGCGTGGTCAACAAGCCGAAGTAATAGCCGTGGAAAGGCTTGTGCTGGCTGGGCTGAAGCCTGGCGCCTTCCGTGGTAGCAAACGCCAACAGAGGTCCCACCGGACTCTTGGGCTTGCCTGGGGCATCGGGCCAGTACAGTCCGTCTTCCTTGCCGGCATCGCTGATGAACTTGCGCGCGTACTGCTTTACGCCGTCGTGGTCCCGCGAGAAATACTCGGTTTGCGCGTAGGCCAGCGCGCCCAGGATATCGATGGCAGCGAGTTCATTACCACCAATGGTGCGATTTACAAGTTCAGCCTTTCCCGCCGTCGTATCGAAGTACCATTTGCCGGATGAGGCCTTTCTAACGGGTATCGGGAAGGCAGTATTGCTTACATCGACCAGCAGGATTTGGCTTCCATTCTCCAGCTTGCGCCAGCGATTCACTCTGTCGTAGGCGGAGGCGAATCCTGCAAATGCCTTTTTGTCCTCGTCCGCATTGCCGGAGGAAAAAACGTTTTTCGAATCCGGGCCGAAGATGGCCAGCATCTGCGGCGCATCGTCGTTCTTGGCAGCCAGGGCCAGCGCCAGACCGGCTTCCTCGGGCGTGGAGAATGTCTTTTGACCGCGAGCCGGCTCGCCAGCCGAAGTTGCGTGGTGACGGCAGGCGGGAAGTGCAACCGTCAGCATTACCAGCGCGAACGCCGTCCAACACCGGTAACCCACCATCCCACACTTACGGTCCGCCCGCGACATCATCCTCATCCACGCCTCCCCTGATTTGCCTCTCTTCGAGTCCGCCACGGGAATCACCAGTGCAGTCCGCTGGAGCGGCCTCCAATACCCCAGCCTGAGGCTCCGCCATGAGTGGCCCACCCGCGATAGCTGGCGGAGCGGTCGCCCCAGCCGCCAATCGCGAAGACGGTGCCGGCCTGAGTGCCCCAGCTGCTGAAGGCGGTCAGGTTCTGCTGCGGGTCGGGCGGTCCCCATCCCAGAGGGCCATCGGCGTTGGCCCAGCCGCCGCCCTCGCGGGACCAGGCGCTGAAAACCTGAAAGCCAGGCTTCGGGTTCACGGTACCGCTGACGTTGAACGTGTGCCTGGAGGCGGCGCTGTCTGCCGCTTCCAATTTGCCTTGGCCCACAGCCTGGGCGCCGGCCTGGGTGTTGGCTGCGCCGCCTTGCGAACCGAAAGGCCGGTTCGCATCGTCATGGTACGAATGGTTGCCGTAGTAGTAGTAGCCACCGTAGTAGCCACCATGCCAGGCGTGGTTGCCGTAGTAGGGATAGTTCCTATAGTTGGCCACGCCCTGATACCAATTGCAGCTCCAATTGCTCCAACCCCAGTCGGTACCGGACGCGACTCCAACGGCAATCCCATCCCCAAACGCCACCAAACCATTTTCCGGCAAGTTCTTGTTGTTGTAATTCGGCGTCGCCACCGGTTTCCCATAAACTGCCGCCGGGTTGTACTGCGGGACGTACACCACCAGAGGATTCCCGGGCTGCAAGGTAACGATGTCCCCGCTGGGTTGCGCCATAGTCAACTGTGCCGAGGACTTGAGATTTTCCTCCGCCTTGGCGCGGCCGCGCAACGCCTGGATCGCCGCCATGACCGCGGAATGTTGATTGTGGTAAACCTCGCCTAACTGAGAGGTCCAGATGAGATTGCGCGACATGATGTTCATCACCGATGGAAACTGCGTCAGCGCCTTGACGCTGGGGTCCCACGGCTGAGCGCTGATTTGCTGAAGCAGGACCGGAACTGGCAGATCCATGCTGTGATCCAGCCAGATTTTGGCTACCAGGAGCTGGTCCGGATACGTCGCGGCCACCACGACCTGGGCCAGCAGCGGGTCGGGATACAGCGCAATCGGGGCGACTATGCCTTGCAGCTCTTCGGGGGAAAGCGGTACGCCCTGGCCGGAGTAATCAGATCCTGACATCGAAGCGGACTGGAAAAGCGCTGCCCCGCCTGAGTCCAGCGGCACGGTGAGCAGCAGCAGAGTAAGAAGGACCAATGATAACGATTGCCTGCGGTGACACACGATCATCCGTTTCTTCCCCCATCGAGGCCTGCTGTTCTGGTGCATGACGCTGCCGTCAGCTCGCCTTTGGAAAATCTTCCGCCAAGGACTCCATACTACAGTGCCAGAATGTTCCTCATTTCACAACCGAGCAGCGCAACTCAGCAACGATGCGCACATTCCGGTCTGCGGGCAGCGATGGGCGTCGCGCATTCCCATGTCCTCCGGCTACACTGTGTATTGTCGTACATTTTTCACCTGGAAGGTCGGGTCTTCATCATGGCGAGTGGCAATAGCAAGAAGGGTGTGATCGCAATTCTCACCGGAGGCGGCGATGTGCCCGGCCTCAACCCGGCGATACGCGCGGTCACCATTCGGGCGATACGCGAAGGTTACGAGGTCGTTGGACTGCGGCGCGGATGGGCCAGCCTGGTCGACATGGTGCGCGACAAGGACCACGACAACAGCGACAACTTCCAGCATCTCTCCGAAGAGCTCGTGAATCGGGCGGGCAGGACCGGAGGCACGTTCCTGCATACCTCCCGGACCAACCCCAGCCGCATCAACAGAGACAACGTTCCCCTTCACCTGCGGGACAGCTACTCTGCCGACCGCAATGACTTGACTCCGGAAGTGCTCAAAAACCTGTCCTGGCTCGGCGTCGACTACCTGATACCGATCGGCGGCGACGACACGCTCAGCTATGCCGTGCGTTTGTTTCAGGAAGGCGTCAAGGTGGTTGCGATTCCCAAGACCATGGACAACGATGTTCCGGGAACCGACTATTGCATTGGCTTCAGCACCTGCGTGACCCGCATCATCGAAATGGCCAACCGGCTGCGCACCTCTGCCGGATCGCATGAACGCCTTCTGGTGCTGGAGGTCTTCGGCCGCTACGCCGGATTCACCGCCATGCTCCCAACCATGGCGGGCGCGGCCAACCGCTGTGTCATTCCCGAGTTCAAGTTCAACATCGATCGCCTGACCGAATTGCTGATCTTCGATCGCAATAAGAACCCCAGCAAATATTCGGTCGTGCTGGTGTCGGAGGGCGCGATGTTTGAGGGCGGCGACATGATCTTCGAGCACGAGGTCAAGGACGCTTTCGGGCACAAGAAGCTGGGCGGAATCGGCAATCTGATTTCGGAACGGATCAAGGAACTGTCGCCGCGATTTAACTCAGGCAAAGCTCTGGACGTGATGAACCAGAGCCTGGGCTACCTGGTGCGCTGCGGCGATCCCGACGCCATTGACTCCATTGTCCCCATGGCCTACGGAAACCTGGCGCTGGACCTCATCCTCAACAAAGTGCACGGACGCCTGGTTGTGTTGCGCAATGGCCGCTACGACAATATGCCGATCGAGGTCATCGTGGCCACGAAGAAAGTGGTCAACGTCAAAGAGCAATACAACACCGAACGCCTGCGCCCGCGCTACAAGAGCTTCGAGATGAAGCCGCTGTTCATCATGACCAGCGATCTGGGATGAGGAAGCGATTAGCGATTAGCAATTAGCAATTAGCAGTTGGCGGTTGGCGGTTGGCGGTTTGCGGTTTGCGGTTTGCGATTGGCGATTGGCGGTTTGCAATTGGCGGTTTGCAATTGGCGATTGGCGGTTGGCGGTTGCGGTTGGCGGTTGCGGTTGGCGGTTGCGGTTGGCGGTTGCGGTTTGCGGTTGGCGATTGGCGGACGGCGGTTAGCACTCAGCAATTAGCAGTAAGCATTCGGCGAGCGGGCATTACAGACGACTCTCTGCATCAGGTGGGCTTGCTTCCATGGGTGTCATCCTGAGCGGAGTGAGGCGAAGCCGAACGGAGTCGAAGGACCTCTATCATGGCATTCAACTCGTAGGTCGCTTCGTGTCAGGGCGCGATCTTGCTTTGTCAGGGCACGATCTTGCTTCGTGTCAGGACCCGATCCTGCTTTGTCAGGACACGATCTTGCTTTGTGTCAGGGCACACACTTCAGTCGTGCCGATAAGCCGTTTATTTTTTCTTCCCGAGCCGGCTTCAGCCGGCGGCACAAAACGGACGGCTCAACGAAAACCGGGCCGGCCCATAACTTTACAAATTGTTCCACGTGGAACATTCGCAAAATGTCACAAAGTAACCTGCTAAGGGATTGACAACAAAGAAGCGTCTGCACTTCGGTGCTAATTAACGAACGTTCGCTTGTCCCGCGTTCCTGGCCAGAACTTCCCCATCCACATTCAAGGGTGCCCCGGGTCTCGCGCTTTTCGAGACCCGGGCGAATACCCTGCAGAGGAAGCGCCCCTACTGGTTTCTTGGGAAGGTCTCCTGATCAATGAAATTCTCATTTAATTTGCACTCAGCCGGAACGCCAGACTTTGGCAGTGGGACAATATCAGCAATTTCGCGTCGAGCATTGGAGTTCGGCCTTACCTTCACAACCAGTTTTAGGGATCGCAGGTTCCCTTGATCCGTAAACATCGGGTCGATAATCTGCAAAGTGAGATCCATGCCACGGAGTTCAAAGCTTCTGGTCGCGCCAAATTGCGGTATCTGCGCACACGGATTGCGAAGGTCTGCCGCAAAGAAGCGGCCTCTGCTCTCCCAGTCTCTGCTCTGTGCGCTGTCCTCAGTGAGCAGGGTGCTGTAGCCGTCGCCGCCTGCAATCGAGCTTAGGCGGCATTCAAAATCACCGCTGTAATCAAAATCAGGGTCCCCTGTGAATCCAGCCACATGACACTGGAGCTTGTAAACGGGAAGCCCGTCTATTGAATTGATGTTGAGTACGACGTTCGCCTTACTCACATCGGGGACATCAAATGTCTGCTGGAGAGGCTTGACGTCGGGATAGAGCTTGGAGGCCGAACAGTGACCCACAATGCACAGCACATTCAACATCCAGACATATCGCGCAATTGCCCGCATGGTCTAAATTTCGTCCTCCAGCAAAGTTCCAGATCCTACTCCACCGACCCCAGCTGCAACATAACCTGCTTCAACCTGCCATGCCCCTGCGTCAGTCGCAGATACTCTACCTCACTCGCACCCAGCTTCGCGCGGATGATCTCCGCGAGCTGCTCTTTTTCACGACTGCTCCAGCCTTTGACTTCCGGAACCAATGCCAACACGACCGCGAAGTCGGCGAACGCTGTCTGCCCCAACGGCGTCCATTTCCGCACGTCGATTCCCAACTCTCGCGCCAACGACGCAACCGCTGCCTGACGCATCCTGCCCGGATCGCCCTTGAACTTCTCCGCCATGTGTCGCTCAACAACGAATCCGATATTGCGAGTCGCGAACCTGTCCCACAACCCACGCGGCCCATCTCCGGTCTCGTAAAAAATGTGTTCCGCCGCCAGCTTGCGCAGCGCACGCGCCGGCGTCCGGTATCCCGGAGTCTTCGCAATCCGCGCCTCTTCCCTTTCCGTCAGCGCCATCAACTCCGGCTTGCCCGGTCGAAATCCGAGCTTGCGATAAAACCAGAATGCGCCCGACTTAATCGCCTCTTCGTTGTCCTGTCCGATCTGATAGGGATACACCGAGAAGCATGTGATTCCGGCGATCTGATTCAGCAGGTGAAGCACCTTGGCATAAATCCACGCAGTCTCGCCCTCGCGAAAAGCGTAAAAAGTGTTGAAGCCGACCTCCATCCACTCGAACAGCCCGATGCCCTCGATGTAGTTGATGGGCACGCCATTCTTGACCGTCAGACCAGCGTAATAGCCGCGCACCGGCAGACGGCGCTCCGGAGGCAGCCCCCAAAGAAAGATGTGGACCCCTCGTCCCACATCGGCCTCGACTACGTGCCCCCCATCTCCACGGGTTGTCCCATACAGTTCGCGGTAGCGCACCGTGATCGCCGCGCGGACAAAGTCCATCACCTGCTCGCCCTCGCGGCGCGAAAGCTTGCGCACCGGAAGCGGCGGCGAAGCCAACTCCTCTTCCAGCGAAACTTGTTTGCGCTGAATCAGCGGAGCGTTGTGATAGTAGAACGCCTCCGGATTGCGGCGCGCGCGCGTGCGGCTTGCAGCCGATTCCCCCAGCTCCCATTCGACTTCGATCTTCAGCGCGTCGTACCACGCAGTCTTCTCCAGAATCGTGCGTGGCGAGCTTTCCAGCCGCTGCATCAGCCAGGGCAGAATTCGGTCGGCGCCACCGGCGGCGCTGCTCAGCCATTCGAGATAAGGAGTGTCCGCCTCTACCAGGCAATCGTCCGCCAGCAACGGAAGCAGTTGCGGCAAGCTGCTGGACATCTGCCGGCTTTGCGCGTCCACGTCCCAATTGACTCGAAGATCGCGTGGGAACCGCTGCGCCAGCCAGCGCGCCACCTCGTAAGTAAAGGTGTCGCGGATTTCCGTGCCGGCGATGCCGGAGAATTCTTCCGATTCGAACAGATCGAGGTCGGCGCCGGAGTCGCGCAGCGCCTTTACTTGCTGGCCAACGTTGCCCAGCAGGGCTTCCGTCAGGATGACGACCTTGCGGCTCTGGGGAAATGCGCGCAGGAACAACAGCGTGTCATGAAAGGCGGCGAGCGATTCCGCGTCGGGGAAGGTCTGGCCTCGCAGCGATGCCAGCAGCCTTTCCACCCGGGCCGCGCAACCGGGCCCATATTGACTCCTGGCCGTCTCCAGCTCGGACAATCGAGCCGCCGGAGCTCGCTTCATGCTTCACCTGGAGCGGCGGCAGCCTGCGCAGCATCTTCCACCGAGGGCAACGTCGTCGCCTCCTCCAACGCGGGAGCGGCGTTCCCAAGCTGGGCGCGTTTCCCGGCCCTGACGGAGCCCCAGACGATGAACAGGTTCGTCACCATTACCACCGTGAAGGCCATCGCCGGCAGAAATCCGAAGGTCGCCCCGCGATCGTTGACAATTTCCAGCGCCAGGACCGCTGTGATCAGTCCGCGGGGAAGCATCCAGAACAGCAGCTCGGTGTCTTCACGGCTGACGTCTCTCACGACCCAGCGGCTGCCCTGCACGGCCAGGTAGCGCGCCAGCACCAGCGCCGCCAAAATGCCGAGGATGGGAAGGATGTAGCCCCGGCTGACAAACTGGGCCACAATGCCGAGCAAAACGAAAAAGAAAGAGCGCACCAGGAAGCTGAACTCGGAGTGGAAAGCCAGCAGCCGCGCGCCTTGCCGCGTCATGTGCGGAGTGCGCGGCAAATTGGCCAGGGTGACGCCGAAGATCAGGACCGTCAGCAGCCCGCTGCCTTTCAGGTAATCGCCGATTGCGTACACCCCCAACACCACGCCCAGGTTCAGAATGTTGATGAAGGCCTGGCCAACCAGCCGCGGGAGTATGTAGAACCACGCCATTCCCGCTGCCACGCCAACCGCCAGCGATATGACGATGTGATGGGAGAAGTCGGTCGCCAGGCCGGTGATCAGCGACTGGCTTGCCGAGCTCTTCAGAAGGCTCCCAACCATCAGTACGGCAATCACCTCGCCCAGCGAGGACTCCACGGTAAGCGTTATCTTGACCGGATCGGGGGTGTTGATTTGCTGTAGCACCGGGATCACGATGGTCCCGCTGGTGCATCCCAGTGCCGCTCCCATCAGCAGGCAGTCCGTCCAATTCAGATGCAACAGAAACCTGCCCACCAGCGAGATGAGCGCCAGGCTCAGGCCGAAACTCAGCACCACCAGCAACAAGCCGGCGGGAAAATAGCGCAACGCCTGGCGGAGTCGCAGCTCCAATCCGCCCTCAAACAGGATCAGCACCAGGGCCAGCGTTCCCAGAACGCGGATGGCCCCCTGGAAAGTCTGCGGATTGACCCAATGCAGGATGGGACCGAGCGAGATGCCGATCAGCAGCAGCACGATGATGTCGGGAACGCGAGTCTGCTTGGACAGACGGTTAGCGGCAACCGCCAGGATCAGCAGCGCCGCCAGCAAGCCGAATGTATGCGCCATGTCCATAAAAGGTCTTCAGATACCAGAAAGCAGTCTTCCCTCAGAGGCGATTGGATCATCCATGATATTACGAAAGCCTGGCAACATCGCCAGTCTCGCTCATGAACCACTCCGATGTGGAATCAATCCAAAAACTCGCGGCAGCGCTGAATTCCGTTGCAAGATTGAAAATCCGCTCTACAATCGAGTGTTGTGCGGAATGACGCCCACGTTCCCACACAAGTTGTAGAACCAGACATCCGGTTGCACCAGGACCGGCTGCCTGACTACATCCCAACTCATAAACTAAGGAGCTTTGCATGAAGCGTTACATCATGATTTTGGCCGCATTGACCGCGTTGTCTAGCGTAGCCTGGGCGCAGGATGGAGCTGCCCTTTACAAAACCAAGTGCGCCATGTGCCACGGCGCAATGGGCGAAGGCAAGGTCGGGCCATCATTGCAGAAAACGTCCTTATCAGCTGCGCAGATCACCGATCTGCTTACCAATGGCGCTGCCGGCAAGAAGGCGCCGCATACCAAGGGAATTTCCGGGCTCTCCGCCGACCAGATTTCGTCCCTCGCCACCTACGTGTCTTCCCTCAAGAAGTAACTTCGCGGCCAGACACAAAGCCGGCCCTTTTAACGGGGCCGGCTTTTGCTTGCGCTGCAAATCAGCCCACAGCAATTTCACGATTGGCTTAGGGTGGAGCACCGCTTCAGCGGTGCAGTTACGCTTCCCGCTATCGAACGGCTTTAGCCGCTGAGGTAACACAGAACATTACCTCAGGCGCTGAAGCGCGCTTAGGACCGGTGCGCTCTTCTGCACGCCTGAAAGGCGTGCTCCACCCATGGCGCTGCGGCTACCCATCGCCCAGCCGCTGCCTCAGAACGTCACCCGCAGACCCAGCTGCGCGGCAAATGGAATTCCCACGGTCGTTCCGGGCCCGAAGAAATCGCCCAGCGCGCCTTCCGGTATCTCAAGCTGGTTCAGGCTGGTGATGGGCGCGGTTGTGGTGCAGGCAGGATTCGTGCAGACACTGGTGACATTGGTTATGCCTGCTGAGTTTGGCTGCATCTGGGATGCCGGCACCGGAAGCTGGACCACATTGACCGCGTAGTTCGCCCCGGGATTGTTACGGTTGAAGAGGTTGAAGAACTCGACGAATGGGTAGAGCTGCCAGCGCTCGTTGATTTTGAAAGGACGCGCCACCCGCAGGTCTGACTGGATGTAAGGCGTGCCGCGGAATTCGTCGAGGCTTGTGTACACGCCATTTACATAGATACGGCCAGTATTGTCGGCGGTGGTGATGGTGATCGGCCGGGCGCTCTCGAACTGATTGATGCTGCTGATTTGGAATCCGCCGGGAATGTTCACCGTGAAGGCCAGCATGAAGCGGCTGGTAACGTTTTCGCCGGATGGTCCGTAGTCTCCGGGTCCGAAAGCATTCAACTGCCCATTCGGTTGTTGGCAGACGCCGTCGACATAATCAAACAGTTCCCCCAGCAGGCAACCCCATGTGTTCGCCCTCGAAAGGGTGTAGTTCGCGACCAGATTGAAGCGCTTCGTATTGCCTGCCAGATGCAGCATCAGAGCGTTGTACTTGGAACGGTTGTCGGACTCGAACACATTGACATTGGGCACCACATTCGCCTGGTCCTGGGCATAGTATGGGTCCGACGTGGGAATCAGCGGAGTGAATAAGTTGGTGCCGCTGGTATAGGGGAAGGCGCGGTATCCATGAACGCCGTCCTCATATACATAGTCGGCGCTCGCCAGCCATTGATTGTTGAAAGCGTGCTGCACCCCGCCGGTTATATGAATGGCGTAGGGCGTTTTGTAAGGGGAGCCCACCAGATTTCCCGTCGCCAGGCCGCCGCCTTGCAGGCAGCCGGAGCCGGTAAGCGCGTAGGTGCCTGGGCCGCCAGTAAGGGTGCACGGTCCGGTCGTGTAGTTCGTGCTGTTGACACCCTGGAATGCAGTCGCCCATCCGTTCTGTGCCAGATCGTCGTAAAACATCCCAAAGCCGCCGCGAATTACCGTGTTCCCGCTGCCCCCGGGAGACCAGGCGAACCCAAGGCGTGGCGCGAATTGGTGATGGTCATCCTGCGGCAGGCCGGGCACAACTGGAATCTGCAACGCCTGCATCGTGATGTACGCTGCATTGTCGGCCTCGGTCCGACCCGAAGCTTGGAATAGCCCCCAAGTCGACTGCCAACGCAAGCCGTAGTTGATCGTGAGGTTGGGTTTGATTCTCCAGGAGTCCTCGGCGTAGAGCGCCATACGCTGAACGTTCTGCGAAAAGCTGCCGTCGCCGGCGGGAGTGTAACTGCACGTTGAGCCGTCCGAAGTCGTGAAGTTGACACACTGCGGCGTGAAGACTCCGAACGAGCCCGGATTGGCTATGTAATAGGTTGGGTTATTGACGTACTGGGCAAGCGTCTCGGCTGTGCCGGGAAACGCCCCGCTCAGCACCGGTTCGTGAATGAAGTCGACGCCGAACTTCAGCGAATGGGCGCCCACAATGTGGCTCAGGTCGTAGCGGAACTGGTATTTCTGTTGATTGCGCAGGTCGGGGAAAAAAGTGATCGGAGTAGCGAACTGGTTGTCGCCATAGGTTTCGAAACCGGAAATCGTCAGGGCAGTGGAACTGAAGGGGAAGGCCAGCGCGAAGCCCAGATTCGAGTTCCGGGTCTGCGTGAGATGCAATAAGCTGAAATCCAGGACCAGCGTGCCAACCGTGCTGTTATTGAACGTATAGGTATTGCTGATCGCCGTATTCCAGTAATTGTCGTGCGTGAGCAGACCAGTGGACGGCAATGTGCCCTGCTCCACCAGATCGTTGTTCGTTACATAGCTGTCTTCCGAGACGCGCAGGAACCAACTCGATTTTGCCGACTGCGCCCAGTCAAAGCGCACCGTACCAATGAAGTCGCGATAGGGAACCGAAACAAAGTTGGGGGTGGCGATATACGGAACCCCGGTGATCAATCCCTGGGCCGCCAATTGTGAGAGCGCGCTGAATTGCGTCATGCTGGCGGGGCTGTAGGCGACGCTGGCATGCTCTTGCACGTTCTCGAATGAGCTGAAGATCCATACCTTGTCTTTCACGATGGGACCGCCGATCGTCCCAACATAGTTCTGGCGCGAGAACGGCGCCTTGGGATTGTTCACGCAAACACCGTTAGTGCATGTTTGCGGGGGATTTTCAATGGGGAAGCGGGCGTTAAGCGCGGCCGCGCGCTCGTAGACAGCCATGTCGCCGTGCCAATCGTTGGTGCCGTGCTTGGTGGTGATCACGACCGACCCGGCCGTCGTCCACCCGGTATCCGCTTCTTCATTCGAGGTGCGCACGGCAAATTCCTGCAGCCCGTCGGGCGAGAAATTCTGCAGAAAGCCGCCGATCCAGTCGTCGGAGTTGTCGGCACCGTCCACCGACAATTCGTTATTCAAGCCGGAACTCCCGCCGGTAGAGACGGCGGTGATGCGCGCCTTGGTTGGATCGGAAGGCTCGACCGGCTCAGTTCCAGGTACCAGATACGCGATGTTGGCAAAACTGCGCGCCGGCAGCGGAAACGTTTCCAGGTCGTGGCTGTCCACGACGCCGCCACGCACCGCGCTCGAGGTATCCAGCGTTTCGGTCGTAATCGAGGAAGCGGTCCCCGGCACATTTACCGTCTCGTGTGCGGCCGCGGGCTTCAGCGTAATGGTGATATCGCGCACCACGCTGACGGCGGTGTCGACTTCGGCCGTGGCCTCTGCGAAACCTTTGGCCGTAACCGCTACGTGATAGGGACCGGCCAGAAGGCCGTCAATGCGAAACTCGCCGCGCTCGTTGGCGGTTACCTCGCGAGTGATGGAGGACCCTGATCCTGTCAGCCGGACGACGATCTGGGCACCCACTACTCGCCTGGCACTTGGGTCCTGGACCACACCTCGCAATGTGCTGGTGAAGCTTTGCGCGCGGGCGGTGAATGGAACCAGCAGAAGAGCGAACGCAATCAATAGCGTACGGCGGAGTTGATGCGATGGTCCGGGAGCGGACTGCATTAGGTCAATCCTCCAACTGACGGAGATCAAAGTGATCGGGCACAATGTAGAATGCAAAAGGCTACTCTGCAGCCGCTCGTACTACCATTGGTAGTAACCAACTCTTTTCAGTCACTATCCAGAAGCTTCCCAATCTGCGGCAGTTGCCGAATCCGGACTTCCAATTTGAATAGGCCGCCCGACCGGCGCTTTGGATGGGCGTGGCCAAGTCTCACACCCCGCAGTGACGGTGCTCACTGCCCCAATGTTCATGGGCCGCGATACTAATTAGTGTCCTCAGATGAGGCGGGAGAACCGTGAAAGAAGGACGTATGCCTGAGAACCTCGCACCGCTCAGCGAAGAGCGTATTGCTTACCTGGAAGGGTTGGTCAGCCAGGCCAGAACGGCTGCCGCTGTCTTTTCCCAATTCACCCAGGAAGACGTAGACCGCATCGTCAAGCCAATGGTGTTGGCCGGGCTGGAGAACGCGCAGTATCTGGCGCGACTGGCCGTTGAGGAGACGCGCATCGGCGTCCTGGAAGACAAGGCCCTCAAGAACATGGTGGCCACCGAGTTTGTCTACAACTACGTCAGGCACAAACGCACTGTCGGCGTCATGCGCGAGTATCCGGAGCGCGGCTTAACCGAACTCGCCGAGCCCATCGGCGTCATCTTCTCCCTGACTCCGATCACCAACCCCACTTCCACCGTTCTCTTCAAGTGCATCATGGC